>Ga0335085_10000203_pt1 | contig 186030 bp, 148 predicted proteins | sample Lox_Sample_45_FD_206712 | JGI IMG/M metagenome (GOLD analysis project Ga0335085, IMG submission 206712) | Soil microbial communities from Loxahatchee National Wildlife Refuge, Florida, United States - Lox_Sample_4.5 | ecosystem: Environmental > Terrestrial > Soil > Wetlands | place: USA... | reverse complement strand
GCCTCCGTGGCTGGGTGTTGATGGTTCGATCATTTCCATCAACCGTTATCACCCGAAACGGAGGCCTTTTCTACCGCGTCTTGAAAGTCATTTTGGACAGGTCTGAGGGTCAGTGTTTTCAGGGTCAGACCTGTATTCGTGACATCTCGCTTTGGGAATGCGTTGTAGGGGGCCGGTCTGATCATTGGTACAATTGTAAACCCCGAGGGGATCCACGCCTCACAACCTGCAAATTCGCCGTCTGTCACCTGCTGCCTGGTAGTACTAGGTAGTGGATCAGTCAAAGACAGCTCTTCACAACCCGCAGAATCCCAAGTCTTCCAAATCAGCCCCGCTCCCTGACATCATCCTCTCACAAACGCATCCTCATTCGATGCCTGTCACTGACAGGTATCCCCCGCACCTACCCGCCACCTTGTCCGTCGTTCCGCTCAGAAGGGCCGAGGCACTCTTCTCGCCAGCCGCCCCGCTTCCCCTCAATGCAACTTCACTGCAAAATCCGCCACGGTCGGTTTCGCCGCGCGTATGTAATCCGCGTACCGCATCCTGATCGCGTCGGTATGTGTGCCGACGCGCGCGCCGTCCTGCGCCATGGATGGGAGCGCATTGCGGCGGAACTTGGCGGATGAAGTGATTTGTTGCGGCGAATCTCATTCGCGGCATTATTCCAAGCCTTGTTATCCCGCGAAAAAGTTTCGCGGCTACAATACCGCAGTATTCTGCCACCGCAGGCGCGGTGTTGACTCCCGGCGGGGAAATCCGCACACTGCGGGGCAGCGCCATGCCAACGCTCCGTTACGAAAAGAAAGCGTACACAAAGGGGGCGAAGATTATTGCGGGGATTGACGAGGCCGGGCGGGGGCCGTTGGCGGGGCCGGTGGTGGCGGCGGCGGCGATTTTACCTTCGGAGTTCAGACACAAGACCCTCAACGACTCGAAGCAACTTACCGAACAGCAGCGCGAGGACATCTACGCCGAGCTGACAGCCAACGAAGAGTTTCACTGGGCCGTGGGGGTGTCGGATGTCGACATTATTGACAGCTACAACATTCTGCGGGCGACCTGGCGGGCGATGCAGCTTGCGCTGGATGGATTGAAGGTGCGACCCGACCACGTGCTGGTGGATGGGTTGCGCGTGCCGCTGATGGGGGTGACGCAGACGGCGATCGTGAAGGGCGACGCGAAGAGTTATTCCATTGCCGCGGCCAGTGTGATCGCCAAGGTCACGCGGGACCGGATGATGGTGCGGATTCACGAGCAATTCCCGCAGTACAATTTCGCCCAACACAAGGGCTACGGGACGCCCGAACACCTGGCGGCGCTGGGGCGATATGGTCCGTCGCCCGTGCACCGACGGTCGTTTGCGCCCGTGCGCGAGACCATCGAACCGGTGCAAGTGGACCTGTTTGCGAGCACCAATAGCCCGGCGCAGGCTGGGGCCTCGTGACATGTTTGAGGGCTGGTTTAAACAAAGAGTTGATCACCGCACCGAGCGGCAGATCCTGGGCGACCGTGGGGAGAAAGCGGCCTCGCGGTTCCTGAGGCGGCAGGGCTACAAAGTTCTGCTTCGCAATTTCCACAGCGGCAAGGCGGAGATCGATATCATTGCGCGGCACAAGGACTGGCTGGTGTTCGTGGAGGTCAAGACACGCAAGACGGAGGACTTTGGGACGCCGAGCGAGAAGGTGGATCGTGACAAACAGCGGAACGTGAGCCGGGCGGCGCTGGATTATTTGAGGCTTCTGGGAAATCCCCGCATTCATTTTCGGTTCGACGTGGTGGAAGTCGTGCAACCTAAGGGTGCGCGTCGACCGACGGACATTCGGCTGATTCAAAACGCCTTCGATCTGGCCGAACCGTACATCTACTGAGCGAGCGGCGAAGGAACCTGTGGTGGCAAACGCATCAAGGACTCAGGGATATCCCAATCGCGACTGGCTTCTCGCCATCGTGTTGATGGCGATCACGTTTCTGGCGTATGCGCCCGTATTGCGTGGCGGGTTTATCTGGGATGATGATTCACTGATTGTTGAAAACCGGATGGTTCATGCGCGCGATGGACTTCGTCAGTTCTGGTTTACGACGGACGCGCCGGATTACTGGCCGATGACCTCGACCGCGTGGTGGCTGGAGTGGCGGCTCTGGGGCGACCATGCGACGGGATATCACGTGGCGAATGTGTTCCTTCACGCGATCAACGCGGCGATGGTGTGGCTGATTCTGCGAAGGTTGAAAATTCCCGGGGCGTGGTTGGCTGGGGCTGTGTTCGCGTTGCATCCGCTGAACTGTGCGAGCGTGGCGTGGATCAGCGAACAGAAGAACGTGCTATCGATGTTGTTCTATGCGATCGGCATTTTGTGCTACCTGCGGTTTTGCGAGGGCGGGAGGTGGAAGTGGTACGGGTTGGCGCTGGGGGCGTATGTGCTGGCGCTTCTGAGCAAGACGGCGGTGGTGATGCTGCCGGTGGTGCTGTTGGGTTGCGTGTGGTGGATGCGGGGCCGGGTGCAGGCGAAGGATATCGGTCGGACCATACCGTTCTTCGCGCTTTCGCTGGTGATGGGGTTGGTAACCATCTTGTATCAGTATCCCAAGGCGACGGAGGGGCAGGCGGTCTCCGCGGGCGGGATTCTTGCGCGCGTGGCGGTGGCGGGGGCGACGCCGTGGTTTTACTTGTGGAAGGCGTTGGCGCCGTGGAACGCGATGGTGATTTACCCGAGATGGGATGTTGGGGGTGCGGGATGGATGTGGTGTGTGCCGGGGATTCTTTTGGTGGCGTGCTTCGTGGTGCTTTGGCTGAAGCGAGGGTCATGGGGACGGCCAATGTTGTTCGGGTTGGGGTATTTCGTCGTGACACTTTTCCCGGTGTCGGGATTGTTCCATCAGAGTTTTCATCGGTACGCGTTTGTGGCCGACCATTGGCAATATCACGCCGTGGTTGGAATCATTGCGCTTGTGGCGGCCGGAGGGGTGACGGTTTTTCGGCGCTGGGGGCAACGGGGGCGGCCCGTGGGCGCATTGGTCGCGGCGGCGATGCTGGTGGTGTTGGGAATGGCGACGTGGACACGCGCGGGGATCTATCGCGATGCGGAAACGCTTTGGCGAGACAACCTGGAGAAGAATCCGACGGCATGGCTGGCGCACCTGAATCTCGGACTTGCGCTGTGGCATAAAGGGCGAGTCGAGGAGGCGATGGCGCAGTATCGGCGGGCGTTGGAGCTGAATGCCGACTACCCGGAAGCGCGAGTCAATCTTGGCGCGGCATTCGAAAAGCTGGGCGAATTGGACGAAGCGATTCGGCAGTATGAAGAGGCGTTGCGGATCGAGCCCGATTTCGTGACGGCTCGCAAGAACCTTGCGGATGCCCTGATGCGGGCGGGAAGAATGGAGGAGGCGATTGCGCAGTACCAGCGCACCCTGCAGATTGCGCCTGATTCGTCCGAGACCCATCGCGATCTGGGAGTTGCGCTGGAGCGTGCGGGGCGAACGGCGGAGGCGATCGATCAGTATCAGCAAGCGGCGCGACTGGCGCCTGATGATCCCGGGGTTTACAACGATTGGGGGATCGCGCTGGAGGATTCGGCGCGAGCCAGGAGAGGTGAGGCGGCCGAGGCGTTATTGCAGGAGGCGACAGAGAAATACCAGCAGGCGTTGCGGATCGAGCCCGATCTTGCCGAGGCGTTGAACAATTGGGGTTCCGTGCTTTGGGAGCAGGCGAGAACGAGAACGGGGACAGAGGCGGAATCGCTTTTGACGCAGGCGCAGGAAAAGTACAAGGCGGCGGTCGGGATCAAGCCCGACTATCCAGCGGCGCAGTTTAACCTGGCAAAGGTCCTCTTGGCGCTGGGACAGAGCGGGGAGGCTGCCAAACACCTTGAAGTGGTTCTCCGACTCCAGCCGTCCTTCCCGGAGGCGCACTACCGACTGGGGGAGGCTCTGGAAGGGGCGGGGAGGCTCGAAGACGCGATCGGGCAATACGAGGAGGCATTGCGGATCAAGTCGGATTATCCCGAGGCGTTGAACAATCTCGCGTGGGTATTAGCCACGCGCGCGGCGGTGGACGCGACAAATGCCGTTCGAGCCGTCGGACTGGCCGAAGAAGCCTGCCGATTGTCGGATAATCGTGTGGCTGTGTATCTGGATACTCTTGCCGCTGCCTACGCTGCGGATGGCCGATTCACCGATGCGGTGGCGACGGCCGAGAGGGCAATCGAATTGGCGCGTGGCGACGGTCATTCTCAGCTGGCGGCAAAGATTGAGATTCGGCAGCGGTTGTATCGTGCCGGACGGGTGTACCGCCAACCCGCCGCTGGAACGCAAGTCCGGACTACCCGGTGAGGGATTGCAGGAGTGGCGACCGCGCGCTCTTTCGAGGACGAGAGGCCTTTTTTCCCCAACTTGGCGGCGTTGGACCACATTGCGATTCGTGCTTGTCTGTAGCGCGCGGCTTTGGGCATTCTCTGGCGTGACGGGGAAAGCACCTACATGGCGGTGACACGATGATGGACGGCGTGAAAGAGGGCATCAAGCGGTGCTGCGGGATGGTGGCCGGTACGAGACCATTGCGGAAGAAGGTCAGAGCCGTCATGGATCTTGCCTACCAGATGCATATTCGAAGCGTGTTCGAACAATACGGCGTTGATCTCGTGGTGGACGTGGGCGCCAATGAGGGACAATTTGCCCGGGGTGTGCGCTCGTTTTACAGGGGTGAGATCATCTCATTCGAACCTGTCGCCCGGGCGTTTGATCGTCTGAGCAAGTCTGTTGCTGGCGACCGACAATGGAAGTGCTATCCGTGGGCTTTGGGGGAACAGAATGCCACGCGAGCCATTCATGTATTTCGGGAGACCGTGCTCAGTTCATTCTTGCGCGTAAATGAATTTGCCACACGGCGGTGGGGACCGGGGGCGAGCGAGGAGGGTGAGGAGATGGTTTCGGTTCGCCCGCTGGAGCAAGTGTTGAAGGAAGTCGTTCCCAACTGCCATGCGCGGCGGATCTTTCTCAAGATGGACACCCAGGGCTGTGATCAGGAAGTGTTTCGCGGAATGGGGCGGCAAGTGGAACGTGTGGTCGCCCTCCAATCCGAGGTGTCCGTAATTCCCATTTACGATGGAATGCCTCAATGGACGGAAGGCGTGGCGGTGTACGAACGGGCGGGATTTGTCGTTGCGGGAATGTTTCCGGTCGCGATGGACGGGTGTCGGGCGATCGAATTTGATTGTTTGATGGTCCGTGGCTGACCGACAACCAGAACTGGGTACCGGGTGTTGGCTTCGTAAGAGGGGATTCCCGCTGGCAAAAGAGTGAAATATGCATCTGTCTACCCCAGAATGCTCAATTTTGTTGGTAGAGCCGGCAGGTTACCACCGATCTGACACAGACTTGTCACCGGATCGGCTACGGTTCTTCACACATATTTTGGAAAAAAAGTCTTGCAAAAATACCCCGTTTCCGTATCATGGCGCACGGATAAGGAAGGCGGCCGCCCCCCAGCGAGGGAGGGCGTGGTGAGAACCGAGCAACTAATGGTATCAAGAAAGGGTAGGGAGAAGAATGGAAATTTCTTTGGCGGGTATGAGTAAGAGTTTTGTCACCGTTGCAATCGCAGCGGCTGTAGTGTTGGGTGGCGTAAAGGCGTACGCCGATAATGCGAACGACATTGAGCAGTTTTACGGGAACAATGCAAACGTAACGTGGGACAGCTCTCCGATCGTGACAGCCATCGGTTCGCAGCCAGGGGTATTTGGCGGCCATACGTTTACTGGTTGGTCAATCTTCGCTGCGGATACAAGCCCGGGTTCAATGGATGTCTTCGTCTCAGCGTCGACCTTGGCGGCCTTGCCCGGCGCTCCCAGTTCGTTTAGCGTGGGAGATATGCTGAAGCTGAATGGGCAGTGGAGTCCGTTCCATTCGCTTCCAGAGATTGCCTTCTCCTCAGTTGCGGCTTCGAATAACTTCATCAACACTCTATCGACCGGAAACACGGTGCCGGCGGCACCTGCATTCAGCGTCAGCGCCCTCACCAGTTCGGGCATGGGCGCCAACTACCAGCCGGGCAGCTTGAGCATCGCTGGCTACTACTTGGAAATTACCAATGCGGTGATCACGTCTTCCATTGGTATGACGACTCTACCAAGCTACAACTCGAACATCAGCAGTGAGACCTTTACAATCGCTGATAGCACTGGCAGCATGACGTGCTTCGACTGGACAACCTCCTATTCTGCGTCGACGCAGTTGGCTGGAACCCCAATCGGTAACGGGTACACGTACGACGTCTTCGGATTCGTTTCCTACAACGGAACGACTGGACCGATGGAATTCACGCCATTGGCGGTTGTTCCTGAGCCTTCGACGCTTGTGCTGGCGGGCTTGGGCATGATTGGCGGACTGTTGGCATTGCGCCGCCGTCGCTCATAAACTGCGACTATAGCTGTTTCAGTCTGACGGGTCGCCCCGGGAAGTTCGGGGCGACCCGTTTGCTTTTGACGGGAACTCCAGTGGACTGGAGGAATAACGAGACAAATCTGATTGGATTCGGCGGGAGCCGCCTGCCCTGCGATTTTCTTGCCTTGTTGCATTGGACTTCCTGCGATTGGGGTCTTTGGGCTGCCGCCGAAGGTCAAACTGGGCAACCAGCCGGAGTCTCCGAGGGCGGGCCAGGACTCATGTGGCCACAATGAATACCACAGGGCTGAGGACCGCGATTGTCGAGCGGTCAGGAAGAGCCAGGCTGGTCGCGGGGGAAGGCGTTCCGTCGCCTTATTGACCTTGATCTAATCGGAGCCTGACCAACGCGTCTCTTGCCGCAGTGAGATCGGGCTGGGCCTTTAGCGCCTCCTGATAATGCTCAACAGCTTCCGAAACCCGTCCGGTCTTTTCCAATGCGATAGCCAGATTGAGTTGCGCCTTCGCATCGCTCGGTCTCAGACGGATTGCCTGCTCCCATTGCGTCATGGCTTCCTGCGTCCTGCCCGAAACGGCGAGCGCAATTGCGAGATTATTGTGTCCATCCGCATCCTCAGGGGCGAGCTGCACGCCGCGCTGGAGTTCGGCGAGCGCCTCCTGAACCCGTCCGGTCCGCAAGAAAGCTATGCCGAGGTTCTTGTGCGCCTGCGCCAGATCCGGGCTGAGCTGTATCGCCAGTTCATACTGCTGGATGGCCTCCACGGTGCGTCCGATTTGCTCGAGGAGGGTTGCCAGATTGCTATGGATCTGGGGATCGTCCGGGGTAATGAGAAGCGCTTGATGATAGTGCCGCATTGCTTCCGTCGCATTCCCTGTGCCGCCCACGAGGAGTCCCAACCGGCTGTGCGCTTGTGCATCGTGAGGGTCGGTCCGGACCGCTTGTTCATACTGCGCGATGGCTTCGGGGATTTTGCCTTCGCGTTCCAATGCCAGCCCCAGCCCTGTGTATGCGGGGCCAAAGCTGGGTTTGAGCTGTATGGCCTGACGGAAATAGCCAATGGCCTCCGGTACCTTGTCCAGATGCAGGTAAGCATTTCCCAGACTGGCGAGCGCGTCGGGCTCGTTGGGTTCGAGCCGCTGCGCCTGTTTGTAGCGTTCAATCGCCTCCGGTATTTTGTTTTTCTGAAGAAGAGCGTCGCCCAGATTGGTGTAGGCCATGTAGGCGTTGGGATTCCTGGTGATCGTATCCTCCCACAGGGTTTCCAAGTTCCAATACACCTTCGCGCGTTTCCAGGTGGATGCGCCCAGCAACAGGAGTACAACTGCCACGCTAATCGCCCCAAGGCGGGGAAGCCCTTCGCCAGCCCGTCGGCAGACCGTGGCACCAATCCCGACCGCCAGGCCGATCAAGCCGATACTGGCCAAGTATTGAAAATGATCGGCGACGTAGGAATAGCGAAACGGGAAAATATCGACAAAGCCAAGCGCGGGCAGCAACGTCCCTGCGAAAAACAGCGCCGCGACCAGCGGCCCCCTGCCAATTCGGGAGCGTAGCAACCACAACGCCGCGAGCGCCAGCATCGCCGCGATTGGAAACAGGTACTGCCATATTTTTCGAGCGTCGATTTCCCACCGCGGATAGATGAAGGTGAGGTTACGTGGCCAGAAGACTTTTCCGGCGTAAAACCACAGCGCGCGTCCTGCCAGAAGGCAGCGTTGCGCAGGGGACAACACCCATTCCGCGCCCCTAGCGCCTACGTGATGCTTCTCGATCCATGCGGTCATGAACCCGAAAGCTGCACCGGCTGCAAACAGCGGTGCCAGCGCAACAGCATCTTCCTTGGATACCCGGCCCAGCTTCCACCAGATCAGCAATGCGAGCGCAGCCGGCAACGAAGCTGTCACTGTCTTGCTGAACAAGGCGCAAAGAAAGAGCGCGCAAACGAGAGGGTAGTACCGCCAATCCCACGGACGAGCTTCCGATCCGGTCGTCAACGGTCGGAATCGAAGATATACCAGGATCGTTAAAAAATAGAACAGGCCGGAGAGAACGTTTTTCCGCTCCGTGACCCAGGCAACGGACTCGACGCATACCGGATGAAGCGCGAAGATGGCCGCCGCCACCCACGAGCCGGGAACCTTGAGCTGCCGCAGAACGAACCAGAGAAGGATTGCATTCAGAGCGTGCAGGAGAACGTTGATCAAATGATATCCGAGAGGCTGCAACTTCCATAGATGATACTCCGTCCAGAAACTGGTGAAGACCAGTGGGTAGTACTGGACGGTTGACGACGGTTCGAACCAAATCCTCTCCAACCCTCGGGTTGATCTGAGCACCGGATTATCGGTGACATAGTAGTTATCATCCCAAATGAAACCCACGCGCCACACCGGTTGGTAGGCGATAAACACGAGTAGAATAAGCGCCAGCCCGGGAAGCCACCGAATCCTCTGGAGTGTCGCCATTCCGAATGGTCTGTTCACCTCCGTCTGGCCTTCCTGGGGTCCGCTACTGGAGGAACTCGTGATCGTCATGGGCTGATTGTTGCGGAAGTTCCCATGATTCTGTCAACGTTGATTTACACGGCAGCGCAAACTTCAGCAATATTGCCAACGCGTCCGGTTCGCCCCGTAGTGGACCTGCCGACCCGTGTCACTGGTTGGCTGGTTTCGCCGGTTCTGCTCGTAGTCGGGCCAATGCCTCGCCGGCTGGGGTAAAGTCGGGCCGGATTCTCAGCACCTCTTGGTAATGCGTGACGGCTTCGGCGGATCGTCCTGCCCTTTCCAATGCCACTGCCAGATTGAATTCCGCTTCGGCAAAACCAGGGTCGATCTGTAAAGCTCGCTGATAATGCTCGATCGCCGATGAAACCTGTCCCGATGCCAGCAGGGAGTTTCCGAGATTGTTGTGCGCTTGGGCGAAGTCGGGATTAATCCGTACAGCTTCTTGATATTGAGCGATCGCTTCATGAATTCTGCCGAGTCGTTTCAACGCATTTCCGAGGTTGGCGTGGGCCTCCGGATATTCGGGCCTGATCTTGAGCGCCTGCTTGAAGTGATCGATGGCCTCGGGCATTCGCCCCTCAGCCAGAAGCGCGTCGCCGAGATTGTTGTGCGCCTGGGCCAAACGCGGGTTGATACGCAAGGCCTGTTCGTAATACCCAATCGCCGCATGCACATGGCCGGCCTGCTTCATTTCCACGCCGAGATCGATGCAGGCGCTCCAAGCGGTTGGGTTCTTTGCCAGAGTATCCTGCAGGAGCGCTTGAGAGGAGGCGTACAAAGAGCTCCGCCACCATGTCGCAGCCCCCAGCAGAATCAATGCGACAGCCATAACAGGGGTTTTCAACCGACTGGCGCGGCTGCCCAAGTGATGGGCGACTTCCGTACCGGCGGAGACTGTCAACGTGATTACTCCAATGATGGAGTAATACTGCCAGTGATCCCAGTGATCGGAGATGAACGTCAGACGATAGGGTCCTTGCTTCAGGATTCCCAGCACCGGAAACAGCATCACGACGAAGTATCCAAGGCCGAACAACAAGGGACGCCCCCAGGTTCCTCGCTTCCACAAGAAAACCAGGAAGCAGCACACGAGCAGCAGCCCGGGCACGTACGAAATCAACCGGGAGGGATCGGGCTGCCACTTCGGGTAAATCGCCATCAAATCATACGGGAGAACTGCTTTGTGCAGGTAGAACCAGGGGGCGTAACCAGCCGCGGCCAACCGTGAGGCGACGCTGCTCGTTTCTGCCCCGGGTTCGCCGAAAGGATGATGGTAGCCGTACCACAAGGTCACCAATCCCATGATCAACGACGCGACAAAGAACGGCGCACTATGGAGAACATCCTTCCATCTCAACTGGCCGCGCAACCACCACACGCATCCCAGAAGCACGATCGGCAACATGACGACCGCCGTTTTGCTGAGCAACGCCAGCAGAAACAGCACGAGCGAAAGCCGGTACCATCGCCTCGATTCCTCTTCGTAAAACCGTAAATAGAAAAGTATGGCCGCCGCGGCAAACAACATTGATAGCGTGTTCTTCTGCTCGGTAATCCATGCTACCGTGGCGGCGTTCACTGGGTGAATCCCGAATACGAGTGCGGCCAGCCAGGCTCCCGAAACGCGCAGACGCTGTAGAATTCTCCACACCAGCACGACATTGGCGGCGTGAAGCAGCAGGTTGACCACATGGTATCCCAACGGACGGATTCCCCACAGACGACGCTGCACCCACCAGAAGCTGTTGGTGATCGGGTAATAATCCGGTGCATCAGTTGTGAGCCAGATGTGATAGAGGCCATCCTGAGCCTTGATCACTCGGTTCTGGATAACGAGCGGTCCGTCATCCAGCACAAACCCACCGCTCAGGGCGGGCAGGTAGGCCAGGCACGTAAGGATCACCAGGAGCCTGGCCGAGCCCCACAAACATCTCCCTGTTCGCTCTGGCCTCGTCTGAGTTGGCTCCATCCTTCGGTGTCCTCCCCGTGAGTGTAGCGGCCAGCCTTCGGGATGACAAGCTGCGCCCCGGGGTCGCGCGCCGATTGGGTGCCGGTGCGGTTCCTACTTGTCAGAGTCGGCGTGGCGCTATAACATGCCGACCAGCCAACAACAGGAGGAGAGCCCATGCCGATGCTATCCGCCGAGCTTGTGTCTGATTCGCCGTCGTCATCACCCACCCCCTTCTTGCCACGAAAGCGGAGCCAGGCACCAAGGGCGTTCCAATGCGGAGCAGTTATCGGATCGATCCTCCTCGCGGCATCGATCGCATCCGCGCGATCCGGAGCGCTCGACCTGCGCTATCGCTTTCCGCTTGGTCAGACGAACGTGTATCACGTCGAGCTGCAGGTACGCGGGGAGACCGGCGTGGAAAGCACCTCAGGCAGCGTGTTTATTGTGGCAAGCGAAGTCGGCTCGAATGCCTTCCGTCTGACCTATCGTACGGATCTGCAGAACCGCCGGACCCAGGATGGATTCAACCGCGGCATGTTTATGCCGCCGGTGATGTCCGGGCGAATGATGGGACCGATGTCGGACCGTTGCCAAATCCGCGTGGACGACCGCGGCCGGGTGCTATTGGATGCTGAGGATCAGCCTTTGCCAATCCCGTTTGGGACTTTGATGACGGCGTTAATCGAGCCATTGCCCGAATCTCCATCCGCCAAGAAATGGGAAATATCCGGTGACTCGGCTGTGATAGATTATCCGTACGCATTCGGGCCGGCCGCAGGGTTTCTATCGTCGCAATTCGGCCCACCCTTTTATTTCAACTATGGTCCGCGTTCCGTACCGGCGGTGTTGACGGTGGTTCGACGCGCCGCGTATCAGGTTTCATCGGCGACGGCGGACGCCGTTGGCATTCGCAAAGAGCTTGCATTGCACAGTCTGCTAAGAAATGGAGACGACCCGCGTTGCAGTGCGGCTGTGGCGGGGACGCTCACGTTCGACCCGTCCGCCGGGATGTTACGCGAGATTGAATTGCAGGGAAACTCGCGAGCGTCGACCGAAATGGCGTCGCGTGACGCCAGGGTCAGTCTCAGTTGCCGATTGTTGGAGGGCGCGGACCTGGCGGCGGCATTCGTGACCGTTCCCGTCGTGAGCCAGGCGCCGGTCTCCGCGGCGGACGTCCAAAAACTGATGGGTGACCTTGCCTCGGAAGATACCAACCTCCGACGAGCCGCGGCGAATCGGTTGGGCAATGCCACAATCGAGTCGGTGCCACCGGAATTGTTAGGACTCATGGCATCGCTGGCGACCGATGCGGATTTTTCCATTCGTCAATCGGTTTCGGGTTTCCTGAAAACGTACGGAACAACGAACGAGGTGCCCCTGTTGATCAAGCTTGCGGAAAGCTCCGACTACATGATGCAACAAAACGCCATCAAGGGGCTTGCGCGCCTGAAAGACGACCGGGCCATTGAGCCGTTGGTGGACAACATCATGCGGGGTTCACAGCCCGGACAGCAGGAGGCGGCAACCGCGTTGATGGCCATGGGTCCCCCGGCGGAAGCGGCGGTGCTGCAGATGTTCCAGGAGAAGAACCTCGAGACGCGCCGGCAGGCATGTCGAATTCTCCAGCAGATTGGCAGCACCAATAGCCTGGATGTGCTGAGGGAACAGTTGACGGACCCGGACCAAATGCTGGACCAAAACGCGGGCGAGGCCATTCGCGCAATTAAGCTGCGAGAATAAGGGAGTCCGACAAAACGGATTCGACTTGACGCAGGTTCTAAGTTAGAAAGGTGGGATGCTTGCCAAAGTCCACTCTGCGGCAGTACTGGGCATCGATTCTTATCCCATTGAGATAGAAGTTAATTCGGGCTGGGGACAGCCTGCAGTTATTATTGTTGGATTACCCGACGCGGCGGTGAAGGAGTCACGGGACCGGGTCAAGACGGCCATCGAGAACAGCGGCTTCAAATACGTGTTGGGACGGACAACGATCAATTTGGCACCGGCCGACGTCAAGAAGGAAGGACCGAGCTTCGATTTGCCGATTGCCATCGGGATTTTGGCGGTGAACGAACAGATTGTGGCGCCGAACCTCAACGAATTCTCCATTGTCGGCGAACTCGCGCTCAGCGGCGAGGTACGCAGCATCAATGGCGTGCTACCGATTGCGATTTGCGCGCGCGACCAGAAGAAGCGCGGACTGATTGTGCCGTGGGACAACGCGCCTGAGGCCGCGGTGGTGCAGGGGATCGACGTGTATCCAGCGAAAAACCTGCGGGAGGTGGCGGAGTTTGTTGCGGGTAAACGCGAATTGCAGCCGTTGCGTGAAGATCCGTCGCAAATTTTCCAGCAGCAGCGCAATTACGACGTAGATTTCGTGGACGTCAAGGGCCAGGAGCACGTCAAACGGGCGCTGGAAGTTGCGGCGGCAGGCGGGCACAATATTCTGATGATCGGACCGCCGGGGAGCGGCAAGACATTGCTTGCGCGGCGTGTGCCGACGATCATCCCGCAAACGACACTCGACGAGGCTTTGGAGACAACGAAGATCCATAGCATTCTCGGGTTGTTGCCAAAGGGGCAGGCGCTGGTGGCGACGCGGCCATTCCGCGCGCCGCATCACACGACAAGCAACGCCGGGCTGCTCGGCGGCACAGCGAACCTGACACCGGGTGAGATCAGCCTCGCGCATCACGGCGTGCTGTTTCTGGATGAACTGCCAGAATTTCATCGGGACGTGCTCGAAGCTCTGCGCGAACCATTGGAGGAAGGACGTGTCGTGATTTCGCGGGCGACCGGCACGATGACGTTCCCGGCGAACTTCATGCTCGTGGCCGCAATGAATCCGTGTCCCTGCGGGTTCTATGGCGATCCCAAGCGGGAATGCCGATGTTCACCAAACATGATCACAAAATACCGGAACAAAATCTCCGGTCCATTACTCGACCGAATCGACATCCACGTCGAGGTCCCGTCGGTGAAATACAAGGAGATGGCCGGCGAAGCAACGGGCGAACCGTCCGAGAAGATTCGCGCGCGGGTCGAATCGGCGCGGGCAGTGCAGCGGAAGCGGTTCGAGAAAACCAATGCGCGGATGGCGCCGAAAGAGATCAAGGAATACTGCAAGCTGGATGAGGAATGTCAGCAGTTGCTGAAGATGGCGATGACGGAACTGAATCTCAGCGCCCGCGCCTACGACCGCATCTTGAAAGTGTCACGCACGATTGCGGATCTGGAGGGCGCGGAGTCGATTCAGTCCCAGCACATTTCGGAAGCGATTCAGTACCGGACATTGGATCGACAGTTGTGGGTTTGAGGTGCCCCAGGGATTTGAATCTGACGCCAACCGCGCGGGCTTGCGGCTTTTGTTGCCTTCACCTTAATCCTCTGCCTGTGAGGGAGAGAAAAGTAGGCGTCGTCTTGGCGGCGCTACCGCACCAGCCGGATGCGGTAGTACTTTGCGGAGGAGTTGGTAGTGGCGCCGGGATCGGTGTAATTGGTGCTGGTGTTGCCGTTGCCGGGGATGAGAAGCGGAGAAGTGATATCGAGGAAGTTTGTGTTGTAGTCGGGAGTGCCGACGGTGGCTTGCACGGCGTTGGTGGTGCCGCCGGTGGTCAACCATGTGATCCGGATGTCGGTATCTTGTGCGGTAATGGACGTGATCACCGGGGGCGACGGTGGCGCAGATGTTCCCGCGATGATTGAGCTGGTGTTGGTGCTGGAGCCAGGATACCCGCTGACGATCAAAGTCACGGTGTAGGTGCCGGCGGCGTAGGTGTGCGACGGATTGGTAGAGGCGGTGAGGTTGGTCGTGCTGCCGTCGCCAAAATTCCAGAACCAGTTGGTGATGCTGCCGGTGGATGCATCGGTGAAGGTTATGTTGAGCGGGGCGGCGCCATTGGTCGGGCTGGCAGTGAAGCTCGCGGCATTGGTGGCAAAGATCGTCATGAGCAGATCGGCGAGGCGTTTGCCGCCCGCGGCCATGCGCTGTTTGGAGGTGGCGCTTGCGCTATTCAGATAGCTTGTGGAGGGTGTGCCACCCTCGGTGATGTTGGCATAAGCGACGGTCTCGGCATAGTAGTAACTATCCGTGGCCCAAGTAATCGGATCTGGGATGGCACCGACACTTGGAGTGTACGGATAAGTGGATTCGACATCGGCTGATTTGTTGCTGATGATGGTGTAGCCAGAGGCAGACATCGGGCGCGAAACCCCCGAGTCATTCAGATATCCGCCGCCGGCATCCCAGAGGGCGTGGAGTTCACTCCACGTGCCGTGGATGGTGAAATCGTTGCCGCCGGCATCCCCACCAGGGGGCGGGTGGTTTGTGGAAATGCCGTTGGATGCATGGAGCGGCTGCTCAATATCGCCGACATAGTGGAGAACGTAGCGCAACGCGATAGCGCGGTCGGTGAGCGCCGCGTTTTGATTAAGTAGAGTGGCGGTGTACTGATTGATGGCCGTCACGACGTTGGGTACGCCGGGGGGAGCGTTGTTGGTGCACACGCCATCGTTACAAGTCCCGGTGCAAGTCCCAATATTCGACGCCGCCAAGCCATTGATACAGAGAGGCAGATCGATGTAGTGGGAAGTGCCGGTGCCGAGTTGGCTTTTGAAATCGTCGGCCCAAGACGCGGCCATGATGAAATTGCTGGTTGCGCTGCTCGAATACGTGCCCAAGTTTACCGCAATGAGAGCGTCGCAATCGGCTTTAACATCCGGGCGGAGGTGATTGTAGGCGATTTCCGCGACGACCATGTGACCTTCCTGTCCCCAACCAAATGCGCTACGTGAAAGAGACAGGCCGATTAACAAACAAGCCAGGAAACGGGTGATTCTGGTCATATCGAGCTACCGCGTTGTCGATCTGCTACGCGGAGACCGCCTTTCCGCCCGGGATTGTAAGGGTTGATTTTGTCAAGGTCAACTGAAATGGCCTGAATGCGGATCGGTGTGAGAATCAGCTCATCCGCTTGTGTATGAGGAAATTAGACGAATGGCGATTTCTGAATCCAAAATCGCTCCCCGATGCGTCACACTGGACAACAAGCGGAGGAGCGTATGAATATGAAGAAGACAATGCGATTTGCCAGATTCGTTGGCGGAACCCTGATAGTGGCGGCGGTCATGTTGGCGCCACAATCTCGGGCGGCGGTCACGGTGTATGCGGAGGACGTTCCGAGCAATAACGCCGTGACGGCATCCGCGCCGGTGGTGGAGACCAATGTTCACGCGGCGCAGACCAACCTGACCGTGAAGAGCCGGTCAGGCGGCAGAAATCCCGAGGTGCGGATCGACGATACCGGCATTCATATCGGCGGGGCGAATCCTGTGGACGTTCAGGTGCCATCGTACCTGCGACATCGGGAGGGCATGTGGAATGTATTGGGAATCGTCTCAGTCCTGAGCCCCTTCGTCATGGTCGTGACCATCGTCGCCCTAGCCGGGTATTTCGGGCATCGCCGCACCAGGCTGGCGCATGAGACGTTGCGGGCGATGATCGACAAGGGGATGCCCATCACCCCGGAATTGGTCGCGGAGGTTCGGAGCAAAAGCCTCAGCAACAGAGCATGGGGAGGACCCGGTGGTCGTCTATTGCCGGGGTTGGTGATGGCGGGAATTGGCACCGCGCTATTGTTGTCCGGCACCGGGGGAGATCGCAAAGGTGGGTGGATTGTCTTGTTCATTGGCCTGGCATTTCTCATGGTCTGGGCCGTGGAACGGAAAGACGTCAACAACACGCAACCGCCACAGCGCTAACGCCTGGCCGTGACGGATGCCGATCTCATTGCCCGGGTGTTGACGCAGGACGACCAGAATGCCTTCGCGGAACTGGTGCGGCGGTACCAATCCCCGGTACGGGCGTTTCTGGCGCGAATGACGCGTGGGGATGCGCATTTGGCGGACGACCTGGCGCAGGAAACGTTCGTGAAGGCATGGAAAAAACTGCATACGTATCGTGGGGGCTCGAAATTCTCGACTTGGTTGTTTGGGATCGCCGTCAACGAGTTTCGCAATGTGGCCCGGCAGAGGAAGGAGTTGGCACTGGAAGAGATCGATGAGGTCGCGTCAGAAGAGAACCAATCTGCCGCCGACACGCGGAGCCAGTTGCATCTGGATTTGACGGAAGCGATGAAACGGTTACATTCTGGGGAGCGGGCGGCAGTCGTGCTGTGCTGCCAAAACGGACTGACGCATGAAGAGGCGGCACAAGCGATGGATTGCCCACTCGGCACGGTGAAGACGAATGTGGCACGCGGCAAAGAGAAGTTGAAGCGATGGTTGCTTGGGTATCATGATTATGAACCAGCCTGAAACAGGGGATGCAGTGGAGAAACTTCTGCGAGAGCAGAACCAGTACGTGAACGATGACGGGTTTACGGCTCGGGTTGTGGCCGCCTTGCCGCGCCGTCGTCGGAGCTGGCTGCGCCAGATCGTGCTGCTGGGGGCTGCGGCAATCGGGTCGATCCTGGCCGTGCAGTGGCTGCCGTGGGGGAGTTTGCTGTCGCTTGATTCCTCTGCCTTATTGTCATTGAGTTTCCAGGTGTTGGTGCCGTGGATGACAATGACGGTGGTGGTCATTTCCATTGCGTGGGCCGTCGTGGCCGCGCTGCAATGGGATGAGTGATCGCGCTCCTGCACGGTGATCCCTTCAGTTGGGCTTGAGCCTTTGGCCCGGTGACCGTAGTCTCCCCTGCATGAGTTATTTCCGTAAGGTCTTTTTCGCCCTCGGGGTGTGTCTTGGAGTGGCGGCGTGCGTTTCCGCGCTCGGTCAAACGCTGCCTGTCGCGCCCGTAACGAATGTCACAGACACTTACTTTGGGGTGACGGTGGCTGATCCGTATCGTTACATGGAGAACTTGTCCGACCCGGCGGTCGCGGCCTGGATAAAAGCGCAGAGCGAGTTTACCAGCGCACAACTGGATCGCATTCCCGCGCGGATGGAGCTGCTGAAACGAATCCAGACACTGGATGGGGCAGTCCCCGCGAGGGTCAGCGGCATTCGGCGGCTGCCCCACGAGCGATATTTCTACCTGAAGCAGTTGCCAGCGGATAACACACCGAAACTGTATCGGCGTGACGGTTTGAGCGGGAAAGAGGCATTGCTGGTCGACCCTGAAGCGCTTGCCAAGACGACCGGCAAACCTCAGGCGATCAATTATTACGAGCCGTCCTGGAATGGTCGATATGTGGCATGCGGAATCGCCGCAGCCGGTTCGGAGGATACCGTCATTCGCGTGATCGACGCGGCGACAGGCAGGGAGGTCGACAAACCGATCGATCGCGCACGATTTGGCGGGATCTCTTGGCGACCGGATGGGAGATCATTCTTCTACAATCGGCTTCAGAAGCTTTTGCCGGGTATGCCAGCAACGGAGCGGGAGCAGGGAAGTTGCGTGTATCTCCACACCATCGGCGCGGACGCCGACACGGAACGACCCGTGTTTGGGTCCGGGCTGTCGCCGCTGGTCCAAATGGATCGCGTGGATATACCATTTGTCCGGACGTCGCCGGATTCGCCTTGTGCGTTTGGGGTGATCGAGCATGGGACTAGGGACGAGGAAACTCTGTACGTCGCGCCGCTGACAACGGTGGGCAAACCGAACACCGCGTGGCGAAGGGTTTTTGACGTTGATGATGATGTTACGCAGTTTTCAACGCGTGGTAATCAGGTATTCCTCATGACGCATAAGGATGCACCTCGATACAAGGTCATCGCGACCAGCGTGACGAAGCCTGACCTTGCCCGGGCAAAAGTCGTAATCCCCGAAGGTGAAGCAGTTGCTACCGCCACAACCAGCACGAAGGATGCACTCTACGTGCGCGAGCTGGACGGCGCGGTGAGCCGTCTGTGGCGGGTTCCCTATCGGGGAAAGGCAGAGGAAGTGTCATTGCCCCTGAAGGGGTCCGTGCAGTTCTCTGCGGCCAACATACTGTGCGATGGCATCTTGCTTGGGGTCACGACGTGGACGAGCGCGACACAGATCCATGCGTTCGATCCACGCACGAGGAAGCTTTCGAATACGGGATTGCAGCCGCTGGGTTCATTCGATGCGCCCGGCGATCTGGAATCGGAAGAGGTCGAAGTCCCCGCTTCCGATGGAGCGATGGTTCCGCTCTCTATCATCCACAAACGCGGGATCGCGTTCGACGGGATGAACCCAACACTGCTGCTTGGCTACGGTGCGTATGGGATTTCCCTCACTCCGCAATTCGACCCACGCATGCTGGGCTGGTATGAAACGGGGTGCGTCTATGCGATTGCCCACGTCCGCGGCGGTGGCGAGCGGGGAGACGATTGGTACCGAGCAGGCTGCAAGCAGACGAAACCGAACACGTGGAAGGATTTCATCGCTTGCGCACAATACCTGATTGATCGCCGGTACACGTCGCCAGGTCGACTGACCGGAATCGGTCGGAGCGCGGGCGGGATTCTGATTGGCCGGGCGATCACCGAGCGTCCCGATTTGTTTGCGGCGGCGATCTCGGAGGTCGGGTGTTCGGACATGTTGCGGCAGGAATTCACGGCCAATGGTGTGCCGAACATCCCGGAATTTGGGACGGTGAAGACCGAAGATGGCTTTCGCGCCTTGTATGAGATGAGTCCGTATCACCATGTGACGGACGGAACGCACTATCCCGCAATGATGTTGGTGACAGGCATCAACGACCCGCGAGTGGAGCCGTGGGAGCTGCTGAAGATGGCGGCGCGATTGCAGGCAGCCACGGCCAGCGGGAAACCCGTGTTGTTGCGAGTGGATTATGAGGCGGGGCATGGCATCGGGACGATGAGGCGACAAATCGAGAAGCAGACGGCAGATGAATGGACGTTTCTGTTGTGGCAGATGGGAGTGCCCGAATTTCAACCGGTACGATGAAGGAGTAGCGGGTGCAAGCCGTGCTCGTTTTCGCGCAAACGGGTTTGTGTTTGCGGTACCCCAGTATGCTACCGGTGTCCGAATTTGATTGACGGTAACGCTTGTCTATGGCAGAAAAAACCGAGACGGGCAGCGGATAGCCGCGAAGGACATTTCGTGCAACCTAGGAGGATACATGAATAAAGCGCAGTTAGTTGAAGTGGTGCAAAAGGAAATGGGGAAAGAAGTGAGCAAAGCGGCGGCAGAGCGCGCATTGGATGCCGTGCTTCGTTCGATCCAGCGCGGATGCCAATCAGGCGGGCCGGTGCAAATCGTTGGGTTTGGCACGTTCCGCGTGAGCAAGCGCTCCGCGCGCGCTGGACGCAACCCGAAGACGGGTGAGCCGATTCAGATCAAGGCGTCCAAGACAGTGCGGTTCAGCGCCGGTCAGGGTCTTAAAGAGAGTCTGTAACACCACCTCAAGTTTAGGATCGAGAGAGCCCCGCAAATCGCGGGGCTCTTTCTTTTTCCCCGATCGCGCCTACAATTCCGCGGATTCAGCGAAGTTGGGAACGCGGACATTTGCTTGAGGACGAAGGTCACGGAGTGCTTCCGCGAGAGCCATGGCCTGCGGTTCCTCCCCGTGGATCACGAAGATTCCGCGCAGAGAACCGGTGACCTGCTCCACCCAGGCGCGCAATTCATTTTTATCGGCATGACCGGAGAATGCATCGATGGTCTCGATCGTGGCCTTCACTTTGTACGTGTCGCCGAAGATGTTTACTTCTTTATGACCGGACGCGAGTTGCGCGCCGAGCGTGTGGGGTGCGCACCAGCCGGCGATGAGGATGGTGTTGCGGTCGTCTTCAATGTTGTTCTTGATGTGGTGACGGATGCGTCCCGCGTCGGCCATTCCCGAAGCGCTGATGATGATGCAAGGTTTCGTCAGATCGTTGAGGGCTTTCGATTCGTCGACGCTCTGGACGTAATGGACATTGGAGACACTGAACGGATTCTTGTCGCTCATCATCACGTCGCGGAATTTCTTGTTGAACGCCTCGAAGTGGTGTTTGAAGACCTCCGTGGCTTGCAGGGACAACGGGCTGTCGACGTAGACCGGCAACGGTGGGAGACACCCGCTTTGGGTGATCTGATAGGCCGTATAGAGCAGTTGTTGGGTGCGTCCGACGGCGAATGAGGGGATGATAATCTTGCCGTGTTTTTCCAGCGCGCGCTTGGCGATGGCGCAGACGCGGTCATTGACGTCGTCCAGGGACTCGTGGACGCGATTACCATAGGTGCTCTCGACGAGGAGATAATCGACGTCCTTGGGATGATCCGGATCGCGCAGGATATCGTTATGGCCGCGCCCGAGGTCGCCACTGAACGCAAGGCGCACTTTGCGGCCGTCCTCTTCGATGTCGATGACGATCATGGCGGAACCCAGCATGTGGCCGGCATCCAACCAGGTGGCCGTGATGCCATCCGCGACGGCGGTTGGTTGATCGTATGAACCGATGGGGGCGAATTGTCCGAGCACAGCGGTTGTATCCGCCTGGGTGTAGAGCGGGTCGATAAAGGGCAGGCCTTTCTTCGCGCGTTTCTTGTTGAGGAACGCGGCGTCCTGTTCCTGGATATGGGCGCTATCCATCAGCATCACGCGGCAGAGATCAGCGGTGGCATCAGTGCAATGGATCTTTCCGCAAAACCCGCTTTTCCCGAGCACGGGAATGATGCCCGTATGATCGATGTGGGCGTGGCTCAGAAGCATGAGATCGATGTGCGAGCCGTCAAAAGGCAGATGCACGTTGCGGTCGAGCCATTGTGTTTCGTGGCCCTGATACATGCCGCACTCGATGAGGATGTTCTTGCCATTCGCTTGCAGTAGGTACTTCGAGCCAGTCACGGTGCGCGTGGCACCAAAGAAGGTCAGTTTCATGGTCGTCTCAGTCTATCAGTTTCGGGGTGAGAAAGGGATGTCGGGCAGGTTGGTTGGGTGCGCCGCAGGTTGCATTGTCTATTGGGGAACCGGCAGAACGAGGATCCGGTCGGTCGTGCACATGATCGCGCCGCCGCGGTCGACGGCAGCGACGAAATAGGAGCCCAGAGTCTGGCCTTCGACCACGGATTGCCAGTCGATTCGGTCCGGCACGAGAATGACAGCGGCGTATTCTGCAGTCTGATCTTCGACGCGCGTCGTGCCGCTGATTCTTGGCGAGGTGACGTAGAAGGGCTCCGCAGGTAGCGACGGCAAATCATAGCGCTGGTAGGAAATTGCGGGCGTGAGCTGCATCCCCGTCGGCGTATAATGGAAGAGGCGGCCATCGGAATCGTAGATGGTTTCCATATCGACGTAGTTGAAGATGGCGAGTTTGACCAGCGATTCCGGGTATTGCCGGTAGCGCATCTTGTAGCGGTCGAGTCCCTGGCGGATCAGTTGGATGCGCAGGCGATCGACCCCGCGTCCCACGGCACCGAGAAGCGCAGTGCGAAACACGGCGGCACGCTCGGCGTTGCCCTGAAAGTACGGCGCGTTCTCCACGCGGTTACGGAGAACGTCATAATCTTGCGAGGCGACCTGCGGATTCGAAACCTCGTTAAGCTCGGCATGTTTGAGCAGGGCGATCTCCAGCCAGGGAGAGGTGGTCAGGTTGCGCCACAGCAAGTCCATGATTACGGACGCTTCCTGCCGGGCATTCTGCCGAACGAGACCGGATGCCCTCGCGTACTGGCCGAAGAAGCGCTCGGGGTCAGAGGGTTGTGCCGCGGGGTTGGGAGCGGCATTGGATATCGAGGTGGCTGAAATCATCGCCGGCCGGGTGGCGATTACAGGCGCAGGCGTGTTTGTGTCATCAGCATTTGCAGACAAAGAGATGGCGGACACAGAGCCCACCGCCACCAGGACACGCCAGATGTTTGCCCGACCGGACATGGTATCTTACACGGGCAGCATATCGGCGTGGAGCGCAAAAAGCAACGGGGAAGGACGGGCGGAAGCGCTGACTGGAGATTATGGCAACCCGAGCAGCTTCTTGCCGTCAGGTGTGACGCGAGAGAGCGACCACGGCGGGTCGGTGACGACCTCGACATTGGCTTCGCCGACGCCGGGGAGTTCGAGCAGCTTGCGTTGGACCTGGGCGGAGATCTGCCCTGCCAGCGGGCACCCCGGCGAAGTAAGAGTCATTTTCACATCCACGCGCGTGTCGGAGGTGCCGGCGACGGGTTCACGTCGAACGTCATACACGAGGCCAAGGTCCACAATATTGCACGGAATCTCAGGGTCGTAGCACTCTTTCAATTTCGCGATCAATTGTTCCTCGGTAACGGCCATGCTTATCGTGTAGTGGCGTATCGAGCGTCTGTCAATCTCCCATCTCGGTTTCCTCTCGCCGGTGAAGGGGAGTTTGGGTACTTTCGAAAGACCGGGGAGGCGAGGATGGAGACGAAACGATCGAACTCGCGATGAAAAGGGGATGGCCGTACCTGCTTGTGGTGTGCGGGTTGGTGATCGGCGCCTACGCGTATCTAAGCCAGTCGGGTCTGCTGGAACTGCTCAGCCCGAGCCGGGCGGACACCTATTACAATTTGCTCGTGCGCGGCTTTCGCGCCGGACATCTCAGTTTGGACAAAGAGGTCCCGCCCGGGCTCACGCAATTGTCGGACCCGTACGACCCGGCGGCCAACGCGACGTATCGGTTGCTGCCGTACCGATTTCACGATCTGAGCTACTACCATGGTCGGCTGTATCTGTATCACGGCGTCACGCCCGCCGTGATGTTGTTCTGGCCATTTGTAGCGCTAACGGGCCGGTACCTGTGGCATCGGGAAGCAGTGGCGATTTTCTGTGCGGTCGGTTTTCTGACGAACGCAGGGTTACTATACGCGTTGTGGCGGCGCTACTTTGGCGACGTGAGCATCTGGGTGGTGGAAACTTGTATCCTGGCACTTGGGTTGGCGACAGGCGTACCCGTGGTATTGTCACAGGCCGATGTATACCAAGTGCCCATTTGTTGCGCGTACATGCTGGCGATGGTGACCCTGGCGGCGATGTGGTCCGCGCTACATGAACCAAAGCGGTGCGGTCGATGGCTGGTGGTGGCGAGCCTGGCCTATGGGCTGGCAGTGGGGGCGCGGCCCTCCCTGGTGCTCGGCGCGGTCATCCTGCTGGTGCCGGTGGTCCGGGCGCTGGTTGAACGGCGACGAATCTGGCTGTTACTGGTGACGGCGGCAACGCCGATGTTGGTGATCGGACTTGGAGTCATGATCTACAACGCGCGGCGGTTTGGGAGTCCATTCGAATTTGGCGTGAGCTACCTGTTGTCGGGAGACCGGCCCTCGGGTTCAGTGGAGGACTTCCACGCGAGTTATCTGTTGTTCAATCTCCGCATGTATTTTCTGAAATCGGTGGGCTGGAGCGCGCGGTTTCCGTTTGTCCAGAGGATGGCGGCGCCGCTCCCACCGGCGGGGCACGGAAATGTGGAAGCGCCGTTGGGAGTACTGGCGAATATGCCGTTCGTGTGGCTGGCGCTGGCCGCACCGCTGGCGTGTCTGCATCGGACGGCGGACGCGAGCGCGGTGTTGCGCTGGTTTCTGGCGGCGGTGACACTATTCTTTGGAATCGAAGCGCTGACGATTGGGATGTTTTACTACACGTCGGTGCGATACGAAGTAGAATTCGTGCCCGCGCTCGTATTGTTGGCTGCGACGGGCGTTCTCGGTTTGGAACGCGCATTGGCCGACCGAACAGTTTTGAGGTTCGTAGTGCGCGGGGCGTGGGGCGCCCTCCTGGTTTTTTCGGTGGCCTTCAATCTGTTATCCAGCGTCGAGTATCACGCCGAAGCACACCATATTGCGGGCGTAACGTTCTTTCAGGCAGGCAACGTTTCCGAGGCGATTCAGGAGTACAAACAGGCGCTACGACTTTACCCGAACTACGCGAAGGCGCATCTGAATCTGGGTATCGCTCTGGCGCAAATGGGCCGGACGCAGGAAGCGGTCGAACAATACGAAATGGCGCTACGGATCAATCCCGATTACGCCAAGGCGCGGGATGCGCTGGCCCGATTGAAAGCGAAACAACCCTGAGGAATCACCGCTCACGTTAGTTGACGGAAAACGGATTCAGCGCAACGCAGGAAGGCCTTGGCAGGGTCGCTATCGGGCTCGGCGACAACAATGGGCACGCCTTTGTCGCCGCAAACGCGAATGTCGGAGAACAGCGGGACTTCACCAAGAAACGGGACCTCGAGTCGGGCGGCTTCCTGTTTGCCGCCGCCGTGGCCAAATACATCGTCGTGTTCGCCGCAATGCGGGCAGACGTAGTAGCTCATGTTCTCGATGATGCCGAGGATCTTCACGTTGACCTTCTCGAACATGGCGATGCCGCGACGCGCGACCTCGAGCGCCACGTCCTGGGGCGTGGTGACGATCACGCCGCCGTCGAGCGCGATGGTCTGGACGAGGGAAAGCTGTGCGTCGCCGGTGCCCGGCGGCAGGTCGACGACCAGTACATCGAGCTCACCCCAATTGACGGCGAGACTGAATTGTCGAATGGCCTTCATGATCATCGGGCCGCGCCAGATCACGGGGGAATCGTTGTCGAGCAGAAGGGCCATGCTCATCATTTTCAGGCCGAAATTCTCGACGGGATCGAGTTTGTCCTCAGTAATGGTCGGACGATGGACCGCGCCCATCATTTTGGGCACGCTCGGGCCATAGATATCGGCGTCCATAATGCCGATGCGCTGCTCGAGTTTGGCGAGGGCGCAGGCAAGATTGACCGCGACGGTGGATTTGCCCACCCCGCCTTTGCCGCTGCCGACCGCCACAATGTGTTTCACGCCGTCAATCTGCGGACGTGCCGGCACGCCGCCCGCGCCAGCCATCGGCATCTGGCCCTGTTGCGGCGGTTGTTGCGCGGTCATTTGAACGTCGATTCGTCCAATGCCGTCATGGGCGCGGAGAATAGATTCGACATCGCGCTGGATGTGTCGGGGCACTTCGGGATCGCGGGTCATGACGTGCAACGCGACCGCTACGTCATTATTCTCAGTGATGGTCACGGAACGGACGATGCCGAAGCTGACGATATCGCGGCTGAAACCGGGAAACTTGATTTGCTTGAGGAGTTCGCGAACCTGCTCCTCGCTCAAGGGGTGCTCAACGCGGCCGGACATGCTGCCTCAATTCACCGCTGGAACAGGTTTGACCGGCTGGACGGCGGCCGGTTTGGGTTGCAGAAGATCAGCAAGAGTGGTGCGCGCAAAGAGTTCATTGACGCGGTTCTGTGCCTCGGTGAAGACGGCACAGAGCGTGCAACTGCTCATGCGGGTGACTGAGACGACGCACTCCGGATCGTCGGTGACGCATTTCTGCAGGGCGAAGACGCCTTCGACGCATTGGAGGATGCGCAGGAGGGTGATCTCGGCCGGGGTCCTGGCGAGACTGAATCCACCGCCCGCGCCGCGATGGGAGAGCACAAAGCCACCTTTGGCGAGAGACTGGAAAATCTTCGCCAGAAAACTCTTCGGGACGCCTTCGGCCTCGCTGATTTCGTCGATCATGACCGTGCGCCCCGCTGGTTGTTTAGCGAGGTACAACAGGCCAATGATTGCGTATTCTCCTGCCCGTGTGACTTGCATGTGTTAAATCGGACTCAGTTTGTCTTGTTTTCTGCGCCAATATAGGTATAGCTCGTTAGAATGTCAACGGCGGGAGCGGGAGAAGAAGGCAGACAAGGCAACGGGTCCGAATTGAATCGAGCAGCTTGTCTCGATGTCTATTGGCGGGCGTCTTCGTCTATGACATCCAGCCCATCGGGTAGTTTGACGGTGAGATTCGCTTCCGCCTCGGCACCAGACAACATGATAACGTTCGTCAAGACAACTTCCTCTCCCTGGGATGTGTATGGGTCCAACTCGTCCGCGTGGGGTGGTGGATAGCGTGAGAGCATCTCGGCTGCATACTCCGCGGAAAACTCAGTTTTCGTCGTGTACCGAACCGGATACCAAACGCCATCGGCAATCTGGCGGTGCTCCCGAACTTCGTATGTCATCGTCATCTCGTTGTCGGTCGTTGTTAACCCGCGATTCCGCGAATAGGTATAACGCACGAGCGCAAAATTCTTTTTGGGATCGAGGATGAAATCCCAAGCCACACATACGTCCGGTGAAACGTATTGTATTTGTGTCATGCCCTCTGGGGTATCAGACACCACGATACCCGGGTATTGGTCGGGAAAACAAATCGGGGTCCGACGGGCGGCTTTCAGGGTGGTAAAGCCCAGGCCTGAGTACATTGTCTCCACGCGTTCCGCCATTGACTGCAAGAATGACGACACCTTCCCACGCCGCACGTTGTTGACTGTAAACGACCGAGGGGGAGACGGAATATCGTCGTGAGGCTTCAACGGGTGGTCCCACCACTGGGTAACGGACGAGAGCAAGGTCGTGCGATATTGGTTTGTACGAGTCCACCACGTGATAAACCCGTCGGAATCTCGAAATTGTGTTCTCCACTCGGCCAAGTAAGGAGCGGATCCGTCTTTCCATCGCATGACCGTCGGATGTTCATCCAGGACGTATGGGCCTTGCGGTTTATTTTCGTACGTGCGCGTGAATGTGGATGTTTCCGGAGTGACAGTCCGGGATGCGCTGGTGTCATCCCACCGGTATTCGTGGATATAGCCCTCAACCTTCACGACGCCGATCTGTTCATCGGCGTACTTCATCGCCGCAAGGATGTCATCAAGCGAAGGGACGGCGCCGCAAGGAGTGACGAATGCCACGGACAGCATCAAGCCGACCCCAGCAAAGAGTTTCATGGCGAAAGTACCAAGTTATCGAACGGGATGCAGCATAATGGCCGCCATCACAGCGGCAGCGTAAGCCCGGGATCGGATTGGGTCAACGAAATTTCGGGCTCTCCTGACAACGTATTCACCTTCACTCAAACTCCCGACAGCAGGGTTTCCACTGCCAAATCGAGATGAGTCTTTGCTTGACCGCTGGCGGGGTGAATGATGTCGGGCTTGACCGGGGTGGCACGGGTGGGCAGGATTCCGCGTAATGAGCGCGCGGCGGCTGGTGATTACGAAACACGCGAGAACGCTGGTGTTGTATGACGGCGAGGAGGAGGTGCTGCGGATTCCCGTGGTGATTGGGAAGAACGCGGCGGATAAACAGCGTGAAGGCGATCTGGCGACCCCGGAAGGCGAATTCTACATTTGCTACAAAAACCCCGAGAGCAAGTATCATCGATTTCTCGGATTGAGCTATCCGAACATCGAGGATGCGGAGCGCGGGCTACGCGAGAAGATCATCACGCAAGCCGAATATGAGGAGATTCGCGACGCGATCATGGAGAAAAGGTGTCCACCCTGGAAAACAGCGCTGGGAGGCGAGGTGGGCTTGCATGGGCCCTGTCCAAATGTGACGTGGACGCACGGCTGTATTGCCATGAGCGTGGAACAGATCGAGAGGTTGTATGATTTGGTGGAGATCGGCGACGATGTGGTGATCGTGCCGTGAAGAACGATACTGGGGCCGAAGGTCATTGGGGACAGTTTTCAGCATTTGCATCATTTTGACGGCCTCCAATGAGTCAACGCTATTTCATTTATCCGATCCTGTTTATCGCCCTGATGCAGTTGGTTCCGTTGCTGAGGGACGACCGTCGCTGGCACGCGGCCCAGATCGGACAATTGGGAGTCATTCTGCTGGCCTGCCTCGGGGGGCTGTGCTTCAGCTACAATCCCTCCTTTCGCGAATACGATCGGGTGTGGGTGATCGTCTCGGCGGCATTGTTCGTGATCTTCGTCGCCATCCCGCCGGCGCTGGTCTCCGCGGCAACGGGACGGGAACAACGCGGGCGTTGGCCGGGCAGCGCAAGGTTCTGGCAACTGGCGAGTTGGTTCACTTGGGGACAAACGGGCCGGCTGTACCGTCGCCACGGCGCGGCTTTGCGATTGATGGCGCGAGGTGAGTGCGACGAAGCCCTCGGGGCATTGGAGCTTCTGATTCCCGCGGAATTAAAGCCGGGGCGCCGGCCGATGCCACCGTCCATGTTCGGTTTGGTGCACCTCTGGAAATTGTCGTTGCTGATCACACTGCGGAGGTGGAGACAGGCGCTGGAGTTTTACGAGAGTGTGTACGATTGGGGCATGTTGGGGCTGGCAACACAGGCGCGACTGCTTGCCGCTCGGGCGCTGGCTGAGACGGGACAGTTTGAGCGCGCCCTGCGGAGCCTGCAGCTTGCGTTGTTGTCGCCACGGACGGTCGGCACACGGCAGACGCAATTATGGGCGACACGCGTGGCGGTTACGGCGCTGGCGGGCGACCGCGAGACCCTGTACGAACTATTGAACCACAGTGAATTTGCGACGCACGGCCGGCGATTTGCGAGATTCGCGGCGTACTGGCGCGGGCAGTGTGCGCTGGCGCGGGGCGAACGGGAAGACGCTCTGCGGATGCTGACGCAGGCATCTGGATTGACGCATCGAGGGAACCGCCTGTGGTGTGAGGCGATCGGGGAGCAACTGCAACGGGCGGAGCGGGAACAAACGCCGGTGATTTGGGCGGCGCAGGACCCGGCTTATGTGCGCGGGCAGGAATTGTTGCGGCGAGCGGAGAAGGACTCGGCTGGCTGGCGCACGCTGATGCACATGGGGCGACCGGAGTTGGTGACATTGTTGCTGCTACTGGCAATGGCGACGATGCATCTGGTGTTCGACGCGTTCCTGAGCGAGGACATGCAGGAGAAAGTTCTCATATGGGCTGGGAACAGCGCCGAGACGATCAAGAACGGTGAATGGTGGCGGGCGTTCACAGCGTTGTTTTTGCACGCGAACCTGCTGCACCTCGGGTTGAACGGCTTGGGGCTCTGGTTGTTCGGACCGGCGGTGGAGAAGACCATGGGACGATGGCGGATGCTGGTGGTGTTCCTGGTCGGCGGCGCTCTTGGGAACCTGGCAAGCGCGTCGGTGGCGCATTACGATGTGGCCATTGGCGCCAGCGGCGGCATCTTCGCGGTGATCGGCGCGTTTGCGGTGGGCGTGTGGCGGTTGCAGTCGCCGATGTACTCCGCGTTGCGCCGACGGCTGCTGTTCGCATTGGTGTTGATGGTGGCGGCGGATTTTACGATCGGAGGATTGGAACCTCAGGTGGACAACCTTGCGCACGTGGGCGGATTCTTCGCCGGCATCCTGCTGGCGATGGTTTTAGGAAGCACAACGCCGGGGGAGAATTCGCGGGCCGCAGGTTAATTGGGAAAGGAAGAAGCGCAACCGCGGGTCCATTCACCGAGTCGTGAACGAGCGCCGTTGTTTGTCTTTTCGCCGCGTTCCTCGCGGCTGCGCTTCCACAGGGTTATCTCACGGCACCAGCCGAATTCGATAATAACGGGCCGGGATGTTTGTTGCCCCGCCGAGATCGAGATAGTTCGTCGTCACATCCCCCGTGTTGGGCAGGATGATGTGCGGTGCCGTTGTAATGTCGATGTAGTTGGTGGTGAAGCTGCCGTTGCCAGTGAGGGAGACGGCCTGCACGGCGTTGGTTCGCAGTCCGCCAGCGGACCACGTAATGAGGACATTCTTGTTGCTGTCAGTCACCACCGAGACGATGCGGAACACCGAGGCCAGGTTGGTCGGATTGAGCCCGGCTAGGAACTGGTTGGTATTGCTGATCCCTTTTCCAAGCGGATCGGCGTTGGGCTGCGCCTGTGGGCAGGTGGTGCAGCCGAAGTACTGCATCTGCCACACCTGCCATGGAGTGTACGCCGTGATGTAATTGGGCTGAACATTTGTCGAGCTTCCGTTGGGACCGCTGACGAGTAGGGTCACGTTATAGACGCCTGCATTGTAGACGTGGCTCACGGTGCCCGTCGTGGAATTAAGTTGGACCCCGTCGCCGAAGTCCCAGAACCAATTTGTAATCGTACCGGTCGACGTGTCGGTAAAGTTCACCATGAGCGGCGCTGTGCCGACGGTCGGCGTTGCGGTGAAGCTTGCCACGGGCGGGGTTGTCACGTAGACGCAACAGACAGCATCCTGGACTGAGATCGAGTCGACGTACCAGCCGGTGCCCCCTTGGGCGCCGCCTGCGGGGTTGGTGTTGCCCTGGACATTCAGGTTGTCGATGCGCCATGTGCCGCCAGCGCCGCCGGCAGCATAGGCATAGATCCGGAAATACAACGTGCCGGTCAGGTTTGAAAGGCTGAGGGTAAGCGAATTCATCGGGGATGTAGAAAACGCTGTGTGCGCGCTTTTTTCTCCGCTGTCGTAGATCACTGACAAGAAGCTGGCATTCGTGCTGATTTGCACGTCGAATTTCGTCGGCCCGGTGTTGGACGCCCGGTCGTCGAAGCTAAACCGTGACAAAGCGGCCTGATAGCCATTGGAGATGGCCAGGGAAAATGCAAAGTAGCTGAAGCTTGTCGTCGGCGGACCTGCGGTCAATGTAAAACTGGTGGAAGCGACGGCTTCGCCTGGGTTGCCGCCGTAGTACGTGATCGCGCCCGCATTGCCGTCCGTTACCGCGGAGGCTGTGAGGTTTGAGTCCGTGAGGTCGGGCGTGGCCGTGGCCGCGTCGAAGCTATAGAACGCCAGCGTGCCGTTATTGGTCACAGGAGAGGTTGGCGGGAGATTGCCCGTGGCGCAGAGCCAACGCAATTGCACATTCTGACCTGACGCCGAGGCCGGCAAGTTAACCACCGTGGTGGTGTACGACAGCGAACTGCCGCTCCACGCCGCGCGGCCGGCCAGCGGATTCGCGTAGCTTCCGCTGAGCACGCGGTTGTACCCACCGCTGACGAACGACCCGCCGGCAGCCAGGATATCAGTGTAGGAGCCCGATCCAATCTGGATTTCCAACACGCCGCCATCGTAACCTACCGTGTTGCTGGTGGCGCTGGCGGACAGGCTGTAATTGTGTCGAAAACTCAATTGCGCCGCGGCGCTGTTGACCGCAAAGATCGGTGAATCCAGCTCGCTGAGCCCGGCATTGGTCGGATCAGGCGAAAACGCAGCATTCGGAGCAGTATCAGCGAGGGCCGTGGATGTGATCCAGATGGATTGTCCACCCGATGCCGATGTCGCCCAGCCGGAGGGCAGGGCAGGGGGGGCGACGCCGTCGAAGTTCTGGACCAACGAATTGGTGTTTGCACCGAGTGGCAACGTGTAGAAGACGGACCCGAGGTTGTTCGTTCCGTCCTGGAGCTGGAGCGTGGCCTGGATGATGCCTCCGCAGTTGCCGGATGCCGTAAACGTAAAGTGCTGCGAAGCGGATTCGCCGGCGGCGACGGCTCCATACGTTTGCGGATCGGATGGACTTGTGACCCCGTTGGCGGCCGACAGCGTGGCCACAAGGTTCGCGGTCGGGCCATTGCCGACGTTGAGCAACGAGAAGGCAACCGTCACTGTTTCGCCCGGATCGACGACGCCGTTGGTGGGTGAGCAGCCCTCGGAAACAAGCGCTGCTCCGTTGGTCTGCAAGACCGGCGTGAGAGCGGCGACATTGAGGGTGACGGGCAGCGAAGTGTTGCCGGAGCCGTTGGCTGTATTCGTGAAGCTGATCGCGTCGGAATAGCTCCCCGGCAGAAGGCTGTTGGCGTTGGGGTTGACCGTGACTGTCACGGTGGTTCCAACTCCCGGTGCGAGCGTTCCATTCGTGGCAGAGAGGGTCAGCCAGTTGACGGTTTCGTTGGCCGTCCAATTCAGGAGGGCGCCGCCGCTGTTCGTCAACGAGTAGGTCTGGATCGAGGGGGAGAACGGGCCCCCCATGTATCCGCTGGACGTGAATCCGGATGAAGGGGTGACCCCGAGTTGGGCCGGACTGGATGCAATGATCGTGGTTGGGTCGACGGCGGTGTTGTTGACCGAATTGGAATCACTGCCACCGGAGACCGACGCGATGTTGGTGACGCTCGACGTGGCACCAGCGGAGACATTCACCGTGACGGAAATGGGCGGATAGATGTTGCCGGGAGCCAGGGTGTCGGAGCGGGTACAGGTCAGGCTGTTGAGGTCGACCGTCCAACCGTCGCCCGTGATTGCGGTGACGGTCAGGCCATTGGGCATGCCGTCGGTGACGGTCACCAACCCGCTGGATGGCTGAGTGCCCACGTTTGCGACTTGGATCGTATACATGTCGCCAATGTCGCCCTCCACGAAATACCCCGTATGGTTCTTGGTGATGGTCAGGTCGGGGCCGTTGGCTGCGGCGAGAGTGAAATTCCCGGGACTCGTCGAGGTGCCCCCGAGCGTGAAGACGGAGATGGGGCCGGTGGTGACGTTCGTCGGCACGGTGGCGGTGATTTGCCCGGGAGAGATTATCGTGAAGGCCGCCGCAGTTCCGTTGAAGAGAACATTCGTGGTGGAATCGAGGTTCGACCCCGTAATGGTAATGTTCGTACCAGCGCTACCACTGAGGGGAGAGAAACTGATGGAGCCGGGCGCGGCGGCCGGCTGACCGTCGACTTTGCTGCGCAACACCCAGGCGAGGTTGGTGGGCAGTGCAGTGAAAAAGTTGAAGCCCGTGTCGATCTGTAATTGCTTGGTGGAGACGACGAAGCTCGTCCACGGATTGGCCTGTGGCGCATTGGGGATTTCGACGGCGATGACGCGGATCGTGCTGGGATCGGCGTTGATGATACGGCTCAGTGCAGTTCCGCCGCCCAGGGGGACGCATACGACGAGCTTCCACGTATTCGAGGGAACGTAGATATGGCCATTCGCAAAATTCGACGACCCGAAACCGCTTGGGCCACAGGTAATCAACAATTCATCGACAGAGAGCATCGAGTCGCAATAACTCTCCAAGGAGCCCCAGACGCCGCCGTTTTCGTTGGAGTCCTGGGGAATGATGTTTGTCATGTAGAAAACGAGCTTATTGTCGGTTGTGTTATCCGTGCGGTCGACCGAGGGGCACATATGACCGCGGGTCCAGCCGGAGTCAGTATAGTCGGACGAACTCACCTCGTAGAAGCCCGAGGGGAGGGTTGTGTCCGTGTAAAAGCTCGAAGAGCGGCCGGACGAGCCGATGTCGCTGGCAGTCAGATCCCAACTGACCCAATTGGGAACTCCGTATTGGTCGGCGTAGTCGATGGCTTCGACAGTGCGCTGAATCAGGTAATGGGCGTGATTGTTGGGGTCGTTGGTGGCACCACTGGGGTTGCCAAGCTGCATTTGCAGCGTGGAATCGATAATTGCAGAGGCCTTTTGAGCCCCAGCGAATAGGGTTCCCAAGGCAAATAGGAGTGGTAGTGTCCTGATTATGAATTGGTTGCGTACAATTCTTTGTCTCAGTCCGGCGTCTTGACCAAACAGAATTCTCATCTTCGTCCCTTATTCCTCATCTCACCCTTCATCGTGGTTAAGATGCTACTCGTGTACCAGCCCTAGGGGGGGGTCTGTCAAGGCTTTTTCGTGGCAAATTGGAAAAAACAGGCATGAATAGTTGGCGTTTTTGGTCCGAGGGAGATGCCAGCCGCGCCCCACCCGATCTTCTATCTCAAATTCGAGGCAGAATCAGGGGTGATGGAGATCGGAAGGCTTCCATTGCTGCCAGACACGAACCGCCTGCTTCGGTGAGCAATTCAGTTCCCAAAGCCCGAGAAACTTCATCCAGTCGCTCTGGTGTAAATGAATGTCCCCGTCCGACGACGGCGGACTTTCCGTGGTATCGGTCGTGGCAGTCCAGATCAACAGGCGCATTCGCATTACGTTGCAGATTGGGAGAAGCCGCTCCAGATACTGCGCCTGCTCTCGCTGGGCGCCGTGGGTTGGCGTCGGCCACGAAGTCTCGAAGATGGCCTTGGGCTTGTGAACTGTCTGCAGTGCCTCGAAGTACCGGGACGAAACATCGGCGGCTTTCAGGCCTGCGAGAAACGGGTACGCGGAGATACCCACCAAATCCAGCTCATCACCGAAAGCGCTTATCGGTGTGAAATCCGGGCTCGCACTCCACGATTGGTCGCGGCCCGTCATCAACTCGTACTGGAAGGTGACAAGAACCTTCGTTTGTGGAGAGACCTGTTTGATCTGTGCTTTGGCTGCTCGGAACGTTTGCACGAAACCGGCAAAGTCTTCGGGGAACAAATGGGCATAATAATAGTTTACTTCCACGCCCAAGACGAAGTAATCCGGATGATACGTGCTCGCGGTTTCGGTAACGCTATGCAGGAAGAGCCGCCGCGTCCTATCGTTGGCAAAACGCCAAGGGTTCTTTCCTGCACCAAGAAGGCGTGTGCGCACGGGTTCCTGCCAATCCACGGCGATGGCCAAAGTTCTCTGGTGCCGGTGGGCGATGGTCGAAATCCAGTTGGCCAGCGCGGGGAGATTGGTTTGAGTTGGGCTCCAGGGTAGTTGCACAAGGAGAAGGTCGCTATTGGTGAGGGTTTGGTCGATCCCTTTGCTGATCACAGCGGACGCGGTGGCTTCCCCCCCCGGGGCGGCCAATAGATCATGCCCATTTCGAATGGTGCGAGCGGAGTCCGCCAGAGCCGCAAGAATGCAAGATGGATACGCCACCGATAGTGCGCAGACAAACAAGAGAAACCTGGTGATCATCGAATGAATTCAGGCGCTGATTAACCCGGATCTAATGGTAGGCATTGAACACCACCGGATCAACACCAATGGGCGAGTGGACTTTTTTCAATGTATTCTATATAGTGGCCAAATTGACCGGATGCAGGATCGGCGGTATTCAAGTTCCACTGCGGGACAACGGTGAGAGGTCCACACGTCATCAATGTGCTTGTTGCCGCGCTTCGCGCTTTCGGTTTCCTGCGCCCGGGCTCTCCGGCAACCCATCGGCGCTCGCAATCAGGGACGTCACGATGAGTCCATCCTGACCATGCGGAAGAAGCAAAAGCGGGTTCTTATCGCGCTCGGTTGGTATGATTACCGTCTGCACCGAGGAATCGAGAAATACGCTCAGGAGCACGGATGGCATCTGTCGGAGGATCTCGCGCGGGAGAAGGTCATCCCGTGGGGCTGGGATGGCGACGGTATTCTGGCCTGGCTGGCGGGAGATGACGACCTCGCCGATTTTGTCGTTCACACCGGCAAGCCTACAGTCGATTTCAGTTTCCGTCGGTCGCACCTGCCATTCTCCCGCGTCCTGGAAGACCACGCGATGGCCGCCCAACTTGTGGCGGACCACTTCCTGACGCGAGGCCTGAGAAACTTCTCTTTTTACAGCGATGCCGACAACTGGGTGCATGAGGAGCGAGGTCAGGCATACGCGAGGGCGCTCAAGCAAGCGGACCGCGAATGCACGTGGATTCGCTGGTACCAATCGCCGTCGCTCCGCAACAATCGGAGTGACCGGAAAGCCTGGCAACGTAAACGGGATTGGTTGGCGATGCAACTGAAACACGCCCCCAAACCTCTGGGGCTGTTCACGGCTGTCGACGGCCTGGCGCTGGACGTCCTCGAAACTTGTGAACGGCTGGGCATCGCAGTTCCCGAAGAAATCGCCATCATTGGGGCCGGCAATTCGCTATTGGCTGTGGACGCAATGCAGACCCCAATTTCGAGCGTCGACGGGAATCTGGAGTTGGTGGGGTACCGGGGCGCCGAGTTGCTGGATGACCTGATGGCCGGTCGTCCCGTTCCGAGGCAGCCTGTGCGGATTCCGCCGGCCGGGCTGATTGCGCGCAAGAGCAGCGATCTGATGGCGGTCAAACACCACGGCATCGCCAAGAGCCTTCATTTCATTTGGGAACATTACCACGAATCGATTGGCATCCAGGATCTGATGAAGATCAGCGCGATGTCGCGGAGCGGACTTCACCAGGCCTTCCTGGACCAGGTTGGGCGATCACCGGGGCACGAGCTTCACCGGGTTCGGATCGAACAGGCCAAGAGGTTACTGGGTGAGAGCAATCGAAAGATGGAGGTGGTCGCCGAGATGTGCGGTTATCAGAGCGCCAACAGCTTTTGGGTCGCGTTCAAGAAGTCCACCGGATTGTCCCCCAATCAATACCGCAAAACGCTTCTGCGTTAACGAAATCGGCCTGCAACGCGGTCCAGCATCCGCGATTCGCTGATGCCGTTGAGGCGCTCCTTGCGGCTCCAGCGTTACGAATCTTCCGGGCACCGTCTCCCGAAGTCATAACCGTCTGCTCCCAACCCGGAATCCGCGCGACGGGTGGAATGGCGTGGACGGATTATTTTCACTCGGTTTTGGATAGTGGCCAAATTGACCGGCGGACCCGATCAGTCTTTAATGAGCGCCACGGGAATCGTTACATGTTAGTGCATCTCCAAGGCGGACCAACCCACTCTACGACGGCGTTCCGTGCCATTCGCCGAGTATGCGTTGAACGCCTTCTGTTGGCGGGCTCACGTCGGTAAATCATCGCGATCAAACAAGCTTGGCAAACAAGGCAACGGAATCGAGAGGAGTGAGGGCATGAAGACGACGGATCAATGGCAAGGGGTTGTTCGGAGTTTTTCCCGAAGTGTCACCGTGTGGGTGGTGGCCTTGGGATTGGTTGGAGTCACGACTCAAGCGGCGGTCAACACCTGGACTGGCAGCGGCGGGAATTTCAGTGATAATGGGAACTGGGATACCGGGAGTGCTCCAGCCAATGGAGACGGCACAGCGTTCACCAACAACGCCAGCTACACGGTTAGTTTCCCGTCAGCGCCCAACACCATCGACAGCAATGTGGTCAACGGCGGGACCGTGACCCTCAACATTGAATCCCAGACGTGGACACTTACCAATGGCCCGGTGGCTTTCGATATCGGCCAGAATGCCGGCGCGACTGCTACCGTGGTCCAGACTAGCGGAACCTTGCAGGTGGCGAGCGGCGTGACCAACGCCGAGTTCGTTGTTGGCGACGCCGGAGCAGGCACGTACATCTTGAATGGCGGCATGCTCTCATACTCCAGTATCCGTGTCGGCAACACAGCGGGCTCGAGTGGGACGTTCACGGTCAGCGGTGCGGGCGTAACCTCTCCCAATCCTGACCCCACCTCGGCGGGCTCCGTCACGGTAGGCACGGCAGCCGGATCTTTTGGGTGTAGTCTGATTATTAGCAATGGCGCATCGATTACTACCGGTACCACAACCATCGGTGGCAACGCTACGGCCAGCAATACGACGGTGCAAGTCGTAGGCAGCTCGTTTTGGGAGGTCGCACAACGTCCGTTCAGCGTGGGTGGTTTTGGTACCACGCTTATCGTCAATAATGCCACGATCAGTGACGCTGGCACCTTCCTTACCGGCACCAGCGGTGGCGTGTTGGATACCTCCATCCTTACTAATAATGCATATGTGCTCACCGGGTTCGGAAACCTCAGAGTTGGTAACGGTAACGGGGTGTATAGCAACCGGTTGATCGTGGCCGGTGGTGCGGCACTCCGTTGCGACGACAACGGCACCGCCAAGGCGATCATTATCGGGGCCTCGGGCGCTTCCTCGAACAACACGGTGTTGATTAGTAGTGGCGGCATGATCACCAACGCCGCCAGCATCACGGTCGGCGACGCCTCAACGCTGACGGGAGGCAATTTCAACAACCTTATCGTTAACGACGGCGGTAAGTTGTTCATGGCCGGCGGGGTCAACATCGGTAACGGCGCCTTGGCCACCGGGAATGTCTTTCAAGCCGGCGGCCCTGGAGCGGCCGCCCTTATCAATGTGGGCACATGCACGGTGGGCGCGGGCACAAATGGAGCCTACAATCAGGTAATCGTCACCAATGTCGCGATGACGACCGGGTCCTTCCGTCTCGGCAACAACTTCGGCGCAGGCAGCAATAGCTGTTTGGTTTTGGCGGACACCCTGTGGAATTTCGGCAGCTTGGATCTCGCAGTCGGTCGCAGCGGTGCTCCCAGCAACCTGATGACGGTTGTCGGTGGTGTGATTACCAACCTGCGCAGCCTCACCGTGGGCGTCGCCGGAGGAACCACTCCGGCGGTGGGGAATACGTTTGTCTTAAGCGGCGGTCAGATCAATGACGGGAGTATCACGATCGGTGCGAGCACCAACGACGAGTTCAACCTGTTGGCGATCAATGGCGGTTCGATGATTTGCACGGGCCTCGTCCAAGTGGGTGGGGTGAGCGGCTACGCGATCAGCAATACGCTGACGGTTGCGGGGGGGACAATTGTGACACCATCGCTGCGTGTCCGAACGACGAATTCTCTGGTATTCACCTCCGGCACCCTGGCGACGGGTGGTTCCACCATTGATGATGGGGCCAACGACGGCAGTCCAGTGGTTGTGGGGAATGGGAGCGGTGTGGCGAACCTGCAACTGGCAGCCAGCGGAACCGGCTTCCACAATTTCAACAACGGCTTGGTGATCACCAATAACGCCACCCTCAGCGGCAATGGAACGATCCTGGGGAACACCACCGTGTTCGGGACATTGTCGCCCGGCATCGGCGGCGTGGGCCAAATCACAACCAGCAACGACGTGATCCTGGCGGGTTCCGCGAACATCCAGTACGATTTGGGTATCAGCAGCGACCTGACGGCTGTCAATGGCAACCTGACGTTGAACGGCACGCTCAACGTCGCCAATTCCGGTGGATTCGGCGTGGGCACGTACACGTTGTTCACGTATACGGGTACGCTGACAACAAACGGCAGTTCGGGGATCTTGGCGATTGGAGCGACACCGAACCCGAGCCTGGCTTACAGCGTCGACATCAGCAATCCCGGGGTCGTGAGTCTCGATGTGAGCAATGCGCAGTCGAGCGGATTCGCGACATGGCAAACGCATTATTTCGGTTGCACGGGTTGCTCGCAGGCGCAGCCGAGCGCGGATCCATACGGCAAAGGAATTACCAACACGAACCAGTTTCTGGCGGGCTTTAATCCGACCAATACGGCTGCTTATCCACACATCATCTCGATTGCGAAGACAAACAGCAACACGGATGTTCTGGTGACCTACCTTGGCGCCAATGGAGACAGCACGTATACCGGCGGACCTGGGTCTCGCACAAATATCCTGGAGTTTACAACCGGCACAGCCAACGGGAGCTATTCCAACAACTTCGTCAGCACCGGGAAAACCAACATCCTCGCCGGTGGGACGGGTTTGGGCGTGGTGACCAACATGGTGGACAGCGGTGGCGCGACCAATAAGCCCTCGCGATTCTACCGCGTCCGCGTGTTGCTGCCGTAGCGGGCCTCATAGGTGTGGAGCGCAGTCGCACGGCAAAAGGTATGAAACGTAACAACAAATGCCTTCATTCACGACTCGGTGAACTTCCGGCGACTGCGCTCGTGATTCGTCGGTGATGAGTATTCGTAACAGTTGGTGGAGCTGCCACGATGCGCTGAAGAGACACGGGCATTGTGGCAGCGAGGACGGGAAAATTCGAAACAGGCGGGTACTGGAAAGGATAGGGAAGATGAAAAGGATGCAACAGTTGCGGACAATTCGACGAAGTGATTGCGCTTCCAGGTTCGTTGCCGTCGTAATGGTCACGTGTGGATTGGTGGTGGGTGGTCGTTCGTCATCCGCCCAGGTAACGGTCTTCAGCGATACGTTTGGCTCCAGCACGCTCAATGGCGTGAGCACTCCTGCAGGCGGGAGTACGACGAGTTACGATATCGCTTCCAGCAAAAGCGCCGGCAGCGCTGTGAGCGACGGAGATCTGAGTATATTGCTGCCGTCCACGAGTTCTGGCCTCGTCGAAGCTCAGGCGTTGTTCACGGCGACACCGGTCATGCTCTCCAACCCGGGCGATTACATCCTATTGACGTACACATTCACCGACAGTTCCAACATCCTCATTTCCGGCAAGGCGAGCTCGCAGCTCTGGGCTGGGCTTTTCGATTCTTACGGGAGCGCCCCATTGTCCAGTCTTCAAAACAGCGGGCTTGCAACCAATATCACCGGTGGAACCATGGGCTGGCAGGGCTTTCACATCCAACTACCTGGCAGCGGCAACACGGCGAAGATCTACTTTCGGCCAGCGCAGACGGCTGCGGCCGGGGATCAAGACCTGCTCGGCAACAACGCAAGCAGCGGCAGCACCTATGCCAATCCCCGGGGAATTCAGTTGAGCGGGACAGCGTCTTCCAGCCTCGTTCTGACAAACGGCCAGCAGTTGACGGAGGAGTTCAAGGTGATGCTAAACGCCTCCGGCGGCACCACGGTCAGTAACCTCCTCATCGATACGAGTAGCAGCGCAACATTGTTTTCGCTGGCCTCAACGACGAATGGCATTTCGCTTAACACCTTCGATGGCCTGGCGTTCGGTTGGCAGTACAAGGGGTCGAGCGGGGATCCGGGTTCGGCCATGGATGTGAGTTCACTGACTGTCACCACGAATGTTCCGGAACCGTCCACGTTCGTGCTGTTGCTGGGCGGGCTGGGTTTGGTTCTCGGTGCATTCCGTGCTCGCCGGGGGCCGTCCGCGTAGCATCGTCGGACTGAGAGTTGGTTCTCACGCGGATGGAAGGAGCAGGTCCATCGCGTGCGAAGAAAGGACTTGGAATGATGTCGCGTCACATGAAGAAGCGGGCGTTTACGCTGATTGAGTTGTTAGTTGTCATTGCGATCATCGGAATTCTGGCAGCCATGTTGTTGCCCGCGCTAAACAAGGCCCGACTGAAGGGTTATGAAGCCGCCTGCATCAACAACGAGAAGCAATGGGGCACGGTTTTGTTGATGTACTCCGACGATTGGAATGGTGGACTTTTTGAGCCGGGCGGCTGGTTCGAGAACACATGGAGTCCCAAGAGCGGCGTCACCGAAACGAATCCGTTGGTGGCGTACCTGGGTGGGGGCAATCCTTCCAACAGGCTCCGCACCATGAAGATATGCCCGCAGGTCGCCTCACATCTGGGCAGGGGGCAGATGCTCGCGGGTTATTATGATTACTCCACGCCCACTCCTCCGATTGTGCGGAATGGATTTGGCGGTTATCAGAGCCTGACACCGGATCCAAGTAACTCGAACAACTATTGGCCCAGCCTGAAGGGCGTACCCCAACCAGCGCAATACCTGCTCATGATCGACTCGGGCGGACACTCGCTACAGGCGGGCGGGATGTGGAGCGCCGTGTCGAACCCGGCTTCCATAACATTTTCTGATCCGGCGGGTATACCTCCGTTACAGCGGCACCTTGGTGGTGTGAATTGCCTGTTTGGGGATGGTCACGTGGATTATGTGACAGGCGACAAGATTCACGCGCAGGATAAGCTTAGTCCGGATCCCTGGTTTGAGATGAATTGAGTCGGTAACTCCCGTTCGAGACGGAAGGGTTGTGGTTGGAGTTCGGTTGTCCATCGCCTGGGCAGCCCTGAGGTAGGACAGAGCAGACCTTTGCAGTTGAGGCTTCGGCCTGAATGAAGAAAGCGAAATGGTCCGGAAACATTGGTTTGGAGGGGTGTCACTCATGAAGAACGTTATCCAGGCTAGACTAGTGGCAGTAATGTGCGCGGGACTTTCCGCGTTCGCCTGCAGCGTGCGCGCCCAAAGCATATTCGTTGACCTGCTGACTGGAACGGCGGCGCCAGTCACCAGCAGCAACATTGCGCCCCCATCAGGTTACAGTTATAGCGCGGCGGCGCCGGTGGCCGGCAACAACTGGAACACTGTCGGCGAGAGCGCGACGGTCCCGCTGAATACCACCGTTGGCTCGACCGTGATCGTCTATACCAATCTCCCTCTGAAAGACTGCACTGGCGCGAGCATCTCGCCGACGCTGACGATGGCGTATTTTTCAAAGGTCACGACGGGCACTCGGGTGCAGCCGTCAAACGCTACGGGCGATAATACGGTCCAGCCCGCCGGCGTGATGCAGCAGGCGTGGCGCAACTATTACAATGGTAGCGGGAACGCCTTCATATTCTCATTTGCAAATCTGACACCCTCGGCCCCTTACGGCCTGTACATCGAAGGCGCCACCACAACCTCTGGCCAGGGGGCCGGAGTGGCGCTGTCCAACAGTAACTACTATGCCGTCTCCAGTGGAAATCCAACCAACGTTACCACGGTCAATACCACGGCGAACAGCAACGGCGCGTATGGAAGCTTGTGGACGACGAACAGCGTATCCGGTGGCTTTCAGCTGCTTCCGCAAGGTTCGAGCTGGGGTGTTCTCTATGGACAAGCTGATGCCTCGGGCAATTTCAGCTTTTTGTTCAATGGCAGTGGAAATGGCGCGTACTTGAATGGCTTCCAACTTGTGCCGTTGTCAGCCCCGGGGCTTACGGGGCCAACAAATCAAACGGTCGTCGCAGGCAACAACGCCGCCATCGTCGCGTCGGTTTCCGGCCTGCCCGCACCCGCGCTGCAATGGCAGGCGAACGGCACCAATCTTGCCGGCGCGACGGGATCTTCGTTGATCCTGACCAACGTCCAGTATTCGCAGAATAGTTTCGTCTACTCCTTGGTCGCCAGCAATATTGCGGGAGCCGCGACAAACAGCATGACACTGACAGTTCTCGTTGCGCCATGCATATCAAACCTCACCGATCAGGCCGTAGCGGATGGCAGCACGGTCGTCATCAGCACATCGGTCTGCGGCGTGCCATCCCCCAGTCTGCAATGGCAATTGGGCGGCACGAACCTGATGGATGGTTCGACCGGAAACGGTTCCACGATTTCCGGTAGCGCCACCGGCACCCTGACGATCCTGAACTCCCAACCCGCTGACAGCGGCAACTACTGCCTCACCGCCAGTAACAGCGCCGGGGTGGTGACCAGTTGCATGAACCTGACGGTGTCCGGCAGCAATGTGCCGCCGAGTATCGTTGGGCCGACGGATCAGACCGTCATCCAGGGCAGCATCGCCACCTTTACCGCCTCGGTCACCGGTCTGCCGTTGCCGGGGGACCAATGGTATGATGACGGGGTCGCGATTCCCGCGGCGACTGGCACATCGCTGATGCTGACAAACGTCCAATATGCGAGCCAGGACGGCCATACGTATTCGATCATTGCCACCAACGAAGCGGGTTCCGCAACCAACAGTGCGGTGCTACATATTCTGGTGCCACCGATGATCCAACAGCCCCCGCAGAGCCTGACGGTGACCAATACGCAAAGCGCCTGCTTTTCGGTGGTATCGAGCAACGGTGTGCCATCCGCCACATTCCAATGGTACTTCAATAATGCGTCAATCAGCGGCGCCACCGGGTCGACATTCTGCATCGCGTCCGTGGCACCAACAAACATGGGCGCATACTACGCCGTCGCGTCCAATTCCGTGGGGATGGCAACCAGCAGCGCTGCGACATTGACGGTCAATTCCCTGATGGGAGCAGCATCTCTATCGCCGAGCAATGGTGCGGTCAACGTGTGCTACGACACGCCATTATACATTACCTTTGACCAGGCGCCGTTGCTGCGCGATGCAGGCTTGATTCGCATCTACGACACAACGAATCCCGCATCGCCGGTGGACATGCTGGACATGAGCCAGAACTTCACCAACGACCCGGTGTACGCGGTCAACATCCAGGCCAGGACGATTGGCGGCACGACATTCAATACATTCCCAGTGATCATCACGGGCAATACGGCGGCTATCTATCCGCACCTGGATTTGTTGACTTCGAATCAGACATACTACGTCACCGTCGATCCCGGTGTGTTCACGGATGCCAATGGCGCTCTGTTTGCCGGGATCACCGGCACAAACGCGTGGCAGTTCACCACCAAACCCACCGGCCCCGCCAATCCGACGAACATCGTGGTAGCCACCGACGGCAGTGGCGATTTCCTGACGGTGCAGGGCGCGATTGACTTCGTGCCCAACAATAATACCACGCCAACATTGATCAATCTCCGCAACGGGACGTACACGGAGGTGGTCAATATTCGGTTGAAGAATAACATTACCCTTCGCGGACAAAGCCGGGGGGGAAGCGTCATCGCGTACGCCAACAATGGGCGGGCCAATCCGAGCACGCACCAGGAGAACGTCGTCACGGTCAATGGCAACGACATCGCGATCGACGGCGTCACGTTGAACGATACGTCCGGCTACGGCGCGTCACCGGCCCAGGCGCTGATGCTGGAAACGAATATCAAGCGCTTTATCTTCAACAACTCTGCCATGAGTGGCTTCCAGGATACGATGCTCGGTAATACCAGCGGCACGCAGGCATATTTCAACAACAGCCTGGTCGAGGGCCAGACCGACTTTATTTGGGGCGGCATGAATGGATTCTTCACGAACTGCGAGATCCGCTGCCGGCTTGGCGGCAGCCACATGACGCAGTCCCGCACCGATGCTGGCAGCAACGGCATCGCGGTCCTGAACTGTCGTCTTACTCGATCGAGCAACACGGTGACTGGTTGCGATTTGGGGCGGGCCATCAGCATTAGCAACGGTAATGTCTTCGTCGCCTATTGCCTCATCGACGATCACATCATCAGCAACGGCTGGAATGGGACGGATGCGTCCATTTCGCGCTATTGGACCTATGGGAACAGCAATATCACGGCCACCGCCGCACGAACGTTTCCGACTGACCTGACCAACGGCGACCCGAACGTCATCTGCGTCCAGAACGTCTCCTGCTGGTTGAACGGCTGGCAGCCTCAATTGGCACCGAACATCCTGACCAACCCGGTCAGTATGACGGTGACCACAGGGACGATGGCGTCCTTCAGTGTCGCCGCCACGGGCGTACCCGATCCGTCCTATCAATGGTTGCTGAACGGCACCAACGTGATCAATGCCACGGCCAACAACGCGACCTTGGTCATCTCCAACGCGTTGTTGGGCGACGCCGGGGTATACTCGGTCATCGTGTCTAACGGCGCCAGCGTGGTCAACAGCGGCACCGCGACGTTGACGGTGGTGGGAACTGCTCCGACGGCCAATTTCACTGCCAGCCCGACCTCGGGAGCAGCGCCGCTTGCCGTGACCTTCACGGATACGTCGAGTGGCTCGCCGAACATCACCTTGTTCTGGGACTTCGGTGACAGCAGCCAACTGACGAACAGCGGCGGCTCGAGCTTCATGCATACGTACACAGCGGGTGGCGCGTATACAGTCACACTGACCGCCAGCAACGCGTTTGGGCCGGTCAGCACGCTGATGTCGAACGACCTGATCAACGTGCTCACAGGGTTCCAGGGCTGGCAGCAGCAGTACTTTGGCTGCACGGCCTGCCCGCAGGCGCAACCCGACGCCGATCCGTACGGCAAAGGCATGAGCAATACCAACCAGTTCCTGGCGGGCTTCAACCCCACCAACGCGGCGGCGTACCTGCGAGTCATCAGTGTTACCGCGCCGAACGGCATGGACGTCAACGTGACGTTCCTGGGCGCCAGCGGCGACAACACCTACGTGCCGGGAGTTGCGTCGCGCACGAACCGGCTGGAGTACACAACCGGGACGGCTGACGGCAGCTACACGAACAACTTCGTGGCGACTCCGGGCGTGTCGGACATCATCCTCGGTGGAGGGGCCGGCCTTGGTGCGGTCACCAACTTCACGGATATCGGTGGCGCAACGAACGTCCCGTCGCGGTATTACCGCGTGCGCGTGCTGTTGCCATAAGGGACGATATGCGAAAGGAAGATGTCGTTGATGATCGTATCAGTTTTGGGTCATCGACCTGTCGAGATGCGAAGTGAATAATGAAAATCAATTCGGATACAAGTGGGGTGGCGCCTTCTCCACCCGGCGTAAGGGTCATGGCGTTTATCCTGACGTTGCTGGGAATGGGCGTATTCGTCTGCGAGGGTGCACCGTCGTTGCCGAACATCCCCACCAACGTGTACAGTGTGCTGAACTTCGGCGCGTATGGTAATGGCACATCCAACAACACCACCGCGATTCAAAGTTGCATCAACACCGCCGCGCTAACGGGCGGCACTGTCGAAATCCCAGCCAACGGAACGTTGAGCACCTACCTATGCGGCGCCATCAGCCTGAAGAGCAGCATCAATTTGCAGATCGACAGCGGAGCGATGCTCAAGATGTTGCCCTACGGCGTTTATCCCACCAATTCGCCGCCGGATTTCATCGCCGCCTCCAGTCTGCACGACATTGAGATCAGCGGGTCGGGAACGATTGATGGTCAGGGGGCGGTTTGGTGGGCAACCAACAACGCCGCCAGCAGTGGAATTGCGCGTCCCAAGGCCATGTTCGCGCCTAGCGCGTGTACACGGGTGTTGGTTCAAAACGTGACCTTGCAGAATCCGCCCAACACGCACATATCGTTTCGCTCCAGCAATCATGTTCCGTGCGGAGATGTCACGGTCACCAACATCACGATCAATACTCCGGATGGCACGCCGAACACGGATGGAATGGACATGTCGGTTACCAACGCGCTGGTCATTGGCAGTTACATCAGCGATGGTGATGATCATATTGCCATGGGCGATAGCAGCGCATTTAATGGTGGCATCGTCGTTACCAATTGTATTTTCGGCACGGGACATGGCGTATCGATTGGCAGCTACACGACCGGCGGGTTGAGCAATTTGTTGGTTGTCAACTGCATGTGGAACGGCTCGGAAAACGGGATCAGGCTGAAATCGCAACGTGGTCGGGGCGGGCCGGTCCAGAACCTGACATATCTGAATCTCAGCATGACGAACGTGCAGTGGCCCATTATGATTTACAGCTATTACGCCTACGGTGTCGGGACCCTCGAAAATGCGAATCCCTATATGGCTTCCACTGACGTGGTGCAGACGGTGACCAGCACGACTCCCATCTGGCGAAATATCACCTTCAGCAATGTGACGGCTACCACCACCAGCGGTCGCCCGCCCATCATGATCTGGGGGTTGCCGGAAATGCTTGTTTCGAACGTAACTTTGGATCAGGTGCGGATTACGGGAGCTGACAACTGCGAGGTTTATAACGCCAGCGCAATCCAGTTTCTCGATTCGCAGCTCACGCTCCCGAGCAACACCAACACGTTCGTGCTTTACAATACGCAGCTTAGCGTGACGAACAGCGTCGCGAGCGGCAACCGGGTGACCATCGGCGGACTGGCTGCGCCTCCGACAAACAATGTGCTGTCGTTCTTCAATGGGTCGGCCTTGATCACCGATACGAATGAATTGGGCGCGGGACTTTTCACTCTGGACCGCAGTACGCTGACATTCAGTCGGAGCGCCGTGACGTTTTCCAACAATATTAGCGCTATCGGCGCCAGCACTTTGATCTTGTCCAACGGGACCGATGCCGTTGGCGGCGCTCTCGATGGTCCTGCTCTTCTCACCGTCATCCTTACGAATAGCGGCGCGCTCCGCTTGAATCAGGGCGCGAACACATGGGGTGGGTCCAACGCGATTTTCAGCGCTGGTTCGTCGGGAACGATCAACAACAGCGCTCCCGGCAACATCAATATCTTCCTGGGTGCCCTGTCGGGCAGTTCGGGAGCGAAGCTACGCGGAAGCGATCAGGCAGGTCCGGGGTTGGATAGTTATGTGATCGGAAATCTGGGGTCGAACACCATATTTGCCGGCACGATTTCCGATGGCACGGGCGCCACCTCGCCGCACGTGGTGTCCCTGGTCGAAGTCGGGACCGGGACGCTCACGCTCTCCGGTTCGAACACGTACAGTGGGGGAACGACAGTCGGGAACGGCACGGTACTGGTTAACAATTCCACTGGCAGTGGCACCGGAACAGGAGCGGTCGTCGTTGCCAGCAGCGGCACACTCTGCGGCACGGGTGTTGTCGGCGGACCGGTGAAGGTGGACGGCACATTGGCCCCTGGCAACAGCGTCGGCGCGCTGACGATCAGTAACAACCTCGTATTGGACAGCGGGGCGGTCCTCCAGTATCAATTAGGCACAAATAGCGATCTTACGGTGGTAAGCGGGAACCTGACCTTGGGCGGGACACTCAATATCACGGATGCCGGGGGCTTTACGAATACGACGTACACGTTATTCCGTTATGGAGGCACGCTGACCACCAACGGATCGCCTGAGGTCCTCGCCATCGGCAACACTCCGGATACAAACAAGATATACGCGCTCGACATTTCGACGCCCAATCAGGTTAACCTCATCGTCGGGATCGCCGCGCCTCCGCTGGATCCCTTCGCTGCCTGGCAACTTCAGTATTTTGGCTGTACGAATTGCGCCAATGCTCAGCCGAACGCCGACCCCTTGGGCAAGGGAATGAGCAACACGAATCAGTTCCTGGTAGGGCTTAACCCGACGAATCCAGCCTCGCAGTTCCAGATTATCTCGACCACGCAGAATACCACCGATGTAGTCATTGTGTGGAAAGCAGCTGGCGCACGGACAAACGCTGTTCAAGCCGCCTCCGGCGCGCCGGACGGCAGCTACAATACCAACGGATTTGCCGACATCAGCGGGCCGATCGTCATCGGTGTCACCGGAGACACGACGACGAATTATACGGACGCGGGCGGGGTGACGAACGTCCCTTCTCGATTTTACCGGGTGCGACTGGTACCATAGAATCAACTGTATGAAGGGGGCACCCCAATGAAGAACGTTTTTCGGCGGAGTATGAAGGTGTGCGCGTGCGTAGCGCTTGGAGCTGCAGCCGCTGCGCGGGCGCAGCAGCCCGCATTCCCCGGTGCGCTGGGCTTTGGCGCGAACGCCACAGGTGGACGCAGTGCAGCGGTGTACCACGTCACTTCGCTGGCCGACAGCGGCTCCGGCACGTTTCGTGACGCGGTCAGCGCGAACAACCGCATCGTCGTTTTCGATGTGGGCGGTTATATCCAACTGGCTTCACCGGTTTCGGTCGCGAACGACATCACGATTGCCGGACAGACCGCGCCAGGCGGCGGGATTGGCATCATGGGCCGCGAGGTTTCCTTCAGTGGCTCGACCAACATCATCTGTCGTTTTGTCCGATTCCGCCAGGGAGATCTCGACACGGACACCGGCAAGAGCGGGATCAACCTGGGGGGCACGACCAATGCCATCTTCGATCACATCTCCGTTGAGTTCGGCCAATGGGACAATATTGATGCCGTTTCGTGCAACAATATCAGCATCCAGAATTCCATCGATGCCGACCCGGTTTATCAACAATTCTGTTCGCACACCGAACAGCTCGGTGCCAACTTTGCCTGGTGTTACACCATTTTCGCCAGCGGGCATAACCGCCAGCCGCTCGCCAAGATCAACACCATCTACGTTAATAATGTAGTGTACAATTACGAGTTGGGTTACACGGTGGCCAACACGTCTGGTGTTTTCTCCCACGACATCGTCAACAATTACTTCATCACCGGCCCGGCCACCACGACTCCCAGTGACGACTTTTTCCAGATGAACGCCAATCAGAGCATCTACTCAGTCGGCAATCTGCTCGACAGCAACGACGACGGCAGCTTGAACGGAAGCCCGACTGCTCCCAGCGGTGTCACCGTTCTCAGTTCGCCTTGGTCGCCACTGACCACAAACATCCCAACGTTCGCGACACCGACGGCGTTTCGATACGATGTTTCCGCATCCGGCGTTCAGCCCCCCGACCAGGTGGACGCTCTGGTCATCGGGCAGGTAATGTCCTTGGGCAACGGATCGACCGGGACCGTCGCCGGGACGGCCGGCCCGGGCACGAGCCTGTACACGAGCGAGAGCCAGACGGGCCTTGGCAATGGCGGCTACGGGGTCATCAATGGCGGACCCGCCTTGGTCGACACCGATGGGGATGGGATGCCGGATATCTGGGAGATCGCCATCGGCTCGAACCCCAACGTCCCGGACGGCAACGTGATCACCCCCTCGGGCTATACCAGATTCGAAGACTACCTGAACTGGTTGGCCGCGCCGCACGCCGTGCTGACCGTGAACAGTTTCACGAATATCGACCTCACGCAGTACACGGTTGGATTTACCAACGACAGCCCGACGTATTCGGTTTCAAATCCAAGCAATGGCGTGGTCAGCTTGCTCGCCGATGGGCATACGGCCCAGTTTATCCCGACCACAAACTTTTTCGGTCTGGCGGGCTTCAGTTTCTCCGTTGTCGGCGCGGACGGTGCGTCGATGAGCAACACGTTTGGGGTGTTGGTTGGAACCAATGCTACAGTGCAGCCGCCGCCGTCGTTGATCTGGCGTGGGGACGGCGTGCTGAACAATTGGGACGTTCAGAGCAGCACCAATTGGTTCAACGGAGCCACTCTGAGCGTCTTCACCAACGGTACCGGCGTTGTTTTTGACGACACGGGTTCCGACAGTCCGGCGATCAATCTGATTGGAGCGCTTTCCCCCAGCAGCGTGGCGGTCACGGCGACCCAAACCTACACGTTTGCCGGCAGCGGATCTCTCAGTGGTTCCATGTCGCTGACGGACTCTGGTCTCGGCACGCTGACGCTTGGCATTACCTGCTCGTACAACGGTGGCACGGTCGTGAGTACTGGAACTCTGGTCGGTACCACGAGCAGTTTGCAGGGGTCGATACTCAATAACGGCGCGATGGTCTTCGATCAGTCTGCCGACGGCACATTCACCGGCTCGATCAGCGGGACCGGTTCGCTGACCAAGACGAACGCCAACACGCTGACCCTGAAGAGTGGGAATAGTTACACGGGTAAGACGTTTCTCAATCAGGGTACGGTCAGCATCAGTGCCGATTCGGCTTTCGGCGCCAATCCCGCCACCCTGACGCCCGATCAGCTTACGTTCAATGGTGGGACCTTGCGTGTGACCGCGGGCATTGTGCAGGGCAGCAACCGCGGCATCACCCTGGACAGTAATGGCGGGACGATCGAAGTCCTGGGTTCGAGCTCCCTCACCAATACGCAAATCATCTCCGGGCCCGGTGGCCTGACAAAGAACGGCACCGGCATGCTTGCCTTGGGCCAGACCAGCAGCAATCACACTTATACCAGTCTCGTTCTCAACGCGGGTACGATATCGATGGACAAGAGCACCGGCCTTGGCACGGGAACGGTACTGATCAATGGGGGGGCGATCTCTTGCTACCGCAATGGCACGTCACGCAGCCCCGGCAACACAGTCATCCTGAATGCCGACGTCACGCTCGGGTCGTCGGGCATTACAAGTCCGATGACGTTCACCGGCCCGTGGACCATCACGAACGGCTCGCATCAGATCATCGTCAATACGATCACGAACACGATCAACGGTCCGATTGGTCAGGATGTGCCCGGCCGCGGGTTGACCAAGGCCGGCTCAGGCCCGTTGATACTGGGGGGGACAAACACATATTCCGGTCCAACCACAATCAATGTCGGCACTCTCGCGCTCACGAACTTTGGCTCCATTGTAGACTCGGCAACGATCTCCGTGGCGTCCGGCGCGGTCTTTGACGTGACCGGCGTGACCGGTGGGCCCTTTACATTGGCGACGGGGCAGGCCTTGGCTGGCAATGGCCTGGTGAAGGGCAGCGTTACCGTGGGCAACGGCGCGACGCTTTCACCCGGTGGTCCCGCAGGCGCCCTGTCCTTTAGCAATGGGTTGACGGTTGCAACCACGGCCGAGCTCGATTTTGGGCTCGGCACAAATGGCGCCAAGGCTGTCGTCAGGGGGAATCTCACACTGGGCGGCACACTCAACATCACTGATGCTGGCGGGTTCACGAACACTGCTTACACATTGTTCACCTACACAGGTACATTGACGTATGGTGGCGTTACTGTCGGCGCGACGCCCTATGGCGGGCTCACGTATACGATTTCCACCGATACAATTGGCCAGGTGAACCTCGTTGTCGCCATTGCTCCACCACCACCCTTGGATCCTTTCGTCGCATGGCAGCTCCAGTATTTTGGTTGCACCAATTGCGCCAACGCCCAGGCGAACGCAGATCCGTTGGGTAAAGGGATCAGCAATACCAATCAGTTCTTGGCCGGTCTCAATCCGACAAATCCAGCGTCGCAGTTCCAGATCATCTCGACCGCGCAGAACACCACCGATGTAGTGATTGTCTGGCAGGCGGCAGGCATTCGTACCAATGCGGTACAAGCAACTTCTGGTGCGGTCGACGGGAGCTACAACACGAACGGCTTTGCCGACATCAGTGGGCCGATTATTCTTGGCATAGCTGGTGACACGAGCACGAATTACACGGATGCGGGCGGCGCGACGAATGTTCCGTCGCGGTACTACCGCATTCGCCTGGTGCCATAGCAAACCATGCCAGCCTTGTGGATAGCGGATCAGAGTAGCCTGCGATTCCGGTTCGCGGTATTGGTGAGCTTGTGGTTTGCGATTGCCGGCATCGCCCTTGCAGCTGACCCTCAATTGCCAGTCATTCCGGACCGCACGTTTGTCGTGACGAATTATGGCGGTATCGGAGATGGCGTGGCCGTGAATACCGCGGCAATTCAAGCAGCCATTGACGCCGCCAGCGCCAAAGGCGGTGGAATTGTGGAAGTGCCGACCGGGGTTTTCTTGAGTGGGCCGGTGCGACTGGCAAGCGGGATCAATCTGCGCGTCGAGCGCAGGGCGGTTTTGCGAATGCTGCCGCTGGACAAATATCCGGGCGGGACTGTTGACCCGGCGGACTTCATTAGTGGATCGAAATTGCACGACGTTGCCATCAGCGGCTCCGGGATCATTGACGGGCAGGGCGCGCCATGGTGGCCTTTCGCCAAGACCAGAGGCGCAAGACGTCCGCGGATGATTGCCCTTCCTGGCAGCAACCGCGTGCTGATTGAGAACATCACGCTGGCCAATTCGCCAATGTTCCACATCGCCATCGGCAGCAACTCCTCGAACATCACGGTTCGCAGCGTCACCATTCGCGCCCCTGCGTCAACCGACCCGGTCAACCCCAGCCACAATACGGATGCGTGCGATGTCAGCGGAACGAAAATCCTGATTGAAAACTGCGACGTGAGCGTGGGCGACGACAACTTCACCTGTGGCGGCGCCACATCGGATGTCGTCATCACCAATTGCACCTATGGCAACGGCCACGGCGTTTCGATCGGCAGCCCCACCCGCGGTGGCGTATCGAACATCACGGTCGTGGACTGCACGTTCCGCAACACCGACTGCGGGATTCGTATCAAGTCCGACCGGGATCGCGGCGGTTTGGTGCGAAATCTGACCTACCGCAATCTCCGGATGACCAACGTCGGGTTTCCGATCCTGATTTATGCGGAATACATGGCTACCAACCGTGAATATCGCGCGCTGCAGAAACTGACGCCCGAGATTGCCGCCGCTTATCCCGCTGCGCCGGTCACCGGCCGCACCCCGATCTATCGCGACATCACGTTCAGCAACATCACCGCCACGGCGGAGGCCGGGAGCCGCGCAGGATTGATCTGGGGTCTGCCGGAGGCGCCTGTCAGCAACGTGCTGCTGCAGGATGTCGACATCACCGCCGACAAGCCGCTCGGTATCTACAATGCGCAAGGCGTCCGATTGGTGCACTGCAAAATCGTCACGCCGGATGGCGTGAATAACCTGTCTTGCACCAACGCCCAAGTGGAAGGACTGGCTTCAAGTGCCGCAAGCAACCATGGCGACAACCGATAGCTCGGTGTTGACAAGCCGGCGAGGAGCCTATCGTTGGGTAATCTGCGCCCTGCTGTTTGCCGCCTGTCTGATCAACTACATGGACCGGCAGATCCTCGGCATCCTCAAGCCCGATCTCTCTCGTGTGTTCGGTTGGTCGGAACGGGACTACGGCAATATCGCCATTGCCTTTCAGGCGTCCTATATGATCGGGCAGATTCTCTTTGGTCCGTTCATCAACTGGCTGGGCACGAAGACCGCCTACGCAATTTCGGTGACGGTGTGGAGCCTCGCGGCCATGTCCCACGCGATTGCACACTCTGTCTTTGGATTCTGTTCGTCACGGTTCGCGCTCGGCCTTGGCGAGTCCGGGAATTATCCTGCCGCCATACGCACGACGACGGAATGGTTCCCACCCCGCGAACGGTCCGTTGCCACCGGCATTTTCAATTCGGGTTCCAACATCGGGGCCATGTTTGCTCCATTATTGGTGCCCGCCCTGGCACTTCACCTGGGATGGAAAGGGGCCTTCATCGCCCTTGGGATGACCGATCTGGCGTGGCTGTGCTTCTGGCTCGGCTTCTATGATCCGCCGGAAACCTCGAAGCGCGTCAGCGCCGGCGAACTCGCCCACATCCATAGCGGCGATGACGGTCAGGCGGAGGCGAAAATCCCTTGGACTCGGCTCCTGCATTTCCGTGAGGCGTGGGGCTACTACGGCACGTGTGTGTTGGTCGGTCCGGTCTGGTGGTTTTATGGGTACTGGCTGCCCGATTTCTTCAACAAGCAATTTCACCTCAACATGCGGCAGTTCGGGCCGCCTCTCGTCGTGGTCTATGCGATTGCTGGCTTGGGCAGCGTCATGGGCGGCGCAATCTCCGCGTGGTTTCTCAAGCGTGGGTGGCCGGTCAATTCGGCTCGCAAGACCGCGTCGTTCCTGTGCGCCATCAGCACGTTGCCGGTCATTTTCGCGCCGCGGGTGGGCAGCGTGTGGCTGGCGGCAGGTTTCTTCGCGTTGGCGGCAGCGGCGCACCAGGGTTGGTCGGCAACGATGTACACGGTCGTCGCCGACATGTTTCCACGGCGCGCCGTTGCCTCGGTTGTCGGTTTTGGCGGGACGCTGGCTTCGCTGATGACGATGGGGTTCTTCTGGCTCGTCAGCACCATTCTCCAGGATCAGGGACAATATCGAACGATCATGCTGCTCTGCGGCAGCGCGTACGTCGTGGCTTGGATCATTTTCCACGTCGCCGTCCCGCAAATCAAACCGGTGAGAATTGACTAATGCAACCTGGAACTCTATACGCGCGTCACGTACTCCGCGGCGGCAGGTCGGCGAAGCAATTCGCTAAGCGGAGCCGAAGAAAATGGTCCGGTCGGATCGCGTATCCCTGGATCCCGGATCTGGGCAACGGAACGTTTTGCAACCCTGTTCTTTATGCCGACTACTCTGACCCGGATGTGGTTCGCGTCGGCGATGATTTCTATCTCACAGCGTCCAGTTTTAATTGCACCCCTGGCTTGCCGATCTTGCATTCCTTCGATCTGGTGAACTGGACGATCATCAATCATGCAGTGAAGAATCTGCCACATCCCCGGTATCAGAACGTCCAGCACGGTCAGGGAATATGGGCGCCGGCGATCCGCTATCACGCCGACAAATTCTGGATTGTGTTTCCCATGCCGGATGAAGGCATATACGTTACGACAACCGACGACCCGGCCGGTCGGTGGTCCGAGCCTCATTTGCTCGTTGCCGGCAAGGGGATGATCGATCCCTGCCCCTTATGGGATGAAGACGGACGAGCGTATCTCGTGCACGCTTACGCCGGTTCGCGGGCCGGCATCCGCAACAAGCTTCGCGTCCGTCCCATGACGCCGGATGCCAGACGGCTGACCGGTGAGGGTGTGATTGTCAGTGAAATTCCCGAACACCTTCCCGCTTTCGAAGGCCCGAAGTTCTACAAACGGAACGGGTGGTATTATATCTCCGCCCCATCCGGAGGTGTGGCCACGGGGTGGCAGGTAATTCTGCGTTCCCGCAGTATCTATGGCCCGTACGAAGAGCGGACTGTTCTCGCCCAGCGCGGTACACCGATCAACGGCCCACATCAAGGTGCCTTGGTCGACTCGCCATCCGGAGAGTGGTGGTTTGTGCATTTTCAGGACGTCGGCGTGTATGGTCGTGTCGTCCATCTCCAGCCAGTTCGGTGGGAGGACGACTGGCCTCTGATTGGCGTCGATCAGGATGCTGGCGGTGTGGGATGCCCGGTGCGGGGTTACCGGAAACCAATGATCGGAGACGACAACGGCGCGACGGCGCCCCAGACGTCCGATGAATTTGATCAACCACTGTTGGGACTCCAATGGCAATGGCATTCAAATCACGAGGAGAACTGGTTTTCCCTGGCCGATCGACCCGGTTTTTTGCGGCTGTTTCCCCGGCTGTTTTCTCTGGACGATTTCAGCCAGGCGGGCAACCTGTTGTTGCAGAAGCTCCCCGCGCGTGAGTTCTCCGCGGAGACGGAGTTGGAACTGCCCGCGGGTCAGGCCCATGTACATGCCGGCCTCGTCGTTATGGGCCAGGATTACGCAGCCCTCGATGTCACACGTGATCCGCAAGGTTGCAAAGTGAGTCTCCTGACGAAGGTGGGGACGTGGGCGGATTACGTGTCCAGGTCGAGAACATTGCGCTTGCGTGTGAATGTTGGAGACGGCGGTGTGTGCCGGTTTGGCGTGGTGTGCGGACACGGCACTTTGTATATTCTAGGCCCCGCTTTTCAGGCGCGAGCCGGTCATTGGATCGGTGCCAAGATTGGTATCTATTGCACAACAACAAACGCCTCGAACTTGGAGGGACATGCCGACTTCGATTTCTTCCGGATCGGCGGCAAGCCCTAACTGTCTAATGCGATCCTCGACGATACAGGCTACTGGCACACCGGGGGGTACTTCTTGGGCCGGCCGGCTTGCCTCGCAAATTGGATCCGAGATCGACGGTGGCGGCAAAGCCATCCGACTTCTCCGACAGCCTGCGCACCAGCTTCCGAAGACCTTGCACATGCCGCCACCGGGAAATCCGCGTTGGGTTCGGCCAAGGGCTGCGGTTTTGGATCTTTTCTATCTGGCTTGGGGACATCGACAGTACGGGTAGACCCCTATTCCGATCTCGCGTCACCCTGGCTGGCAGTACGTCCTCGTCAATCAGGGCAATCCAATCCTCGTGCTGCACGGGCGACAGAAGATTCTGAATCCGGGCGATTTGTTGGTGTTCGATCCCGAATGTGCAAGCGGTTGGATGGACGAGGTTGATGGTGTGTGCGATCTTCTCGTGTGGATCTGGCGCACGCCTCCGCGCTGTGGAGAGTGCAGGCCATCCATGGCAACCTATCGACAATGGATGATTGGCTCAAAGTTGTGGGAGCGACTGGAGCAACTGCACGGGTTGTGCCGTCAGGAAGTAGAACACCCGGATAAACTGACCGGGATTGCTTTGGAGCATCTTCACCTGGCCATGGATATCGCCGTCGCCCGGCTCGTTCGTCGGCAAGTCCCGTTCCGGAAGGCGGTCCGTGCACATGAGCAGACTGTAGGCGATGCGCCGAAACACGCCCGCAAGCGCCGATAGCCGTGTGATCGAAGGCCCGGCGTGGCAATCCTGCCGGCAACCTCCACCCACAGCCCGTTTTGGGTGGCGCGGACCTTCGTACTGTGCAAGAGTTGTCAGGTCGCAGAATCATTGTCCGAGGGATCCGTCCGCATGTCGCCACCAAGAACCACCTCCGGTTATCAGACCATCCAACGGATTCGCAAACGCATCGAGGAGATCTTTGGCTGGATGAAGACCGTCGGTGGATTGCGACGCAGTCGTTACCGCCGTCTCGACCGCACCCAAGCGTGGGCCTACTTCGTGGCCAGTGCTTACAACCTGCTGCGGATGGGCAAGCTAGAGTTGCTCGCCAGTATTGAGTGAGTCAACTGCAGGCAGCACTCGTTGGCCCCTGCCGCTGGAACGCTCTCGCGCCACCCGGAGATGCATTTCTCCCACGCCCTTCACGGCCCTTTCCATCTCGCGAGGACTGCGAACTTCGTCGCTGAACACCCTCACCCCGAAACATTCCCATTGTTCAGACAACCCGCTAATACCGTGGCTAGGCCCTTCTTTCTAACAATCTTCGTTCGCTACGGCAGCAATACACGCACGCGGTAATACCGAGATGAGCCATTGATCGCGCCACCGTAATCCGTCATGTTTGTGACGGTGCCGAGTCCCGTCCCTCCGCCGAGAATGTTGGTCTGGCCGGTGCTCGCGTAATTATCCGTGTAGCTCCCGTTGGCGGTACCGGTCGTGTATTCCAACACGTTCGTGCGGGACAGTGGACCACCAGTGTACGTGGTGTCGCCACTAGCCCCGAGGTAGGTGACGTTGACGTCTGTCCGATTTGTCCTAGCGATACTGATGATATGCAGGTACGCCGCCGGATTGGTGGGGTTGAAGCCAGCCATGAACTTGTTGGTATTGCTCATGCCCGTGCCCGTGTAATCGGCGTTCGGTCCGGTGTTAGGATTGGTATTCGTGCCGAAGTATTGTTGTTGCCACCACGCGAACGGGTCGTAGACGTTAATCACCGCCATATTAGTGGTGGATCCGCCCGCATTGGATGCAATCAACTGGGCAGTCCAAGCGCCTGGCGTCATGTAGGTGTACGATGGATTCTCGCTTGTCGAGGTTCCCCCGTCCCCAAACGTCCAACTCCAACCTGTGGGCGAGTTCGACGAAGTGTCCATAAAGGACACGTTCAATGGTGCCGCTCCGCTGGTCGGGTTGGCAATGAAGCTCGCCACTGGAGGTGTGACGATGACTGTCAGTGCGACATTTGTGCTTACGATTGTGCCGGCGACGTTCGAAACCACCACCGAATACATGCCAGCGTTGCCAAGCTGTGCATTGGTGATTGTCAACGTTGCGCTCGTGGCCGCGATCAAGTTGGTTCCGTCCTTCAGCCATTGGTAGGACGGACTCGGGATGCCGGTTCCCCCGACGGTAAACCATGCCGTCTGACCTGCGGTCACAACCATCGAAACCGGTTGACTGGTGATATTGGGCGCCAGTTGCGGAGCCCAGCCGTAGAGCCAGTTCGTCGCGCAGGAGAATAGGGCCACCCGCGAGTCGCCGTTGGTCAACTGCGTGCCGTTGTATGTGCACGCTGCCGTGGCGGTCAGATTGCTGTTGTTGTATTCCCACCATCGCAGAGTGGGGTTGTCGGTCAGGTCCTGACTGGTCCAACCCGTGAAGGCTCCGCAATTGATCAGGCAATTGGCATAGACCACATTGCCGTCGGCATAACCAAGCGCGCGGGCGAGCGTGATGCCGGTGACCGAGTTGCTCGATGTTGTAAGCTGGCAATCGACGAAAGCCATGCCATTGCTAATGGCGTCGGTTCTGGGCTGGATCAGGTTTGCGGGCGATGTCCGTGTCCGGAGTTCGCAGTTGGTAAAGTACGCATTCATCCCGCCCCAGATGTAATCCACATCGCCCTGAATCAGGTTGTTCTGGAAGTACGCCTGGGTGCCGCTGGTGTTTCCGAGGATGGTGTCCTGGAAGCTGTCCACTTCCGCGTTGAAGAAGATGAACCGCTTGATGGCCGACTCGATCATGAGCGCCTCGGCCTGTGAGCCGCCCTTGGGCGTCATGTTGACGAGGGTGAGATTTTCCATTGCGATGTCGTTGCCATTGACTTTGAACGCCATGCGGTAATGTGTGCTGCCGCTGGGCGCCACATTGTAGTTGTTGGGATAGCCGACAACCGTGCCCGCGCGGGTTTGACCCCGGAACGTGATGTTGTTTTTCGAGTGGACATCGACGATTTCCGTGTAGGTGCCGTTGCGGATGCTGATCAGCGTGTGATTTGTGTTGTCGTTGGGTATGGAATCAACCGCGCCCTGCACCGTGAGGAAATCGCCACTGTTGTCGGCGGCCACGACGAGGTTGGTTGGATTGGCCGGGCCGGTGGGTTTGGTGGTGAACACCCAGGCATTGGTGCTGGTGATTCCCGCGAAATTCGCTCCGTTGGTGTCGGTAAAGACGCCAGGGTCAATCGTGACGTAGTACGTTTGATTCGACGTCAACACATCCAGGTGCGGATAGATGGCGGCGGTGTTGCCCGTAATGATGACCGGGAAAGTATTGAATGTTTCGCCAGCGATGGTCCGTGACTGAATATTGATGGCGATGTTGGTCGTACTGCCAGCCGAGTTGGAATTGGTGAAGTTCTGGGTCATGTCCAACGTGTCCACCGGCGTCGTGGGATTCGTTACGTTGTAGATACGGATCTTGCCGAAGTCTCGCAGCAACGGGGGGGCCGTGAAATTCATGTACAGCGGCGTATCGTAACAGACGCCGGTCATCCCGTTGGACGGCGACAACGTAGCCGTCATTCCGGCAATGACGGTCAGAGTCGCGTTGCTGCTCGTGGCGCCGCCGGCGGCATTGGAGACGATAACGGAATAGGTCGCGGAGTCGGACGGCTGGGTGCTGGCAATGGTAAACGTGGCGTTGGTCGCCGTGGGATTGCCGCCGCTGGAGATGGCCACGCTATTCTTATACCATTGGTAACTCGGTGTTGGCACACCGCTGGCGGTGACGAAGAACGACGCGCTCAAGCCATCCGTGACCACCAGACTTTGTGGCTGCGTGGAAATCGATGGCGGGACATAGACGATCAGCGTCGCGTTCGTACTGGTCGCCGTGCCCTCAACGTTGCTGGCGGTCGCCGAATACAGCAATCCGTTTTGCGCGTACTGGACATTGGTCAGAATCAGGGACAAACCGGTGGCACCGGAGATCGTGCTCCCGTTCTGCATCCATTGCACCGTGGGGGTTGGCAAGCCGCTGACGGAGACGGTGAACGTCCCGTTGTTGCCCTGCACAACGATCTGGTCTGTCGGTCCCGCAATCGTTGGCGGAACATTCGTGCTTGAAACAGTCAAGAGCATGCAATTGGTCACGATTCCTGCGATATTGCTGGCGATCAGGCAATACGTGCCGCTGTTGGTTATTTGCGCGTTGGGGATGGAGATGGAATTGCCCGTATCGCCAACGAGATTAGTGCCGTTCTCCTGCCACTGCAACGTCGGCGTGGGAATACCGGTGACCGTTGCGCTGATGGTCACAGCGCTACCAACGGTAACGGCCTGGTTCGTCAGATTGACAATCCCCGGCGGCACCGGAACAAACACCACCGCGATAATCCCCTGGGTGGTCAATTGCGAGGTGTCCCAGTACATCGACGGATTTAACACAGGCAGGTTGGTCAGCGCAAAATCACCCGACTGACTACCCGAGGGAAGCACCGTGAAAACGTCCCCGCCCGTAAGCGCCGGGCCGACGTTGGTGACCGTAAGTGTGCCGCCGTAACTGATCGAGCCGATGACGTTGACGGAGTCGTTGTTCGACGCCTGGCTCTTGTTCAGCTTGATCAGCGTGGTGGATCCGGACGCAAGCGTCAGGCTGTTGGAGAATACGATCTGGCCGACCGTGGTCCCATTCCCCGGGGTCAGGAGTCCCCCGCTGGTGATAAATGCGGCGCCGGCAAGACTGCCAAAGCCCTCGAGAACGCCGGAGTTGGTGACCGTCGTTGCCTGAAGCAGGCCCCCTTGCAGATTCAGCGTATTCTTTGCCGAAATCACCGCCACGCTCATGTCGATGACCGCCGAGTTCGTTCCGATAATCGTCAATGTGTTGTTCGTGGCCGCCGTTGACGCGCCCACCGTGAAGTCTTTATTGTCATTGTCCCAAGTGGCGCCACCGCGAACCGTCGCCATGTTATTTGTCGAAACGGGGGTCCCACCGATGGCGGTCCCGGCTGCCGTAGTGAACAGCCGCCCACCGGTGTCCAAGAGTAGAATCCCAGAGCTCGCCGTGATCCCAAATCCCAACTTGAACGGGCCGGACGAAGTCATCGAGGCCGAATTGGAGATCACCAGTTGGCAACCATAGCTAGTGGAAGAATTGCCCATTTCCACGGTGCCGGTATTGCTCCAAAAGGTGTTGGAACCGCTCAGCACGAGAATGCCTGAACCGCCGGTTGAGCTCCCCATGAACAACACGTTCGCCGTAACGTTGCCATTTGTAACAAACACTTGTCCAAGGGTTTTCTGACCGATAACAAAGCGCGCACTATTGCCGCTATTGGTGACGAACAGACCCTTTCCCGCGTCTGTCGAAGACGAGAGGTAGACAATCCCGGTGGCCCCCGCAACTTGGCTGCCCACGTAGAACGGGCCCGGGCTCGTCGTGTTCCCGACCACGCTGAGTGAATTGGTGCCCAGGTTGAGGGTAAGCACCTGCGTGCCAACGCTGCCCGCCACATAGTTGCTGTTGAGATTTAACACATCGCTGACAAGTGTCACGGTGTACGCGCCGGCGTTGGTGAATACCGCGTTATCGCCAGGGCCCGGGTAAGCAGGTGCGCCGTCCCATGCGGTTGTGCTTTGCCAAATATCGCTTGTCGCGTTGGTCCATGTCAGGTTGGCCGCGCGACTGGTGTCTGTGAAGGCAAGAAAGGCCAGACTCACCACGAGTGCTGCTGCGGCAAACGTCCGGATGGGGTGATCAGACAAGTGGCGAACAACTCCTAATCGATGAATTGCGGTCATGGTTCTTCCCTTTGGGCATTAGGTGACGGTTGGGCCGGAGATCGACGAGCTTCGTAAGAACGGGCGCTGCTCTGAGCGTCGAAACGGCGATACGGCGGACTTCGCTCGACACGGTCGATGGACAACGTACCAGCATTCCAGTGGGCTTCCCGGTTTGCTGGCCGGCCTCGCCCAGACATGGCGAAGCCGGCCAGCTCCGTGGCGTGATCATCGGCGCTCAGACTACCGAGCGCCGTGGAATCTGCCTACTTACGAATCTGACGACGGATCGAAAGAAGTCCCAGCAATCCCATCGCGGCCATGACCATCGTGGACGGCTCAGGGACAACATCGACCGGTGTCAACGTGATCGAGTCCAAGTTGATTTGCTGGTCCGAGGCGCTCGTGTTGCTCAGATAAAACGCAATCTCGTCGAAGGTGGTGTAGCCTCCCGGGGGCGCCGTCGCATTGATATACGCCGTGTTGGTGACGCTGGCATTATCCGTCCATGAAATGCCCGCTGCAGCGAGCGAGGAACCATAACCCAACGAGATGTTGCCGGAAGCGCTGGTCCGAGGTTGAATCTTGCCCGCATATGTCGTATAATCTTGGATCGCCCCATTATAAATGCCGCCTTGGCCCTGCTGTGTACCCTGAAAGACGTTCGCGCCGTTGTTGGTGCCGTGCGTGTACATTTCCGGGTAAGGCCCGCCGGGATTCCACAATGCAAAGTAGCCGTTGTCATCAGCGGTGCCAGCCGTGCCCCCGGTATTGAACAGGCCCATGCCGAACGGCCGCCCGTTCAGTCCGTCGCCCGCATCCAGAAACGAGCACGAGAAATTGTAGGTCACGACATTTGTCGTCAACGGCAGGCTGTTATTCACCGGCACGAAGTTCTGCGCCACGAAAACCCACGTGTCGCCTGCTGGAACGTCAAGTGTCACCGTGTTGCCGCTAAGAAGATCTCCACCGGTACCCGCATTGGCTTCCACCAGGTTGCCGGATGTGTCATACGCCGACCACGACAACGACTGTGCGGAGGCAGATAGCCCCAACGCGCTCAGAATTGATACTGCCGCGATAAGAACTCGCTTCATAATCTTTCCCTCACCATGCTTTTGATTGATTGGTTTGGCTCCCGTACTCCACTGAACGGGGCACAGGGTAACAATCTCGTGCTTGCGGGTCAATTTGGTTAACACGCAAAAACGGTTGAAAAACGCGCATTGCCGAAAACCGAGGGCTTCGGGTCGGGGATGACAGATCCTGTGGGGCGTAGCATGATCGATCTCGGTTTGGTCTGGCACTTCGTTTCCGGTCCCACAGCCGCTTCACTCTGGGGCTGACGCCGCAAGACGGTCGGGGCAGAATACGGCGGGCCGTTCGAACGGATGCGGGATGCGGCGGGGTTGGGCAAGGACGTGGTGTTCCCCACCTTGCGGCACACGTAACATCTCGCGGCTGGTTTCGGCTGGCGTGGATATTCGCACTGTGCAAGAATTGCCAGGGCATAAGACCATCGCAATGACGATGTGCTACGCTCACTTGGCACCGGCCAACAAGCGGCGGGCGGTGAGCCTTTTGGACGCCGAAGTGACCGCAAATGTTACGACGGTGGACTTTCGACAGACAGCGGAACAAGCTGTACGCTCTTTGTAATGAAGCGTTGCGCGAGTGGCGGAACTGGCAGACGCGCAGGACTTAGGATCCTGTGGGGCAACCCGTGGAGGTTCGACTCCTCTCTCGCGCACCAATTTTGCTCCGAAGATTTTCGGAGTTGCACCCCGTGGCGGATTTGCTACTATAGGAGCCAGTACCACTGGTGCGAGCGTAGCTCAGTCTGGTAGAGCGTCACGTTGCCAACGTGAATGTCGAGGGTTCAAATCCCTTCGCTCGCTCCAATTTTCGCGCGCGGGGCGCGAACTCCATCCAGCCGATCAATGGGGCCAGTTCTCGGCCGCGACGGTAACAAATCCATGGAGCAAATCATCTTGTCGTGCCAACGCGATCAATTGTCGCGCGCGATCCTTGTCGCCGTTCATCTGGCGGGCCTTGGAGAATTCCACGACCGCCTGGTACTCGAGAGGTAGCGAGGCCAATTCCGGAGACTCTGTGTTGTAAAGGACGTTCGACTTCAACGCCGCAAACCCTTCCCGAACACGATTCACGTTGGAAAGGAGTCGCGACGAGAGCTGGGTGTTGCCGCGACGCTGGGACTCGGCAGCCAGGAGAATCAGGAGAGTATTATCCATTTGTTTCAGGGTGACGTCTGAAGATGTGGAAGCGATCCCGAGCGCCTCATCGGGGCCCGTCATGGCGGCTCGTGTCATTGCCATTGCTGCGTGTAGGTCCGCATTGGTTACCGACTCAACGAGTCCATCGTTCAATTCTGATGGATCCGTCTGGTAGAGGAACCAAGCGCGTGCTTCCGGGCGGAGAGTCTCGTCGCGCTCCCAAAGTTGGAGAAGCTCCTCAGGAGAATGAGGGACGGCTACGGTCGGATTGAGGCGGTACAGACGCCCGTAGTAAATGAGCAGCAGTGGATCCATGGTTCCCTCGGCCATGCCCTGTTCGCAAAGGGTACTGACCAGGCGGATCGCGTCCGCTGTCCGGCCCACGGCGATCAGGCAGGCCGCGTGCTCCGCCAGGAGCGCGTCGCGTTCGGACGGCGCCAGTGCTGCGAATTTCTCGAAATGCGGAATCGCGTCGGCAAAGCGGCGGTTCAGGTACAACGCGTAGGCGTAACCCCGTTGCGCATACGGATCGACAGGGTTTTGGTCAACAAGATCGGAATACAGTTTCACGGCGTCTGCCGGCAGTTCGACACGGGCACGCAAATAGGCAAATTCAGGGGAGCCCGGGTGATCGGCGGCGAGTTTTCGATAGAGCTCGCGGCATTCCTGTTCTCGTCCCATGGTCATCATCAAGGTTTGAAAACCGCGATGAGCGGGTAACGAGGAGGGGGATTGTTGCGTCAGATCTTTGGCTAGGGCGACGGCTTGGTTGATGCCGTGCACCGCGCGGACATATTCCACACCATAAGCAACCGCGTCTTCGTTCCCGGGTTCGAGTCGGGCGATTTGCTCGGCAAGCGCCGCGGCCTGTTGGGATTCCCGCTTTACGTCAAGCATGGACAACGTTTTCCGCCATCCGCCAGGGTCGCGGGCGAATCGCCACCGCACCGCGCGTTCGCCCTCCATTTTGATTTCGGGGGGCGGACTTACGAAGATGTAGTCCACCCGACTGAGAACGATGAAGCGCTGTCCGCAAAACTCCTGCTGCGGGTTTGGTGCAAGAGACGAAGGACGGGGATGACCCTTAGCGAAGTACTGCACGCCTTCCGTATACAGCGGCGCGGCCCCCAGGATGTTATAAGCGACGACGTCCTTGGCGAAGGGAACGTCCATATCCCATTCCTCGACCAGGTCACCATTGACCGACCGAGTCACGATGTGGTGCCGTCCGTGGGACACTTTGGGCGCGATGCGCTCATGGTTGGGAGCGATTTGCACCGGCGCGCCAGAATCGATCGACACCGCAACGGGGACGTCGAGCCCATTGACGAGGTAAACGTTTGTGCGACTTTTGGCATATAGGATGCCCAGTGCAGTGCCGCAAGCCAGCACGGCGACGCTTAGGGCCGCCATCTGTCTCCATAATCGCATTTTTCGGTTGAGTGGCACCCTGGCCAGGAAATACCAACCTCGCAGGGTGGCGGGACGCACAAGGTATTGGGCTATGGGATAAATGGGCAGGAAAAGCAGGACGAAGAACAGCGTCCCGATATAGGAACCGTCCGCAGGATCCACCTCCTCCTTTCCCCAGAGAGATGTGCCGATCCCGTCGTGCGTGTGCATCCGTGGAGGACGTTTGATTGGTTCCGCGAAGAGACGTCGGTCGCTGAGCAGTTGTCCAATCAGATGACGGTCCGTGAGGCTGCTGGCCTTGAGCTTCTTCAGGAGCAGACGGTACAGGTCTCGCGGACGGCTGTCCTCGACTGCGCGTGAAATCTCAATATCGTGCAATAGGGGCTTCAGCCGGTCCCGACGAAGTTGCTTGAGTTGTTCCTCAAACGAATTGGCAGTCGGTGCATCTGGCATGGGCGCCTCCTATGATTTCGTGGTGATGTCTCGATTGCTCAGAGACGTGGCTTGCTCCCGCACGTTTCGCAAATCCAGTTTCCCCGTGCCGAGATAGGGCAACGCATCGATGTGGAAGAACTGGTCCGCGCGCGGCTTCCAGAGGTTGGGCAGATCGCTGGCCGCGAGTTTTTCGAGGACGGGGGCCAATTGGCCGTCCTTGAGAGTGTGGAGGACGACGAGGCGTTCGCCTTTTTTTTCATCGGGCACACCAGCGACGGCAAAGCATTGTTCCGTCGCGCCAGTCAACTCGTGCAATTTGTCTTCAACCCTGATGTGCGGAACCATTTCCCCGCCGATTTTGCTGAAGCGCGTGAGACGGTCCGTGATGGTGAGGAATCCATCTTCATCGAGCGCGGCGATGTCGCCAGTGACGTACCAGCCGTCGCGCAAAACCTCGGCCGTCTTTTCCGGTTTGCCAAGGTAACCTTTCATCACGTTCGGGCCGCGTACGAGTAACAAGCCGGGGGTGGAAACGGGCAATGGCTGAAACGCATCGGGATCGACAACGCGCACGCTGATACCGGGCAGCGGATGGCCAATCTTGCCGCGTTTCGCGCCCACCTGACGGAAACCGGCGGCTCGAAAATCATGCGTGTTCACCGTCACGGCCGGCGAGCATTCTGTAAGACCATAGCCCTCCAGCGGGCGAATCCCGAACCGGTCCTCGAACGCCTGCGCAATGCGATCGGGCAACTTCTCCGCGCCCGTCATGACGAATTGCAGGCTACCGAAGTCCTCGGGTTCGCAGCCGCGGATGTACATCTGCAGGAAGGTTGGCGTGGCCAACAAGAACGTAACGCGATACTGGTTGATAAGCGCGCCGATGACTTTGGCGTCAAGTGGGCTGACGTGATAGACCACGCCGAGGCCCAGTACCGCCGGAACCACGAGCGTCCCCGTGAATCCAAACGAATGGAAGAATGGCAGAATTCCCAGTATACGATCGCTTCCACTGAACGCGAATGTTTGGCCCATCTGCTCCGCGTTGGAGATGATATTGTAGTGGGTGAGCATCACGCCCTTCGGATCGCCCGTGCTTCCGCTGGAAAAGATCACCGTGGCCAGGTCGTCGAGTGTCCCTTTCCTTTCACGGCCGAGAACCCTTTCCAGGACCGCAACAGGCAGAGTCCATGTCATCAAGGCGGCGGCGAGTCTTTCGCCTAACCCCGGCTTCTCGGCGAGTTCCTCGAGCAGAACTGTCCTTCCCGGCACGGTCACCTTTACTTTGTCGAGGAACGCCTTCGAAGTGACCACGGTTTGCAGTCCGCACTGGCTCGCGCAGGAAGCGATGACCTGGTCATTGGCGGTGTAATTAAGATTCACGGGTACCTTGCCCATCAGCAGAGCGGCGTAATTCACCAATGCACCGCCGACAGACGGCGGCAGGAGGATCCCCACCATTTCCTGCCCAGCCCAAATCGCGCCGAGCCGTCTCGACAGAAAAACCGTCCGAGTCAGGGCCGGGCCGAACCGCAGTCTCGGAACACGGCCATCCGCCATGAAGAACCGCTGCGGATGATGTCGGGCCTTGCGCACGAACGTACGGTGAATCGGCATCATCAACTTCCGTCGGTTCTTCCACGCTTCGGAATTCAAGTCCTGCACAGCCTGGCGCACCTCGAACGGCGTGGAAGTCGGCGGCATCGGCTTGCCGAAGCTGACAGTCACGGGATAGGGGACATAGCGCGGCATCTTCCACAAGAATCGTCCTTTTTCGTAGCTGAAGATACTCCCCCAGACGTGGTCGAGGCACACAGGGATGATGGGCGCGTCCACGTCCTTCATCACGCGCTCGAAGCCGCGTCGAAACGGGAGCAACTGGCCAATGCGCGTGATTTGGCCCTCGGCAAAAATACAGACCACGTCCCCGTTTTTGATCGCCTCGCTCGCCGTGTGTAGCGACCGGATCATCTCACGCGGCCGTAACTGCGACGAAATCGGGATCGCTTTCATCGCCTTGGCGAACGGTCTTACGAACGGCATGTCGTAGATTCCCTGAAACATGATCGCGCGGATCATGCGGTCGGTGGAACCGATGATAAACAACGCATCGACGAATGACACGTGATTGCAAACGAACAGCGCGCCGCCTTTTTCGGGGATGTTATCCCGGCCCTCGACGCGAAGGCGGTAGAACGAATGCGTGAAGAGCCAGACGAATAGACGGAGCAACGAGTCCGGCACGAGCCAGACGACATACAACGTTCCCGCAAACGTGATGACGCCGCATGTCAGGAAAATCTGCGACGGATCGCGCGGCCAGACTGTCTGCAGGAGGTAATACACTCCGGCCGCCAGAAACGCTGCACCGCTGGAAATCAGGTTCTGTGCGGCAAGTACGCCCGCCTTGTCCTCCTTGCGCGGACGATGTTGCATGAGGGCGTTGATCGGCACCGCGAAGAAGCCGGCCGAAAAACCGAGCAGCCCAAGCTCAAACGCCGCGGTATTGAAAGTGAGGCCGCGGCGCCCCAGCAACGCGCACGCAAAAGTGATCCCGAACGAGCCGAGCGGGATCAGGCCGTACTCGATCTTGCCGCCCGAGAGGTATCCCGCCGCGAAGCTCCCGACGCCGATGCCGATGGCCAGCGCGGCCTGCAAATACCCCGTGTGCGTCTGGTCGACTCGCAGGATGTCGAGGCTGTAGATGATAATGTTTTGCGTTAGCAGCACGCCCAGAAACCAGAAGTACGTGTTGCCGATCACCGCCATCATCAGCACGTAATCCTGTCGGATGATCTTCCATTGCGCCCCGAGGTCGCCGAGGAAATTCCAGCGGAACGCTTTGGTCGGGTCCGCCGCCGGTACACGGGTGATCCCCAGGCTTGTCAAAAGACCAACCCCGGCGAGCGCGATCAGTACGACCCCCGACCACATCGGTTGGTGGACAAATACTTGCGAAAGCGCCGCGCCAGCGACGGTGCCGAGAATGATGGCGAGAAACGTGCCCAGCTCAAGAATTCCGTTTCCCCAGGAAAGACGTTTTTCCGGAACCAATTCCGGCAGGGAGCCGTACTTCGACGGGCCGAAGATGGCACTGTGCACCCCCATGAAGAACACGCATGTCAGCACCACCGCCAGATTGCCGAGCGCAAGGCCTGCGGTCGCGAGCAGCATGACGAGTACTTCGAAGATTTTGACGCCGATTGTTACCGTGCGCTTGCTGTGGTGGTTGGCCAGCCAACCTCCCGCCATGGAGAAAATGATAAATGGCAGGGTCAGCAATGCCGTCGCCGCAGAGACAAGTTTGTCGCGCTCGGCTTGGGCGAGGCCGAGGCTGATCCCGACAAAGATGGCGAGTTGCTTCAGGGCGTTGTCGCTAAACGCGCCCTGAAACTGTGTGACGATCAAACTCCAGAAACCGCGCCGCCACGGTCGTTCGGAAGTGCTCGTGGTCACAAGCAGCGGAGTGTACCGACGAGCGGCTTGCCGCGCAACGTTCGACTCACGGGCCGGCCGACTGCTGTAACTCGATGTCCCCAAGATCAACCGGCTCGTCCGTAGAGCCGTCCGCTGCTGGGGATACGGTGACCTCGCGTGTCGCCTTGCTGATCAGACTGCCAGCGGTGGTCCGTGGATCTTCCCAAACAGCGAGTGTTGTCACCTCGAGGTGGTAGTTTCCACTGACCATATCCTCAAAGCGAAAATGGCCGTCATCCGCAACCGTCGCGTCGAACCATCCGTCATCCGTGACACTGGGGGTCATCGATACGCGGTAGCGCCTCCAATCGATGGACTTGGTATATCCCGGCGGAGCCAGCAGGTGGCCAACCACGGAACGGCCCGTCCCGCCCAACACAACCTGGCGTGTCTGACCCGGGCGAACGTCGACCGTCCCGAGATCCATCCGGTGGGAGAACCAAGTCCTACTCGCACCGATTCTCTGCTCCCGCTCTCGCCTGAGCCGTAACAAGAGCGGTGGAACCTCGGCCATCACGAAATTTCCATTCGCATCTGTTCCCGCCTTGACTTCAGTGGACGGGGAGACATTTTTCAGACCGGTGCTGGCAATAATCGTCTCGTTGGCGGCGAGCCGACTGCCGATTCGCAGTGTGCCTTCAATTCGTCCCCAGGGTTGCACGACAATGGGCATTGATGCGGCCAATTGTTCCGGAGTCGCGTAGCCGAAACCCCGCTCATGAGTCACCGTGACCGTGTAATCCTTGTTGGGCGGCGCAAAGCTGAAGCGCCCCTGCGAATCTGTGGTGGTTGTCTCGTGCTCTCCCATCGCAATGCCGGTGTCGAGGCTCACAACGGCATCGTCTACAGGCGAACCATCGGGAGAACGTACGATGCCCGACAACCACGTAGCTTTTTGAAGTCGGAAATCGTACTGGACGTCACCTTGGTCGGGCTTAAATGGTGGCGAATTGGTTGTCTGATATCCTTCCGCCTCGATCCGTATGTACGTATCCTGCCACATGCTGCCGGCACTTATCAGGTATTGGCCCTCGGTGAATCTGGTTGTCAGGTACGGATACCAAATCACGTCCCCGGGGCCCGAACTGGTAGTCACCTTGAATTTCAAGATCGGCTGGCCCGTGTCGGCATCTGTCACGGTCCCCCGGACACGGAGCTCGGGCACCAGCGTAATGGTCTGTTCTTCCGAAGACGGTTTGAGAGCGGTCAGATGCCCCGGTTCTCTCAATTCCATATACCCTTGGCGGACCACGAAGAACTGCACTTCATCGGACGGCGCATTTGTCCAGACAAATCGACCTTCGGTGTCTGTGTGGGCCTGCCAAAAGAGTGATCGGTGTGACCGCCAGGTGTCGGCGCCGACCCAGGCATCCGCGATGGGTTTTCCCGCCGTATCCAGGACGCGGGCACGAATCGTATTCCCCTTTGTAAGGTGGGCTTCCACCGGCTCTGTTTGGGCATTCGCATCGAGCGTTTTCAACTCGGGTGCGTAGCCGTCCGCTTGGAACGTAAGCACCATCGGACCCGGCCTGATACCATTGAACTGAAACCGACCTTGAGCGTTGGTCTTCGTCGCGCGGACATCGGAGCTTGATCGGTCCGAGCCGTTGACCACATCCGCCCCTTGGATGGGCCGGCCGTCCTCATCAAGCACAACCCCGGTAACAGACAGTCCCTTCTTCATGACCATCACGCTTGTCATCGCGCGAAGCCTTTCCATCGTTGGCCTCTGCGAGGCATAGCCAGAGAGATAATCAACATGAAACAGATAGATTTGCACTTCGCGGGCATCCGCTGCTACGGAGTCGAATCGCCACCGTCCCTGCTCATCAGTGAGGACGAACCTGTTCGGCCCGGCATCCAAATGGACGCGTTGTTTGATGCCGTGTGTTTGCTCGCCGGCTTCTTCAAGAGCGTACGGGTCAAACTGTTCGATCATTACGTTCGCATGGTAGATGGGGCGTCCTTGTTCGTCTTGAACGATGCCGCCAATGGGCGCAGACCGCTTGAGCCTGAAGGTGAACTCCCGCGGCAATTCAAAGCTCTCGGCTACCACGTCCCATTGCACGGCCATTGGCACAAAACCATCTTTTCGTGCCTGGACCCAAAGGTTCGACCGATCGCTTTCGGGTAGTTGGATGCGGTACTCGCCCCGTGTGTCCGTAATGCCGCTGACAGAGTGTTTCTCAAAGTGAGCAATTATTTCGACGTCGGGCAGTGGCTCTTTGGTCGACGATTCGACCACGTGAATGGTCACGGCAGCTTCCCGAGCTGCAGGCTCTTGCGCTGGCGTGTTTGCCGATGACGCCTTCCTCACTCCAACGCCGCCGCCGATTGGAGTCGCCGAAGCCGCGTTGGTGACGACGGAATCGGGGGCCATCGTGTTGTGTTGGCGTGAGAGCAGAATTGTCGCAGTGAGTATGATTACAGCGACGGACGCTGCCGAGACCGCGACCACGAAGTTCACCTTTGCCCACCGCCAGGCGCTGAGGGTCTCGCGTGCCAGTTGGGGCAGGACGGCCGAAGCGGATGCGCTGGCTGCCGCGGTTTGTGCCACACTGAGTGCGAAAGTTTGAGGCGCTGCCTGCACGGTTTGCTCGGCCAGAACGGCGATGAGTCCCACCCCACCCAGCACCACGCCGCGACGGGTCAGAACCTTGCGCAGTTTCTCGATGGCGCGGATGACTCGCTTCTTAGCGGCGTCTTCCCTGATGCCCAGTTGCTGTCCCACTTCTCGCAGGGACTTCTTCTCGTAGAACCGCAATAGGATTGCAGTGCGATCCGTCTTGGAAAGCGCCGCCACGGCTTGGTCGAGATGCGGCGTCAGTTGCTGCCAAAGAACTTCGTTTTCATCAGGGGAATTGATAGTGCTCATGGCCGATGCCGTTGCTTCGCGGACTCTGCGCCGTTGTTCCGCTCGGAGGGCGCGGGTGGCGACGAATCGCGTCGTGCGAAAGAGCCAGCCGTTGAGGATGGTGTTCTGACCCAAGCCGCCAGCTTTACGCGCCAACAGGATGAACACGGCCTGGGTCACATCCTTCGCGAGATGCGAATCACCGACCTGACGTAGTGCCGCCGAGTACACCCAATTGAGATGGCGCTGGACCAACTCGGCGAACGCGAGCTCCGAACGATTCCTCGCGTATTCCCGCAGCAGTTGCCAATCGTCCACGGTGTGCATTGTCCCTTACCTATCAATCCCCGCCAACGCAAAAAGGGGACATGATTTCCAACTCCTTTCGCTGGAATATGGGCATGCTTTCGGGCACAGTAAGCCGGTGACGGAGTTGCCGATGAACGGACCCAAGCGATTACGCCATTTTGCCAGCGACAACAATTCGGGAATCTGTCCCGAAGTGATTTCGGCCTTGCAGGATGCGAACACCGGCCATGCGACCGGCTATGGCGACGATCCATGGACGGACAAGGCGAAGAAGCTGATTCGCGATTTGTTCGAAACCGACTGTGACGTGTTCTTCGCTTTCAATGGCACGGCGGCCAATGCCCTTGCACTTGCCAGCCTGTGCGATTCCTACCACAGCGTGATTGCATACGATTATTCACATGTGGAGACCGATGAATGCAATGCTCCCGGGTTCTTTGCTCCGGGCATTAAGCTTCTTTCTGTGGCAGGTGCGAGTGGGAAGCTGACGCCCGAGACGATCGAGCACGCGGCAAAGGCACGGCGTGATGTACATGCCTCCATGCCGCGAGCTGTCAGCCTCGCCCAGGCGACAGAGTTGGGCACGGTGTACAGCCGCGACGAGTTGGCGGCGATTTCTGAGGCGGCGCACAAACTCGGGCTTTTGGTTCACGTTGATGGCGCCCGCTTCGCGAACGCGGTCGCCACTCTGGGCATCAAACCGCGCCAAATCTCGTGGGAGGTCGGCCTCGATGTGCTGAGTTTTGGCGGAACGAAGAATGGCATGGCGTTTGGCGAGGCGGTTGTGTTCTTCAACAGGGCTTTCTCGCAGGATTTTCTTTACCGCTGCAAACAATCGGGCCAGCTCGCGTCGAAGATGCGATTCCTGGCCGCGCAGTGGCTCGGCTTGTTGCACGACGACGCGTGGCTGCGTAATGCGAAGAACGCAAACGACACGGCAGCGCTGTTGGAGGCCAGGTTGCGTAGTCTGCCCGGCATAAGGATCCTCTATTCGCGACAGGCGAATGCAGTGTTTGTGGACATGCCGAGAGGAGTCATCGACGGACTTCACAGCCGGGGCTGGCATTTCTACTCGGACGTCGGCCCGGGCGGCACGCGCCTGATGTGTTCGTGGGATTCGACCCCGGAAGATGTGGACGCGTTCGTGCGCGACGTAGTCGAACTACTGGATTGACCCGACATCGGATTTCATCCCGCTTGCTTCCAGCAATCCACCGTCATCATTTCCGCTTGTGGATCGTGATCGAGTTGCCGTCGGGATCGGAAACACCGGCCATGTGACACACGGGGGTTTCCATGGGCTCGAATGTGAAGGTAACGTGTTTGTCTTTGAGGCGCTTGATGCTCGCCGGGAAATCATCCACCTCCAAGCCCGCGCAGCCGCCGCCTGGAGACGCTTTCCAATCGGGTGCCATGTTGGTGATCGCCAGCGTGCCCGGTCCGATGTCGTACTCGATCCAAGCAGACTTCTCGTCTCCGAAGGTGTGGCTGACTTTCAATCCAAGCGTGTCCTCGTAGAAACTGCGCGCCCGTTTCAGGTCGGTCACGGGATAGCCGACGAACGCGATTTCCGTCACTTTCATGGTACCTCCAGTTGGTTAATGGCTTGCAGCTTGATGAAGAAAGCACTTTACCGGTTGCCAATCAAGGACGGCGTTAGGCCCAAGTGTTTCCCCCATCGTATGTTTACACACTTGGCAACGCGCCGTCACGCGACCGTAGCGCAGGGGTGCGATGGTGATTGACGAGGAGGCGGGTGGGAAGATGAACAACACGATGCAAGGATCCGAGGTGGGTATGATGAGGTTTACGTTGCGAGAAGATGGAGACATGGATTTCCTTGGCCGCGCCGCCGAGCAGATTCTGCAACTGCCGAGCGTGTTGCGTGTGCGGACGAATCCCGCCCGCCAGGAAATCGAAATTGTATTCAAGCAGCCCGCTGATGGGTTGCTGCGGCAGGTCAACAGCGCATTACAGTCGGTGGGCGCAGATATGACCGCCTCCAAGAGCACGGTAAGATAGGGTTGCTCTCTCCCTCCGAGGAGAGCGGCACAGGCTTCCGCCTGCGGCTACGGCTTCGCTTTCGTCACTTCAAATCCGGATTCTGCTCGATGAACTCACGTAGTTTCTGCTTCAGGGCGGGGGGCATCTGGGTTTCGGGCAGGCAATGCTTGTGGGTCAACTCGATGATTTGCCGGTAGCTCTTCACGTATTCGAGGCAGGCGGGGCAATCCCCGAGGTGTCTCTCGAGCTTATGCTGGGTTTCCTGCTTCAGGTCACCCTCGACGTATTCATAGAGCAGCTTCTTCGTCCGCTGGCACTCATGCGGATGAAGCAGACACTTGAAAAGGCCGGCAAATGTTTTTTTGCTCATGGGGTCGCAGTATCCTGACCTTTCAAATACGGCAACAACGCTTCCCGTAGCGCCAACCGTGCCCGATGCAGACGGCTTTTTAGCGCCGGTTCGCTCAAACCCGTGGCTTCCATCACTTCCTCCATTGGCAATTCCTCCACGTCGCGCAGCAGCACGACAACGCGATACGGCTCGGGAAGATGATCGATGGCGGCGCGGACCTGTTCGCCCAACTCGCCGGTCATGGCCACGCGGTCTGGAAGCGGCCCCTTGTCGCTCAGTTGCAGGGCCGGCAGCGGTGCATCCTCATCCTCGGAAGCAGCGGCATCGAGGGAGACATCGTTCTCGCGGCGTTTGCGTTTGCGCAAGGCCATGAGGCCCGCATTGGCGGTGACGCGATAGATCCAGGATGTAAACGCTGACTTGCCCTCAAACGAGCCGATCTTGTTCCAAATCGAGACGAGCGCGTCCTGCATGACTTCATGAGCGTCGTGCTCGTTGCGCATGAACTGCAGGGCAACGCCGTACATCTTGGCGCCATGCATCTGCACGAGATCGCCCAACGCGGATCGATCGCGCTGTTTGAGCCGGGCGACCAACTGGGCGTCGTCTGTTCGCGTATCCGTTTTTGGTGTGGGAGCGGCCATGACCCTGGTACGGCCCTTTGGGGTAGTATCATCGCACCAAGTGGCGAGTCCGGCAAGTCCTGAGCGGACCGGTGTACAGCAACAACCATTCACAACAATGTGGATGCGCGCTTGGGTGCGAAAGATTCGGATGTTGGGTGTTTCTCGACCGTGTATATTGGGTGCCGTGGCTGGCAAGGTTCAACGGGTGTGGCTCGTCGCCGTCGTCGCGATTGTGCTATGTTGCGGAGCAATGGCTGGCGAAACCACGGCGCGCAAACCAAATCGTCTGATTCACGAGACAAGTCCGTACCTGCTGCAGCACGCCTATAACCCTGTGGATTGGTATCCGTGGGGCGAGGAGGCGTTTGCCCGAGCACGGAAAGAGAACAAACCGATCTTTCTGTCGATCGGGTATTCAACCTGCCACTGGTGTCACGTGATGGAACACGAATCGTTTGAGAACGACGATATCGCCGCGGTGATGAATCGGGATTTCGTGTGCATCAAGGTCGACCGCGAAGAGCGGCCCGATATCGATCGCATTTACATGACGGCGGTCCAAGCGACGACGGGCTCTGGCGGCTGGCCGATGAGCGTGTGGCTGACGCCGGATTTGAAGCCATTTTTCTGCGGAACGTATTTCCCGCCGGATGCGCGGTATGGTCGGCCGGGATTCAAGGAGTTGATCGAGCGCGTACACGATGTCTGGGAGACGAACCACGATGCCGTGGTGGCGCAGGCGGGGCAGATTGCGGAGACGATTGAGAGGTATGCGACGATCGGCGGCGATGATTCGGAGGGGCAAAAGCTGGATGTTGCGCCGTTGCGGCTGGGATTCGAGCAATTCCGTGCCAGCTATGATGAAGTGAACGGAGGATTTGGCGGCGCGCCGAAGTTTCCGCGGCCGGTGGCGCTGAATTTTCTGTTTCGCTACTTTGCGCGGACCAATGATGTCACCGCGCGCGACATGGCGTTGCATACGTTGCGGGCAATGGGCGAGGGTGGGATGTTCGATCAGCTTGGCGGCGGATTCCATCGGTACAGCGTCGATGACCACTGGCTCGTGTCGCACTTCGAGAAGATGCTCTACGACCAGGCGCAACTTGTGAACAGTTATGTCGACGCGTATCAGATCACGCACGATCCGTTGTACGCCGACATCGCGCGGCGGACATGTGACTACGTATTGCGAGATATGACGAGCCCCGAGGGCGGCTTTTATTCGGCGGAGGATGCCGATAGCGAAGGGGTCGAGGGAAAATTCTACGTCTGGACGCGCGAGGAGATTGAGAAAGCGCTTGGTAAGCAGGCCGAGGCGTTCTGCCGGGCTTACGGAGTAAGCGCCGATGGAAACTGGGAGGATGGATCGAATGTGTTGCATGTGGCATCACCCGACACAGCGAAGTTTACGAATGACTGTGCGAAGCTTTTCGCGATCCGCGAGAAGCGAATTCGCCCGCATCGGGACGAGAAGATTTTGACGGCGTGGAACGGGCTGATGATTTCGGCGTTGGCTCGCGCCGCGCAGGTGCTCGACGAACCGAAATATCGTAATGTCGCCGAGCGTGCGGCACGATACATCACCACGAATCGACTGAAGGAGGGAAAGCTGACCCGGACCGCGACCGTGCCGGCGATGGTGGAGGATTACGCGTTTCTCGGAAACGGCCTGGTCGATTTGTACGAGGCCGATTTTGATCCGCAGTGGCTGGTGACGGCGACGAAACTGGCCGACACGATGTTGGGACAGTTTTATGACGCGAAAGCGGGCGGGTTCTTCCAGACGGATGGGCGCGATGCAAGCGTCATCGTTCGCGCCAAGGAAGATTACGATGGGGCTGAACCGAGCGGCAATTCGATGGCGACACTGTTGCTGTTGAAGCTGGGGCAATTCACTGACCGCGCGGAGTACCGCGAGGCTGCAGAGAAGACGCTGAAGTTGTTTAGCGATCATTTGCGCAAGGCGCCGAGCACGGTCCCGCAGATGGCGTGCGCGCTGGATTATTACCTGAGTAAACCGAAACAGGTCGTCATCGCCGGTAAGCCCGGCGCGGCGGCTACGGAGAAGATGTTACAAGTGGTCCGCGAGCGTTACCTTCCGAATGCGATTGTTATTCTCGCCGACGGTGCTGACTCCCAGAAAGTACTCACGAAGTTGTTGCCGTTCCTAGACGGCGTCAAACCAATCGATGGCAAAGCCACGGTCTACGTCTGCGTGAATTATGCGTGCCAGTTGCCGACGAGCGACGTGAGAAAGATGGAGGAGATGTTGAGTATTCGGTGACGTTACTGCCTTGATGATGAGGCGGCTCTCAGAGGAAGGCGGGGCGGTTGCACGAGCAGTAAGCCCCTTCTGCCATTTAGACCAGCCCGTGCATCCAGAGGACGAGCCAGATGGTGATGAAGACGAGGGGGAGGAGGACGGCGGCGGAATGGCCGAAGAGGCGGACGGGCGCGCGGGTCATGATGGACGGTGGGCCCTTCTCATCGTCGGGGAAACGAGAGTGGTACGAATTGCGGAGATGGCGCATGGCAGTGATGGCGGCAAGGATGCTAACGTAAATGAGTGCCGAGGTCAGCATACCGACGACCGGGATCAATTGATAAAGCAGTTGCAGTTGCGTCAGGAAGCGGGCGCCGCCTGGTTGCAGGACCGGTTGCGTGGCCAAGCCGTTGGTGACGATGGCGTCAGCGGTGAAGAGAAAAGACTGCGAGGCGACGAGCCAGGAGAGACGCTGGACGACAAGGCTGTCCTCGTGTTCGATGCGCGAACGGATGACGCTGTAATACTCCAGCGGCGACAACGAACTGCCTTCCAGCGTTGGCAGACTCATAGGGGAAGATGTACACGGATTTCCCACCGGATGCGAGCTTAACCCACACTCTCGCAAGAGGCGAGGGGAGTGCAAATGGAGAGACAGTTCTCCGCGACCGCCCGATGCGGAACTGCTTGCGGCGGGGCGGAGGCACGGCTAGGATGCGCGGCATGTTCGACGCGGGAGATTTTCTCGACCTGAAACAGTTCGCCTATCCCGAGCTGTTCGATGGGATCGAAAATGTGTGGGACGTATTGAAGCGCCTGCCCGAGTTTATCCAGGAGCATTTCAGGCCGGGCCGGTTCGGCACAAACGTGGGCACGCCGTACATCGGGGAGAGAGTGTCCATCGGGCGCGGCACCGTCATCGAGCATGGCGCAACAATCAAAGGGCCGGCGATTATCGGGGAGAACTGCCAGATTCGATCCAGCGCCTATATCCGCGAGGATGTGATCGTGGGAGACAACTGCGTGCTGGGCAACGCGAGCGAATTCAAGAACGCGGTGCTGTTCAACGGAGCCCAAGTGCCGCATTTCAGTTACGTAGGCGACTCGATTCTCGGTCACAAGGCACACTTGGGCGCGGGGGTCATCCTGTCGAACGTCAAATCCGTCAAGGGCAACGTCACCGTCCGTTACGGACACGATATCGACACGGGGCTGCGTAAATTCGGCGCGGTGATCGGCGACGGCAGTGACATCGGGTGCAACTGTGTGCTCAATCCGGGCTCGATCATCGGACGCAACTCGATCCTTTATCCGAACGTGCTCTGGCGCGGCGTTTGCCCGGCGGACAGCATCGTCAAGCTGCGGCAGCAACACGAAACGACCGTGCGACGGAAATGAAGAATCGGCGCGGCGGGCCGGGGAGTTACAAGGCAATACGCAATGCCGCTTCGATCGTCTTGGCGAACCGAAACTGAAGCTTCCGGCGAATTTCCGGCGGTACCTGGGGCAGGTCCTTGCGGTTTTGTTCGGGTAATATGACCATTCGAACGCCGGAGCGCGCCGCGGCCAACACTTTCTCTTTGACTCCCCCGACGGGCAGGATTTTTCCGCGCAGAGTGATCTCACCCGTCATGGCGAGGGTCGGCCGGACGGGCTTGCGCAAGAGAAGTGAAGCCAGCGCGACCGCCATGGTGATGCCGGCAGACGGACCATCTTTGGGGATTGCGCCCGCTGGGACATGAACGTGAATGTCAGTCTTCTCGAAATTCTTCGGATCAATGCGTAATTGTTTCGCGCGCGAGCGGAGGTAGCTGAGCGCTGCCTGGGCGCTCTCGCGCATAACGTCGCCGAGCGAGCCGGTCAGGATCAAGCTGCCGCGACCCGGCATCTGCGTGGCTTCGATGAAAAGAATATCGCCTCCGGCCGGTGTCCAGGCCAGCCCGATGGCCACGCCCGGCTCCGTGGTTCGCTCGGCCACGTCATGGAAGAACTCGGCGGGACCGAGAAAGTCTTTGAGGTTCTGCGGCGTGACGGTCACCATTTTGGTTTTGCGCTCGACGATCCGCCGCGCGGTTCGTCGGCAGATGGTCGCGATCTCCCGCTCGAGGTTGCGAACTCCGGCCTCCCGAGTATGGTCACGGATGATGGCGCCGAGAGCTTCCTTGCTGATCACGAGTTGAGATTTCTTCAATCCATGCTCTTCGAGTTGCCGCGGCACCAGGTACTTCATGGCGATGTGGACTTTTTCCTGCTCGGTATAGCCGGGTAATTCGATGACTTCCATCCGGTCGCGCAACGCGGGCGGAATGGGCTCAAGCTGGTTCGCGGTGGTGATGAACATCACGCGCGACAGATCGAAGGGTACTTCAAGGTAATGATCCGAGAACGAGTTATTCTGCTGTGGATCAAGCACTTCCAGTAGGGCCGAACTGGGGTCCCCGCGGAAGTCCTGGCCGACCTTGTCGATTTCATCGAGCATGAAAACGGGGTTGTTGCTCTCGGCGCGACGGAGTCCCTGAATCACACGACCTGGCAACGCCCCGATGTACGTGCGACGATGTCCGCGGATTTCCGCTTCGTCCCTCACGCCCCCGAGAGAGATGCGGATGAATTTGCGTCCGAGAGTGTGCGCGATGCTTCGTCCGAGTGAGGTCTTGCCGACACCCGGTGGGCCGACAAAACACAGGATGGGTCCTCGTCCAACGGCGGCTTCGGTTGAACCGTTACTGCGAAGTTTCAACACGCTCAGGTACTCGAGAATGCGCTTCTTGACCGGCTCCAAATCGTAGTGGTCGGCGTCGAGAATTCGCTTGGCCTGGATGATGTCGAGTTTGTCTTCGGTCGACTTCGACCAGGGCAAAGCGATGAGCCAGTCCAGGTAAGAGCGACTGACGGTGTATTCCGCGGCGGCGGGCGTCATCGTTGCCAGTCGATCGACCTCTTTGATAGCGACCTTTTTCACGTCAGCCGGCATCTGCGCCTTGTCGATTTTGTCGCGCAACTCCTTGACTTCGGAGCCCTGCTCACCCGTCTCGCCGAGTTCCTTCTGAATCGCCTTGAGCTGCTCGCGGAGAAAATACTCGCGCTGGCTCTTCGACAATGCGGAATTGACTTTGTTTTGGATCTCGCTGCCGAGGTGCAGCACTTCGATCTCACGGTTCAGCAAGCTGGTCAACAATGTCAGTCGCGATTTGACGCGCACGGCTTCCAACAACTGCTGCTTCTCGTGCAGGGAAATGTTCAGGTTGGCGGCGATGACGTCGGCCAGTTTGCCGGGGTCGTCGATGTTTACGAGGGCGACCCGTAACTCGTCGGGAAGCGATGGCGAGAGGCCGATAATCTCCTGGAACTGATTGGCGGCGTTGCGGGCGAGGGCGGAGGTTTCCAAACTGGGTTCCGTCTCGTCATCGACGGGAGCGACCTTTGCCTGCAAGTATGGCGTCTCGGTTTCGACGTGAACGATTCGCATCCGCTTCATGCCCTGGATGAGAACGCGCACGCTCTCGTCCGGAAACTTCAACATTCGCACGACGCGGACGATGCAGCCGAAAGGATGCAGTTGATCCGGTCGTGGTTCATCCGCGTCAGGATCGGTCTGCCAGGTAACGCCCAGGAGCCGGTGGCCGGCAACGACGTCGTCGATGAGGCGGATTGATTGCGCGTTGGACACCAGCAGCGGCGCCACCATATGGGGAAACACCACCACATCGCTCATCGGCAGGATGGGCAATTGGGAAGGCAGCTCCTGTACGGCTGCGACATTCTTGGTGGCATCCAGGACCTGCTCGCTTTGTGTGGGTTCAGCCATTCTATCCTATGACGCTGTTCGTGTCTGTGCTGTTCCGCGCATCCTCTCCTGCCTCCCGAACGACAGGTATCATAATTCCGGTTCACCCTGCGCGAACGCCAGCGGGCGTGCGGCTAGCCTGCCTGTTCGATGATGACGGTGACCGTTGTGTGCTCGGACTGCTGGGACTTGGGCAGTTCGATATGGAGAAAGCCGTTGTTGAATTGAGCCCGGACGTGGCCGCCATCAACCGAACGCGGAATGACAATGCGGCGCTCGAAAGGACCATAATCGATTTCCATTTGACGGAATGAACAGCGTCGTTGGCGGCATGGGTCCTTGCGGTGACCGCGCACGAGCAGCACGCGGTCGTTCAAAGTGATTTCGAGGTCATCCTTGTTGATCCCGGCGATTTCCATCTTCACGATAAGACTCTCGGGAGTTTCGAAGACGTCAGTGTTGGGGGACCAGGCGCTCTGCGAAGCCGGCGCGGGCAAGCTCAAATATGCAAGACTCTCGTGTAAATGCTGATCGTACGTCTTAGCCATTTCGTCGCCTGATTTGTTCCAAAGTAGCTGTTCTTCAGCGAAAAGGCAAGCGGCACGGATTGGCCTGTACATTCTATCCATCCAACCTGCATCCGGCTTGCGCTGGATTGCAATTTGGTACATTCTTTCGTGGTTTCAGGGTCTGGGTGCCAAGGGGCCCGACCGTGAGCATCAAAAAGGGGGTTTATGCAACAGTTTTCCGATCTGCGTGATGCCTATATTGCCCGTGTGGTGTCGGGTAAGACCTTCGGGGAGGTCGGCGGGCTTTGGGGAACCGTCAGCGAGAAGGTATCGGTGGCGCACGCTCATGGAGCGACATCGCTGACCATGATCGACGTCTCACCGATGGACAACGAGTTGTGGCTGAACTTCCGCGCCCGTTTGGTCGAGTTGCGTGTACCCGAGGTTCGGGAAATCAGCGCCGATATTTGCAGCATTACCAACGAGGAGATTTCGGGACCGTTCGATGTCGTTCACTGCTCGGGCGTGTTGTATCATCATCCCAACCCCATGGTGATGCTCTTGGCCCTGCGCAACATCACGCGCCAGTACCTCGTACTCACCTCCGCCGTGACGCAGACCGTGATCGAAAACGAACACGGGCGCTACGAAATCCCACCTTCCGGTGTGATGTTCGTCCCCGCCCTGAGCGTGCAGGAATTTGAGATCGTCAGGGCGTATTGGCAGGCAATCCACGTCTCGGGCCAGGGGCTGACCGAACGTTGTCGCTACACCATTGACAATTTCGATCCGTGGTGGTGGTTGCCGACGCCGACCAGCATGATGGCCATGTGCGAGGCGGCGGGCTTCAAGGTGGAGGATGATGGCCCTAATTGGGAGGGAAACTCCCACACAGTGCTCTTGTCAGTGCGGCAGCGGTCGTGATGTAATCAAAAAGCAAACGTCGAGCTCCACAGGCCGTACATTCCTTGCCGTCATGCGGATTGCCTTGGCGCGGGAAATGCACGAGAATGCTTCCCAGCATGCGGTACTGGCGAAAGGTGACGATTCTCGTGCTGGCGGCGACGGTGCTTCTTCTATTGGCTCGCCAGAATGGCTGGTCTTTCACCCGCCCGCGGCGGGGGGAGACGTATGCCAATGGCCGCGACCGCGTCGAGGTCATCTCCCAGCCGTACACGCTCGATCGACTGTATATGTCGATGACCGGTCCGTGCGGGAACCATCCCGTGGATTGTCTGTTACCGCATGAGAAATCACAGCTGGTCTGGCTGACCGGGCTGCAAACCGAAGTTCTCGATGCGGACAGTCGGCAGGTTATCTCCCCGGAGTTCTGTTGCCACGCGAACCTTACGTTTGATCCGCAGCGCATGTCGCCGGAGCGGCACAACGCGGAATTTGACAATTCCACGCACATGGACTGGCGGTTTTTCACGCTCGTCCCCGGGCGGCTGCATGTCTCGTTGCCGACAGGTTACGGCATTCCGGTGCTCTCGGACACGCCACTGGATTTCTTCTCCATGTCGCTGAACCTCAACGTCACGGATCGCACGGTCAAAGTGCGGTTCAAGACAACGATCGACTTCGTCCGCGACGCGGACGCAACCGCGTCCATGAAGCCGCTGTTTCGTCGGGCGCTGTATGTGGTGCAACCGCTGGCTGGCTCCGGCATGGAGCACATGAAAATGTGCGCATCGATGTCGCATCCTGGCGAAGGCTGTATCGATCCGTTGTCCACGAACACCACAGGCGCGGTGATCAGCACGAAGGACGGAGTCCAGGCGCAATTTGGCAGCGATGTGACCTTTCACTGGATGGTGCCACCCGGCCGCCACGCCTATCGCTCCAAGGTTGTGGCGGGCCAGCTGAACCTGAGCGAGCCGACGACCGTGCATTACGCAACGGCACATCTGCATCCCTACGGCGAATCGTTGGAGCTGTACGATTTGACTGCGCAGCGAAGCGTGCTGAAAATCGATGCCCGGGATTATAGCGACAAGGTGGGCGTGGCACGGATGGGTGAATTTCAAAGCGAGGCGGGCATGCTGATTACGCCGGCTCATCAATACGAATTGCGGGCCGAGTACAACAATACCACATCAGCTCCCTCGGACGCGATGGCGATCTTGTATCTGTACCTGCTCGAGCGGGACTTTCACCGTCCGGCCGTCAAAAACCTTCAGGCCGGTGGCGATTCGCTTTTGCGCCACATGGAGCATTTCCTGCGGACGGGCTTCGCGGGCTAAGCGCGCAATTTACTGTGTTCCCAGTTTCGCGAGCAGGCCTTTGTCGCGGGCCATGTCGAACATGTAATTGAAGAAAAGCCCGGCGGCAATCAGGTACACGATATTGAGTCCGAATGCCCAGCCCAGCTGATAGGTGGACAAGCCGTCGCCGCGCAGCACCTGCCGCATTCCCTCGAACACGTACGTGGCCGGGATCGCGCGCGAAATTGGCTGCAGCCATTGGGGCAGCACATTGAGCGGGTAGAATACCGCCGCAACGGGTTGGATCAGGAACGGGATACCCCACGCCAGCGCTTCAGCGGACTGGCCCCACCGCATGATCAGCGCCGTGGTGACCATGCCGACCGCCCAGCCCATGAGCAGAAGATTGGCGAACAAGGGAAGCAGAGGCAATCCCATCTGAAACAGGTTCCAGTGATAGAACCACAGCGCCAACCCCGCGAGAATGCCGACGGTTACAAGGATCTTCACAAAGCCGACCACATACGTCGCGGTAATGAATTCGCTGACACGAATGGGCGCGACGAAGATGTTGAGGAGATTGCGCGCCCAGATATCTTCGAGAAACGAGATCGTCACGGCCTGTTGCGCGCGGTAGAGAATGTCCCAGAAGATCATTGAGCCGAGCAGGAACGTGACGGCGGCAGGGACCTGATGCTGCAGTCGCTGCAAATACACGGTGATAAATCCCCAGACCAGCAGGTCCATGACCGGCCAGAAGAACATCTCCGCCACGCGCGGCACGCTGCGCGTGTAGAGGAACGTGTACCGCAGCACGAGCGCGCGGATGCGTCCCCAGTTCACGAGATCTCCGTCTCGCCCGCGGTCAGGACGTCCCCCCCGCGAGCGACGCTAATAAAGACGTCTTCCAGTGATTTCTGGTTGAAACGGTCCTTGACTTGTTGCGGGGTGCCTTCGGCGATGATCCGTCCCTTGTGCATGAACAGCACGCGGTCGCAGACCTCTTCCACGTCGCGCATGTTGTGAGAGGTATAAACCATTGTAATCTGACGTTCGCTCTGGATGCGGCGCAACAGTTTGCGGACCTTGTCGGCGATATCCGGGTCCAGGCTCGCGGTGGGTTCGTCGAGCATGAGTAACTCGGGATCGTTGAGGAGAGACTTGCACAAATTCACCCGCGTGGATTCGCCCGAGGAGAGGTTGCCGGTGATCTTGTTGCGCAGATGCGAGATCTCGAACATGCCCAGCAATTCATCGGTTTTTTCTCGATGATTCTTCACTCCGTAAATCATCGCGAAGATGAGCATGTTCTCCCAGACCTTCAGATTCGACGGCAACCCGGTGTAGGCCGAGGAGAAATTCGACCGCTGGAGAATCTCGACGCGATGACGCTCCAGATCCCTGCCGAAAACGTGGACGGTGCCGCTCGTCGGTTTGATCAGACCGAGCAGCACCTGAATGGTGGTAGTTTTCCCCGCGCCGTTGGCGCCGAGGACGCCGACGATTTCTCCGCGTTGAACCCTGAAGGACACATCCGCCACCGCAACGGTGCCGTCGAATTCTTTCCGGAGATGCCGTACGTCGACCAGAGTCTCGGCCATGCGCATGCGTACCGTCCAGCTAGGAGGATGCTGGAGCGGGCGGACTCGATTCACCACTTTCGGGGGTGGCTGGCGCAGTGCCCGGGGAGGAAGATGCTTCAGCCGTTTCCACCGTCGGCGCCGTAGCGATGGTTTCCGACGCGGATTCCATTTCGGGTTCCGCCGCGGTTTCGGACGGCGGCTCGGCTGTCGCTGGAGGTGCGGCGGCTTTGGGCGGGGCTTGCGGCGGCTTGTCCGCAAGCGCCCAAAGCTTGCCATTGGAAAATTCGACGACGAAGCCGTCCTGAATGAGCCAATGCAAATCGGCCAGCACGCGATCTTCTTCGGACGGGACGGGCACCGGCGGGGCCGGCGGCGATGTGACTGGCGTCGTCGCGTCTGCTGCAGAAGTCGGCGCTGAGCCATCCGTCGGAACCGGCGGCGCAGCGGTTTCTGTCGGCACGGGCACCGGCGCTGTCGCCTGAGGTTCGGCTGGCGCTGGTGCCGGCGCGGGGAGCGAAGCAACGGGGTCGGCTGCGGGAGTGGTTGCCGGTGGACCTGGTGGCATCACTGGACGCGGGACAAAATGAGCGATCAATTGTTTGCGCGTGCACCCGAAATGTTCGCGCAGATAGAGGACGATCCTCTGAATCTGGTCGGTGAGATGGGCGATGGACTCAAACCGTTGCGGTTTGACGCGTCCGATAAAGGTGACGCCCTTGGGATCCTTGAAGAAATGGAAGCCCTCGTGGCGGAGTTTGCCGCGCATTTCGTTCGCGGTTTTCAGCGGGAACCTCCGCTCCTGCATCCAGGCAAGCCGCACCGTCTCCAAAAGCGCGGGATTCTGAAGCTGGCGGCTGGCGGTTCCGCTGATGCGCGCTTCGGGAGCCGCGGTGATGAACTGAGCCAGGTGGGTTTCGACGAAATGTTTCTGGAGCTCATCGCGCGAGGCAAACGTCTTCGGCTCCGCGTCGAGAATACATTCATACTCCGATTTGGCACTCATGGATTCGACCCAGGCTTTGACCGCTTCGGGGTCCTTTACCGTCTGGATCCGCGACTTGAACTCGTCGAAGGGAATGTGGCGGAGCCGCTGTTGGTGATGGCGGACCAATCGACTCTGGTACTCGTGATAATTCGGGGGACCGAGCCAAATTCCTGTGAAGCTGCATCGATTCACAAACGTGAAATTCCCCTTTGGTGGATCGATGGGGGTCTTCTTCTCGCGGAAAATCTTCTCTCCCTGTTGGCGCAGCACAAATCGCACGGCGTCATCCTGACGAAGGAAAACCTCCTCGCCCGGCATCACGACGAACAAGGGGGGGCGTGTGCCGTCGGCAGCCGGTTTGCCGGTGAACTTCACCAAATGCCGTTCCGGTTTGTTGAGGACGAGTTTGGCAATGTCGAACAGCGCATAGGCCCGTTGCGTGAGCTTCATCGCCTCGATCATCGCGGCAAAGCCCTTCTCGTCCGGCTGGAACGTCACCTCGACAGGAACCACGGGCGTCGTCGCCGGCGTGGAAGGTCCACGGTCCCTGTCATGTCGTGGGGGCGGTCCGCCGCGCCGACGATCCGGACCCGGACGTGGTCCGCGTCGATCTCCTGATTCCGGAGGTCTTGGTGGACGGGGGCGTCGGTCGCGATCGCGGCCGTCCTCGCGGTTCCGATCCTGGTGGCGTTTTGGCCGGTGACCTTCATGCCTGGATTCGCGCTCCGTTCCCGTATGATCGGCGTACGACTTGCCGGAGGATTTGACCCACTCGGGGGTCAACTCCAATTCGTCGAGAGGCAGGTCTTGAGGTGCTGCGGGAGGCGGATTCGCAAGTGGTGGATCGCTGTTTGTCATGAAAATCTAACCAGAGGCTGGCAACTATAGCACAGGCGGCGGCGTCAAGGCCATTCAATTATATGCTGTGACTTCAAACACGAATCGGTTACCGTCCAATTGGTGGTTATGATCGCAGAATATCTATCGCAACACCAGACTCAATTTGTTGAGCAACTTAAGTGCCTGGTGCGCTTTCCCAGCGTTTCGGCGCAACCTGCGCACCGGCGGGACATTCTGGCCTGCGTGGACTGGCTGGTGCGTCATTTTCGTGGCCTCGGGATGGAGGCAGAATCCCATCCGACTCGGGGCCATCCGATTGTCGTTGCCCGCACACTCAAAGCTTCTCGCGCTGATGCCCCGCGCGTACTGGTTTACGGTCATTACGATGTGCAGCCGCCGGAGCCATTCGATTTGTGGGACACGCCGCCGTTCGAGCCGGTCGTACGCGGCAGCAAGCTCTTCGGTCGGGGCGCCTCCGACAACAAGGGGCAATTCTTCGCTCACGTGAAAGCGGCGGAAGCATATCTGAAGACCGGCACTCCGCTACCAGTGAATCTCACGTTTCTCATCGAAGGAGAAGAGGAGGTAGGCAGCGAGAGCCTGATGCAGTTCGTCAGGAAGCACTCCAAGGAACTGCGGGCGGACTACGTTATTGTTTCCGACTCGAGCATGTTCGCCAAAGGTCTGCCAACTCTCACCTACGCGACTCGTGGGACGGTCGCATTCGAAGTGAAGATCGATGGCCCGTCGCGCGACCTGCACTCGGGCGTGTTTGGCGGCAGCGTGGCGAATCCGGCGGTTGTTTTGTCTCGTCTATTGGCGAGCTGTGTCAACGCTGACGGCCGGATCACGATTCCTGGTTTTTATGATGACGTGATGCCGGTGGCAGCCTGGGAGAAGCGAATGTGGCAACGGTTGCCGTTCAACGCCGAAGCCTACCGCCGATTTCTCGGCTCGCCCGCATTGGCCGGTGAAAAGGGATTCACGACGCTTGAACGACGCTGGGCCCGTCCGACGTTTGAGATTAACGGGCTCACGAGCGGATATCAGGGGCCCGGCGGAAAGACCATTGTGCCGGCGTGGGCATCCGCGAAGATTTCCTGCCGTACCGTGCCGAATCAGAATCCGGTCCGTCTCCAGAAGGCCATCGAGCGTCATCTACGGCGCCAATGTCCGAAATCGGTTCGTCTCAGTCTGACCGGTGGTTTTAACCCCTGGTTTTTTGCTCCGCCCGACGGGCCGGGCGCCAGAGCCGCGTTGGTCGCACTGGAGAAAGCTTTCGGCCGCAAACCCGTTTGCGCGCGCGAGGGCGGGACACTGCCGATCCTGGAGGATTTTCGTCACTATTTGCGCGGCGAAGTGATTCTGGTCGGGCTCGGATTACCCGATGACAACTGGCATTCTCCGAACGAGAAGATGGACCTGGAGAATTTCCGCCGGGGCATAGCCATGAGCGCGGAACTGCTCCGTGAGCTGGGGCGGTCAGCGCAGCGAGTTTGAGCTTCCACAACGCGCCTGGCCTCCGTATAACTCCGCGGCAATCGAAATAAATGAAGACGCCAGGCTACTATCGCTTTCCGACCATTCATCAGGGCACGATTGTCTTCGTCGGCGAAGACGATCTATGGACCGTTCCCGCTGGCGGCGGGGTCGCCCGCCGACTCACGTCGGGCCTGGGCGCGGCCACGCATCCCGCGCTGTCAGCGGATGGACGGTGGCTGGCGTTCAGTGGACGCGACGAGGGCAGCTTGGAAGTTTACGTGATGCCAGCGAATGGCGGGGAGGCGCGACGACTGACCTTCCTGGGAGCGAACACGCTGGTTGTGGGCTGGACCGCCGGCGGACGAATCATTTTCAGCAGCAACGCCGAGCAGCCGTTCGGTGGCCCCCCTCGCCTGTGGACGATCGGTGTTGACGGCGGCGCTGCGGAGATTCTGCCGACTGGCCCGGCGCAATCGATTTCGTTCGGTCCACATGGTGGCTGCGTGATCGGACGCAACGCGCTGGATCCCGCGCGGTGGAAACGTTATCGGGGCGGGACGTCGGGCGATCTGTGGATTGACGCGACGGGCAAGGGCCAATTCCGCCGGCTGATTGAGTTGAAGGGCAATCCTTCACGGCCACTTTGGATCGGTCCTCGCATCTACTTTTTGTCCGACCACGAATCGGTGGGCAACCTGTATTCGTGCACGCCGACCGGCAGGGATTTGCGACGCCACACGCATCGCGACGATTTCTACGTCCGCAACCCGGCGACCGACGGGCATCGCATCGTCTACCATGCAGGGGCGGACCTGTTCCTGTTCGATCCCACGGTGAATGCAACCAACAAGATCGAGGTCGAGTTCGACAGCCCGCGCACGCAACGTCAACGCAAGTTTGTGGACGCGGCGAAATACCTGGAGAGTTTCCAGCCGCACCCACAGGGTTACCTGATGGCCATCGGAACGCGCGGGAGATGTTTCACGATGGGCAACTGGGACGGGCCTGTTTTGCCGCGAAGCGCGGATGACGGCGTCCGGCACCGCCTGCCGCACTGGCTGAACGATGGCAAACGACTTGTTCTTGTTACGGACGCGGATGGCGAAGAGGCGCTGGAGATCCACGGCATCGACAATTTCGAAGCAGCGGTTCGCCTCACGAAACTCGATATCGGGCGGGTCATCGACCTGCGTGTGAACCCGAAGAGCGATCAAGTGGCGCTTTCGAATCACCGCAACGAACTGATCCTGGTCGATTTGAAGTCGCGCAAGAGTCGGGTGTTGGACAGGAGCGACTGGGCGCAAATCGCGGGGTTCGACTGGTCGCCGGATGGACGGTGGATTGCCTACAGTTGCGCGCAAAGCCAGCACACGTCAGCCATTCGGATGTGCGAAGTCCGGACCGGCAAGGTGCATCGGGTCACGCAACCGGTATTGCAGGACGTCTCGCCGTCATTCGATCCATCCGGCAAGTTCCTCTACTTCCTGTCGTATCGCGAATTCGACCCGGTCTACGACAATCTTCATTTCGATCTGGGTTTTCCGCGTGGCGTGAGGCCGTACCTGGTCACGTTGCGCAAGGACATTCCCTCGCCGTTCGTTCCCGTGCCGAAAGCTCCCGAGGACAAGAAGGAGGAGTCGAAAGGCAAGAAGGCGGAGACGAAGAAGGGATCAAGCCTTCCGATCGACCTTGAGGGGATTGAATCTCGCGTTCTGGCGTTTCCCGTGCCGGAGGGGCGCTACCAGCAAATCGCCGGGATTCAGGGCAAGGTTTTGTTCACCGCATGGCCGGTCGAGGGGAGTCTCAACAACGATAACTGGCCGCCCTCGCCGGAACCGCCAGCCAAGGCGACGTTGGAATCGTATGATTTCGACTCGCAGAAATCCGAAACCCTGGTCAGCGGCATTTCATATTTCGTGTTGTCCTCGGACCGCAAGACATTGGTTTATCGGGCGGGACGTCGGCTGCGGGTCTTGAAGGCCGGCGAGAAGTCGGAGGAGAATCAGGCGAAGGAACCACCTGGCAAGAAGAGCGGATGGATCGATCTGGGCCGCGTGAAGGTCTCGGTCCGGCCACCGGGGGAGTGGCGGCAGATGTACCGGGAGGCATGGCGACTCCAGCGCGATCATTTCTGGACCGAAGACATGTCGAACGTCGACTGGCAAGCGGTGTACGAGCGTTATCTGCCGTTGGTCGACCGGGTGGCGACGCGCGGGGAGTTTTCCGACCTCATGTGGGAGATGCAGGGTGAGTTGGGCACATCACACGCCTATGAATTCGGGGGCGATCACCGTCAGCCGCCGCGGTACGACGTTGGATTAATTGGTGCGAACTTTGCGTTCGACGGGAGGATGAAGGCGTGGCGCATCAGCCACATTGTTCAAGGCGACCCGTGGAATGACAAGGCCCGGTCGCCGCTGGCGGCGCCGGCGATGAACATACATGAGGGCGACACGTTGCTGGGGATCGATGGCCGACGGCTGGACGCTCGGACGCATCCGAATTCGCTGCTGGTGAATCAGGCGGGCTCCGAGGTTCTGATCACGGTTGGGGATGCCAAGGGCAAATCACCGCGCACTCTGACCGTCAAGACTCTGACAAACGACATGCCGGCGCGATACCGCGAGTGGGTCGAAACGAATCGCCGGGTCGTGCACGAACACACGAGAGGGCGGGTTGGGTACGTTCACGTTCCGAACATGGGGCCGCACGGCTATGCGGAGTTCCATCGGTATTTTCTGAGCGAGATCGACCGCGAAGGCCTCGTCGTCGACGTACGGTTCAACGGCGGTGGACACGTGTCCGAGCTGATTCTGGAGAAGCTGGCGCGTCGGCGCATTGCCTACAATCAATCCCGGTGGATGAACGTGCAGCCGTATCCGGTGGATTCCGTCGCCGGGCCGATGGTGGCACTTACCAACGAGTACGCCGGCTCGGACGGTGATATTTTCTCGCACGGGTTCAAACTGCTGAAGCTTGGCCCGTTGATTGGCAAACGGACCTGGGGCGGGGTGATCGGGATTTGGCCGCGACATGCATTGGTCGACGGCAGCGTGACAACCCAACCGGAGTTTTCATTTTGGTTCAAGGACGTCGGTTGGAAAGTCGAGAATTACGGCACCGACCCCGATATCGAAGTGGAAATGCGCCCGCAGGATTTTGTGGCGGGGCGCGACCCGCAACTGGAGCGGGCCATTCGGGAGATCGGAAAACTTCTGCGGACGAATCCGCCGAAGCGGCCGGATTTCGGGGGGCGGCCCGATCTTGGTGGGCGAGGTCTCCGGGGCGTTGATCGGTGAATCGGATTCGCTTGCGTGGAATGAAAACAAGGGTAAGCTGAGCGGCGAGGAAAGGCGATGAAGGCTGAACAACTTGCGAAGAAGAAGTGTATACCATGCAAGGGAGGGATTCCGCCGCTGAAGGGGAAGGCGCTGCGCGAGTTGCTGGCCGCGGTCAACAACGGCTGGCAGGTGATCGGGGAGCATCACCTGGAAAAAGAGTACGCGTTCAAGGATTTCCGCGGCGCGTTGGATTTCACCAATCAGGTCGGCGAGATGGCCGAATTGCAGGATCATCATCCGGATATTCGTCTGGCGTGGGGCAAGGTCACGGTCACCATTTGGACGCACAAAATTGACGGGCTGACGGAGAGCGATTTCATTTTTGCCGCCAAGACGGACCAGCTTCTACAGGGGAACCAGGACTTCAGATCATGATGCCGAAGCCACCGGACGAGCAGCGCCGCGCGCTGTACGAGATCGACCAATACATCGAGCGGTTGTTTGTGCCGCGCGATTTTGCGTTCTCCCAGGCGTTGCGGGACGCCGCCGAAGCTGGTTTGCCGAAGATCAATGTGTCGGCAAACGAGGGAAAGCTGCTGTATGTGCTCACGCGGCTGGCCGGCGCCAGGCGAGTGCTCGAGATCGGCATGTTGGGCGGCTATAGCGCGATGTGGCTGGCGCGGGCGATTGGTCCGGAAGGCCGGCTGGTGACGCTGGAGATTGACGAGAAGTGCGTTCGTGTGGCGCGCAAGAATCTGGAGCGGTCCGGCTTGCTTCCGCGGGTGGAGATTCGTCATGACGACGCGCAGGTCACGCTCAAGCGGATGGTGGAAACGCAGGAAGCGCCATTTGATCTGGTTTTCATCGACGCCGACAAGCCGAGTTATCCACTGTATCTGGAATACGCGATGAAGTTGACGCGCCCGGGCAGCCTGATCCTGGCCGATAATGTCGTTCGCGATGGGAAAGTGGCGCAAGAAGCCGAAGGCGACAAGATCGTGCAGGGGATTCAGGAGTTCAACAAGAAGCTCGCGGCGCACCCGAGGCTGGAGTCGATCGTGGTGACGATCACGCGGGAGGGCGTGGACGGCCTGGCGATTGCCCGCGTGAAGGATTGATTTTCAGGTTCCGCCGCAGACGGTGTAGCCCTGCTCGCGCAGATCTTCCGCAAGGTCCTTTTCCATCTGACAAGCTGCATCGTACGGCATTGGATTCAGGTACTCGTACAATTCGGGGAGGAGTCGCAGGCCGTATTTCTGGACGTAGTGCGAGGCTTTATAGCCGTCTTTGTGGTTCTGAAATCGCTCGATCGGCGGAATGCCCGTCATCCCGACATAGACGCAGGGTTTGGCCGCATCGCGCTGCGGGTTTGCAGAACGGATCTTACGCTCCTTGAGGACGGCACCGTCAAGCAGCACAACGTAGACGTGGTGATGAAAAGCTTCCGACATTTGCCACGAGAGTATAGTTGGATCGTCTGCGCCAACAAGACCGGATGTATGATAAACTCTCGAGCGTGAAAGATATTCGCCGCCTGCCAATCCTGGAATTGCGCGAGCCGTTGGTGTCCGCATTGGCGAAGCAGCGGCGGTTGATTCTGACCGCGCCGACGGGATCGGGCAAGTCGACGCAGGTGCCGCAGATGCTGCTCGATGGAGGATTGCTCGGCTCGGCGGGAGCCTCACACTCCAACAGTGGGCAGGTTGTTATTCTGCAGCCGCGGCGATTGCCGGCACGAATGCTGGCGGCGTGGGTGGCGAAAGAGCGGGGGGTGAAACTGGGGGAGGAGGTGGGGTACCAGATTCGATTCGACGACGTGACCTCGCGAGCGACGCGGATACGGTACGTCACCGAGGGCGTGTTGTTGCGGCAGATGCTGTCGGATCCGGAGTTGCGCGGCGTCAGCGCCATCATCTTCGACGAATTTCACGAGCGGCATTTGTACGGCGACATCACGTTGGCGCGGGCGCTGCAGATTCAGGAAACTACGCGACCCGATCTGATCATCATCGTAATGTCGGCGACGCTGGATGTCGGCTCGTTACGGAAGTATTTGGAACCCTGCGAACTGCTCTCGTCGCAGGGGCGTACATTTCCCGTCGAAGTTGAGTATTTGCCCAAGACGGTGGGTGACTGGCCGATCTGGGAAGCGGCGGTGAAGGAACTCGAACGGCTCGTGGCGAGTCATGACGGTGACGCGTTGATCTTCATGCCGGGCGCGTACGAAATCAGCCGCACCGTGCAAGCCACGCAGGATGCGCTGGGGAGCAAGTTCATCGTACTGCCGTTACATGGTGATCTGCCGACGAACGACCAGGACGCCGCGGTCGCGCAATACGATCGGCGCAAGGTCGTCGTGTCCACCAACGTCGCCGAGACCTCGTTGACGATTGATGGCGTGCGCATCGTGATCGACAGCGGCCTGGCTCGCATCCCGCGTTACGATCCGTATCGCGGGATCAACACGCTCCTGGTCGAGAAGATCAGCCGGGCGTCGGCGGACCAGCGGGCGGGCCGGGCCGGTCGCACCGCGCCGGGTGTTTGCGTGAGGTTATGGACAAAGCACGAGGACGAGCAGCGGCCCGCGCAGGAATTGCCCGAGATCAAGCGGTTGGATCTCTCGGAGGTTGTATTAACGCTCAAGGCAAGCGGCGTGAAGGATGTGTATGGATTCCGCTGGTTGGAACCGCCCGGCCGCCAATCACTGGAACGAGCGGAACTGCTGCTGAAGGATTTGGGCGCGTTGCAGGCCGACAGCGGCGCGATCACAGAACTCGGGCGGCGGATGCTGGCGTTCCCGCTGCATCCGCGGTACTCGCGGATGCTATTGGCAGCGCAGGAGTACGGTTGCGTGCGCCAAGTGGCATTGATCGCGGCGCTCACGCAGGGACGCGATCTGCTGGTGCGGCGGCAGGGACGGCAGGTGGAGGATGCTCGTGATGATTTGTTCGGGGGCGAGACGCAATCGGATTTCTTTGTGCTGATGCGCGCGTGGCGGTACGCGGACCGCAACGGATACAACGTGGAGCGATGCCGTCGTTTGGGCATTCATGCGCAGTCGGCGCGTCAGGTGGGGCCGCTATTCGAGCAGTTTCTCGGCATCGCCAAACGGGAAGGGCTCGACGTGAGCGAGAAACGCGCAATGACGGACGCGATCCAGCGGTGCGTTCTTCTCGGGTTTTCCGATCATGTGGCGCGCCGGCTCGATGCGGGAACGTTGCGGTGCGAATTGGTCCATGGGCGGCGTGGGTTGCTGGCCCGCGAAAGCGTGGTGCAGAATTCACCGCTGCTGGTGGTGACGGAAGTCCATGAGATTCAGAGCGGCACGGGCAAGGACAAGGAGTTGAACGTGCTGTTGACCATTGCGACGGCGGTTCAGAAGGAGTGGTTGCGAGAGCTTTTCCCAAACGATTTTGCCGAAGCGCAGGCCGTGGTGTATGACACGACGCAACGACGGGTTTTCGCGGAGCGGCGGACGCAGTTTCGCGACTTGGTTTTGGAGGCAGGAAGGACGGAGGACGTTCCGCTGGACGAGGCGGCGCGGATTCTGGCCGATGAGGTTCTGGCGGGGCGGTGCGTGCTGAAGAATTGGGATGAGGCCGTCGAGCAGTGGATCCTGCGGGTGAATTGGCTCCATGAATGGGTGCCGGAGCTGGAGATACCCGCAATTGGCGAGGACGACCGCCGCGCGCTGGTCGAGCAGATCTGCCATGGCGCGGTCAGTTACAAGGAGATCAAGGACAAGGCGGTCTGGCCCGTGGTGAAGGGCTGGTTGAGGGGACAACAACAGGCGTGGGTTGAAGAGTACGCGCCCGAGCGGATGGAACTGCCCGCGGGACGGAGGGCGAAGGTCACGTACCGGATGGATGGTCCGCCGACGCTGGCGGCGCGGATTCAGGATTTGTATGGGGTCAAGGAAGGGCTCTGGATCGCGAAGCATCGGGTCCCGGTGCGGATCGAAGTACTGGCGCCGAATCAGCGGCCCGTGCAAGTGACGGAGAACCTCGCCACATTCTGGCGGGAGACGTATCCCAAGCTCAAACAGGAGCTGCAGCGGAAGTACCCGAAGCACGAGTGGCGGTAACCGCGTTGGCCGCAAAGACGGCATTTTTGCTTGTTCCGGCTGCGTTGAGAGGCTATCCTGCCGCCCAGCAAGACGGAGGGCACCATGTTTGCGAAAATCTCTTACACGTGGGGTCTGATGCGGGCCTCGTGGAATGTCCTGAAAACCGACAAGACACTTTTGCTATTCCCCTTAATGTCCGGCTTGTGTTGCATTGTGGTGCTGCTTTCGTTCGCGCTGCCGATTTTTCTGACGGGAGCGTGGGCGCCGCCGGCGCGGGGATCGAGCCAGGTGAGTTTCGTCGTGTACTACGGCCTGCTGTTTCTCTTTTACATCGTGAACTACTTCGTCATTACCTTTTTCAATACGGCGATTGTCTCGTGTGCGATGCTGCGGATGGCGGGTCACAACGCGACGGTTGGCGATGGCTTCCGCGAAGCGGCATCGCGTATTCCGCAAATCGCGGGGTGGGCCGTGTTGTCGGCAACGGTCGGGTTGATCTTGCGGATTATAGAGGACCGCTCGGAGCGGCTGGGCCGCATCGTTGCGGGCTTGCTGGGCATCGCGTGGACGCTGATGAGTTTTCTGGTGGTGCCGGTGATTGTCGGCGAGCGGAAAGGTCCGTTCGCGGCGCTGAAGGAATCGAGCGCGATGCTTCGCCGGACGTGGGGTGAGCAGCTTGTGAGCGGCTTCAGTTTTGGTTTAATCTTCATGCTGCTGGGCATTCCGGCGATGTTGCTCATTTTCGCAGGCATCGCCCTTGCCGCACATTTGGGAAGCATCTGGCTGATGGTGCTCTGCGTGATTGCAGCGGTTGTGTATCTGATCGCGTTGTCGCTGCTGCAATCGGCGCTCCAGAGTATTTTCCAGACGGCGCTCTATCTGTACGCCTACAATCAGATGGCGCCGCCCGGCTTCGCGCCCGAGTTGCTGGCGAACGCACTGCGCCAGAAATAGGGCTGGCAACAGCCAGGGTGGTCGTCGGATTTCGTCTGGCAACGGCCGGGAAACCTGCTAAGTTTTCGCGGACATGAGTTCATCCCGCGATTATTCCGAAAAACTGTGGCAGGAAGCCCTGCAGCATCTTCCCGGTGGCGTCAACTCACCCGTGCGCGCGTTTCGCGGCGTGGGCGGCACGCCGTTTTTCACGCAGCGCGCGAAGGGTTCGCGGCTGTACGACGTCGATGGCAACGAGTACATCGACTATGTGTGCTCGTGGGGGCCGATGATTTTGGGGCACGCGTTCCCGAAGGTGGTGCGGGCCGTGCAGGACGCGGCGCGTGATGGAACGAGTTTCGGCACGCCCAATCCGCGCGAGGTGCGGCTGGCGCAGTTGGTGTGCGAGGCATTCCCGTCGATTCAGAAGGTGCGGTTTGTAAACTCGGGCACGGAAGCAACGATGTCGGCGATCCGACTCGCGCGCGGATTCACCAAGCGCGACAAGATTGTGAAATTTGAAGGCTGCTATCACGGGCATGCCGATGCGCTGCTGGTGAAGGCGGGGTCCGGCGCCGCGACGTTTGACGTGCCCGATAGCGCGGGCGTGCCGGCGGATTTCGCGCGCAACACACTGACGTTGCCGTTGAACGATTTCACGGCGGTCGATGCCATCAACTGGCGGGAGATCGCCTGCGTGATCATCGAACCGATCCCGGCGAACATGGGGTTGATTCCACTGAAGACCGGGTTTCTGGAAAAGCTGCGAACGCTGACGCGTGACAACGGCGCATTGTTGATTCTCGACGAGGTCATCAGCGGTTTTCGCGTCGCGCGCGGCGGGGCGCAGGAATTGTACGGAATTCAAGCGGACCTTACCACGCTCGGCAAGATCATCGGCGGCGGTCTGCCGGTGGGGGCGTTTGGCGGACGAGCGGACGTGATGGATCTGCTCGCGCCGAACGGGCCCGTGTATCAAGCCGGGACGCTGTCGGGGAATCCATTGGCGATGGCGGCGGGAATCGCCACGCTGGAGGAACTGTTTCAGGCCGGGACGTACGAGAGGCTGGAGAGTCTTGCCGGCGGACTGTGCGGCGAATGGGGAAAGATTGTGAAAGGCCATCAGACCCGGATTGGCTCGTTGTTTTGCACGTTTTTCACCGACCGCGAGGTGGTGGATTACGCCAGCGCCAAGACGAGCGATACGAAGCGGTACGGTCGATTCTTTCACGGGATGCTCGACCGCGGCGTGTATCTCGCGCCGTCGCAATTTGAGGTCGGGTTCCTGTCGTTGGCGCACACGGAACAGGACATTGAACAAACGCTACGCGCCGCGGCGGAGGCGGTGAAGGCGCCGTGAAGATCGTCGTGGCCATGACGGGCGCAAGCGGCGCGATTTACACGCAACGCCTTTTGGACAATCTCGACCCCACGGCGCACGAGATCCATTTCATTTCGACCCGACACGCCCGGGAGGTTGGGCAGCTTGAACTGCCGAAGGGCGAGTTGAAGATTGCGCCGTCGGTGATTCAATACGACGAGAGCGGATCGATGTTTGTCCCGTTCGTGAGCGGGTCGGCGAAGCTGGACGCGATGGTGGTGATACCCGCGTCGATGGGAACGATCGGACGGGTGGCGAATGGCGTATCGGACACCACGATTGCGCGGGCGGCGGATGTGTTTCTCAAGGAACGGCGGAAACTGATTTTCGTTCCCCGCGAATCACCGTTCAACCTGATTCATTTACGGAACATGGCCACGCTGGTCGAGGCGGGCGTGACGATTATTCCCGCCAATCCGTCGTTCTACAACAAGCCGAAGACCGTCACGGAGGTGGTCGACACGATTATTGCGCGCGTGCTGGACCATCTCGGTATCGAGCACAAACTCGTGAAGCGATGGCAGAGCGGCGAGTAGTTGTAACGTTCCGGCGGCTGGCCGCGTCTGCATGTTTGTGAGGCTGGCAAACATGCATGGATTAGCTTCGGAGTTGTTCCTGGCGGCCGGGTTGTTATGCGTTGTGGCGATCTCAAGCCGCGCTGAACCATTGAAACCCGGCGACCATAACCTGACGCTGACCACGGGCGGGCGGGACCGGACCTATCTGCTGCATCTTCCACCTGTCTATGACGGCAAGCGCTCGTTGCCACTGGTGATCGTATTACATGGCGGAGGCGGCAACGCGCGGGGCGCAGTGAAGATGACAGGCTTCAGCGACAAGGCGGACAAGGAGGGCTTTGTCGTCGTCTATCCGAACGGTTCAGGCCGGTTGAAAACGCGGCTGCTCACGTGGAATTCCGGCAACTGTTGCGGCTATGCGTTGGACAGCGACGTGGACGACGTTGGGTTCATCCGCGCGTTGATCGATGAGCTCGTGAAGACACGAGGGATCGATCCAAAGCGCGTGTTTGTGACGGGGATGTCCAACGGTGGGATGATGACGTACCGGATCGGGTGCGAATTGTCGGACAAGGTGGCGGCCATTGCGCCCGTGGCCGGGGCGTTGGACGTCGAGAACTGTCAGCCCGCCAATCCTGTCCCGGTGATCATTTTCCACGGGACCGCTGACGAACACGTGTTGTACAACGGCGGCGAGCCGATTCGAAAGGCGGACCGGCACTTTCGCGTGGACAAATCGGTGGCGTATGCCGTGTCCTTCTGGGTGAAGCGCGACGGTTGCGCGCCGACGCCCGTGCACAGTCAAAAGGGATCGATTGCCACGGATGTGTATGGTGGCGGCAAGGATGGCGCCGAGGTTGTGATGTACACCGTCAACGGAGGCGGTCACGCGTGGCCTGGTGGCGAGTCGTATTTGCTGGGGGCGGAACCGACGAAAGAGATTTCCGCGACGGACCTGATGTGGGATTTCTTTGTCCGTCACCCGAGGAAATAGCGTGACGGCGATTCAGGACACGGGCGCCGCGTTTCTGGCGTCCAGGAACTTCAACTGGCAATAGAGTTGGTCGAGCAGCGGGGATGTTGCGCCGGCTTTCTCGGCCGCGCGGAGCGGGTTCCCGAAAATGGCTTCCACCTCGATTGGGTGATGCTCGTCGTAATCGATTTTCATGCTGGTTCGATACGGGATCATCGTGTCCGTGTAGGAGAGCATCCGGGCGACGGTACCCTCGGGGAGGATGGCGCCGCAGGCGCGCGCGTCGGCGACGACCTCCCACATGAGCTGCTCGACGAGGTGGCGCGTTTGCGGATTCTTCATCAACTCGTCGGTGGTGGCGTTGAGGACGACCGAGAGGCCATTGTAGGGAACGTTCCAGACGAGCTTTTTCCAGCGGACGACTGGAAGGTTTTCGTTCAGCTCGATGCGGATGCCGGCTTGCTGAAAATCGGCGGCGATGTCGCGCATGCGATTGCTGATCCCGCGAGCGGCGAATTCGCCGAGGCCGACATGCCCGTAATCGAGGTGGCGGATGTGGCCGGGGCCGATCTTGTTCGAGCAGAGGAAACACAGGCCGCCCATCACGGGTTGCGGGCCAACGATCCGAGCGATTTGGTCCTCGATGCCGAGACCGTTTTGCATCACGAGCACGACGCCGTCGTCTTTGACGACCGGCGGAAGCAATTGGGGCAGCAAATGGTTTTGCGTTGTCTTGAGACAGACGCACACGACGTCGCATTTCGGCATGTCGCGGGTGTCGCGGTAGGCGTTAACTTTCGGCAGGGTGAAATCGCCATCCTTGGATTCGCAAATCAAGCCGTGCTGGCGGACGTGTTCGTAATCGCTGTGCAACAGGAAATGGACTTCGCCGCCGGCGCGCTGGAGCCGCGCGCCGTAATATCCGCCAAGGGCGCCCGTGCCGATGATGGCGTAGCTGCGTTGCATGCCGGGACATTATCATATCTGGCGGAAGGATGTCAGCCCGCTCCGGGCTGTGGTGCCGAGCTGACGCGTTTGCTGCGGGGAGAGGATGTCGAGTCCCAGGGGGACGGCTGTGCGATTTGCCTTCCACCCGGGATGGTGGTGTGGATACCATAGAGAGTAAGGTATCATTGACCATGTGGACGAAATTCAGATCGGGAATGACCGTGCTGGCCGTGTTGTCGGCGCTGGATCGACGGGAGACGTATGGGTATGAGATCCGACGGGAGGCGTACAAGAGGACCAAGGGGTTGTTTACGGTGAACGAGGGCGCCTTGTACCAACTGCTGCGCGTGCTGGCGCGACGGGGTCTGGTTCACGTGCGGCAGGAGGAGGTCGGGGGCCGGTGGCGGAAGTATTACCGCCTGACCGCAGCCGGACGAAGGGAGTTTTCCCGGCTGCGCCATGACTGGAAGAACTCGCGGAAGGTGTTGGACGCGCTTGTCGATTAGCGGCGCGACGAGGTGGACCTGATGGCGGCTTCTTGCGGAGCTCTCTCGCCTGACGGGGGATGCGAATACGCGCCTTCGATTAGCATTCCTGTGAGGGTGTGCTCCGACTGTCGGATCATCACGCACCGGATCGAGTGGACTGTGGATGATCAATCGAGCGAGGTGCGAGCATGATACCATAGACTTTATGGTATTATGACATCGACCCGGAGTGTCTGGGCGATTGCATTTAGATTGTTGAGGGGGAGGTGGGGGGATTCTTTGTAAGTAGGCCGGTGGAGCCGGTTTACAACGAGAAGTTTTTGCTTCCGGTTTGGTCGGGTTTATGGTGAAAGATGGGGATGCAAAACCAACAAAGCTCCTCCCGCAACTTGAAAGACCACTTTGCCCAACTACCCGATCCGCGCATCGGGCCAGCCAGGCGCCACGAGTTACTGGATATCCTGATGATCGCCGTTTGCGCCCTGCTCTGCGGTGCGGGAGGTCGACGGACGCGTCACGACCCAGCGCCGCTACTATCTGAGTAGCTTGCCCGCACAGGTCGATCGGTTTGCGGCGGCGGTGCGCGGCCATTGGGAGATTGAGAACTGCCTGCACTGGGTGCCGGACGTGCAGATGGGCGAGGATCGCTGCCCCGTGCGCCAGCAGAACGCCGCGCAGAACCTGGCCGCGTTGCGGGCCTTATGCCTGAACCAACTGCGCCGCGACCAGCAGGTCAAATTGGGTATCCGCGGCAAACAAAAGGCCGCCGGCTGGGACCATCACTACCTCGCTTCACTGCTCAACCTCTAAATGCAATCGCCCTGCCCGGAGTGTCTGGGCGGGAAGGTAGTGGTGTGGGAAACCCGTGGGCGTTGATCTGGGCGGAGAGGGGTGCATCAAGGCAGCTCTCCCAATACGCTGCGTTTTCGGAGTTGATGGCACGCAATCGAAAGCGTGGCGTGGAGGCAGCATGAGTACGCTGGCCGCCCAACCGTTAGTCCCCTAATTTGAAATTCTTCGCTGTTTTACTTTTTGGGTTGATCGGCGAATTTGAATGGAGAATTGGCAAATAATATGGTTGGCTCACCTGTTCCATGCTCCAGAGCAAGAAAATCATACTGTCGAAACGGCTTCGTCCCGGTAGCGGCAATCTCAATACCTATCGGATATGGAATAGCCTCGGCGTTGGTCGCAACGACAGTAACGGGGGCACATCGAAATCCGGCGTTTGGTTCAATCGGCTGGTCGGAAATTACCCGATAACTTTTCCAAGCATCGCTTATGGAGGGTTGTGCGAACCATTCAGGATGGAGCGTCGTCCCATTCGTCCATGTGGTGATAAAACCAAACTCGAACTTCACTCGATCCATGGTGGACTCGCTCGCATTCCAAGCACCGAGAGTAGGATTCCGAATGCCGTTGGTCGAAAACGACGTGATCGTGCGGCTCGTCTCGTCCGTGAGTTGCAGTCCGTGGCGAATAAACGCTACATCGAACGCCTAGAGATGGTGATTGCCGAGTTGCACGGCTGCGATTCAAGGCACGTTGAATCGGTGCCGGTGCATGAGGTTTTTCTCGGCAAGACCCTTTGGGAAGGCGACGTTGAGGTCTTTGACCTGATCGGCCATCCCAAGGCCAAGCGGTGCTATGGCTGGACGCATGGCGAGCCGGAGGAGTTTATCACCATCTTGGAGTTACCCCCGTCACGGATGCCCGAAGCGCGGTCAAGGTCGGGGTGTCCTACCAGATCAAGAAGGCGAGAGAAGGCAAGGCACGGAAATGAACGAATCAAACAAGCGTCGTGGGCGATGCATTTTCTACGGTCTGACTTATAGCGTCGCTTGCCTGATGTTTTGGCTATTGGCCCTCGGGAGCAGGGAGAGAGGATTTGTTTATGGGTCGAGGGGAGGAACGATGGATACAAGCACATGCTACGTTGGTGCAGCCGTAATGCTCGTGGGAGCCATATATTGTTTCGTGCAAGCATTTCGCACAAAATCAAATTAGGGGACTACCGCCCAACCAGACGCATTGCTTAAGAACATCACGCCGGACGAATATGGGAAGTTCGTGAAATCCGTTAAGAAACTGCTGTCCTATGCCAAGTGGCGAGAGAACCCAAATTAAGACACTACCGGTTTGTGACTCTGTTTCGGGGGGCTTCCTTTCTGCGAACTGTCAAGGGGTGCGGGCAAGCCATAATACCATAGAGTTTATGGTATCATGGCATTCACTGTCACCGAACAGAGTTCTTCCCAATTTGGAAACAAAGATCTTCGCGACGAGAAGGGCAAACTGATCGTGCGGGCAGGCGGGCAGCGCGGCGAACGAACCGGCGTTGGCGGTTTAGAACGTGTATTAGACACCCGAATTGGAGTGCATCAAGGCGAATGGTCATTCTCCGGGAATTGGATTGTTGGCGACTCGGCTGGTCCGCCGGCGGACATTGATTCTGACGTAACTTCCTGGTAAACGCCGGCTATGTCCGCGCCGTTGGGGAATTGCCCATCCTCGCGTACGCTTGTTGCAACCCCTTATCTCCGTGTTAGTGTGGACAATTGTAGCCCTGTTCCGCCTATTGGGAAGAACTGTGTACGCCCACACCAGGTGCGTCGCGTCCGCGACGTTTTGTTTGGCCGAGACCCGCCATTTGTCGCGGCTATTGGGAAGTTGTCCCTGTGATCCTCTCGCCCGCTCAACCCCGTCCATTCTGCGTTGTTCCGCTTGGTTTCGCCTTGTTTTGTCTATCGGGAAGTACTCTGTTATGCCGCATTCGCCCCAGGATGTTTGACATTGGAGGGCAGTGCGGATGGTGATCGATCCACGCACACCATTGGTGAGGATCATGATGCGAATCCATCGTGGGACAAGGGACTCATCACAAACGCAATTCAGCCTTCCTCAGGTCCGTGAGCTTCGCTAGACTGCTGGTGGCGATGAGCACGGTGATAGGCTACTTGATTGGACAACGAGGTGAGTTCTCGGGAGCGCGGTTTGCGATTCCCGACAGTGGCTTGGTGATCGGGCGCGAGATGATGTCCTGTGGATAGCGGAACCCGTCATGTATTCCATCCGGAAATACCTTGAGTTTGTGCGGTTTTCGCACACGGTGTTTGCGTTGCCGTTTGCGTTGGCGAGCATGGCGGTGGCGGCGCGGGCGGAGCGCGGCTGGCCGGGGGCGCGGACGTTTCTGTTGATTCTGGCGGCGATGGTCTGCGCGCGGACGGCGGCGATGGGATTCAATCGGATCGTGGACCGGAGACTCGACGCGTTGAATCCGCGGACGGCGCAACGGCATTTGCCGAAGGGGACGATGACGGTGGCGGGGGCGTGGGCGATTGTGTGCCTGAGCGGAGGGGGGCTTGTGGTTGTGAGCTGGTTCATCAACCCGATTTGCTTCGCGCTGTCGCCGGTGGCGCTGGCGGTGGTGTGTTTCTATTCGTTCACGAAACGATTCACGGATTTCTCGCATGTGTTTCTCGGGTTGGCGTTGGGGATCGCGCCGCTGGGCGCGTGGCTGGCGGTGCGGGGGCGGTTCGCCTGGCCGCCGTGCGTGCTGGCGGGGGCGGTGGTGTTCTGGTTGGTGGGATTCGATATCATTTACGCGACGCAGGATGTTGAATTTGATCGGTCGCAGGGGTTGCGTTCGCTTCCGGTGAAGCTCGGCGTGGCGGGGAGCCTGCGCATGGCGCGGGTGGCGCATGCGGTCACGGCGGCGCTGTTGCTGGCTTTCGGGTTGATTTCGCATCTTGGCGTGCCATACTACTTTGGATTGGCAATCATTCTGATTTGTCTCATTGCGCAGCATGGGCTGGCGCGGAAGCAGGACCCGGTGAGTTTGAATGTGGCGTTTTTTCGGATGAATGCCATCATCAGCGCGGTGTTTCTTGCCGGTGTGGCGGTCGATGTGATTTCACGATGAATAAGTTGATCGAGCGGTCGGAATTGCGGGACATTTATGAGAAGGTGGAGGCGGGGCGGCGCATTAGCGAGGACGACTGCCTGCGATTGTACCGCTCTCACGATCTGGCGGCGATTGGCGCGATGGCGAATGTGGCGCGGGAGCAGAAGAACGGGAACGTGGCCTACTACATTCTCAATCGGCACATTAATTATTCCAACATCTGCATTCTCGACTGTGATTTTTGTGCGTTCTACCGGCGGCGGCGCGACGCGGGGGCGTACGAGTACAATCTGCCGCAGATGATCGAGAAGGCGCGCGAGGCGCTCAGGCTGGGAATCACGGAGATTCACATTGTGGGCGGGCTGCATCCGTCGTTGAAGTGGGAGTACTACACGGAGATGCTGCGATCGCTGAAGGCGCTCGACCCGAGGCTGCATCTGAAGGCGTTCACGGCGATCGAGATTTTGCACCTGTCATGGGTGGGCAAACGCAGCGTTCCCCAGACGTTGTCGGCGTTGCGGGAGGCGGGGCTGGGGTCGCTCACGGGAGGCGGGGCCGAGATCTTTGATCCAGAAGTGCGCAACGTGATTTGTCATGCCAAGGAGTCCGCCGAGGAATGGGCGGACGTCCATCGCACGTGGCACAAGATGGGCGGACGCTCGACCTGCACGATGCTGATCGGGCACGTCGAGAAAGAACATCATCGCGTGGATCACTTGCGGCGGCTGCGTGAATTGCAGGATGAGACCGGGGGGTTCACCGCGTTTGTGACGCTGGCGTTTCACCCGCAGAATACAAAGTTGCCGCAGTTGCCGGGGCCCAGCGGGTACGACATGCTCAAGACGCTCGCGATTGCCCGCATTTATCTGGACAATATCGATCATATCAAAGCGTATTGGATTCTCATGGGCATGAAGCTGGCCCAGGTGTCGTTGAGCTACGGTGTCGACGACCTCGACGGCACGATTATGGAGGAGAAGATTTATCACATGGCCGGGGCGAAGACACCGCAGGAGGTCGCCCGGGAAGAATTGGTGAAGGCGATCCGGGAGACGGGACGAGAGCCGGTGCAGCGAGACAGTTTGTACCAGGTGGTGAGACGGGAAGAGGCGGCGCCACTCCGGAAACTGGATGAAGAGGCGGCGGCGGAACAACCCGTCGCCACCATCAGGTCGCCAGACGGTTCACCCTCTCGCGTCGCGTTTGCCGGCGCGAGCAATGAAGGAGGAACGGCATGAACGAGACTCCACGGATTGGCGGGATTTCCTATCTTAACGTGCGGCCGCTCGTGTACGGAATTGAGCACCAAGTGGCGTACACGGTGCCATCGCAGTTGGCGGACCTGATGTATCGGAAGCGGTTCGACGTGGGGATTGTGCCGATTGCGGAAGTGCTCCTGCACGACCAGTACGATGTGCTGGATGGGATCGCGATTGCCGCGCGCGGCGCGGTTCGCAGTGTTTTCATGACCCACCGTGTGCCGCTGGAGAAAATCCAGCGTGTTGCCGTGACAACAGAATCGCGAACATCCGTTTGGCTTTTACGCGTGCTGCTGAAGGTCGGATATCGCATCGAGCCCGAGTTTTATCCGCGACCGCGCGGAGCAAAGCTGAGCGAGCACGAGGCGATGTTGCTTATCGGAGACGAAGCCATTTGGTATGCAACACGCAACGGCAAGCAGCCGTTGTGGGACCTCGGCGCGGCGTGGGTGGAGATGACGGGCCTGCCATTTGTCTTTGCGGTATGGGCGTTTCAGCGCAACGCCGAGAAGCAGGAACTCGCGGCATTGTTGCGCAAGGCAAAAGCGGATGGCCTTGCCCATGTCGAGGAGATTGTGGAGGCCGCCACGGAGGCCACGCCCGAATTCCTCCGCGAGTATTACTCGAAATGTGTATGGTACGATCTGGGGGATGCGGAGAAACAGGGGATTCGGCGGTTCCAGCAGTATCTGAGAGAACTGCGATTGATCGATGGTGGCCATGATTTGCGATACGTCGCTTGACATGATCCAGGGGAAGGTGCTGGACGGCGCGCGGATTACCGCAGAGGAAGCTGTGCGGCTCTATCGCGGGCTGACGCTGCCCGAGCTCGGATCCATAGCCGATGCGGTGCGGGAGCGGAAGCACCCCGAACGGAGAGTCACGTATATCATCGACCGCAACATCAACTACACGAACGTGTGTGACGTGTATTGCACATTTTGTGCGTTCATGCGGGAGGAACGGGATGACGACTCCTACGTGCTGACGCCCGAACAGGTTGGGGCAAAGATTCAGGAGCTCGTGGCCATCGGCGGCGTACAAATCCTCATGCAAGGCGGTCATCATCCCAAACTCGGCCTCGATTATTACCTGAACCTGCTCCAGTACATTCGTCGACATTTTCCGCAAGTGAATATCCACGGTTTTTCGCCGCCCGAGTTCAACCATTTTGCCGAAGTATTCCACATGCCCGTGGAAGATGTGGTGCGCCGATTCAAGGAGGCCGGGCTCGGCTCGATTCCCGGCGGTGGTGGCGAAATCCTGGTGGATCGTGTACGCCAGCGCATTGCCCCGCTCAAATGCACGAGCGACGAGTGGCTGCGGGTGATGGAGATCGCTCATGGGATGGGGCTGCATTCCTCGGCGACGATGATGTTTGGGCACGTGGAAACGATTGAGGATCGCGTCGAGCATCTGCGGCGGTTGCGCGAGCTGCAGGATCGCACGCACGGCTTCACGGCGTTCATTTGCTGGACGTTCCAGAACGAAAACACGCGGCTGAAGGTGCCGTCGGTTGGATCGCATGAATATTTGCGGACGCAGGCACTGGCTCGAATCTTTCTCGACAATTTCGACAACGTGCAATCCAGTTGGGTGACGCAGGGCCCGCAGATCGGGCAGGTCGCGCTGAAGTTCGGCGCGAACGATTTTGGCAGTGTGATGATGGAAGAGAATGTTGTCTCGCAGGCTGGCGCGACATTTCGGATTGATGAGCAAACCATCCGGCGATTGATTCGCGAGCTCGGGTACGAACCGCATCGCCGCAATAACTGGTATCAACTCTTGAACCAGGAGGGAGTTCCACATGGACAAGATCGAGACGGTGTTGTTGTTCGGGGCACCCGGTAGCGGGAAAGGCACTCAGGGCAAGATGCTCGGGACGCTGCCCGGCTATCGCCACCTCGCTTGCGGCGACGTGTTTCGCTCCATCGATCTGAATAGTGAGATTGGCAAGGTGTTTCTTCAGTACTCGAGCAAGGGGGAACTCGTACCCGACGATTTCACTGTCCGCCTGTGGAAGGATCATATCGACAAGCTCATTCACACCGGAGCATTTCGTCCTGACGCAACGGTGTTGGTACTGGACGGCATACCGCGGAATGTCCATCAGTCAAGGATGCTTGAGCCACACATTGAGGTCATAAAGTTGATTTGCCTGCGCGCGATCCATAATCGGGAGGAGATGGTTCGACGTCTGAAGTCGCGCGCGCTGAAAGAGAATCGTCTCGACGATGCGAATGAGAAGACCATCGCGCACCGTCTGGAGGTTTACGACACCGAATCAGCGCCTGTCCTGGAGTATTACCCTGAGCAGCTGCGCGTCGATGTGGATGCCCTGCAGACGCCCATCGAGGTGGCCCATGATATTTTGAGCGCGCTGTTGGGGCGCACGCAAGAGTTGCATCGGATTGAAGCTGCTGCGGTTACGAAGACAAAGTAGCGTTCAGATTTGAACTGAGACGTTCAATTCCGGCGACTGCTCCCTTGGCGAATCGGGCACCCCCTTGCGGAACCGTCTTTGCCTGGTGGTGTTGGATAGGCCAAGTGACGCAGGCAACTTTGAGAAGCGTGAGCGAACATTTTGGCACACACGGTGCTGAAAAGACCGCGTCTCCAGTTGCAGGACGGGTCGCAACCTCAAGGCATTGGCTGGGGTAAACATTGCTTGGCGCACGACCCGTCAAAACAAATCAGCCGAGCAAGGAGCATGAAAAGGACGACGATGAAGGCGAAGAAATGGATCATAGGAGGATTAATCGCTACAGCGGCTGCGGTCTTGACGACGTGGGCTCTTCCACCGCAGTCGCGCACGGTGCGCACGACCGCATCAATTACTGCGGTTTACCAGTACCCGAATCCCTTGGCGACGAATACAGCCATCCTGGGGTTCGAAACGCTCGCGGGGCATGACATTGTCAATCTGGCGTTGGGTACGTCCCTGGAAACAGTCCGCACGAATGAGCTTCTGGCGATGGACATTGACTGCGGTTCCACCGCGGCAAGTCTCGTGATTTACGGCGAGTCACAGGGGAGCAATCTGCTCACCATTGCGCAGAGCACGAGCATGACCGCGCTGACCGGGCAGGACAATCCAGCCGCCGTGGGTCCGAACCACGAAAGGTTTGTGATTCAAATGGGCGTCAATACCAATGGCTTCCTCGTAGGCGGGTCGTTCACGATTGCGGGCAGACTCTATCTGACTCCGAGCAACGGTTGTCCCGCAGTGGTGCTCGTCGACACGGATAAGGGACATGACAAGGTCTGCGCCGACGCCAACATCAAAGACCTGGATGTGAAGGGAAGCAAAGACAAGAGTATCAGCGGAGAAGCGCACTTGATCGGTCTCACCGACGTGATTGTCCTGGATGGCTCGACGAATACGTTCCTCCTTCCAGACGGGAAGTTCACGATGAAGCGCATTCTTACGTCGAACTAGTTCCCCGTATACCCAAACCGTTTGCGTAAAGCGGACAGTGCTCAAAGGAGCCTGTCCGTTTTGCTTTTTGGGTGGCAGCGGCATCGCCATGCGGGTTACCACCTCGCTGGAATGGTGCCGAGGACGAGAAAACTGTAACGCCTGGCGCCGATGTTTCGTCTGGCTTGGGTGGCACCATCGGGAGTGTTGTCCCACGTGGAAACGGGAGGGCTCGGCAATGTTCCCGATCAAAACGAAATCCGAGTCATTGGGAGACAATTGCTATGAGATTGAAGGGGTGGTTTTCACTGGGCGCCGTGATTTCGATCATGGCCAGTTCCGCGGGGTTTGCACAAACACGCACGTTTCGCTCGCCTGCAGCTTTCGAGGGGGTGGTTCAAGATACCGATGTTGCTGGCAAGCCAGCGTATGCGTTTGAGGCGTTCGACGGAAACAGTCTTGTGAACCTGGCGCTGGGCACGTCATTGGAAACAGTCCGGACGAACGAGGTGCTCGCGCTGGAATTTGCCTGTGATAGCAGTTCGGTCCAGTTGGTGGCATTTGATAAAGCGGCCGCAAGCAATCTGGTGGTCATTGCCACCAGTTCCAAGATCAGTGTCGTCCAACAACAGGGGTTGGATACTGCGCTATTTCCGTCCCGGGAACGGTTCGCCGCAGAGCTCGAGGTTGTCGCATCGGGCAACGCCAGCAACGGTATCGCGGGCGGCTTTATCGATGTCGCGGGCCGGGTCTTTCTCAGCCCGACAAATGGTTGCCCGCGCGCATTGCGGGTGGACACGGATCGGCGTGATGATCGGATCTGCGGTGATGCGACGACCGTCCAGGACCCGGACAATACCGGTGTTCTCCGAGCGTATGCGGGACGCGGACACTTTCATGGCGCGATCTATGTGATTGGTTCCGGTACGACAAACACCGTGTTGGTGCCGGAGGGCGCGCTGAGTATCGATCGTCAACTCAGTCCGTAGTTGCTTGGGGCAAGCCGTGTTTGTTTCCAGGAGACGGACAGGCGCTTCGGTGCCTGTCCGTTTCACTTTTTGTGCGTGCACTTGTTTTCGATGGCGGCCTCTGCTACTGCTGTCGCCAGCAAACATGCGCATCGTATTCATGGGAACCGCGGAACTGGCCGTGCCGTGTCTCGAAGCCATCACGAAGATGCCGGGACAAGAGGTCGTTGCCGTTGTCACTCAGCCAGACCGTCCGAAGGGACGCGACCTCAAGTCGGCGCCGTCGCCGGTGAAAGTCGAGGCCAGCCGCCTTGGGCTTCCGGTCGAACAGCCATTGAAGATCCGCGAGACGGCGACGATTGATTTCTTGCGCGCGGCCCGGCCGGATCTGATCATCGTCGTGGCCTACGGTCAGATTCTTCCGAAATTGGTTCTGGAGCTTCCCCCCGTGGGCTGCGTAAACGTCCACGCATCGCTGCTCCCGCGTTGGCGCGGGGCCGCGCCGATCCAGTATGCAATTCTCCACGGCGATCGCGAGACCGGCGTCACGACGATGTACATGGACGAGCACATGGATACGGGCGACATCATTTTGCAGCGCGCGGACCTTATTCACGCTGACGACACGAGCGCGACATTGCACGACCGCTTGGCGAAGCTCGGTGCGGGATTGCTGGCCGAAACCGTGGCCTTGATCGCCGAAGGCAGAGCCCCGCGCGCGAAGCAGGACGAGACCAAAGCCACACATGCCGGGAAGATCGCCAAGGAAGATGGTCGCATTGATTGGAGCCGTCCTGCGGCTGAGATCGAGAGACAGATTCGCGCCTTCAATCCATGGCCGAGCGCCTACGCGCAGCTTGGTGACACGATGTTGAAGATCTGGAAAGCCGAGGCTGTTGATGGCGCTGCTGGAAGGCCGGGCGAGATAACCTCGGACTTCGTCGTCAGCACTGGCCAAGGGGCACTGCGAGTTCTTGAGGTCCAATCCGCCAATGGCAAGCGGATGCCGGTCAACGCCTTTCTCCGAGGGCACCCGGTCGAGGCGGGCACGTTGATGAAGTAACACTCGATCGAATTGGCGCGGCGATCACACAAACCAGTCGGCTTGCGCATCGGGCGCATGTCGCTACAATGAGCGATAATGCAGACCGCTTCGGATCGTGGCGCATCCACATGGCTCCGCCCGGAATTTATTCGGCTCCTCGCCATCCTGTGGGTTGTTGGATTGGCGCTTGTCTATTGGGTCCGGTTTGACGGCTGGGCCATCCTCCCGCAATTGGCGGACACGATCAGCGTGTCAATGCCCGTGCTTCACATCGGCGCATATTTCCGCGAATTCTGGACGGCGCGGATGTATGACGTTGGCTGCGTCGCCGGCATCGTCGCGGCGGCGCTGGGGCTCGGCGCGACGGTTGCCGGCGGACTGATCGTGCGGCGCGACACGTTGGGAATGCTGTTCGCGCTGGGGGCGGGGCTGTGGCTTCTTGCGGTCCTGGTGCTCATCGCAGGAGCCGTTTCCATCGCGATGGTGCCGTACACGTTTCTCGTATTGGCGTGCTGGTTCCTGCCAGCCCCCCGGAAATTCTTCCGCGATTTGCATGTGTCGACCGAACGGATCGATGGTTGGGCGAAGCTCATGCTCGCCCTGATCTTCCTTGCAGCGGTCCTCAACGTCGTCGGCGCACTGGCGCCGCCATTCGAGTACGACGAATTGGAATACCACCTTGGCGCGCTGGCGGATTACCAGCGCGCCGGGCAGATCGTATTTCTCCCGCACAATTTCTACAGCAACATGCCACAGTTGACGGAGATGCTGTACCTGCTCGCGAAGACCGCGTCATCGGATATTGCGGCGAAGTTGTTGCATTGGCTGTTTGGTCTATTTGCCGCGGGCGCGGTTTATGGTGTGGCTCAGAGATTGTGGTCTCGAGCGGTTGGTCTGACAGCGGCGGCGTTGTTTTATTGCACACCGTTCGTCCAGGACCTGAGTCAGACTGCGCGGATCGATTTGGCGACGGCATTCTTTGCGACGCTCGCATTTGGCGGGCTGGTATTGTGGATGGATGATGAGGGGAAGCGGGAGCTTCTCTGGTTGTCGGCGCTTGGCGCTGGTGGAGCGGTCGCCACGAAGTGGCCGGCCGTCGCAGTGGTGTTGGTTCCGGCCGCTGCGGCATTGGTGTGCCGACGGAAGCTCCGGTTGCTCGCGTCGTGTTGCACGATAGCGGCCGTCATGATCGCGCCCTGGCTGGTCAAGAACTGGCTTTTGGCAGGCAACCCGGTGTACCCGTTACTGAATTCATGGTTTCCAAGCTCAACCTGGAGTTCAGCGCAGGCGTTGGTGTTTTCCGAGCGGCATGCGCCAACGTTCACATGGACGACCTGGCTGGAGTTCATCCGGTTGCTGTGGACATATTCGTTCGTCGAGCCCGGTGCGGTGCCGCTATTGCTGATGACAACGCCGTTGGTTTTTTTGGTTCGGAAGACCGAGCCTGCGGCCCGGCGCGCCGGGGGGCTTTTCGTGGGCGCGTATGTGGGATGGTTCTGCTGTACATTCCGGCCCTGGCGGTTTTTATTTCCTGCCTTTGGCGTGGCAGCGGTTGCCGCCGCCTTTGCCATGGAAAGACTCGGTCGAGACACCCCGGTGCGGATTGCGATGCGTTTTTCCATCGTGGCGGTGATGATCTCGAGCCTGGCGGCACTCGCGCTGAACGATCTCGTGGATGTGGGCGACCCGTCGAGGACGCCGCCGCAAATCAGCCTTGCGCAATACGCACTCGGCCAATTCACGCGCACCGATTTCATTTCGCAGGTGGGCGGAGGCGTGTTGGAGCCGATCATGTGGATGAACGAAAACCTGCCCGCGAACGCCAAAGTGCTCTATGTCGGAGAGGCCCGGGCGTATTATGCGAAGCAGGAGGTCATGTACAGCACCGCATTTGACCGCAACTCGCTGACAGCCATGTCGCAGGTTGCGAAAAGCCCCAAGGAATTGGTATCGGCGTTGCGGGCGCGAGGTGTCACGAACGTATACGTGAATTTTTCGGAAGTGAACCGCCTGCAGAAAGGCTACCATTATATGGCGGATGCCAACTGGGGTTTGATTCAAGAGACCCTTGGCCAGGGGCAATTCGCCAAGGTGATCCATGCTTCCGGGCCACGAATCGTGTATGAATTGGAAGAATAGAGAATGAGGATTTGCCACGTCATTACGCGGTTGATCGTCGGTGGGGCGCAGGAGAATACTGTGACCTCCTGCATCGGGCTGCGGAAGATGGGCCACGAAGTGGATTTGGTGATCGGCCCACAGACGGGCCCGGAGGGCTCGCTCTATGAACAAGCGAAGGCGGCGGGTGTACCCATCACCGTGGTGGACGAATTGAGGCGCGCGCCGAATCCGTTTCACGATTTGGGCGCGGGCCGGACATTGCGACAACTCTTTCGGGGGAGACGATACGACTTGGTGCACACGCACAGCGGCAAGGCCGGCCTGATCGGGCGCATCGCGGCGACGAGGGAACGCGTGCCGATCATCGTGCACACCATTCATGGGCCTTCGTTTTACCGTTACCAGAATCCCATCGGCAATTGGGTGTTTCGCTGGGCCGAACAAGTGGCTGGTACGTACACCACGAAGTTCGTCTCTGTTGCCGATGCCATGACCGAACAGTATCTGGCGGCGGGAATTGGCACACCAGACCGGTACATCACAATCCATAGCGGGATGGACATCGATTCCTTTCTCACGGTGAGTCGTGACGAAGCTCTGCGCGAATCCCTCGGGATTACTGCGACCGATCTCGTGGCGGGGAAAATCGCCCGACTGTTCCGCCTGAAGGGTCACGAATTTCTTTTTGAGGCCGCGCCGCGCATTGTCGCGGCGGTCCCGAATGTGAAGTTCCTATTGATCGGTGACGGGGTATATCGCGAGCGTTTTGAACGGCGAGCGACAGAGTTGGGGTTGCGAAAGCATTTTGTCTTTGCCGGGCTTGTACCCCCGCGAGAAATTCCGCGGTACGTGGCCTCGATGGATCTCTTGGTGCATCTCTCGTTGCGCGAAGGTTTGCCGCGGGCGTTGTCCCAGGCATTGGCTTGTGGAAAGCCGGTGGTGGCGTTCGACGTCGATGGCGCGCGCGAAGTGTGCATTGGTGGGGAGACCGGGCTGCTGGTGCGTGTGGGAGATCAGAACGGGCTGGCCGGGGCGGTGATTCGATTGTTGCAGGATACGGCACTGGCGCATAGAATGGGTCTGCGGGGAAGGGAATCGGTCAGAGAGCGGTTTTCGGAGGTGCGAATGGTGCAACAACTGGACGAGTTGTACCGGCGACTATGGGCGGCGCGGCGCTGATATGCATTGGCTGCTCATTTACCTGTATGTCTTTGATGTCAGTTTTGTGCTGGCGTTGATCTTCACGCCGGGGTTCAAACGTATTTCCTTTCAGTGGGATTACGTTGATGAACCCGACCAGGAACGCAAAATCCACACGCAGGCCATGCCTTTGCTGGGCGGAGCGGCGGTGTTTTGCGCCTTCGCCGCGAACGTGATCTTCAATTATATGTTCATCCTGCCGTTGGGAAGCCGGGTGGATTTGCCATTGATCGACATGCCCGACGTGAAGATGTACCTGGAAGGCGCGTTCTCCGTGTGGCCGAAGCTGCTGGTGATCGTATTGGGCGGCGGTTTGATGGTGGCGCTCGGCATGTATGACGACAAGTACGAGCTCAGTGCTCGGACGAAACTGGTTGCGCAGATTATCGTCGCCGTACTGGTTGCACTCGCCGGGATCCGAATTACCGCGTTCATTCACAACCGACTCATCAACTATGTCATGACCGTGTTGTGGATCGTGACGATTACCAACGCGATGAATTTTCTGGATAACATGGATGGGTTATGCACGGGAATCGGGCTGGTTTGTTCATTGATGTTTGGGTTTGTGGCGGGCATACAGCATGAGTATTTCGTGTGTCTACTGGCGGTGGCGCTGGCCGGCGCGCTCCTGGGATTCCTGCCGCACAATTTCAAGCCGGCGAGTATTTTCCTCGGAGACGCCGGCAGTCATTTTGTCGGCTATATGCTGGCGGTGCTGCCGATCTGTGTGACGTTCTATCGACACGGGAAAACGCCGACGTGGTTGCCGGTACTGATTCCACTGCTGGTGCTCGCGGTGCCGCTGTTCGACCTCGTGATGGTAACGTGGATTCGCATCCGGCACGGTCAGCCGGTATATCGGGGTGACGTGAACCATTTGTCGCACCGGTTGGTGCGGTTGGGTCTTCCGCAAAGTTGGGCGGTGACACTGATCTATCTGATTACGCTCACGCTCGGTCTGGGCGCGACGATCTTGTTGTGGTCGCAAATGACCGCGGCACTGGTCGTCATCGTCCAATCCCTTTGCATTCTTGCCATTGTGACGTTGCTGGAGCGCATGGGCGGAAAGTGACACGGTTGACTCTGGCCGGGTTAGCTGCGATTATTTCGCGCCCATGAAATTCTACGTCACAACGCCGATTTACTACGTCAATGACCGCCCGCACATTGGGCATGTGTACACGACGACGATTGCGGATATCACGGCGCGATTTCATCGCCTGTGCGGGGACGAGGTGTTTTTTCTGACGGGCACTGACGAACACGCGGCGAAGGTGGTGGATTCCGCAGCGGAGCGCGGAGTGACGGCGCAACAGTGGGCGGACCAGAATGCGAAGGCCTTTCAGGATACATTCGCCAAACTGGGTATCCGCAACGACGATTTCATCCGCACGAGCCAGGAACGGCACAAGGTCAAGGTCCAGGAGTACGTTGGCGAGTTGCTACAGACCGGCGACGTTTACCTCGGTGACTACGAAGGCTGGTACGACGCAGGGCAGGAAGAGTATTTGCCCGAGAACAAGGCGAAGGAGTACGAGTTCAAATCGCCGTTCAATGGCAAGCCGCTCGTGCGGAAAAAGGAAAAGAATTATTTCTTTCGCCTGAGCAAGTACAGCGACCAGCTGTTGAAGTTGCTGGAGGAGCGGCCCGAGTTTGTCCAGCCGGACGTACGGCGGAACGAGGTGCGGAATCGGATTCGCGAGGGGCTCAACGATGTTCCAATTTCGCGCGCGGGGGCGAGCGAGTGGGGCATTCGTGTGCCTGGCGACGCGGAGCACACGATCTACGTGTGGATCGACGCACTTTTTAACTATCTCTCGACGGTCGACACGGACGAGCGACGGAAATTCTGGCCCGCGGACGTGCATCTCATCGCCAAGGACATCCTTTGGTTTCACGCGGTGATCTGGCCGGCGATGCTGATTGCGTTGAAGCGCGAACTGCCACGACAGGTTTACGCGCACAGCTTTTGGATCAGCGAAGGCCAGAAGATGAGCAAGAGCCTGGGCAATTTCGTCGATCTCGAAAAGATCGACCGATACGTGGCCAACTTTGGTCTGGATGCCTTTCGGTATTTCCTCGGTCGGTATGGTCCGCTGGGAATCAACGACAGCGATTTCGCCGAGGCGCGATTTAACGAAGTGTACAACGCGGAACTGGCCGACAAGCTCGGGAATCTGGTCAACCGCACACTGACGATGATTCAGCGCTATCGGGGCGGCGCGGTGCCCGCGCCCAACGACAAGGCCCTGCAGGCCGGGGCGGCAAAGATGGTGGCAGCGTACCATGATGGAATGGGGCGCCTGGACTTTGTCGGGGCGCTGGAGGCGTTGTGGGGGTTTGTGGTGCGTTCGAATCAATTCGTCGAAGAGAGCGCGCCATGGAAACTGGCCAAAGACCCGTCGCTCGCGCGTCAACTGGATGGTGTGCTGTACAACCTGGCGGAGTCAGTGAGATTGATCTCGATAATGGTCGCGCCGTTCATGCCGGGGACGAGCGAGGCGATTCGCGCCCAGCTCGGGATCGGAGACAAGCCGGGACTTCTGGCAGAGGAAGCGAATTGGGGTCGGCTTGCGATTGGCACAAAGTTGGGCCAGATTGCGCCATTGTTTCCGAAACGCACATGATCCACTTTCCCGAGTCGTCCCGGTTTCATATTATTGACGAGTCGAAGATTGAGCCTCGATTTGGTCATCTTACTCCGCGGGACGTGTACGTGTATTTGCCGGAAGCCGCGGAACAGGACCATCGGCGTCGGTTCCCGGTGTTGTACTGCCACGATGGTCAGAATATCTGGGACGATCCGCATTGCTGTTTCGGGCATGGCGGATGGTGCCTGAATCAGATCGCGGACCATCTGGCGCGCGAGGAAAAGATCGAGCCGATTATCCTCGTGGGGATTCCCAACACGCACGCGCGATACCGCGAATACACGCCGGTCAAAACGTACGACGAGATTCTTGCCCATCCGTATGCGAACTACGTGGTGGATGTGGTCAAGCGATACGTGGATCGGAGATTTCCGACGAAGAGAGATCGCAAGCACACCGGAATGTTGGGCTCATCGCTTGGAGGGCTGGTGACGTTGTGGATGGCGCACAAACTTCCCGAGACGTTCAGCAAAGCGGCGTGTCTGTCCGGCGCGTTTCAGGTGCGGGATCGCCAGAAGAAATCGTTCGTGGAATTTGTGCGGGAATGTCCACATCAGGATGTTCGCGTGTATCTGGATTGCGGGACGGTGCAGGATGGAATTCGCCAGACGCGCCAGGTTCACGAAGCGTATTTGTCGCGCGGGTGGCATGAGCGGGATGACCTGATGTATTTTGAGGACAAGGGTGGCGAGCACAACGAACGATGCTGGCGCGAGCGGGTGTGGCGGAGTTTGGTGTTCCTGTATGGGACTGCGCGGGATCGTCCGTAGGAGCGGTTGCGGCGACGGCGCGAGGTTGGGCGACATTTTTTAGAAATTTCACGAAAAGGTGTTGACACATTTTTGGTGTCGTGTCTTAATGTGGGGCGCTGTGGGGAAGAATGGTTGTGCGGTAGGGAATGGTGGTTGTCAAGGAGGAGCCACGACTCCCAATGGTAAAGGCACTAACAAGGACGGTGTTCTTTGGCACGTTTCGGCACGCTGTAGACGACAAGAACCGTGTCGCGATACCAGCCAAATGGCGGGCGGCAGCGAAGGGCTCGAAAGAGTTCTACGTATTGCCCGATCCAAAAAACTGTCTGGTGGTACTAACCGCGTCCGCGATGGAGAAGATGTTGGAGCGCGCCGACGACATTTCGATTGGAGAATACGAACGGCGCGACGTGTTGCGAGTGATCGCCTCCCGGGCACACGGTTCCCCGTGCGACAGCCAGGGGCGGATCGGGTTAACCGACCAACTGCTTCAGCACGCCGCGATCGAGAAGGAAGCCGTACTCGTGGGAATGCTGACACGATTTGAGATGTGGTCGCCACAGCGATGGGCCGAGGTTGACCGCAATGGAATGCAGAACTTTTCGGAAGCCGCCAAGCAGGTGGGTTTGTGAGGTTTTAGATGAGTCAAGAAGGCATTATGAATTTTCTGAGTGTGAACCGCAGCCTGACGAATCGGGGCGGTGAAATGCGGCAGTTTCGTTTGCCGCGAATGAATCCATTTCCGAAGTTGGACAATCGGATCGTCCGATCGACCAGCAGTGACGACGTGTCGGCGTCCGCGTCGCGCCCGGTGGGGCGCGGTGCGGTGATCATTGAAGGAGGCCTTGGATGTTTGCCGGAGATGGCCACCGACGTGATCGATCTTTCCGCCAACTACGCCGTTGAGAACGTGAAGCGCGAGCGTTCGGGCAATACTCCCTGGTCGCGCGTTGGATTTGGGCATTTGGTCGGACGGGTGTTGGGTGGTCATCGCGCCGTGCGCTTGTGAGGGAGCTGGCAGACCGGGCACGGTTTTGTGAGGCGATGGCGTCGGGAACGGGAATTCCCGGGAGTGGGCAGGGGGAGGATGGCAGAGGGGGTCAGGATCGGCGAATGTACGTAGTCGATTTCTTTCCGATCCGGACTTCTGCATGACCTACCACAAGCCTGTACTGCTCCAGGAGGTTGTACACCAGTTGCAGCCGCGCCACGGCGGTTTGTACGTGGATTGCACGGTTGGCGGCGGCGGACATGCGCGGGAGATTTTGCGCGCGTGCGGGCCGGACGGGAAGTTGGTCGGGCTGGACTGGGACGAGGAAGCTGTAGCTGCGAGCCGCGAGGAGTTGGGTGAATTTGGGGCGCGCGTTGAATTGGTGCGCGCCAATTACGTGGAGTTGGAACGAGTGCTGATGAGTGTGCGAGTAACAGTGGTGGATGGGGTTCTGTTCGACCTCGGTGTGAGTTCGCGTCAGTTTGACGAGCCAACACGGGGTTTTAGTATCCTGCGGGAAGGCCCGCTGGATATGCGGATGAGTCGCCAGCTTGGGGCAACCGCTCGGGACATCCTTCGCACCGCCAGTCTGGAGGAACTGGCCAGGATCTTCTACGTGTATGGCGAAGAGAAACGTTCCCGAGCGATTGCCCGCAACATCGTTGCCGAACGCGAGAACGCCCCACTGGAGACCACCCGCGAGTTGGCGCGCCTCGTGGAGCGGGTATTGGGGCCCAAACGGGGCGCCATTCATCCGGCAACGAGGGTATTCCAGGCGCTGCGAATCGCCGTGAATAACGAACTCGACAATCTCCGTCAAGGGCTGGAGATCGGCACCCGCTTCCTGCGTTCCGGCGCGCGGATTGCCGTTATTTCATTTCATTCGTTGGAAGACCGGATTGTGAAGCAGTTTTTCGTGGAGAAGAGCACCGGCTGCATTTGTCCACCGGACCTGCCGGTGTGCCGGTGCGGACGGAAAGAAACTCTGCGGATCGTGACGAAGAAACCGATCAGGGCCGCAGAAGGCGAAGTGGGCAGCAACCCGCGCGCGCGGAGCGCCAAGTTGCGCGTTGCGGAGAAGATTTAGAAGGAGAGCATTTGGTTGGGGGTGGGGAACCCCTGGGGGGTCGGTCAAAAGGAGGTCGGCCCCCCGGCCAAATTTCGTAATGAAGCGGAATCGTAAACGCGAGTCATTGAGGTTGGGGACAGTAACCAGGTCGCTGGTGGTCTGTGTTTGCGTGGCAATCAGCGGCTTGGGGTACGTCTGGCAGAAGAACGCGATCTATCGGTTGGGCGACGAGATCAAGAAGCGCGAAGCGCTACTGTCTTCCGCTCAAAAGCGCAATCTGATGCTGGCCGCGCAATTGGCGCATCTGGAATCCCCGTCGGAACTGGAACTCAAGTGCCAGCAATACAATCTCAGCCTCGTCGCCCCGAAGGAGAACCAGGTTGTTCGGTTGTATGAACCGGGGCCGGAATGGGACGTGCAGATGGCCAGCACGCCGTTGCCGTCGAGGCTTCCCGTACAGCAGCAGGCCAAGTTGCAATTGCGAAACCCGCAGTCCCGGGCATTCGCTCAATAAACGACATGACATTGGCACCGCAACATGGCAGGGCGTTGATCGTGGCCGGAGCACTGGCGTCGGTATTCATGGCGCTGGCGTTTCGGCTGTTCGACCTGCACGTACTGCAGCACAAGGAGCTGAGTGCCATAGCCCAGGCGAACCGCGAGGAAGTGGTGCAACGGCAGGGACGTCGTGGCTCCATTCTGGATGCGAATGGCAATCTCTTGGCCGACAGTTTGTCCGTTCACATTGTCACAGCGGATGCGACGATTACCGCGCCTCACGCTGCCGACATCGCTCAAAAGCTCGCGCCACTGCTCAAGACGGACGTCGAATCCCTCACGCAAAAGCTTGGTGGCCAATCCCACTACGTTCGACTCAATCCACGGGTCAAGCTGGATGAGGACGCCGTGCAGCAGATTCGGGCGATGAAGTTGAAGGGCATCTATTTCGAGGATCAATTCGTCCGTTCGTACCCGAACGGTCCGTTGGCCAGTCATGTGATCGGTTTCGTCGATGCTGAACACAAGGGGGTGCAGGGCATCGAGGCGTCGATGGAGGACTATTTACAGGGGCAGGCCGGGTATGAGGTGGTCGAGCGCGACCGCAAGGGCCGGGAGATTCGGGCCCTGCGCACCGAGGACCTCGGGCCCCAGGACGGTCTGAACGTTGTTCTGACGGTTGATCAGGTGATCGAGCACATTGCCGAGCAGGAACTCGACAAGGCCATGGCGCAGTTCCATCCCCACGCGGGTGTGATTATCGTCTCCCGCCCGACGACGGGGGAAATCCTGGCAATGAGTTCGCGGCCGACGTTTGATCCCACGGATATGACCGCCTCGGATGCTGATGCCCGGCGGAATCGGTGTATCAGCGATGTCGCGGAGCCGGGGTCGACGTTCAAGATCGTGGTGTGCTCGGGGGCCTTGAACGAAGGCATTGTGACGCTCGCTGACCAGTTCGACTGCGAAAACGGGGCGTTCATGTACGCGGGCCGGGTATTGCATGACGCGCATCCATTCGGCGTGCTGAGCGTCGAAGAGATCCTGTTTCATTCCAGCAATATTGGGGCGGCGAAAGTGGCCCTGCGAATGGGGCCGTCGCGGCTGTATGAGTACATCCGACGATATGGGTTCGGCCACAAGACCGATATCAATTTGCCGGGGGAAGTCTCGGGGATCGCGCATCCGCTGGCTCGCTGGAACAGCCTGTCCATTACGCGAATTCCGATGGGGCATGAGATCGCGGTGACGCCGCTGCAGATGTTGATGGCGATGAATACCATCGCCAATCAGGGTGTGCGGATGAAACCGATGATCGTGAAGAGTGTCGTCAGCGAAGACGGCATGCCCGTGTTGCAGTATCACCCTCAGGCGGTTGGACCGGTCATCTCGCCGCGCACCTGTGAGTTCATGAAGGTGGCCTTGCGCAAGGTGGTCGGCCCCGGGGGCACGGCGCCGAAAGCGGCGGTGGAGGGGTTCGACGTGGCCGGCAAGACCGGCACGGCACAAAAGATCGAAAACGGCCAGTACGTCCGCAAGTATTACTCGTCGTTCATCGGTTTTTTCCCGGCATCGAATCCGCAGATTTCGATTTTGGTCTCGTTGGATGATCCGGTGGGGGATGTGTACTACGGCGGATCGGTCGCCGGGCCGGTGTTCCGCGCGGTTGCGGAGAAAGTCGCCGAGTATCTGGGCTTGGAGCCGCAACCTCCGCCGACCGAGGTAACAAAGGTGTCATGAAACTTGCTGATATCGTCAAAACGTTCACGCCGCTGGCGGTTGAGGGACCGCTGGACCAGGAAATCACCGGTATCGCCTACGATTCGCGGCGCGTGATGCCGGGGCACATGTTTGTGGCCATGCGCGGGGAGAACACGGATGGCCATCGCTTTGTCGAGGCGGCGATCGATCGCGGGGCGGCTGCGGTTGTTTTGGAGCGCGACATGGGGTTCAGCCCGCGCGCCACGCGTATCAAAGTCAGCGATGCCCGCCGATCGATGGCGCATGCGTCGGCACAATTTTACCATCATCCCTCGCAGAAATTGAAGGTCGTCGGCATCACCGGCACGAACGGCAAGACGACGACCGCGTTCATGGTCCGGGCGATCCTCGAGGCGGCGGGCATCTCCTGCGGGCTGTTGGGGACGGTCCAATACCAGATTGGCGCGCGCGTGATTCCGGCGTCGCGGACGACACCGGAGTCTGTGGATATCCAGGACATGATGAGCCAGATGCTGCGGGTGGGCTGTGGCGGCGTGTCGATGGAAGTCAGTTCTCACGCGATCGATCAATTGCGCGTCGAAGGCGTGGACTTCGACGTGGCGGTGTTCACGAATTTGTCGCGGGACCATCTCGATTACCACGGGACGATGGAAGACTATTTTGAGTCAAAAGTGAGGCTGTTCAGCGCGTTGGGCAGTGTTCGGAAAGCCGGCCGCGCGGTAGTGAACGCGGATAATGCGTACGGGTGCGAATTGATCGAGCGTTTGGGTGGGGACCGCGCCGTAATCACTTACGGCGTATCAAGCGCCGCGGTCGTTCGCGCCGAGGACGTGCGTGTGTCGACGGAAGGAAGTTATTTCGTCGTGCACACACCCCAGGGACGTATCCCGATGTCACTTCCCTTGATTGGTCGCTATAACGTGTCCAACGCGCTGGCAGCCATTGGCGCCAGTCAGGTGCTCGGCATTGAGCTGCCGATCGTCGAATCGGCGCTGAGCCATTTGCACCCCGTGCCGGGGCGGGTTGAGAGTGTCCAGGTGCCGGAGGACTACAAGGTCTTCATCGATTACGCACATACGGCCGACGCGCTCCGCAACGTGCTCGTCACCGTGATGGAACTGACACGGGGTCGCGTGATCGTGGTGTTCGGCTGCGGGGGCGACCGCGACAAGGGCAAACGCAAGTCGATGGGGGAAACGGCTTGCGAGCTGGCGGATTTCTCGATTCTGACGACCGACAATCCGCGCACCGAAGATCCGCGGGAGATTTTGAAGCAGATCGAGGACGGTTTCACGACGGCGAACGGTCGGCGGCACCAGGTCATTGAGGATCGTCGCGAGGCCATCGAGCGCGCGCTGGATATTGCGCGGCCGGGCGACGCGGTGGTCATCGCCGGCAAGGGTCACGAGACCTACCAGGAATTTGCCGACACGGTCGTGCCGTTCAGCGATCGTCAGGTGATCGAGAACTATTTTGAATTGAATGGAGCAAGATGGAAACCTTGCGTTTAGAGCAATTGGCCGAGCTGTGTGAAGCGCAGCTGATTCGCGGCGAGCCCGACCGGCTCGTGAGCCGGATCAGTATCGATTCACGCGCCCTGAGCCGCGGAGATTGTTTTGTGGCGCTTCGCGGCCCGCGGTTTGATGGACATGATTTTGTATCCGATGTGGCTCGTTTGGGGGCATCGGCGGCGGTAGTCTCGAATCCTACCCGTGCAATGAACTCGCCTAGTGCCTTGGCGCTTCTCCAAGTGCAAGACACCCTCACCGCATTGCACAAACTCGCAACGAACTACCGCCGACTCATGCCCCCAACGACCCGCCTCGTCGCCGTCACTGGTTCGAGCGGGAAAACGACCACAAAGCAACTGATCGCCGCCGTGTTGGGGGAGCGGTTCAACGTAGTGGAATCCACCGGCAATAACAACAACCAGATTGGCGTGCCGCTCAACTTGTTACGACTGGAGCGCGCGCACAATTACGGCGTATTTGAGTTGGGGACCAGCCGGCCCGGCGAGATCCCGATGCTGGCGGACATGGTCAAACCCGACATTGGCGTCATCACCAACATCGGTCTGGGACACGTCGAGGCGCTCGGCGATGAAGCGGGTGTGGCCCGCGAGAAGGGGGCGCTATTCGCCGTGTTGCCGCGCAATGGGGATGGGCTGGCCGTCATCAACGCCGACGACAAGTGGCACCAGGAATTGCGGATGCGGACGAATTCCACCGTGGTGACGATCGGGATTGAGAATTTCGCGGACATCCGCGCCAGTGAGATCAAGATCAACGGTGACGTGAAGTTCCGACTGAACATCGCCAAGAAGCGCGAAGATGTGATCGTGCGGCTCAAGACGCTCGGCCGTCACCAGATCTACAACGCGCTGCAGGCGGCGGCGGTTGGTTATTTCGCGGGACTGGACCTTGATGAGATCCGTCTCGGACTGGAAAACGCGTCGTTCCCGCGGATGCGGATGGAGCCTGTGACGGTGGAAGGCGTGAAGTTCGTGAATGATTGCTACAACGCGAACGTCGTATCGATGAAGGCGGCGTTGCAGATGATTCGCGAGACGCCATGTCCGCGGCGGAAGATTGCCGTGCTGGGCGACATGCTGGAGCTTGGGGAATGGACCCAGTCGGCCCACGGCGACGTGGGAGCGATGGCGGCGAATTGCGGACTGTCCTTGCTGGTCACGGTTGGCCAATCGGCCCGGCTGATTGCGCAGGCGGCGGTCGAGGCCGGGATGGAGACGCATCGGGTGATGCCGCTGGGGACAGCCGAGGAAGCCGGCGAGGCCATTCACACGCTGGCGCACGAAGGCGATCTGGTGCTGGTCAAGGGGTCGAGGCGGTTGCAGTTGGAACGAATCGTGGAGGAATATCGAAGTCACATGGTCGCGCCTCTGTGAGGCGGGAAACGGTTGTGTGGGGAGCGCGTGTGTTCCGCGCGGAATCGTGGTGTGGAGGAAGTGAAGGACCGAGGAGGAGATGTTTTACTATTTGAGCGAGTATACGGAGTGGTTCTCGCCGTTGCGGGTGTTCCAATATGTGACCTTCCGCGCGGTGTTTGCTGCGCTCACGGCGTTGCTGATCTGCGTCGTGGTCGGTCCGTGGCTGATTCGCCGACTCGTCGAGATGAAATTCCAACAACCGATCCGCGGCGAGGACGATCTGCGGGAACTGGCCGCGGCCCACGGCAAGAAAGCCTGTCCGACGATGGGCGGCATCCTGATCATCTGGGCGGTGATCGATGCGACCCTGCTCTGGGCGCGGCCGACCAATCAACTCGTGTTGATCTGCCTGGTAACGTTGATCTGGCTCGGGGGCGTCGGGTTCCTGGACGATTGGGCGAAGGTGCAGGAGAAGAAGCCGACGGGGATCCGCGCCAAAACGAAATTTCTTTTTCAAATCGGGTTGGGACTGTTTGTGGGAGCGTTACTGCTGACCGATCCGACGCTCGGCATAACTGCAAAGAAACTGATGGTGCCGTTCGTCAAGGGGCCGCTGATTGCGAACATGGGGTGGTGGGCGTTGCTACCGATCGTGATCGTGATTGTGGGCGCGTCGAATGCGGTGAACCTGACGGATGGCCTGGACGGTCTGGCGACGGGCTGCACACTGACGGTGGCGCTGGCGTATGCCGTGATGTGTTATGTGGCCGGGAATTTTCGATTTGCCAACTATCTGCAGGTGCCGTTTGTGGGTGGCGCCGGCGAGCTGACGGTGGTGTGCGCGGCATTGATCGGTGCCAGCCTGGGATTTCTGTGGTTCAACTGTCATCCCGCGCAGGTCTTCATGGGCGATACCGGATCGCTGGCGATTGGCGGATTGATTGGCGCGATTGCGGTGATGATCAAACAGGAGCTGGTGCTGATCATCGTCGGCGGGATTTTCGTGATGGAAGCGGCGTCGGTGATTCTGCAGGTCGCGAGCTTCAAGCTGCGCGGCAAACGGATTTTTGCGATGGCGCCGTTGCATCACCATTTCGAGCTGCGTGGGTGGTCAGAGACCAAGGTCACCACGCGGTTTTGGGTATTGTCGGTAATTTTTGCGTTGCTGGGCCTGGCAACATTGAAATTGAGGTAATCGAGAAATGCAGACAATGGAATTGAAGGGGAAGGATGTCGTCGTTCTGGGGTTGGGGCGGAGCGGGATGGCGGCGGCGTCGTTGTTGCAGCGGGATGGGGCGCACGTGGTGGTGCGCGACGAGTCCACGGGAGATCAACTACAGGAGCGCGCGATGCGGTTGCGGCGGCTGGGGGTGCGCGTGGAACTGGGCAACCAGTTCGATCGCACGACGCATTTTGATCTCGCGGTCGTCAGTCCGGGCATTGCGCCGGAGCGGCCGATTGTGCGGGAGATGCTGACGCAGAACACGCCACTGCTGAGCGAGCTGGAACTGGCGTACCGGTTTTGCCTGTGCCCGATCATTGCGATCACGGGGACAAACGGCAAGACGACGACAACGGAGCTGATCGCGGCGATGCTGGCCGGCTGCGGCAAGCGGACCACGGCGGCGGGCAACATCGGCACGGCATTTTCCGACGCGGTGGAAGCGAGCGCGGGCCTGGACGCGGTGGTGCTGGAAGTCAGCTCGTTTCAGTTGGAGAAGATCGAGCAATTTCGCGCGAGCGTCGCGGTGTTGTTGAACATCACGCCGGATCACCTGGATCGCTACGAGTCCATGGACGCCTATGCGGCGGCCAAGTCATTCATTTTCATGAATCAGCGTCCGGAAGACACCGCGGTGGTCAGCGTGGAAGCGCTGGAGGCGTTGCGGCGCATGGGCATCGGCATCAAAGCCCGCCCGATCACGTTCAGCGCGTACAGCCGCGAAGCGGATGTGTGGCTCGATTGGTTCGATAACGACACGATCTGGTGTCGGCTGCCGGAGTGCCACGGGATTCTGTTGAAGATGAGCGAAACGAATCTGCGCGGCGTGCACAACGCGGAGAACGTGCTGGCGACGCTCGCGACCGGGCTGGCCATGGGGCTGCCGGTGTCGCGGATGCGCGAGGCGATCTGCTCGTACTGCCCGCAGCCGCATCGGTGTGAATTTGTGGCGGACATTGATGGGGTGACGTACATCAACGATTCGAAAGCGACCAACGTCGATGCCGTCGAGAAGGCGTTGCGGTCCCTGCCGGGACGGGCGGTGCTGATCGCGGGCGGTCGCGACAAGGGGCTGGATTTCACGTCGCTGAAGGAGGTGGTGGCCAACAAGGTCAAGCTGGTGGTGCTGATTGGCGAGGCGCAGGGAAAGATGTGGCGCGCCTGGTCCAAAGTGACGCCGTGCGTGCGCGCGTCGTCGATGGAAGAGGCCGTGCGCCTGGCGGCGAGCCATGCCCGGCGTGGCGACACGGTGTTGCTGTCGCCCGCGTGCGCCAGCTTCGACATGTTTGAGAACTATGAACACCGCGGTGAGGAGTTCAAGCGGCAGGTCTTTAATTTGCAGTAAGGAAGCGCAACCGAATTTGCCGAACAACGATCGATTAAACCAAGAATACCGAAACGAAAGGAACCAATGAAAGTCTCGAAAGTCGTACTCATCGTCGTAGCGTTACATGTGCTGGTGATCGGGGGTATCGTCGTCTTTGAGGGATGCTCCCGGGTCAAGAGCACCACGCCGGATATGGCGTCGAATGAAACCGCCCCCGGGCAGACAGCCGACAACATGCTGCCAGGTGGCACGAACAGCGCCCTGACATCCATTCCGAATCCACAGGGACCGGGAGCCGCGAACAGCCTGACGCCGCCGACGTCGATGGCGGGCAACGAAGCCCCAGCGCCGGCCCCAGCACCGGTCGCGACGGCACCGGCACCGACGGTCGCCGCGAGCACGCACGTGTACGTTGTGAAGAAGGGTGATTCGCTGTGGAAGATCGCCAAGGCCGAGAGCGTGACGGTTGGGGAACTCAGTCGCGCCAACAACATGACCAAGACCAGCGTGCTGAAAGTTGGCCAGAAGCTGACCGTTCCGGCGGGCAAAGCCGACAAGACCAGCGTGGCGACCGCCTCCGTGGTTCCGACCTCGACGGACGCCAATGGCGCGCCGGCGACAACCGCGACCGCGGCAGCGACGACGGGCACTGATGACGGCGGAAACGCGTACGTCGTGAAGTCCGGGGATTCGCTGTGGAAGATTGCACGGCACCAGAATGTGACCGTTGCGGCGCTCAAGCAGGCGAACAATCTGAGCGGTGACTCGCTCAAGGTCGGTCAGAAGCTGCATATTCCTGCCGCGACGGCGAAAGCCTCGACGGACACCGCTGGCAATACCGTCAGCGCCGGCATTGCGGCGACCTCGTCAACGGGGTGGCAGGCGCCAGGCACGTACAACGAGAACGGCCAGACAATCCACGTGGTGGACGTCAACGAAACGTTGTCGACGATCGCCAGGAAGTACGGTGTCAAGACCGACGACCTGATGAAGGCCAACAACATCACGGACGCCAAGAAACTCGCGTACGGCCAGCGTTTGGTCATTCCGACGCAGCCGGCCGCGACAACGGCCGCGCAGACAGCACCGGCGCCGGCACCGGTTGGCAACACGACGCCGGCGGCGAGCGCGACGACGGGCGCAAACACGACGACAGCGGCGACAACGGCGCCGGCGTTGGCGGCACCCGTGGTATCGGCCTCGCGGACGACCGTACAATAATTCATCACCATCGTTTCGTTTGACCGGAGGATTGGAGGCCCGTGAACAAGGCTGCCATCACGTTGTTAACGATCATGCTGGTGTTGCTGACCATTGGCGTGGTCATGCTGTTCAGCACAAGCGCGGCCTATGCCAAGGACCGCTACGGCGATCCGCGCTATCTGCTGAAGCGGCAACTGGCATGGATGGTGGTCGGCGCCGTGGGATGCGTGATGGCTGCCAGCGTACCGTATCCGAAACTGCGCGGCGTGTGCACGGGAGTGCTCGTGGCCGCGGGGATCATGCTGGTGATGGTGCTCGTGCCCCACATCGGATTGCGGGTGGGCGGCGCAAGACGCTGGCTCGGGTTTGGCTTCATGAGGTTCCAGCCCTCGGAACTGGGGAAGCTGGCGCTGGTTGTGTGGCTGGCGCACTGGTTGGCGAAAGAAAAGCGGCGGCTCGACCGGTTTAGCCGCGGATTTGCGATTCCGATGGGCGTGGTCGGGGTGATGTTGCTGCTGATCCTGGCCGAGCCGGATTTTGGATCGACGGCGCTGATGGCGTCGGTGACGTTCGCGATGATGTACGTGGCCGGCGTGCGCCTGCGGTTCCTGATCCCGACGATACTTGGGGGCGTGGCGGGATTTGCCACGCTGGTGATTCACAATCCGACGCGCGCGGCGCGGTTGATGGCGTTCATGGACCTGGAGAAGTACAAGCAAGGGGCCGGCTATCAGGTCTGGCAGGCGATCCTGGCATTTGGATCCGGAGGATTCAACGGGGTTGGCCTGGGCAACAGCCTGCAGAAGATGTTTTATCTGCCCGAAGCCCACACCGATTTTATTTTTCCGATCATCGGCGAGGAACTGGGGCTGGTTGGCACGCTGGCGATTCTGCTGGCGTTTGTGTTGTTGATGGTATGCGCGGTCATCATCAGTTTGCGGGCGGCGGATTTGTTCGGACAATATCTGGGGATGGGGATCGCCGTGTTGTTGGCGATGCAGGCGCTGATCAACATCGGCGTCGTCACGGCGTGGCTGCCGACGAAAGGTCTGCCGCTGCCGTTTATCAGTTTTGGCGGATCGAATCTTGTGCTGAACATGGTGGCGATCGGATTGCTATTGAACATTTATCGATACAGCTCGGCGGAATCGGAAAGCGAAGAGCAGGAATTTTTTGCGCGACGCTCGTCATTGACCTAGGAGGCGCGGCAGCGGCTGCATGAATGAAAGTCGTGATCGCATGCGGAGGGACGGGAGGCCATTTGTTCCCGGGGCTGGCGGTCGCGGAGGTGCTTCAGGCACGCCGGCACCAAGTCAAATTGTTGGTGTCCGAAAAGGCGATCGATCGGGCGGCCTTGGAAGCATCGACCGGTTGCTCCAGCCGTTCGGGAAGTATCGCAGTGGAAGCGCTCCCCGCCGTGGGATACGCGGGACCGGGGCGGGTGGTGCCGTTTTGCCTGGGTCTGATGAAAGCAACACGCGGATGCGTCGCGGCGTACAACCGATTTGAGCCGGATGTGGTGTTGGGAATGGGGGGATTTACATCGGCACCCGCGATCCTGGGCGCGCGATGGTTTCGCAGGCGCGGGACCGCGGCGTTGATTCACGAATCGAACGCGGTGCCCGGCAAGGCGAACCGCTGGGCCGGCCGGGTGGCGGACCACGTGGCGCTGGGACTGGCCGACTGTGCCCGGTATTTCGGGCGCAAGCCGGTGACCGTGACCGGGACGCCGGTGCGCGCGGCGTTGCGTCATGGCAAGGTGGACGGCGCGCGCGAGCGGCTTGGGCTGGAGTCGGATCGGCTGACGGTATTGGTCGCCGGCGGCAGCCAGGGAGCACACGCGATCAATGCCGGCATCGCGGGGGCGCTCCCGTGGCTGAGAGAGCGGGCCAACGATTTGCAATTTGTGCATTTGACGGGCATGAAGGACGAACAGTTTGTGCGCGAGGCGTACCGGGGGAACGGAATTCGAGCGGTCGTGATGAGTTTTTGCGGTCAGATGGAACTGGCTTACAGCGCGGCGGACATGGTTGTGGCGCGGTCCGGAGCTTCCACGCTCACGGAGATCGCGGCATTTGGTCTGCCGTCGATTCTGATTCCGTATCAGCGCGCGGCGGGCAATCATCAGTGGTACAACGCGCGCGTATTCGAGCGGGCGGGTGCGGCGCGGCTGATGGATGAGCCTCCGGGAGAGCCGACATCAGGCGGAGAGAATGGGGGGAGTGGCAAGGAGTTCGCGAACGTCATCGGTGATTTGGCCGACGATGAAGCGCGGCGGGGCGGGATGTCGCGCGCGGCGCGTTCGCTGGCGGTCGATGATGCGGCCGACCGCATCGCAACGCTTTTGGAACAATATGGGAGATAAACAACAACTGATTGAGTTTTTGGGCAGCCGTCCGCGCTCGGTGCATTTTGTCGGCATTGCGGGGTGCGGGATGAGCGGGTTGGCGCGCCTGTTGTTGCAGCAGGGGCACCGTGTCAGTGGGTCGGACATGGCACCCAACGGGGGAGCGAAGGAACTGCAGAAGCTTGGCGCGCGGATCCACGCGGGTCACGCGCCGCAGAATATCCATGAGGGGACGGAGTTGGTGGTCTACACCTCGGCGGTAGGCGGCGAGAACGTGGAGCTGCAGGCGGCGGCGGAATTGAAAATACCGCGGGTGCGGCGCGGGTTGTTGTTGAGCGCGCTGATGAATCACCCCAACAACATTGCGGTGGCCGGGACGCACGGCAAGACGACGACCACGGCGATGATCGCCTACGTGTTGACGCGGAGCGATAGCGCGCCGAGTTATTGCGTCGGGGCGCACGTGCCGGTGCTGGGGGCCAACGCGCAGATTGGCGGCGGCAAATACTTCGTGGCCGAGGCGGACGAGAGCGACGGCACGCTGGTGGGATTCAGTCCCGAGTATTCGGTGTGCCTGAACATCGAGCCGGAACATCTTGACCACTACGGTTCGATGGAAAAACTTCGCGAGACGTTCGAGACGTTTGTCACGAGCACGCATCGGACGGTGTTTGTGTGCGCGGATTGCGCGAATTGCCTGTCACTGGCGCCGAAATGCCGGACGCCGATCACATTTGGGCTTTCGCCGAAGGCGGATTACCGGGCGTTGAACGTTGAGCAGACGAAGTGCGGGTCGCGATTCACGGTTAGCTGCCGCGACCAGGAGATTGGGGTGATCGAATTGACGATCCCCGGGATGCAGAACGTCAGCAATGCGCTGGCGGCGATTGCCGTGGCCGACGAACTGGGCCTGCCGTTTGAGAAGATCGCGGATGCGCTCCATCATTTTACGGGCGCGTCGCGGCGATTCGATCGGAAGTACGACGATGAGGGAATCCTGGTGGTGGACGACTACGCGCATCACCCGACGGAGATCCGCGCGACGATTGCGGCGGCCCGCACGATGCTGGCGAATGGGAACGGAGCCGGGTATCAGCGGCTGGTCGTGGCGTTTCAACCGCATCGGTACACGCGGACGCAGGCGTTGCTGGACGAATTCCGCTCGGCGTTTGCCGGGGCCGACAAACTGTTTTTGACGGACATATACGCGGCGAGCGAGAAGCCGATCGAAGGCATTAACGGACGGATGTTGCACCAGACCGTGGTGGCGGCAGGGCAGTCGGGGGCGGTGTTTGCGCCTGATCTCGAGATGCTGGTGGTGCGGCTGTTTGCGGAAGCGCGGCCGGGCGATCTGATTCTGACGATGGGCGCGGGGGACATGTACAAGGCGGCGGAGGCGCTGGCGCGCAAACTCCGCAGCCGCGGGCCGAACATTCATTCCCCCGAGAAACAGCCGCAACGGATGCAGGCGGACTGGGAGATTCTGCTCTCCGACAAATCGAAGATTCGGCGCAACGAACCGATGGCGCGACACACGTCGATGCGCGTGGGCGGCCCGGCGGAATTCTGGGTGGAACCGGCGGATGAGCGCGACCTCGCGCGGTTGTTGCATTACTGCCACGTGCGGGAGATTCCCGTGACGGTGATTGGCCGCGGGACGAACCTGCTCGTGCTCGATGGCGGGATTGCGGGCGCGGTCATCAGCCTGGCGAGCGACGAATTCACGAAAGTCGAGGTGAAGGAGGATCAGATTGTGGCGCGGGCGGGCGCGAGGTTGCGAACGATTGTGACCACGGCGGCGCGGCATCAGATTGGCGGATTGGAATTCATGGAGGGGATTCCCGGATCGCTGGGCGGCGCGCTGCGGATGAATGCCGGCGCGATGGGGAAACAGACGTTTGAGGTGGTGGAGTGGATTCGTTACATCAGCTACGCGGGCGACACGTATGACGCCGAGGCGAAGAGCGTGCCGGTGGCCTATCGAAGCTGCCCCCTGTTCCACAACCACATTGCGTTATCGGCGATTCTTCGCGGGAGCAAGGCGGAGCGCAAGGCGATTGACGGGCGGCTGAAGGCGTTTGCCCAAAGAAGGTGGTCGTCGCAGCCATCGAAACCGAGCGCGGGATGCATTTTCAAGAACCCGGAGACGATACCCGCGGGCAAATTGATCGAGGAATTGGGGTTGAAGGGGATGTCGGTGGGTGGTGCGCGCGTGTCGGACGTGCACGGGAATTTCATTGTGAACGAGGGACGAGCGACGGCGAGCGACGTGATGGAGTTGATTGCGGCGATACGGCTGCGGGCGCGTCAGGAACGCGGGATCGATCTCGAACCCGAGGTGATGATTGTCGGGACGGAGAAGCCGTAGGAAGCGGCGGATATGAAGCAACTGAAAATTGCCGTGTTAATGGGCGGGCCGTCGGCCGAACGGGAGGTCTCGTTGCGGTCGGGCACGGCCGTGGCCAATGCGCTGGCGGCAACGGGCGCGCGGGTCGTGCCGATGGACATTCGCGACGCGACGTTCACGATTCCCGCGGACGTGGACGTGGCGTTTCTGACATTGCATGGAACGTTTGGAGAGGACGGCTCGCTGCAGCGGATTCTTGATGAGAAAGGCGTTACCTATACCGGGTCGGGTCCCGAGGCGAGCGCGCGGGCGTTTGACAAGATTGCGGCGAAGCAGGCATTTCTGGCGGATGGAATTCCGACGCCGGCGTACGAGGCATTTGATGCGGACAAGCCGCCGCGGACGCGCGTGGCGCGGCTGGGTCTGCCGGTAGTGATCAAGCCGACGCGGCAGGGATCGAGCGTTGGGATCAGCATTGTCGAGACGCCGGAGGAGTTGCCGGCGGCGTACGAGGCTGCCCGGCAATACGACAATCGGCTGATGGCGGAGCAATTCGTGTCGGGCCGGGAGCTGACGGTCGGGGTGATGGATGGCCGGGCATTGCCGGTCGTGGAGATTCGTCCGAAGCGGGGTTTTTACAACTACAAGGCGAAGTACACGAAGGGCGAAACCGACTATCTGGTGCCGGCGACGCTCGACAAGAAGATTGAATTTCAAGTGAAGACGCTGGCGCAGCGCGCGCACGATTGCCTGGGCTGCCGGGATTATTCCCGGGTGGATTTCATGTTGTCCGAGGCAGGCGAACTGTTCGTGCTCGAGGTGAACACGATTCCCGGTTTTACCGAGACGAGTCTGCTGCCGAAGGCGGCGCGGGCGGCGGGGATGGAGTTTCCGGATTTATGCGCGCGGTTGGTGCAACTGGCGCTGGCGCGGAACAATCACAACGGCTCACGCGCCTCAGGAGAGGGCAAGACGGTGTCGGTCTCGCGATGAAACTGGGAAATCGAAAGAAGAAACGGGGCGAGTACCTGCTGGACGTAAAAGTCCAGACTCGCGGTCGGGCGGTGCGGCGGGCGCGGGTGACGACCGTGTTGCTGCTCGGGCTGGGCATGATTGTGCTCACGGGATACGGGATTTGGTGGACGGTCAGAACCGCGACGCGCCGGCTGGTGTATGAGAATCCGCGGTTTGCGATCCGCCAGATCGTTGTGGACGACGACGGCGTGATGACGCCGGAGCGCGTGGTGCGATTTGCGGGTGTGCAAGTGGGCCAGAACATTCTGGCGATCGATTTGGACCAGGTGCGCGGCAATTTGGAGATGCTGCCGCTGGTGCGGTCGGTGGAAGTGCGGCGGATGCTGCCGGACCGGCTGTTTATTCGGGTGGCGGAACGCACGGCGGTGGCGCGATTGCGCGTGGCGACGCGGGAGCTGGGAGACCAGACGTTTTACATCGACCGCGCGGGCTACGTGATGAAGGCGATCAAGATGCCGGATGGCACGATCGTGCAGCCACAGACGCCGCGGCCGGTGCCGGTGTTGACGGGCGTGACGCTGGCGGACGCGCGTGTGGGCCGGCAGGTGGAATCGGAACAGATTTATCGCGCGTTGGAATTGGTGGACAAGCTCGACCAGGCGGTGGCGGGATCGATGATCGAGGTGGACCAGATCGATTTGTCGAAGCCGCGGCAATTGGTGTTGACCACGAGCCAACACACGATGGTGAAAGTGGACGTGGAAGATTTTCCCCAGCAGTTGCGGCGGCTGGGAGCGATTTTGCGGTGGGCGCAGCAGCGGCAAAAAACCGTGCAGATGGTCGATTTGACCGTCAACCGCGGCGTGCCCGTGACGTTTGTTAACTAGAAAGGTTTGGCTGAAGCCATGTTACCGAAGGAAAAGATCATCGTCGGACTGGAAGTGGGCACTTCCAAGGTGTGCGCCGTGGTCGGCGAGGTGCTCGATGATGGCAACATCATGGTTATTGGAGTGGGGCAGGCGAATAGCGAGGGCGTGCGCAAGGGGGAAATCATTCACATCGATGCCGCGGTGGAATCGATCCATGCGGCGGTGGCGGACGCGGAGGAAAGCGCGGGGGTGGAGATTCACAATGTGTATGCCAGTGTGAGCGGCGGGCACATTCGGAGTTTCAACAATCGCGGCACGGTGGCGGTGACCAACGAGGACCGCGAGATCACGGAAGAGGACGTGCGCAACGTGTTGCTCAACGCCAAGGCGGTGAACATCCCGATGGACCACGTGGTGGTCCATGCGATTCGGCAGCATTTCTTTGTGGACGGCCACGATGGCATCCAGAGTCCCGCAGGGATGATCGGCGCGAAGCTCGAAGCGGACGTGCACGTGATTTACGGGGTGCGGACGCGATTGCAGAACACGATCAAGTGCATCAAACAGGTGCCGCTCGACGTGGCGAACATCGCGGTCAGCGGATTCGCGTCGGCGCTGGCGGTGTTGACGACGGAGCACCAGCAATTGGGCGCGGTGGTGATCGACATGGGCGGCGGCACGACCGATTACATTGTTTACAGCGAAGGCACGATCCAGCACAGCGGCGTGCTCGCGGTGGGCGGCGACCATATTACCAACGACGTGGCGATCGGGCTGCGGATCCCGATGAACCGCGCCGAGACGCTGAAGGTAGACCATGGGACGTTGGAGGTCCCGCTACAGGACGAGAGTATTTCGCTCAAGCGCGAGGTGGGCCTGCCGGATCGGCAGGTATCGAAACAGCAATTGTGTCGGGCGATGAACCTGCGGGTCGAGGAGACGCTGACGCTGGTGAAGAAGGAACTGGAGAAGCACAAGCTGCTGGATTATCTCGGCGCGGGCGTGTTCATTACCGGCGGGTGCGCGCGGCTGAAGGGGTTGGAGCCGCTGGCGACACAGATTTTCGGGTTGCCCGTGCACATCGGGCACAGTCTGACGGTGGGCGGGCCGACGTCGGCGATTGAGAGTCCCGAGTATTCGACGGCGATCGGGCTCGTGCGCTACGCGCTTGGGTCGCAACGCGACCAGCATCAGGCGCCGCCGGCGTGGCGACGGATGAGCCAGGGGATCCATTCGATTCTGCAAAAAGTGCGGGCGCTCATGTAGGACGAATCGGCGTCATGACAGTCCAACGCAACGCTGTTTCGAAGTCGACTGCGGAACCCGCGACACAACAGGAAGCCAGCGAGATCATGGAAAAGAAAACAGGGCCAATGCAGAAAATCCGGTTAAAAATCTTCGGTGTAGGGGGCGCTGGGGTCCATGTGATCAGCCAGATTGCCGAGGCGCGATCCCAGGCGGGTCATCCCTTGGAAGGGATCGATCTGGTGGCGATCAACACTGATTTGCAGGCGCTCCAGGAAATCAACGGGGCGGAGACGTTGCAGATCGGCGGGGCGGTGACGCATGGGCTCGGCGCGGGTGGCGAACCCGAGATCGGCGCGCGGTCGGCGCAGAACGATGCCGAGCGGATTGAAGCGCTGGCGCAGGGGGCGGACGTGATATTTCTGGCGGCGGGGCTGGGCGGGGGCACGGGGACGGGAGCGAGCCCGACGATTGCGCGGATTGCGAAGGAGCAGGGGGCGATGGTGCTGGCGTTTGTGGCGTTGCCATTTTCGTTTGAAGGGGACCGGCGGAAGCAGCAGGCGTTGTCGGGGCTGGAGCAACTGCGGGCGCAGGCGGACGCGGTGGTGTGCATTCCCAACGACAAGATTTTCCGGATTGCGGGCGCGGAGGCGAGCGTCGTGGACGCGTTCAAGAGCGCGGATGAGACGATCATGGTGGGCGTACAAGCCGTGTGGCAGCTCCTGTCGCGCAAGGGATTGATCAATTTGGATTTTGCCGATTTGCGGACCACGCTCGGGTCGAGGCATTGCGATGGATTGTTCAGTTACGGCCAGGGCGAAGGGACGAACAAGGCGCGGGATGCGGTGAAGGCGCTGCTGGATAATCCGTTGCTGGACAGCGGGGACGTGCTGGCGAAGGCCGAGGGCGTGCTGGTGAGCATTTTGGGCGGGCCGGATTTGACGCTGGCGGACGTCCAGAAGACCGTCGAGCCGATTTCGCGGCTGGCGGGTCGGGCGCACGTGATCATGGGCGCGGCGATCGACGAGAGCTATCGCGGCAAAGTGATGGTGACGGTGATTGCGGCGGCGAACATTTTGCCGAGACGAATTGCGTCGCAGTCGACGCCGGCGAAGCCGGTGCTGCCGCATCGGGCGGTGGAGAGCATGACGCCGCAGACGAGTGCGCGGCCGGTGACGGTGTCGGCGCCGGCGATGGCGGCAGTGGCGTCGGCGGCCAAGATGGCGGTGGAAGAAGCGCCGAAGCCCGAGCCGGTGCTGGCGCAGAAAGCGCCGACCAAGCCGAAGCAGGAGACATTGCCGCTGGAAGGCGTGAGCCGTGGTCGGTTCGACAAGAGCGAGCCGACGCTGTACAACGGCGAAGATTTGGATGTCCCGACGTTTCTGCGGCGGGCGGTGAGTTTGAAGAGGTAGGGGGAGTAGTCAAGACGCGGGAATGTTGCCACGTTTTGACCTGAATCCGATACCCTGAGGGCAACGGCTCTTTCACGCAGAGATCACAGAGAGCGCAGAGAATGGAATCTCTGTGTGGCATCGTTGATCCGCCGTCGCCAGGACGATGGTGGACGGGGGGGACGATGCCTCATGAGGGCGCTCCGTTCGGAGGCGGACGATTCGCCTAACGTGAACAAGGCGCTGGAGCGAGGGGTCTGCAAATGTACGTTTGTTTAGATGTGACCCTGGAGCCTCGGTTTTTTGGAGCCTCCTTTGTTTTGTTCTGCTGACCGACCCGCCGGTCTTGGTGGCCGGCGGGATCCTGTTGTTTGTCATACGACATTTGTGCGCAACGGCTTGTTGTTCACACACCATCCCTTTGGCGGATGTGACTCCTGACTTTCTGTTGGAACGTTGGTTCGTTCCGACAGCATGACATTCACCGTTGGCACGTCTGTTCTAACGTGCGCCTGTTCGTGTGAATTGGGGTTGACCCGAAGACCAAGCTTGGTCATCGTGATAATCGATACGATGCAAGACAGAATAATGGCGATGGTTCCGTAGGGTCCGGAACTGTCTGGAATTCGGTAGGTCACGGGTTGGGGTTCGGTATCCTGCGAGGCGGGAGAGGGCTCGGCAATCCAACCGCCAGGGATTGGCAGATATACCACGGTATTTCGTTTGCGGTGATCTGGAGGTTCAATCTGAGTTTCCGGGAGAGGGGATCTGACGTCGTTGGCTTCCGTTGCTTTAGTCGTCAGAAGCTGCGATCGCTCACCCAGTATGAAGCCAAGCAAAAGGCAGACGATCAGCGCAAGACCAAAGACGACAATCAGTAAAAGAACGACGACTTTGAGGGCAGATGGGATTCTGGTGAATGTAAGCAACCCATCCGGTTCTGTAAAGAGTTGTCGGCGGGGACTGTTATGAGGTGCATCCTTGTTTGTCGAAGGGGGGACCGTATTCATGGGCGGGGCTTCCTCTGGTTGTTTGGGTGGGTGGGGCGGGTACAACTATATGGTGTGTCATCATGGCTGCTCCTTCAGTGACTAGTCGGTCGTGCCTCATAGACGCTCCTTACGTGTTGTATGTTTATACTGGGGATAGTGCGGTTCATGGTGAGTCTCCAATCGTTTGCAGTTCGTTCTCCATGCGAACTCTCGCTAATATAATTTACGAGCGTGTCGATTCAGTCGCAAGTGGCCGACAAGCCTGAAAGGTATTAGTAGCTTGCCGCATTTATCGTCTTCACCCGTCGGAGTCAGTAAACCATTAGCTTGCAAGCCTGCGTAGCATGAGCCAGAGCTGCAGTGCTCTGCTAGATACTAGTAGCCACCTGCATCAGAGCTTTACGACCGACACGAGGCTGTGAGCCTTGTGCAAGATGCCCGTTCCACTTTGAGGAGACGGCGCGGACGCCTCGCAGCCCCGAAACGAATTCGGGGTAAAAGGCGGTATCTACACGGGCATCCGCGAATGGGATTCGCGGCTACAACGGAACGGTAGGAACGACGGAGACCCCCGCCGGAGGCGGACAGGTCGCGCCAGAGGCGGACAGGGCTTCCGCCGTTGCTAAAGCCATGGCGGACGAGCGCGGGGTGACAACCGGGGGAGCAGCGGCGGACCGGAGCGGCGGGGGTGGAGGGGATAGAGACGGCGGCCACGACGGAGCGTGGCCCTCCAGTGCGGAAGTGGCGTGGCTACAACGGCGGGTCCGCGAATGAGATTCGCGGCTACAAGGCGTGCAGGCCGGTGGTGGGCTATCGTGGGTGGATAGTATTGTATTGACATAATATCGGCAGTCGGATAGGGTGCAGAGGTTCTTTCTCATATAGTGGAGTTGCATTGCGACCGGGGAGACGACGTGGTCGCGTCTCAGCGGCCAGTGCCGCTTTCGGCTCCGCTCGCGCCGCCCCGGCGGCTTGGCTTTCTTATAGGGTGTAGTTTTGCATTGCGACCGGGGAGACGACGAACGGCAAAGCGGCGACAAGTCGCCGCACTCCATAGGGGAATACGACCCTCGGATGGGACAGGCGACACTGCACGGCAGATCCTTCGACCTTCTGGGGAGGGGGAACGCCGGGTGGGAGGCTGGAAAAAATATAAAAAACGCAGAACGAACCCGAGAATTGAAGCGGGTTTGGTTTTCGTAATATACGGATTCGGAACGGGTTAGAGAAGTTGGGTGTCGGATTTCTTTACACTCTGACATCAAAAACGAACCCGAGAAAAGAGGAAACGAACCCAGAACGAACCCGAGATTGGCGCGAGAGAAGGGAAACGAACCCGAGAAAAGGTCAAGCGAACCCGAGGAATGGGAGGTGTTCGGCATGGTGTTCCACCCCTCACCTCAGTCCTGTGCTCCGAACTTCGGGCTGGAGATTCGGGGCGGCTCGGCAGGAGCCTCGCCCTGCAACGGGCGGGGAGAATCGTGGTCGGGGCACAGCAATCGCCCTCACCCTAACCCTCTCCCGGGAGGCGAGGGGCCAGTTAGAGACCCGGCTTGTGTTCCACCCCTCACCTCAGTCCTTTGCTCTGAACTTCGGGCTGGAGATTCGGGGCGGCTCGGCAGGAGCCTCGCCCTCCAGCGGGGGGAGATGGGGGAGGGGGGTATATACTGCGAAACGAAGCCAATGGTTTTTGGGGTTGATGCCGTGTGTAGGTGATTCGATGTGAGGGGATTACGAAATGCAAAATCGTGAAAAACGCATTGGCTTCGTTTGGCTTCGTTCGGGGGTTTTTAGGTAGAAAATGAACCCTCATCCTGTCCGTCTGGCGTACGGCGATGACCCTCACTCCAAGCCTCTCCCTCAAAAAGGGGCGAGGGGAACGGTGGGGCTACACCGGGATGGGAAACGGCGGGACACGCCGTCGTCGGACTTGGGCATCCCGCCCCACAATATGGGGGCGACGGAACCGCGGTCAGCGCGTGCGGCTACAGAGTGGGTAAGTCCGCGAACAAGGTTCGCGGCTGCAAGGCGAAACCTACTGGGACTGGAGGAGGATTTCGCGGCCCTGGAACTGGAGTTTGACGAGTTTCCTGCTGATCGAGACGACGCGGGCGCCGTCGACGTCGTCGCCTTCCTTGACGGAGACGCCGTTGATCATGGCCTCGCAGGATTTGCCGTCGCTGAGGATTCCCTGCAACTGGAGATTGGGAGTGGCGGGGGACGGCGGCGCAGCGGAATTGGTTTGGGTCATCGAAGCGGGCGGGGCGGCGTTGGCGGCGAGGGCGATGGTGATTGGTGATTGCGCGGCGCGATTGGTTTTCTGGATCAACTTCAACAGGCAACTCGAGGGGACGGCTTCGTGGAGGTTCATCAACGTGGCCGGCGCGCCCTGCACGTGGTCGGCAGCGTCGTCGGTTGCGCCGGCGCCGAAGAGGGGTTTGATGCGGGTGACGTGGCCGATCACGTTGGCGGAGTCGTCGAGGACGGCGGAGCCGCTGCTGCCGGGAGCCCAGTCGGTGCTGACATTGATGCGCTGGTCGTCGGGATTGTTGAGGGACCCGCCGGGACGGGTGTAGAAGCGATTGACGATGCCGCTGCTGAAAAAGCCGCGGACGCCGCGCGGGTCGCTGAAGCAGAACGCGGTGTCGCCGATCTGGGCGCTGGCGGAAATGGCGAGCGGGGCGAGGTCGGTCGCGGCGACGCGGAGGATGACGGTGTCGACGCGCTCGTCGGCGGCGAGGACGGAGGTGATGGGGAGGAACTCGTTGTTGCCGCGGATGACGACGGGCCAACCTTCGCCATCTTTGATGGTGGTGGGCGTGGCCATGACGTGGAAGGCGGTGACGACGGTGTTGCTGGCGATGGCGTAACCGCCGGCGATGCGGACATGCCATTGATTACATCGCGAACAATGATAGATCCAGCCGGTGCGGACATAGGCGCGCGCGGCGCGGTCGGCGATTTCTCGTCCGCGCATGGGCTGGGTGCCGGACTCGGAACTGGCGCCGGCGGTGGCGGCGGTGAGAGGGCGGAGAGATTTCAGGCCCTTGTCGGCGATGACGAGGCCGTCGGAATCGAGGCCGGGCATGGCGGCGCGGGTGGGTGTGTTGAGCGTGGTATCGACAATGGCGACGGGGATCGCAGCGGGGCGCGGGTAGTGGAGCAGCGAGTCGAATGCGTCGGGAGAGAGGAGCTTGCCGTTTCTGGCGAGGGTGCGGGCTTTGGTGACGAGCGGGTCTTCGGCGACGATGCGGGACGGGACGGCTTGATTGACTTTTACGCCGTCAGCGGACGGGCGGATGACCTGGATACCGGAAGAGGAGGAAGATGGTGCGGAAGCCGAGCCGCCGTCGGACTGGCTGTTGCCGGACATGGTGATGACTTTCGGGCCGGAGGACGAAGATGAGGAAGAGGAGGATGATGAGCCGTGGTGTGTGAGGTTATCGGCGAGCGAGCCGGTGCCCGGGGAGTTGCCGAGATTGGCGAGGCAGCGTTCGATGGTGGCGCGGAGTTTCGTGCCGCGGAGTTCGTTTCCCTGGGCGACGACCGCGCCGGAGACGGTGTCGTACAGCCAGGCGGACGGGATGCCGTGGACGCCGTATTGTTGGGCGAGGCCGGCGCCCCAGCCCTGGCCATCGCAGATTTGGGGCCAGGACATATGGTTGTCAGAGACGAAGTCGGCGAGTTTCGATTTGGTTTGGGCGGAGTCGAGGCTGATGCCGATGATGTCGAAACCGCGATGGTGAAACTCGTCGTAGACGCTGGCGACATTCGGTATTTCGGCGCGGCAGGGGCCGCACCAAGTGGCCCAGAAATCGATCATCACGAGCCGTCCGCGGTAATCGTTCGGGAAAGAGATGGTCTGACCGGACGTGTCGGCTTCCGTGAAATTGATTCGTTTGGCCGCGCGCTCGGCGGGATTGTCATCTTGAGCGGATGCCTGGACGGCCAACAACGTTACAAGGAGAATCGCCAATCGTTTCATCGCAGCCTTTCGGACCAGAAAAAAAGTCTGAGCGATTACAAGGAGCATAAGCGGTGCCACGAAATCTCCACGCCGGCTGGCGCGGAAACGGGTTTGCCGGGCTGCTTCGGTGGCCTTGAACCAGCGAACGAGATGAGGTTATCGTCAGCCATGCGCGCGAAGAACTCACATACGGAGCCGCTGTTTGCCGCGACGTGGCAATTCGGGCGGATGGCGGTGAACGTGGCGTGGCGGCACTGGACGCGGAACCGAGAGGATATTTCGTCGGCGCAACTGCTGATGGATTCGGTCGAGCAAGGCGTGGTGGCGGTCGAGATGGATCGGCGGGTGCGCTCGGTGGGACGCGGGGGCCGGCCGAATGCGGAGGGCGTCGTTGAACTCGATGCGGCGTGGATGGATGGCAGGGAGTTGCGGGCGGGCGGGGTTGGCGCGTTGCGCGAGACGCTGCCGGCCATTTCGGTTGCGCGGCGGGTGATGGAAGAGACGCCGCACGTGTTGCTGGTCGGCGCGGGCGCGGAACGATTTGCGCGCCAACACGGATTCCGTCGTCAGAGATTGTTGACGGAGGAGTCGGCGCAGCTCTGGCGTCGGTGGCGGGACCAACAGCGGAGAATCGCGCGCGCGGCTAAGTCCGACCACGACACGGTGGGCGTGATTGGCTGGCATGGGGGCCATGTGGTGGTGGCGTGTTCAACGAGCGGGTTGCGGTGGAAATTGCCCGGGCGCGTGGGTGATTCGCCGATTATCGGGTCGGGCTTGTATGCGGACGATCAGGCAGGCGCGGCGGTGGCGACGGGATACGGGGAAGACATTGCGCGGTTTAATCTCACGAGCCGGGTGGTTGAGCTGATGCGTCGTGGGGCGAGCGCGCGGCGGGCATGTCGGGAAGCGATTCGATTTGTGCTGCGGCGAAGACCGGACACGAGAGAGCGGATGATCGCGGTGATGGCGGTGCGCAAGGACGGCGGGTATGGCGCGGCGGCGACGCAGGGAGGGTTCCCGGCGTATGCGAGGACGAAAGTGGGGATGAGGAAGATCCAGGATACGTGACGGCAAAGCGTCCAGCAGTTGGCCTGCCGTTGCGGCGGGCGGACCGCGAATGAGACTCGCGGCGACGAGCACGGTATCAGGGAACGGTGGGCACGAGGGTGACGGTGAAGATGTAGGGGGAGGCGGCGCTGTCGGATTCGGTGTCGGTGTTGGGGAGCGTGCTCTGGATGCCGCCGACGATGTAGCCGACGAGGACGGCGTTGGCGCCGAGCTTGTCATATTTGAGGACGCCGTTCTTGTAGACGGGCAGGCCGGGGGCGGGGATGAAGACGGCATTGGCGCCGAAGAGGAGTTGGTTGCCGGGGTTGGAGCCGGTGGAGAGGATCACGGGGTACTGGGCGTTTATCAGGGACTGGGAGTAGACGCCCTGTTTGTTGCGGGTGATGGTGGTGACCTGATTGATGAACGGCAGTTCGGGGTCGGTTTCGAAATTGGTGCCGGAGAAAAAGCCGTAGCTGATGCCGCCCATGAGGACGGAGTACGAGACGCTTTGTTTCTGCGAGTAGAGTTCGAGAGTGGGACAGGTCCAATTGTTCATTGCCTGCATGAAGGTCGTGGCGTTGGTCGGGCTGGTTTCGGTGGCGACACCTTTGGCGCTGATCTCGACCGGGATGGTCCAGATGCCGTCGGTGGGCGTGAACCCGCCGGAGAACGCGGCATAGGACGGGCGGCCGTGCGCGAAGATCGGGACGACGTTCAGGCTTGCGCGGCGGAAATCGGGATTGGGGGTTGCGGGCAAGGATGTGCCGGCGACGATGGAGAGATTCGTTCCCTTGGTGACGATGCGGAACTGGCGGACCTGTTCCGAGTACGTGCCGTCGGATGTGACCGTGGCAGCGCCTTCGAAGTCCTGGCCGAAGACGAGCAACGCGTGTTTAGGCGATGGCTGGAGCATGGCGCCGCCGGTGATTTGGAACAGCGGATTGAATGTTTGGCGGATGTATTGCGCGGCGGTCTCGCCGTTGGTGGGAGCGGTGACCCAGTGGATCAGGCCGGGGATGTTGATGGCGGTGAGGGCGGGCTTGGTGGTGAAATTGGTCGTGGCGGTGTCGATGCCGTAACCGCCGGCCACGTAGAGGGTGGTGCGCGACTGGAAGAATTGCGGGGCGGTGACCGAGAGCAGATCGATTTGCGCCTGGGTCAGGCCCGAGGCTTGGTTCGTGAGCGAAGCGGTGGCAACGGTTTGCGACGTGACATCGACGACGAAGACGGTGGTGTTCTGCGTATCGGGCGGGAAATTGTTATTGCCCGGATTGAAGCCGTGGAGGCCATTGATGCGGCCGGCGAGCAGGAGCCATTTGTCCATGTAGGTTCCCACGACGAAGGATTGAAGACCATCGGGGAGCGAGAAAGGCGCCTGATCGATCTGGACGGTGAACGGGACGTTATTGCTGGAGAGAATCGGCGATGTGTTGGTGGTTTGATTTTGGGCGATGGCACGGGAAGTCCATGCCAGCGCGACGGCGGATGCGAGAAGTCCGAGACGGACCGACGATCTTTTCATAGAGCGACCCTCCTTGAGACAGGATCAGGTTACGGTGGCAGGGCAGGGCGTGTCAACGGAGTTTGCGCGGCGAACGGACGCGGAGCGCTACCTGGCTGCGGGCTTGCCGGTGGGTCGGGCGTAACGTCGGTAGTTTTTCCAGTAGGAGACGCGGTTGCTGGTGACCCAGCATTTGTAAGCGAGCTTGTGCCAGAGGGTGAATGGCGCGTTGTGGAGGAGCTGGCGTTTTCGCGAGGCCGGCACGCCGAGATCATCCAGCCAATGATCCACGAGGCCGAAGAGCTCGCGGACGGCATCGGGGTTGTCGTGGACGACGTTGCGGGTGTGGAGGGGATCGGTCGGCATGTGGTAGAGCTCGGACGGCTGCAAATCCGGTGTCGGAGAATGCATGAGCGCCCAGTCTTTGGTGGTAACGGTGATGCAACTGGCGCGACCGCGGTGCGGATGATAACCGCTGACGGCGAATTGCTGGGGGCTGGGCGCACCTTCGAGGCGCGGGACGAGCGAGTGACCCTGGGTCCATGGCACGCGCGGGATACCGGCGAGTTCGAGAGCGGTCGGGAACAGGTCGAGCGGTTGGGCGAGGCCGGAGATGGCGCGGCCGGCGCTGAGACCTTTCGGGTGACGAATGACGAGGGGGATATGCCCCAGCTCCTCGTAAATCGCGGTGCGTTTCGCCATGCGGACAGGTTTGCCGATGAGATTGTGTTCGCCGAAATAGAAACCGTGATCGGAGCAGAAGATGACGGCCGTATTTTCGAGGAGGCCCTTGTTGCGGAGGACGTCGAGGAGCTTGCCGAACCAGAAATCGATTTCGGTGGCCTCGGCCTTGTAGAGATTCCGCATGTTGAGGAGCTCAGCGGGGGAATATTCGGATGCGGGACCGCCTTTGGGCCAGGGGATCACGGTGCCGTTGGGATCATGCGGATAATGGCGTTGGAAATCCTTGGGCGCATCCCAGGGCTCGTGAGGATCGAAGGCGTCGATCCAGACGAAGAACTTGTTCGGAGGATCCTGGAACCAGTCGATGACGCTGCCGAAGAGCTGAGCGGGCGAGTTTCTGCCTTGCTCCTGGAACATGCGGGCATTGCGTCGATACCGTTCGAGGCGATCCTGTGGCAGGCCCATGCGATCGGCGGGGCACGGCAGATCGGCCATCGGCGCCGAGCGTGGGAGAATGGGGTCGTGGCACTGACCGCGAATTCTGCGGGAATGCGCGAAGCCGCGTTCGTAATCATGGCCACGTCGGAAGAAATTGAAATTGTCCGCGAACATCGCGGTGGCGAACCCGTGGCGGGTGAAGATTTCCGAGAGAACGGGGTACTCGCGGGGGAGCGGGCCCCATTTGTAAAAGGGGAAGGCGAACCGGCCGGTGAAAACGTCGATGCGGTTGACGAGGGTGGGGAACGACGAAAGCCAGAAATCGGAGAATGTAGCGCTTTCGCTGGCGAAGCTATTGAGATTCGGGGTGTAGACCTGCTGGCGTTTCAGGTAACCGAGATGGTCGTACCGAAACGTATCGGAGCACAGTATCAGTACATTCATAAATGGCCCCGCCACTCAAGGGCACACCAGCAATGTCAACAGTAACAAATCTGGGGAGACGCGTCCAGCGGCGAATTGTTTTTCAGTCGCCGCTCCGGAGAGAAGACGTATGGAAACGAGGTCGAGACAGTGATAGTGTGGATGTGGAGTTGAGGATGCCATGCCGAAGTCGGATGCAGTATTGAGCGAAAGCCGCGGGGGAAAGGGGACGCGGGGTGTGGGGACGTTGGGGGAAGAGCTGGCGCGGTTGACGCGGGAAGGCGAGTTGTACGAGAAACTTCCCGAGGGCAAGGTGCGGTGTTACGCGTGCGGGCATCGGTGCCTGATTCTGGACGGGCACGACGGGATTTGCCGTGTGCGATTCAATCGTGGCGGGACGCTGATGGTGCCGTGGAATTACTTTGGCGCGCTTCAATGCGATCCGATTGAGAAGAAACCATTTTTCCACGCGCTGCCGGGAACGCTGGCGATGAGTTTTGGGATGCTGGGGTGCGATCTGCATTGCGGGTATTGCCAGAACTGGGTGACGTCGCAGGCGTTGCGTGATCCGATGAGCATTGCGCCGCCGATGCCGATGACGGCGGAGCGGTTTGTGGGGTTGGCGGTGGAGCAGGGCGCGGACACGGTAACGAGTACCTATAATGAGCCGCTGATCACGAGCGAGTGGGGCGTGGAGGTATTCAAGGCGGCGCGGAAGCGAGGGCTGCACACGTCGTATGTGTCGAACGGGAACGGGACGGAGGAAGTGCTCGAGTACATCAAGCCGTGGGTGGATTTTTACAAGGTGGATTTGAAGGGGTTTGAGGACAAGGCGTATCGGCAGTTGGGCGGGAAGCTGGAGAACGTGCTGCGGACGATTGAGCGGCTGTGCGAGATGGGCTTCTGGGTGGAGGTGGTGACATTGTTTGTGCCGGGGTTTAATGATGGCGAGGCGGAGATGCGGGGGATCGCGAAGTTTTTGGCCGGCGTGTCGAAGGATATCCCGTGGCATTGTACGGCGTTTCATCCCGATTACAGGATGAGGGATCGGGATTATACCCACGCTCGAACGCTGCTCCGCGCTTGCGAGATTGGGAAGGAAGCGGGTTTGCGGTATGTGTACGCGGGGAATGTCCCCGGGCAGACGGGCGACTGGGAGAACACGCGGTGCCCGGGGTGTGGCGAAATGCTGGTGGAGCGGATGGGGTTCATGGTGCGGGGGTACTATTTGACGGATGAGGGGAAGTGTCCGAAGTGCGCCATGGCCATAGCGGGCCGGTGGGATGCGGGGAAGACACGAGCGGCGATGAGGAAGTTGGGAATGATGGATCGGGTGCCGCGCGCGGTGCGGCCGCGCTGATTCCTGGCGGGAGTAGCCAGGGTTTTCACGATTGCTTCTGCTATTCTGCTGCGTCATCTTTGCGCAAAGACTGGAAGGATTTCCAATTGACGTTGTGGCGGTCTCATTTTGGCGGAGAATGCTGGTACAACAGTCGGAAAACAGGGGCAAAGGATGGTGCTTGGCCAGAAGCGGGTTGATGGCACGGCGCGTGCGGGTTGTGCGGGTGGAGTTACACAGAAATGAAGATGCCGATTCGCAGGTTGTATCGTTCAATCACATCACAAAGAGGCCAGAGTCTCGTCGAATACTCGCTTGTCATCGCGCTGGTTGCGGTTGTCGCGCTGGCGGCGCTACGCGGCGTGGGCAAGGGCGTCAATACCACCCTGTCGGCGATCAATTCCAACCTGCCGTAAGCGTTCCGGCAATTGTCGTCTACCGATCGTTTTCTTCGTCCGCACGAGACGGGGTCCGATCCCCGCGGTGGGCGCAGGTTTTCTGTAAAATCCTCGCGTTGCTTTCGTAACGCCTGACCCACGTTTCCATGTCCCGGTTTCCCCGGAAACCATTGGGATTTCGTCTCATCGGGACGGGAGGTGGGGTCGACCCGGGGTGAAAAGATTCGGGTTGCAATGCGGGGGGTTATCCAGTAGAAGAAACGACGCTTTTGAGGCCACAGGTTGCGGGTTGTGGCCTTGATTTTTGGGGCAAAACAGCAGCGGTCAAACGAACGGAAGCAGTTGTGGAGTCGTCAACCCAGTTGAAGATTTTTTCTGGTAATGCTAATCGACCCCTCGCGCAGCGGATCGCCGATTACATCGGTGCGCCGTTGGGCGATGCGTCGGTCTCGTCATTTCCCGACGAGGAGACATTCGTCAAGATCAACGAGAACATCCGCGGCCGGGATGTATTCATCGTGCAGCCGACGTGTCCTCCCGCGAACCAGCATTTGATGGAGTTGTTAATCATGATCGATGCGTGCCGTCGGGCCAGTGCCCAGCGCATCACGGCGGTGGTACCATTTTTCGGATATGCGCGGCAGGATCGCAAGGACCAGCCGCGGGTGCCGATTACGGCCAAACTGGTGGCCAACCTGATTACGGCGGCGGGGGCGAACCGGGTGTTGACGCTGGACCTGCACGCCCAGCAGATCATGGGATTTTTCGACATTCCGGTGGATCATCTCTACGCGGCGCCGGTGATGTATCGGTACTTTACCAAGAAGAAGCTGAAAGATCTGGTCGTGGTATCGCCGGATGTTGGCGGCGTGAAGATGGTCCATGCGTACGCGAGCCTGTTTGGGGCGCCGCTGGCGATTGTCAACAAACGGCGGAAGTCGCCGACGGAAGTCGAGATGCTTAACGTCATTGGCGACGTAGACGGGAAGAATGTATTGCTCGTGGACGATTTGACCGAAACGGCGAGCACGGTAACACGGGCGGCGGAGATCCTGAAGAAGCACGGTGCGAAGAAAGTCTATGCGTCGGTGAGCCACGCGGTCCTGAACCCCGCCGCGCTGAACCGGCTCAAAGCGTCGGAACTGGAGGAGTTGGTCACCACGGATACCGTACCGCATTCGAAGATGAGCGGGTTCAAGCTCACAGAGTTGACGGTGGCGCCGTTGCTCGGTGAGGCGATCAAGCGGATTCATGATTCGGAGTCCGTATCCTCGCTGTTCGAGGTCAACGGGGAAACGTCGTCGGATCTGAGTGCGGCGGCCGCGGTACGGCCGACGGAAGTGAGATGAAGGAATTTTGCGGTTGGAGGTTTTGAAGGAGAAACTGGTATGGCAAAGAGATTACAATTGAAAGCGAAAGCGCGGTCCGAGAGCGGACGGGGCGCGGTCAGGCGATTGCGGTCGGCGGGAGTCGTTCCCGCGGTGATTTACGGGGCGAAGACGAAGCCGCTCAACGTCGCTGTGGCGGTGAAGGAACTCGAGAAGGTGCTGGACGACGCGACGGGGGAGAACGTGCTCGTGGATCTGCAGGTGGAAGAAGGCGGGACGACGAAGAACCGTCTCGCATTGATCCAGGAAGTGCAGCATCATCCCTATGAGGACGTGGTTCTGCATATTGATTTTCACGAAGTGTCGGCGACGGAGAAGTTGCGCGCTCGCGTGCCGGTCCGTCCCGTGGGCGAACCCGCGGGCGTGAAGACGGGCGGCGGCGTGCTGGAGTACGTCATGCGGGAGTTGCACGTCGAATGTTTGCCGCAGGATCTGCCGGATATGATTGAGGTCAACGTGGAGAAACTGGAAATCGGCCAGAGCATTCATGTTGGCGATATTACGGCTTCGGCGGGCGTGACATTGGTCGACGACAAGGGGCAGACGGTGTTCCTTGTGGCGGCGCCGATCACGGAAGAGGAATTGGCGGCGATGACGGAAGCCGCGGCGGCGCCATCGGCCGAGCCCGAAGTCATTACGGCGAAGAAGGAAGAGGGCGAGGAAGGCGCGGCCGAAGGCGAAGGCGCGGAAGCCGGGAAGGCCGAGGCGAAAGCCCCGGCAGCCGGCGCGGCGGGCAAGGCACCGGCGGCCGGTGCGGCTGCCAAGGCTCCGGCAGCTGGCGCGGCGGGCAAGGCCCCCTCGGCCGGCAAGGCGCCGGCGGCTGCGGCTGGAAAAGGCGAAGCCAAAGCCGGCGGCAAACCCGAAGCCAAGAAGTAACCCGAGCGAGGCGGCACGACCGTGTCGGCCAAGCCAAGGCTTGTGGTTGGGCTGGGAAATCCGGGCCCGGAATACGATGGGACGCGGCACAACGTCGGGTTCGCGGTGCTGGATGGACTGGCGGAGAAGTTGGGATGTTCTTTTCGAAACAAGTGGCGCTTCTCGGCGGAAGTGGCCGAAGCGGCAGCGGGTGAGGCCGGCAAGGTTACGCTGGCCAAGCCGCGGACGTTCATGAACCACAGCGGTTCGGCGGTGCAGGCGTTACTGGCCTGGCTGAAGATCGAGCCGGGGCAATTGGTGGTGGTCGTGGATGACGCGGATTTGCCCCTCGGCCAAATCCGGTTGCGCTCGTCGGGCGGAAGCGGCGGCCACAACGGTTTGCGCTCGATCATCGAGGCGCTCGGCGGAGAGGAAGGGTTTGCCCGGCTGCGCGTGGGCATTGGACGGACCGCGCCGCTGGGGACGGACATTACGAACCACGTGCTGGGACGATTTGCCACGGCGGAACGCACGGTCGCGGACGAGGCGGTGGCGACGGCGGTGGAGGCGATGGAGTGTTCGCTGCGAGAGGGTTGGGCCGAAGCGATGAATCGGTTTAATCGGAAAAAGCCCCGCGAGAGCGGGGAAGAAGGAGACTAGAGGTTGAAGACATACGAAGGATTGTTTATTCTGGACACCGGCGGGAAGGACGAGGTGTCGAAGGAGTTGGTGGACAAACTCCAGAAGAGCATCGAGCACGCGGGCGGACGTGTGGACAAGGTCCAGCGGATGGGCGCGCGGCCATTTGCCCGTGACACGCGCAAGCGGAGCTCGGGCTACTACGTGAATTTCATTTTCGATGCGCCGTCGAACGCGGTGACGGAGCTGGACGCCAAGCTGCACCTGGAGACGGAAGTGTTCCGGTGGCAATTCACCGAGATGCCGCCCGAGCCGCCGCCGCGCAAGCCGCGCAAGATTCCGACCACGGGAGTGGTTGAGAAATAGCCGTCATGGCCTCGTACAACAAAGTATTGTTGATGGGAAATCTGACGCGTGATCCCGAGGTGCGGTACACGCCGAAAGGCACGGCCATCGCCAACGTCGGACTCGCGGTGAATCGTCGCTGGACGACGGAGACGGGCGAACAGAAGGAGGAAGTCACCTTCGTGGACGTCGAAGTGTGGGGCCGGCAGGCGGAGACGGTTGGCCAGTACCTCTCGAAGGGAAAGCCGATTTTTGTCGAGGGACGCCTGCGGTTGGACAGTTGGGATGACAAGGAATCCGGTCAGAAGAAGTCGAAACTGAAAGTCGTGTGTGAACGCTTTCAATTTATCGGCGCCTCGACCGGGGGGCGCCAGGAGTTTAAGGACGAGCCGCCGGCGGATGAAGGATCGGCGCGGCCATCCGGTCGCGGTCCACGCCCCTCTGCTCCTCCGCCGAAGGACAAGGGAGAATCGGAACCGCCAGCGAGCGAGGATGATAACATACCGTTTTGAACCGGTGGTCAGGACATTTAATTCAATGAGGAAAACCGAGCGATGCTAGAAAGAAACTTTGATAGTCGGGAGAGTCGAGAGGGACGTGAAGGCAAACGGTCGAAGCGCGACATTATTATCAAGCGCGACTGCAAGCTCTGCATGGACCAGATCGACATTGATTACAAACAGGCGGATTTGTTGAAGAAATTCATGACGGAGCGGGGCAAGATTCTGCCGCGACGGATTTCGGGCAATTGCGCCAAGCACCAGCGGCAACTGGCCAACGCGATCAAACGCGCGCGGATCATGTTACTCGTGCGCTAGGACGGAGTCACCACACTCATGAGCAAGCAGATCATTCTAACCGCCCTGGTTGACAATCTGGGGGCCGAGGGCGACACGGTCACGGTCGCCGACGGATACGCGAGAAACTATTTGATTCCGAAAGGGCTGGCGATGCCGGCCACGGCGGCGAATCTGCGCCGGGTGGAATCGTTGCGCAAGAAGCGCGAGGCATCGCTGGCGGCGCAACTCGAAGGCGCCAAGACGACGGCGACGCAGTTGGTCAAGCAGTCGTACACGATCACCGCGGCGGCGGGCGAAGACGGCAAGTTGTACGGGTCGGTCACGGCGTCGGACATTTCCGAGGCGTTGAAGAAGGAAGGCGTCGAGGTGGATCGGCGCAAGATCGCGTTGGAGCATCCCATCCGCGAACTGGGCGTGTTCGACGTCGATGTGAAGCTGCATCCCGAGGTCGCGACGAAGGTCAAGATTTGGGTTGTGGGTCCCGAAGGCGAGGGAGCACCGGCGGCGAAGTCATCCGCGGCGGACGAAAAAGCTGGTAAGAAGGCGCAGAAGGCTGATAAGAAGAAATAGCCGTACGAGCTTCGTGGGGCGGCTATATGTCTTCGACCAACCCTCTCGCATCTGAAACCGGTTCCCAGACGGGAGAAGCGGCAGCATCCGGTCGTGGCAGCGGGCGGGCGACAGCTTTCGGCAGGGGCAAATCAGCGCCGATTCTCGCGTTGGATCGCGTGCTGCCAAACAGCATGGACGCGGAGATGGCCGTGCTGGGGGCGATGTTGCTAAGCCCGACCGAAGCGGGGTCGGAGATCCGCGACCGTCTCAGTGAAGGGCATTTCTACTATTCCGCGCACCAGGCAATCTTCCGTGAAATCTCAGCGCTACAGGACGCGCTCCAGGCCATCGATCTCATCACGCTGACGCAGCGTCTACGGGACAAGAACCAGCTTGAGGAAATTGGCGGCCCGGCGTACCTGAGCGATTTGATCGGGCGCGTACCGACCACGGCGAATATTGCCCATTACGTGGACATCGTTTGGGAGAAACACCAGTTGCGCCAGCTCATTGGCGCGGCCCACGAGGTGATTTCCCGGTCGTTCGAGCAGCAGGACGACGTGAAATCGTGGATCGACGAGGCCGAGCAACGGATTTTCAACATCACCGCCGAAAAAACCGGGGACATCATCAAACCGGCCAAGCCGCTGGTCATGGACGCCATGTCCAGCATCGAGCGGATGTACGAGAAGCGCGGGGAAGTGATGGGCCTGCCGACGGGCTTCCGGGATCTGGACAAACTGACATCGGGGCTGCACAACGGGAATCTGTTTATCATCGCGGGTCGTCCGTCGATGGGGAAAACGGCGCTGGCGATGAATATCGTGGAGAACCTCGCCGTCGACCGCAACATTCCCGTGGGTGTATTCAGCCTGGAAATGTCGGGGCAGGAGCTGGTGACGCGCATGTTGTGCTCGCGGGCGAAGGTGAATCTGCGGGCGCTCCAAAGCGGGTTTCCCTCGGAAAAGGACCATCATCAATTGACGGCGGTGGCCAGCAAACTGATGAAAGCGCCGTTGTACATCGATGACTCGGCGGGTCTGACCGTGAACCAGGTTCGCGCGCGGGCGCGGCGGATGAAGCAGCAGTACAAGATCGAGCTGGCGGTGATCGATTACATGCAGTTGATGCGGGCTCCGTCGCGGCGGGCGGACAACAGCCGGCAGGTGGAGGTGGCGGACATTTCGGCGGGCGTGAAGGCGCTGGCCAAGGAGTTGGGCGTTCCGATCATCGTGCTCAGCCAGTTGAATCGGCAGCCGGAATCGCGGGACGAAGGCAAACCGCGTTTGGCGGATCTGCGTGAATCGGGCGCGATTGAACAGGACGCGGATGTGGTGGGTCTATTGGTTCGTCCGGAGGTATACGAGGACGACGAAGACAAGCGGCGGGAGCTGAAAGGGAAAGCGAGCCTGGTGATCGCCAAGCAGCGGAACGGGCCGACTGGCGATGTGGATTTGACGTTTGTGGGCGAGTACACCCGGTTTGAGGATCGGGCGAGAGTTGACGAGGGAGACATACCGAGTTTTGAGGGGGGCGAGGAATGAGGCGGCTGGAACGGTCGCTCCTCATGTTACTTGCCGCGGTGGTTTTCAATTCGTGTGCGTGGGCGCAAGACGTCGACGAGGATATCGTTCGGGAGATTGAAGTCCGGTTCGTGGGTCCCGAGACGGTGAACCGGGCGGTGGTCATGGCCAACATCCAGACAGCGGTGGGCAAGCCGCGGTCGCGCGATGTCATCGAGCAGGATGTTCGCAACCTGATCAATACCGGTTATTTCTACGACGTGCGCGTCCTGGAGGAGCCGGTGGTCGACGGCGTGCGGATTGTTTTTCAGGTGCAGGGCAAGGCGACCATCAAGGAGATTGTGTTCGAAGGGGAGAAGCAATTCAAGGAAGAGCGACTGAAGCGGGAGTCGACGCAAAAGGTCGGCGACACCCTGGACGAGCGGAAGGCGCACGATGACGCGCAGAAGATGCAGGACCTGTATCAGAAGGCTGGCTACCCGGACGCGAAAGTGACGTACGAAGTGGCACTGGACAAGGACACCGGCAAGGCTGTGTTGAAGTTCGTGATCCACGAGGGGGAACGCGTGATGATCCGGGCGATCAAGTTCACCGGCAACAAGGCGTACACGGAGGATCGTCTGTGCAAGCTGCTGAAGACCCGGCGGCACTGGTGGTTATCGTGGCTGGCGGGGACGGGCGTGATGAAAGAGGACGACTTCAAGGAGGACCTCGACAAGATTCGGGATTTTTATCATTCGAACGGTTATATCGACATGGACATTCGCGGGACGCGGATCCAACGCGTCTCTGCGCACTGGATGGTCGTGTATATTGATTTGTTTGAGGGGCAGCAATACAAGGTCGGCTCGGTTGGGATTGAAGGCGACAAGCTGTTTCCGACGACCGAGCTGGAGAAGCAGCTCAAGATGACGACGGGGAAGACCTTTACCCCAACGGCGATGACGGCGGATCAAAAGGCGCTGGTGGATTACTACGGCGCGCGGGGATACCTGGACACGGACGTGCGTCCCATTCGGTTGCCGAATGTGGAGACCGGGCGCATTGACATCACCTACGCGATTCACGAAGGAGAGCTGACGTATATCGAGAAGGTTGAAATCCGCGGCAATTCGAAAACCAAGGACAAGGTAATCCGTCGGGAGCTGGCGGTACACCCGGGGGAAATCTACGACACGGTTCGCGTGGATCGGAGCGTCGAACGGCTCAAGAACCTCGGCTACTTTTCGAAAGTGGAGGCGGATCCCGAGCCGACGGATGTGCCCAACCGCAAGAATCTGGTGTTGAACCTTGAGGAACAACGGACCGGCTCGGTGAATTTCGGCGCCGGCTTCAGCTCCATCGACAGCCTGATCGGGTTTGTGGAGATGACGCAGGGCAATTTCGATTTGTTCAACTGGCCGACGTTCACCGGGGGCGGCGAGAAGTTGCGGTTGCGGTTGCAACTCGGGTTGAAGCGGCAGGACGAAATCCTGTCGTTTGTGGAGCCGTGGTTTCTCGACCGGAAACTGTCGTTGGGGTTCGATTTGTTTCACCATGCGGCGAATTACCTGAGCACGGAGTACAACGAGCAATCGACCGGCGCATCGCTATCGCTGGAGAAGGCGTTTACCGAGTTCTTGCGCGGACAAATTCAGTACAGCGTCCAGTATGTTTCGCTGAGTGTGGATAAGTCGGCTTCGCCGGAATTGCAGTCGCAGGACGGCTCGCATCTTCGCAGCGCGATTGGGGGCACGGTGACCTACGACTCGCGGGACAGCGTGTTTTTGACGACGCGCGGAGCGCGCACCGAGGTGAACGCCGAGGTGGCCGGAGCCGATGGCGGGCTGGGCGGCGACGTCAACGTGTACAAACTGAATTTGGAGAGCCGGGTGTTTTTCCCGTTACCCAATCAGCAGGTATTCGAGCTGATGGGGGCGGCCCGGGTAGTGGACGCGTTTGGCGCGACGGCGGCAAACGGCACGAACGTCATCGAGACCGCGGTGAACGGGAACGGCCCGGTGGGGACGCACGCGGTGCGTCGCCCGGTCGATCCGGTGCCCATTTTTGACCGGTATTTTCTTGGTGGGGCCAATACATTGCGGGGGTTTGCGTTTCGGCAGGTCGGGCCGCTGGATATCCAGGGCCAGCCGATCGGCGGGAACACGTCGCTGAATGGGACGGCGGAGTACACCTACCCGATTATCGAGAAGGTGCGGGGCGCGGTATTTTTCGACGCAGGCAACGTCTATCCCAACGCGTATGAGGTGGGCCTGAGCAGTGTGAAATCCGACGCGGGCCTTGGGTTGCGGCTCAACCTGCCGATAGGGCCATTGCGGCTGGACTACGGGTATCCGATTATGACGGACAAGCAGGCGGGCCGGGTTGGAAAATTTCAGTTTAGTGTTGGCACCACGTTCTGATATACTGGGGCCACTCAATGGAAAGGAACGACAGAAAGGTTATAGAACCAACATGAAGAATACCATAGCTGCCATTATTGCCTCCGCCGTGTTCGGGTTGGGATTGACCGCGTCCGCGCAGGTGCCGGCCGGTCGGATTGTGACCGTCGACCTGAACAAAGTGTTTAACGACTATTACAAGACGCCCATTGCGTCGGCGAAGCTCAAGGAGACGGCCGACTCATTCAACAAAGAGCACGACGAGATGATGGCGAACTACAAGAAGGAGATCGACGATCTCAACAAGTTGCGTGACGATCAGGACAAGCCGGAGTACACGGCAGACGTCCGTGAGCAGAAGCGCAAAGCGGTGGCAGACAAGCTGACCGAGACGCAGAAGATGCAGCGTGATATTGATGATTATCGTGTGAGCCACCGGAAGATTCTCGAGGAGCAGACCCAAAGGATGCGCCAGACGATCCTGAAGGAAATTCAGGACGTGATCAACACGGAAGCCAATAGCTCCGGTTATCTCCTGGTCCTTGACAAGTCCGGGAACACGCTGAACGGCGTTCCGGCGGTGGTGTACAGCCAGGATTCGATGGATATCACGGCCGACATCATCAAGATTCTGAACAAGAACCAGCCGCCGCCCACGAGCACGGCTGCGCCGGCTGACGGCAAGAGCGACAAGAAGTGAAGTAATGTGCAGCTCACGGCGCGTGATATTGCGCGGATGGTTCGCGGAGAACTGTCCGGCGACCCCGACCAATTGGTAAGCGGGCTGGCGGGGCTGCGGGAGGCCACGTCGAGCGACGTGAGTTTCCTGGCCAGCCCGAAGTACCAGGTCGCGGCCAAGGCGACGCACGCCTGTGCGTTGATTATTGGCCGGGACATTTCCGTTGATTTTGGCGGGGTCCTGATTCGCGTCGACAATCCTTCGGAGGCGTTTGCCGAATTGGTCCGGCAAGTTGCGCCTCCGCCGGTGACGTTTGCTCCTGGTATTCACCCGACGGCGGTCGTGGCCCGCAGCGCGCGACTCGGCAGGGATGTATCCATTCAACCCCACGCGGTCCTTGAGGATCGCGTGGTCATTGGCGATCAGTCGGTTATCGGCGCCGGGACTTACATCGGCCACGAGAGCCGGGTGGGAGCCGATTGCCGGTTCTACGCCAACGTCAGTCTCCGCGAGCGGACGGTGATCGGGGACCGGGTGATTCTGCATTCGGGTGTGGTGCTGGGCGCGGACGGGTTCGGCTACGAGCAGGTTGACGGCGAGCACAAGAAGATTCCACAGGTGGGCAACGTCGAGGTTGGGGACGATGTGGAGATCGGAGCGAACACGGCGATTGACCGTGGCCGGTTCGGGCGGACGCGAATCGGGAAGGGCACGAAGATCGACAACCTGGTGCAGATCGGGCACAACTGTGTGGTTGGGGATCATTGCATCATCTGCGGGTTGGTGGGGATGGCGGGCAGCACGATCATCGGCCATCACGTGACGATCGCGGGGCAGGTGGGCATTGCCGGGCATCTGACGATCGGCGACAAGAGCATCATCATGGCGCAAGCGGGCGTGACGAAGGATGTACCGCCCGGCTCGATCATGTTGGGGGCGCCGGCGGTTCCGCACAAGGAATTCAAACGGGTCAACGCCGCCATCCAGCGCCTGCCGGATACGGTGGGCAAGTTCCACGAAGTGGAACAGCAGCTTGCCGAGCTGCGGCGGCGATTGGAATCCGCTTCCCCGTAGTGTGTCAGTCTGACCTTCCGAAGTGTGACACGGTTGGGCACCTGGGACAGATTGCGCCGGTCCGTCCTCTGAAAATCCGAGCCGGCGTGCGATTCGCTTGATGGCACCACGTGTGCTAACGTGGATTGTTCCATGATTCGTCCCGACAAATTTACGATCAAGGGCCAGGAGGCGCTGCAGTCGGCGCAGGAGATTGCGCAGAAGCTCAACCACCCCGAGGTGGATGCCGAGCACCTGCTGTCCGCGCTCATTCAACAGCCGGATGGACTGGTGCGTCCGCTGTTGGACAAGCTGGGGGCGAACGCGGACGGCATTCTACGGTCGCTGGACGAGAATTTGAATCGTCGGTCGCAAGTGCATGGGGCGAACGTGGACCAGTTGGCCATGAGCCGGGCGCTGCGGGCGGCGTTGGAGGCGGCATTCACGCAGGCCGACAAGTTGAAGGACCAATTTGTCGGCACGGAGCACATGCTGCTGGGGATCGCGGAGACGACGAATCTGCTCAAGTCGCATGGAGTAACGCCGCTGGCGATTCTCAAGGCGTTGCGTGACGTTCGCGGGAACGCGCAGGTTACGGACCAGAATCCCGAGGACAAATACCAATCGTTGACGAAGTACGGGCGCGATCTGACGGAGGACGCGCGGCGGGGCAAGCTGGATCCGGTGATTGGGCGTGACATGGAGATTCGGCGGGTCATTCAGGTACTGTCGCGGCGAACGAAGAACAATCCCGTTCTCATTGGCGATCCGGGCGTGGGCAAGACGGCCATTGCCGAGGGCCTGGCGCGGCGCATTGTCAGCGGGGACGTGCCCGAGGGGCTGAAGGGCAAACGGCTGATCTCGATGGATATCGGGTCGATGCTGGCGGGCGCGAAATACCGTGGCGAGTTTGAGGATCGTCTGAAAGCGTTCTTGAAAGAGGTGATTGCCAGCGAAGGCAATATCATCCTGTTCATTGACGAACTGCACACGGTGGTCGGCGCGGGCAAGGCGGAGGGCGCGCCCGTGGATGCGGCGAACATGCTCAAGCCATCGCTGGCGCGAGGCGAATTGCACACCATCGGCGCGACGACGCTGGACGAATACCGCAAATACATCGAGAAAGACCCGGCGTTGGAGCGGCGGTTCCAGCCGATCATGGTTGGCGAGCCGACGGTCGAAGATACGATTGCCATTTTGCGCGGATTGAAGGAGCGATACGAGGTGCATCACGGGGTGCGGATCCAGGACAGCGCGCTGGTGAGCGCGGCGGTGTTGTCGCATCGGTACATTGCCGATCGGTTTCTGCCGGACAAAGCGATTGACCTGGTGGACGAAGCGGCGTCGCGGCTGCGGATTGAATTGGATTCGATGCCGACGGAGCTGGACCAACTGGATCGTCGCGTGATGCAATTGGAGATCGAGCGCACGGCGTTGAAGAAGGAGAGCGACAAGGCGAGCAAGGAGCGATTGCAGAAGCTGGAGAAGGAACTGGCGGATCTGCAGGAGGACAGCAAGAAGCTCAAGGCGCAATGGCAGAACGAGAAGGGCGCGGTTGATGAGATTCGCAGCCTGAAGTCGGCGATCGAGATGTCGAAGGAGCAGATCGAGTCGGCGAAGCGGGAGGGGAACCTCACCAAGGCCAGCGAGATCCAGTACGGGCGATTGCCGGAGCTGGAGAAGAAGCTGGAGGCGGCGGACGCGAAGCTCACGAAGCTGCAGAAGGGGGGCCGGATGCTGACCGAAGAGGTCACGGAGAATGATATTGCCGAGGTGGTGGCGGCGTGGACGGGGATTCCCGTGTCGCGGCTGCTCGAAGGCGAGCGCGACAAGCTGGTGCACATGGAGGAACGGCTGCGGTTACGTGTCATCGGACAGGAAGACGCGGTGGCCGCGGTGTCGAATGCGGTGCGTCGGGCGCGGAGCGGCTTGCAGGACCCGAATCGGCCGATTGGTTCGTTTATTTTCCTCGGGCCGACGGGCGTGGGGAAGACGGAACTGGCGCGGGCGCTGGCGGAGTTTCTGTTTGACGACGAAAACGCGATGGTGCGGATCGACATGAGCGAGTACATGGAGAAACACACCGTGGCGCGGTTGATTGGCGCGCCGCCGGGTTACGTCGGTTACGAGGAGGGCGGACAACTGACCGAAGCGGTGCGGCGTCGGCCGTACTGCGTGGTGTTGTTCGATGAGATTGAGAAAGCGCACCACGACGTGTTCAACGTGATGCTGCAGGTGCTGGATGATGGTCGGCTGACAGACGGCCAGGGGCGCGTGGTGGATTTCAAGAACACGGTGTTGATCATGACGAGCAACATCGGCTCGCAGCATTTTGCCGAGGGGCGGTCGGATGACGAAGCGACGCGGCAACGCGTGATGGAAGAGTTGCGGGCGCATTTCCGGCCCGAGTTTCTGAATCGCGTGGACGAGGTGGTGGTGTTCCACGGATTGACCCGTGACGACATCAAGAAGATCGTCGACATTCAACTGGCGCGGGTCCAGAAACGGCTCGCGAACCAGAACATTACGCTGACGGTGACGGATGCGGCGAAGGAAGTGGTCGCGCGGGAGGGGTACGACCCGGTGTTTGGGGCGCGGCCGCTGAAGCGGGTGATTCAGAAGAAGATTCTGGATGCGTTGTCACTGGAGATCCTGTCGGGCAACTTCAAGGAAGGCGACAAGATCAAGGTGGTGGTGGACAAGAAGCGGGCGGGCGAACTGGCATTTGAGCGCGGGTAAACAGCCCTCACCCTGACCCTCTCCCTTGGAAAGGGAGAGGGGAAGGCGCTCAGGCTTGCCGGAAGAAGCTGATCAGCTCTTGCGGCGACGGACAACGAACAACAGACCCGCGAGACCCATGCCCACGAGAGAGATCGTGCCGGGTTCGGGGATGAACTGGATCGTGGCCGAGCCGGTCAGGGAGCCATAGCTGACGGTGCCGGTGAAATCGTAGCTGCCGGGCGCCTGGGTGGCGATATCGTAATCAAGGATTTGCTGATCGCTGTCGCCGAGATTGGGGTCGTCACCGCCCTCGGCGGCTGTATAGCTGGCATAGGCGTTGCCGGCGCCGATGCTGATGATTTCGTTGACCTGTTGGCCGGGGTCACCGCTGTTGACGATGGAGAACCCGCCGCTGATGTCCAAGCCGTTGCTAAACACCAAGCCGATGTCGTACTGGTCGTAGGTCCAGTCGCCCGGCAGAATGCTGTTGTTGGGCCAGTCGACGCCGAGGTTATTGCCGGGGTCGCTGCTGGACAAGGTGATGCCGAAGCTGTTCATGTTGATGAGAGAGCCATTGCCATTAACGATGGAGACGAGCGATGCGCGCGTGCCGTACTCATTATTGTAGGGCGCAGCGGGGTCGGCCTGACCCATCCAGGACGCGTAACCGGTCACGAAATTGGCGGCGACGGGCAGGGAGAGGGGCGCGACGCTGAACTGGCTGGGGCCGGCGGCGCCGTAGGATGTCAGGCCATTTTCGGCGGCGTATGTTGCGTTGGCGGCCCAGGCACTCCAAGATGGCGAGCCGTAGATGTTTGGCGCCATGGTGGCTTCGGTGGTGATGGTGACCTGGGCGGTGGCGGTGATAGCGGCGGTGAGACCAATTGTGATGGCAGCCAGCAGTGTTTTCATAAACTCCTTTGTGTTATGCCCATAGAATTGCGTTACCCGTTCTGACAACTCTCCGTCGTTACAGCGCGGAGAACCCCGGCGTTGTGCTACCGAGCAGAGGGAAAGAACTCGCTCCTGGGGAGAGTTTGTATTCCTTTGCGATTGGCAAAGCAAGTGAAATATTTCACAAACTTGCCCGGAGAGGCGGTTGACGCGAAAAGATTCGGCTACCGTAACCGCGATGAAACATGCGGGGCGATGGCGTTTAGCTGCCGGAACGGATTTGTGACGCGATCGAGATAAAGAGTCGCGACGGATGGCTGTTGTGTTATTCGGACTTGTCCGAAGGCGGCGAGATGGGTTTGCCGGTGGTCATGGTGCCCGGCTGGTAGGTGACGGGGCCGGCGCCGAGGGAGCCGGCGGAATATTCGGGTTTCGTGCGTTTGGCCATGCCGCGATCCTTGGCGCTGGTCGACTTTTCCGCGGGGCGAACCATTTCCTGTTCGATCGGTCGGAGTGGGGAAGAAGCGGGCTTGGCGAGAGCGGACTCGTAGCGAAGTTCGACGGGGCCGAGGCGGATCGAGACGCCGTCTTTCAGTTTCACGGCCATGACCTGCTGACCGTTCACGAAAGTGCCATTGGTCGAATTGAAATCGTGGATCTGGTAGTCGTCGCCGTCGCGGACGAGGATGCCGTGCTGGGACGAGATGTTGCCCTCGGGGATGCAAATGGTGTTGTCCTCGTTGCGGCCGAAGGTGATGAGTTTCTCCGTCAGCTCGAAGGTGGCGGCGATGGATTCTGGCGACACAATATGAAGTTTTGGCATAAGCGACCTCGTGGCGTAACTTAGCGAAAGTGGGGGGCGGAGTCAATGGGGAGACGGGATTGATGAGTTTGTGGCCGCGAATCTCATTCGTGGTGATTCACGTTCTACAGCGGAGCAGGCGCCGCGAAAACGTTTCGCGGCTACAAAACGACCGATCCTTGAAATTTGAGGGAAAAGCGTGAGAATAATCGCGAGGTGACGATTATGGCGAACCACTGGTTACTGAAAACGGAGCCGAGCACGTATTCGTATGCGGATTTGGAGCGGCAGAAGAAGGCCGTGTGGGATGGGGTATCGAATCCGCTGGCGCTGAAACATATTCGGGGCATGAAAAAGGGCGATCTGGCGTTCATTTATCACACCGGCGACGAGAAACAGATTGTCGGCATTGCGGAGGTGGCGAGCGATGCCTATCCGGACCCGAAGGAGAAGGATGAGAAGTTGGTGGTGGTGGATTTGAGGCCGCGGGAGCGGCTCGAGAGGCCGGTGACATTGGCGGAGATCAAGGCGGATGGTGAATTTCGGGATTGGGAGCTGGTGCGGATGGGGCGTCTCAGCGTGATGCCGGTGAGCGAGGAGAGATGGAAGAAGCTGGTGGGGATGGGGAAGTGAGAGCCTCGACAATCCCGGGCCGAATCCGTGGGGCTTGCGTCGTATCGGCGGACGCTTCATAGTGGGATATGGCAGGGCGATTCGCGCCGGATCAGAGTGAGAGGATTCCGTGGGAGGGCTTGGATGATGAAGCAGTTATTCAGTTCGATGGACAGCGCCCGGATGGGATTGGTTCGCAGCTTGTTGGACTCGGCGGAGATTGCATATGAGGTCCGCAACAAGGCGGTTTCCCAGGCGGTAGTGGGTTTTGCATTCCAGGAAGAATTGTGGGTTGCGGAAGACGATTACGCGGACGCGGCGAAGTTGCTGGCTGAATCTCGCAGCGAGTGACGATGCGGGGAGTGGGGCTCGCGGAGAGCGCGATGCCGGTCAACGAGGCGAGGTGGAGGAACTTGGTGGGGGAGGGGTGAAGCGATCTCGCATTTCTCGTAACATTTGGGTACGACCCTGATACTGCCCAAGGTTCGGTCGAAGAATGAGAGGAGGGTAATCGTTCTATGGAAAACGACATTCGCGAGCATTTGAAGGTAATCCAGAGCAAATTGGAGGGCATTGAAAAAACATTGGAAGAGGTCCGCGCTCAGCCTAAACAGGAGAAGTTTAGGAAAGCCTTTAGGAAAGCGCCGGAAATAACACTAGCGGAGGTGCAGTCGTGGAAGAACGGTGACCTGATCACTCTCCTCGTGTATGACCCGGACGGTTGGGATCAGGCTCATCCCTGTCGCGTCATTGGGTACAGACACGACCGTCTGGAAGGCAGTGATGAGGAGATGATGGCCCGACCTGCTCACGGGTTTCAGCGTGTAGGCTATGACGACAAACCGGAGGATTGGAAACCGTATGAATTTGTTGTTTATGAAGACTGCTGCTTAACGAAACACGGAGACGGCGGTATCAAGCTTTTACCGGCGGATTGGGATTCTTAGTGTGCGACCAGTGATGAACTGAAGACAAGAAAGCCGGCGCGGTCTCCGGGGCGATTCTTCTGACGGCAAGCCCCGCTAGCCATGATGTTGCATGGGGCGACGGTCAAGGTTAGAGTTATCGCGCCATGAAGAACGTTGCGAACAACTATGCAGACTTGTCGTTATCCGTCCGAGGCGACTTGGCGACGAAGTTTGCTGCGAACCTTCGGGTCTGGTTTCCCGGCTCGAAGGTGACGGCTGAAGAAGCTGAATCACCACTGAAGGTGGACGTCAGGGGACTGTCGGACAGGAATCGCCGAAGAGTTGAGCATCAGATCGGATTGCACATTCGAGTCTTCCGTGAGTTGGACAGGTTTTCAGTAATCCTTCAGTATACGGACGCCAATTACAAAATCTCGCGGAGGTTGCTGGAGGAGGTTCGGACGAGCCCTGAGACGCTTGTCTTTGCAACGACGTTCTTTCGGTCGACGATTCAGTCGCTTCGCCTTGACGTACTCGTGACGCTGGCGGCACTTTTTGAGCGTCCCTCGCTCCGTGCGCAGACCGCAAGTATCCCCGGCTTACTTCAATTCATTCGAGCACATCACAGTGACCTCCACCAGATACCGAGGAACACATTCGAGTTCCGTCCCACGAAAGGGGACCTGGAGCCTTTGACGCTGGCTCGCGTGGATTCGTTTTTGCAACTGCTCAACGACTACGAAGGTGGGGGAGCGATTGCGCTGTCCGAGCAGATCGTCACGAAGGTCCGGGAGCATCGGGACAGGCTTTCCGCCCACTTCGAACGGCGCCACTTCCTCGACATTTCTTCGTATCCACAAGAATTGGTGTTGAAGGATTCCGACGTCGAAAGACTGATTGCTGAGGCGAAGGCGATAGTACGACCATGCTGGCAGGCGTATGAGGGGGGGCGATGACTCGATGGAGCTTTGCACGGCAATGGACGTTGAGAACGTTTTGCGACGGATCAAGGAACATCGGGAATGGGCGCAAGAGCGACTTCGCACGTTTCGAGCAAGAATCCCTGCTGTGGCACGCTGAATTAACTCATCTGCGCTTCTCTCCCAGCCTACATTGGGTAGCGACAGAGATTCCTCGCCACGCGCCGGGTGACAAAGCCTGCGGTTCGAGGTGGTATCAGAATGCAGACCTGCCCGGCTCGGCAGGAGCCATTGCTTTTGGGGAGACGGGAGACCTTCGGTCGAGAGTTGTGCGCGGTCGGAGCGTTAGCCCCGTTGGGGCAACGCCCCCTCACGGGGAGACCGGAGCACAACGAGAGATAAACGGCCGGCGGTCATAGACCGCCGCTACAGTGCGGAATCGAGCGGCGTTGGACGCGACGGAGCGCGTCCCTCCAAAACAACTGCTACATTCGGGTGAGGCCTGTCGATGAGCGGAGGTAGGCGGGGAAGGGCGGTTGGGTGGAGGCGGCGGCGATTGGGCGTGGCGGGGGGATGGCGCGGAATGGTAACCACTGGCAAGCGAGTGGGGAGGGACGACTGCCCCCTCACCTGAATCCTCTCCCCCTCGGCGGGGGAGAGGAGAATCGCTTCAAGCGTTAGCGAGGCGGGCGGCGATGTAATCGGGTGCCGATTTGCAAATTGACATAGTATCGCTAATGGGATATGATGTGGGGATGATGTTCTTTGACAAGATGGTTCAGGGGTCGCCGCTCGAGGTTGGAGAGGGGGCAGCCCTTGTCGGGGACAGATCGGGGGGGGAGGCTGAGAAAAACAAAAAATCACAAAACGAACCCGAGCCGTGGCAGGGGGCTGTCTTTGGTAATTATTTGGGAGGCAGATGGTTGGAGAAAGTCGTTGTCGGATTTCTTTACACTTTTTGGGGAAAAACGAACCCGAGAAAGCCGAAAACGAACCCGAGTTAAGGGGAAACGAACCCAAGAAAATCGAAAACGAACCCGAAACGAACCCGAGATTGCGGGGGGGGCGATCGAAGGCAACCCTCACCCTGACCCTCTCCCTTGAGAAGGGCGAGGGGAATGCTCGTTCCGATTACGTGGCGAACGGCAGAGATTTGCCGCAGACTACGGCGGCGTCTCGCGGACTCGGTTGCCGCCGAGAATACGACCTGGCGGCGTCTCGCGGACTCGGCTTTCGGTGCGCTCAGGACGACAGGGCGGGGGCTATGAATGAGCGCGTCACGCTATGCGGCGGGTTGTTGTTGGGTGAGGCAGTGGAAGGAGCCGAGGCCCCAGATGAGGTTGGTGCTATCGATGCCGATGACGCGTCGGTCGGGGAAGAGGTGTTGCAGGGTGTCGAGCGCGGCTTTGTCGGTGGATGGATTGCGATAGGTTGGCAGGAGAACGACGTGATTGGCGATATAGAAATTGGCGTAGCTGGCCGGGAGACGCTGGCCGCGGTATTCGACGACGCCCGGCATGGGCAGCTCGACGATGCGGAGGGGTCGGCCGTCCTGATCGCGCATGGTTTTCAGGCGCATGAGGTTTTCCTGGAGGGGCGTGTAGTTGACGTCGTGGGGATCGTGCTCGAGAGCAGTCACGATGGTGGTTGGGTTCACGAAACGGGTGAGGTCGTCGACGTGACCATCGGTATCATCGCCGGCGATGCCGTTGCCGAGCCAGAGGATGTTGGAGACGCCGAGATAATCGCGAAGATACTGCTCGATCTGCGGCTGGGTGAGCTGGGGATTGCGATTCGGGTTCAACAGAACCGAGGTGGTGGTCAGGAGCGTGCCTGCGCCATTGGCGTCGATGGAGCCGCCCTCCAACACGATGCCCGGACTGAAGACATCGAGACCGAGCAACTCGGCGACCCGTTGGGGGACGGCATCGTCATCGTCGTGAAGCCGGTACTTGTTGCCGTAGGCGTTGTAACGCCAGTCGACGACGGCGAGATCGTGGCCGCGGGCGACGAAGATGGGGCCGTGATCGCGGCACCAGGGTTCATAGGACGGGATGCGATGATAGAAGACGTTCGGCTCGTGTTCACCGATGGCGCGGCGGGCGATGGATTCGATGGCGTCGTCGCGGACATTAATATGGACAGGCTCGTGCGGGGCGAGGGCGCGGACGATCTCGCCGAATGTGGGAAGAACCTCGTCGTAGCGATCCGGGAAACTGACGCCATCGGGCCGGGGCCAACTGAGCCACGTGGCCGCGTGGGGAGTCCATTCGGCGGGCATGCGGTAGCCGAGTTCGCGAGGTGTCGATGACGCACGAGTCATTGGGCAATCTGTTAGCAGGTTCGCGACGACCGCGAAAGAAGTTTCGCTCGGGAGCGACGCGATGTTAGTTTGGAGGCAGATGAACGCCACTTTTAGGCTGATTATTGGGTTCCTGCTTCTGTTCGCCGGTGTCGCGCGCGGACAGGGAACGAATGCGCCCGAAGCGGGCATCAACGTCCATGACGGATTCGACGGACCCGAGCTGAGCAAGATTTGGGACACGAGCCGGTGCGTGCCTGGATCGGTCGAAATCGAGACCAACGTGGTGCGCAGGGGGCATGGGGCGGTGAAGATTACCGTGCGCTCCGGCAATAAGTTTGAGGCGGGCATCAACGGCAACAAAGACAGCGAACGGACAGAGTTGGCTGAAGGAAGCAAGAAGCTGGTGTCGAGGGAAGGGGTGGGGTATCAGTACGCGTTCAGCGATTTCATTCCGACGGATTTTCCCATCGTGCCGACGCGGCTCGTGCTGGCGCAGTGGAAACAGTACTGTCCCGAACACGGGAACTGCTCCGACGACAGTCCGGTCGTGGCGCTGCGGTATGTGTCCGGGAGACTGTTTATCACGCGGCAGGTCGGTCCGCATCCGGAGACGTTATTTGAAACGATGGAAGACATTCGGGGCAAGTGGACGGATTTGCGGTTTCAAATCCGGTTCACGACCAACGACACCGGGCGGATCAAGGCGTGGATGAACGGGAAGCAGGTGGTGGACTTCACGGGCGTGACCGCGTATCCCGAAGATGCGACGACGAGTTACCCGCATCCGAGCTGGTTTTATTTCAAGATGGGTCTGTACCGGGATGTGATGGCCGAGCCGATGACGATTTACATCGATGAATATTCCAAACGGCAGTTGCGAGACGGCGAACTCTGAGCGCGGCTTGACCGGGCGGAGCGCCACGCAGTTATTCGTCGAGCAAACGATGCGTGATACCGGTGTACGCGTCGATACGGCGGTCGCGAAGGAACGGCCAATGCTGGCGGGTTTCCTCAACGTTGCGGAGGTCGCATTTGGCGATGATGATTTCTTCGGTGTCGTGGCCGGCGCGGGCGATGATTTCGCCGAATGGATCGCAAACGAAGGAGCCGCCCCAGAATTGGACAGTGCCTTCGAGACCGATGCGGTTGGGGACAGCGACGAACACGCCATTGGCGATGGCGTGAGCGCGCTGGATGGTGACCCAGGCGTCGTACTGTTTGGCGCCGAACCGGTTTTTCTCGCGGAGATGCCAGCCGATGGCGGTTGGATAGAAAATGATCTGGGCGCCTTTCAAAGCGGTGAGCCGCGCGGCTTCCGGATACCATTGATCCCAGCAGATCAGCGTGCCGATGGCGGCGCGCGGTGTGGCGAACGATTGGAAGCCGAGGTCGCCCGGCGTGAAATAGAATTTTTCGTAGTAGAGCGGGTCGTCGGGTATGTGCATCTTGCGATAGCGCCCGATGAGCCTGCCGCGGGGGTCGATGACGACGGCGGTGTTGTGGTAGAGGCCGGCGGAACGTTTTTCGAAGATCGAGCCGATGATGGTAATGCGGTGTTTGCGGGCGGCGTGAGAGAGGGCGGTAGTGGTCGGGCCGGGGATGGATTCCGCGAGGGCGAACTGGGAATGGTCCTCGGACTGGCAAAAGTAGAGCGAGCGGAAGAGTTCCGGCAGGCAAACGATGTGCGCGCCGCGTTGGGCCGCTTTGGCGACGAGGGCGAGCGCGTGTTTGAGGTTGGCGGCGGGCTGCGCGGTACAGCGCATTTGGACGAGGCCGACGGAGATCGAATGACATTTGGCGCTCATGCAGAAAAAGGCGGGAAAACCATGATGAATTTCTTGCATTGCTGCAAGGAATTTGTTTTTCTTCGCAACGGGAACCAGACAACGGCCACATGCATTTTGTTCCATCGAAGATTTTCCTGACCAAGGGGGTCGGCACGCACAAGCACGAGCTGCGGAGTTTCGAGCTGGCGTTGCGGGACGCAGCGATCGAGAAATGCAACCTGGTGACCGTGTCGAGCATCCTGCCGCCGCGTTGCAAGATCATCTCGCGGAAGCAGGGCGAGCAGTTGCTGCAGCCGGGGCAGATCACGTTTGCGGTGATAGCACGGCTGTCGACGAACGAGCCGCATCGGTTGATTGCGGCGTCGATTGGCGTGGCGCAGCCGTCGGACGAAGATGCGTACGGTTATTTGAGCGAGTTGCACGCGTACGGGATGAACGACACGACGGCGGGGAATTTTTCGGAAGACTGGGCGGCGGCGATGCTGGCGACGACGCTGGGGGTGGATTTCAACGAGGACGCGAGCTGGGACGAGAAGGAACAGGTATTCCGCATGAGCGGAAAGATCGTTCGCACAAGCAATTGCACGCAGACGGCCGTGGGGCATCCACAGGGATTGTACACGACGGTGATTACGGCGGCGATATGCTTATTCTGAGACGGAACGGTGGTTTGCCTTTCCGTACAAACACACTTATTATAACGCCGTGAAGAACGACGTAGTTGAAGTGCAGGTCAAAGGCGTGCTGCCGACCACGACGGGTTGCGCGGTGTTTGTGGGCAACGACGAGAAGACGTTTGTCATCTACGTCGATCACAGCGTCGGAGCGGCGATCACGATGTTTCTGCGTAACACGCCGAAGGAGCGGCCGCTGACGCACGATCTGATTGGGCACATTTTTACGGGACTGGGCGTGAAGGTGGAGCGGATCGTGATTAATGATTTGAAGAACAGCACGTATTACGCGCGGCTGGTATTGCGATCCGAAAACGAACTGGGAAAGAAGATTTTGGAGATCGACTCGCGGCCGAGTGATTGCATTGCCCTGGCGGTCCAGCAGAAGAGCCCGATTTACGTTGCCAACAAGGTGTTCCAAGTCGTCGAGGACATGTCCGAGGTTCTCAAGCGGATGAAGCAGGAAGGCGGCGAGGAATTTACGGGCCAGGAGGAGGAAGGTCAGCCGGAGTAAGCGTGTCGAGCAGTTCTTACTGCCACCACGGTCGATCCACCCAGTAGACATAAATCGAGTAGCCGATCACGGCGACGGGATCGAGGTGGAGCAAAGGCGCATAGAGGCCGCGCATCTGGTCGGAGAAATAAAGGCCGCGCAGATTCGTCACGCTGACGGCGACATAGCCAGGCAGAGCGGGTCTGCCGAGCAGTTTGTCATCGAAGAACGGCCCGCCGGGCAGGTAGGTACAATCGATTTTGTAATAGGCCGGATCCGCGCTGCCGAAGTAGCTGAGGTTGATGTGGTGAACATCGTGTTGGTCCATCCACACCTTCAAGCCCTTCAGATCCTGTCCCCAATCCAGATTGGAATCGACAAGATATTCGTGTCCGTGACTCGGGCCGCCGACGAACTGGTTGAAGAAAGCAAGGTAGTGGGGACTAATGGATAGAAACTCGGCCACCGCCAGCAGCAGAACGGCAACCAGGGCGACGCGTAGCGGTCGCGACCGCGTGGCGTACAGCGAGGCGATGGCGTACCCCGCCAGCATCAAGACGAAGGGATAGACGGGAAGGATGTGGCGCAGGCCGATATTCAGGTTGGCCATCATCGCGGCTGCGAGAAATGTCGCTGGCGGCAACAACACGTAAACGGAATCGTCGACAAAGCGCTGCCAGTGCCTTACCGCCAAGACGAGCCCGGCGGCGAGCAACACGATGAGAGATATGGGCGTCTTGATCAGGAACGCAAACGGAAAGAACCACCACCAACCATTCAATCGGTAGCTTCCCGCTAGAAACGCGCTGCGCTTTTGGGCTTTGACTTGTCCGAGCAGGAACCCCTCGCTGTAAGCGTTCGGAAGGAGGTGGTGTTCGTCGACCCAGGCGACGGCGCGGGTGAGGGTGGGCGTGCGCTGGAGGAAGACGGGATACTTCTGGAATTCCATTCGCGACTCCGGCGAAGCGGATGGCAGGAACCGAAAGTCGTACGCGGCCCATATACCTGCCCAGGCCGAACATACGAGGATCACGAAAACAACCGCCGCCATCGCAAGCTTCGTTCCCGGGGTCGCGAGTTGCTTCGTCCTCCGCATCTGGACCGACCAGGGAGATTTGTGCCAGACTCGCGCTAGAAGCAGAACCAGCACGATCGGGCCAAGGAGAATGGCGGAGAATTTGCCTGTCTCCGCTAGGACGAAAAAGGCGATCAGGCCGAGCAGGTTCGACCCCGTTACGCGACGGGCGGTCCGCCACAGGAAATAGGCGGCGCCAAACGTAAAGCAGGCGACACCGAAATCCGTGGTCACGAGCCGGCAGTGCGCCAGGATATTCGGTTCGATGGTGTACAACCCGAGCACCGTCGCCGCGGGCCAGAATCCAAACAGCTCGCGCGCCCAACAGAACACCAACACGCCCAGGAGTACGCCCAATAACACAATCATGAATCGCGCGGCGTACAGCAGGTGGTCGGCGTTGTTCGCGACGTACAGAGTATCGTGACAAAAGAAGAACTGGTGATTCATCACCCATTCCGAGGAAGGAACGCTGTCGATTTGTTGGATGTTGATCTTGATTCCGTCCATGCCGAGCAATGGCAGCGCCGCCCACATGCGGATGAGCGGCGGATGCTCCGGATCGGTGCGGTAATCATGAAACTTCAGGGCGCAGTAGCCCGCCACGAGATGTTGCGGTTCGTCCCAGGTCGCCGATTCCCGGACGTAGCTGCCGACGGCGATGGCCATGAACACGACGGCGAAACCGAGCAGGAGAAAAATGCACCGAAGCCGTTCGGATAGTTTCATGATCGCGGATTATACCACCAATTCGTTTCCATCCAGTAAACCTGAATCGAGTGCCCGATCACGTCCACCGGTTCGCGCTGCAAGAGTGGTTGGTAGAATGTGGCCGGCGCATCGCGGGGAACACCGTGAAGGTTTTGCACGCTGACCGCGACATAACCGGGAAATCGCAGTCTGGCGATCGTTGGTTTGGAATTGTCGAAGATGCCAGGCAGTCGCGCCCAACGGATTCCGTAATACGATGGATCCGCAGTGCCGAAATAGGAGAGGTTGATCTCGTTGACGTGATGCTCGTTCATCCATTTCTTGAGCGGCTTGAGATCCTGGCCCCAGTCGATGTTTGAGTCCAAGAGAATCCAATGGCCCTTGTTCGGACCGCCGACGCCCTGGTTGAAGAACGCCAGGCAATGTGGATACACCGTGGCCAATTCGAGCGAAGCCAGTGCCACGGGAACGAGGAGTGCCGGCGCTCGCCATTTGGCGCTGATCGTGTGGAGCGTTACTCCGGCGATCAGAAGCACCGACGGGTAAATCGGCAGGATATGACGCAATCCGATGTTGAGATGCGCCGTCATCGCGATGCCAAAGAAAATGGCGGGTGGCAACACGAGGAATACTCCATCCATCTTCCATCGCGCACGCTGCTGAACGAGCAGCGCCAGGCCGCCAATCAGCAACAACAAGACGATGAGCGGTGTTTTGACAACAAATGCCACCGGAAAGTAGTACCACCAACCCGTCCGGCTGAACTGACCGGCCAGATACGCTGTGCGATGCCGGGCTTTTATCTGGCCCAGAATCAGGCTTTGCGCGTACGCGTCCGGCACCAGTTCCTGCTTGTCCAGCCAGCCGGCCACGCGCGAGATCATCGGCGCGTTCCGAAGGAATTGGGGATTGTTTCGGATCATCTGAATGTCGGTGTTTGGAACGATGGGGCCGTACTGAAAATCGTACACCGCCCATATCATCGCGTATGATGTCAGAGTCAGGCCGGCCACGAGCGCAAGTACCGCAAGCAACTTCGAGCTCCGTGAACGAAGCTCTCCGCTCCTCGCCAGGGGACAGGGCCACGGATCGGCGAGCAAGAGGTGTATCACCAGCAACGCCAGCACAATCGGTCCGAGAATCAGCGCGGAAAACTTCGAGACCTGCGCGAGACTGAAGAACACTGCCGTCCCGATGAAGTTCCCGACGCTGAGTTTTCGTGTCGTTCGCCAGAGGAAGTACACGGTCCCAAACCAAAAGCACGTCAGGCCGAAGTCGGTTGTGACCAGGCTCGCGTGCGCCACGATATTGGGTTCAACGCAGTACAGTGCGAGGACCGCCGCGGCCGTCCAAAACCCGAAAAGCTCTCGCGCCCAACTGAACACCAGCACGCCGAGCAAAACTCCGAGCAGGACCGTCATGAACCGCGCGCGATAAAGCAATCGGTCGGCATCGTTCAACTCGTAGAGGAAGGAGTGGCTGAATGTCCACTGGTTGGCCACGCTCCACGCGAGGCAATTGGTGTCGATGTGCACATCGTTCATCGCGAGCAACGGCAGCGCCGCCCACATCCGCAGAACGGGTGGATGTTCGGGGTCGATCCGGTAATCGTGAAACCGCAACGCCGTGTAGCCGGCGGTCAGGTGTTGCGGTTCATCCACTGTCGCGGACTCTTGCGTGTAGCTTCCAACAGTCAGCGCGACGAATGTGACCGCGAACGCGCCGAGCACGCACGTCGTTCGGACCCAGCTTCTACCCTCCATGGTGGCGAAGTCTTTCGAGTTGTCGCGATAACGACCACTAAAACTCCGTGGTCGACCATGCGCCGCCTCGCACGAGGCGGGCGTCCTACAGGCCGAGGTTGTTCCCGAGATCGGGCTTGCCGTCCTTCTCGATGATGATCTCGTTGACGGTCTTCCCGGCGGGAATCATCGGCAACACGTGCTCGGTGTACGGCACGATCACATCCAGCACATACGGCTCCTTGGAATCCAGCATCCGCTGCATCGCCGCTCGCAATTCGCTCTTGCGCGTCACCCGCTCGGCGGGAACGTTGAAACCCTTCGCGATCGCGACGTAGTCGGGATAAATCTTCTGCGGGTTCTGCGGATCGCCCAAATACGTGTGGCCGCGATTCGAATCGTAAAATTTGTCTTCCCATTGCACGACCATGCCCAGGTGCTGATTGTTCAACACCAGCGCCTTGGCCGCGATCCGCTCAATGTGCGCCGTCGCCAGTTCCTGGATGTTCATCAGGAAGGAGCCGTCCCCATCGATATCAACAACTTCCTTCTCGGGATGCGCCACCTTCGCCCCCATCGCCGCCGGATAACCATATCCCATCGCCCCGAGCCCCGCCGACGTGAGAAACGTGCGCGGATGCTTGAACTTGTAGTACTGTCCCGCCCACATCTGGTGCTGGCCGACGCCCGTCGTCACGATCGCTTCGCCCTTCGTCAGTTCATCCAGCAACTCGATCGCGTACTGCGGCATGATGATCTCGTTGACGTCGCCCTTCAAAAATTCGCGAACGTATTGCGACTTCAGAACCTCGTCGGTGACACGATAGCGGAAAGGATATTGCTTCTTCCACGCGTCGATCTGCGCGTGCCACTCGGTGAACTTCTTGCCCTTGACCACTTTGTTGAGCTGCTGCAGCGCGTACTTGATGTCGCTGACCACCGGCAAATGCGCAACCTTGTTCTTGTTGATCTCGCTCGGGTCCACATCAATGTGAACAATCGTCCCGTGCTTGGCAAATTCGCTGACCTTGCCCGTCACCCGATCGTCAAACCGCACGCCGAGCGCCAGCAGCAAATCAGATTTGGCCACCGCGTAATTCGCGTACACCGTCCCGTGCATCCCCAGCCACCGCATCGACAGCGGATGCTCCGCCGGAATCGCCCCCACGCCCATCAACGTCGTCGCCACCGGTATGCCCGTCTTCTCGGCGAACTCGACCAGTTCTTGCCCGGCATTGGACGAGATAATCCCGCCGCCCGCATAAATCACCGGTCGCTCGCTCTTCTCGATCAACCCCGCGATCTCGTTGACCGCAATCTCGCTGATCCGTTTGTCGGGATTATATCCGCGCAGTCCGACTTTCTCGGGGAACACCGGCTTGCAGTTGCTCTGCTGCACGTCCTTGGGAATATCGATCCACACCGGCCCGGGCCGGCCCGTGTTGGCGATGTAAAACGCCTCCTTGAACACCCGCGGGATGTCCTCGACGTTCATGACGAGGTAGCTGTGCTTGACGATCGGCAGCGCCAAACCGAATACGTCCGTCTCCTGAAACGCGCCCTTGCCGATCATGCCGCGCGGAACTTGTCCCGTGATGACCACCATCGGGATCGAATCCATGTACGCGTCGGCCACGCCCGTGACGAGGTTCGTCGCCCCGGGGCCGCTGGTCGCAATCGCCACCCCCGTCTTCCCACACGACCGCGCATACCCGTCCGCCGCAAACGCTCCGCCCTGTTCGTGCCGCGGCAAAATCGTCCGAATCTTCTTCGACCGCGTCAGCGCCTGGTGCAGTTCCATGCTCGCGCCGCCCGGATAGGCGAATACCGTGTCCACACCCTCGTGTTCGAGGCATCTGACCACAATGTCGCACCCGCGCATCGGGGCGTTGTGTTCGGCGCCGAGTTCGACAACCGGCGCTTCCTTCTTCGCGTGGCCCTTGGCCGCGGCGCTTTCTTGTTGTTTGCTCATCGGAATTTCATCCATTACAAGGCTGCTGACCTGCCAAACCGCCCCTTAAATACCCCAAAAGTCGCCTCCCGGCAACGCCAAATCGAGTTCGACACCAAGCGCTTTGGACTCCGCTGAAGCCCAATCGCTTCCGTCCTGAGATTGGGTTCGTTTTTGGCTTCGTTTTGGTAACTTTCCCAAGCCGGCTTGCATAACATTGGGTTCGTTTTGCAAATCCCGCCCCCCGATACCCACCCAATTGGTGCGAAAACGCGTGCCAAAACCCCCGAACGAAGCCAAACGAAGCCAATGCGTTTTTCGGCCGTCGTTGTTCCGTAAACCGTTGGCATTCTGCATAATCCACACATCAATTTCCAAAAAACCATTGGCTTCGTTTCGCAGAAACGGGGGGGGTGCCCCCCTCCGCCTGCCCGCCCCGAAAACTTTCGGGGTCGCCGCGCACGGCGAGCGCCGACCCGCTGCCTTCCATATTGTAGGGTAACCGGTCCGGTTGCCGTGGACCACGAGCCGTTCCTCGCTCCGTTGTGCGCCGGTCTCCTGACCCCGCACAATTCCCGTCCGAAGGCTTGCCACGTTTCACGTGGTCCCCCCGACAATCCGAATGATCGAAATCGCGTCCTCGGTTCATAGGTCGCAATCCCGCCGTTTTCCTCCGCGTCTGTCATTCTGAGCGCAGCGAAGAATCTCAGTCGTTTCCGTCTTCCCCTCCCAGCCCCAACGCCAATTACGGCCCGTCTTCATGGCGCAGCAGTATATCATAAAAAGATACGGTATCAAATCTAAAAACATGGGCAATTAACCATCATGCGGGAGGATAGAACCGTCCGAAATCTGCTCGATTTGCTCGCGTCTATAGTGCTATTGGTAGCCGCATGGCTCCGAAACCCGGCCTGCCTCCGAGTCCGCCAGCCCAGCGGCTAGCCGCACGACTGTCATGGTTAGGGATTCTTCTCATGTTGCTGTTGTCAGGGCAAGGGTGTGGGAACAACCAGTCCGAGAAAGCTTTCGAGACAGGTCTGGAAGCCTATCGTGCGCACAACTATGAACTCGCGATTGCGGAGTACAGCGAGGCCATCCGGATCGATCCGAAGCTGATGGAGGCCTATGTCAACAGGGGACTCACCTACAAACAAGAGGGCGTATATGACAAGGCTATCGCTGATTACAGCGAAGCCATCCGTCTCAAACCTGACTATGCGGGGGCTTATTACAACAGGGGAATGGCCTACTCCGACGAACACGACTATGACAAGGCCATTGTCGATTACAGCGAAGCTATCCGGCTCGATCCAAAGTATGCTGGTGCCTACATCAACCGGGGACTCGCCTACGGAGCAAAAGGCGACCAGGACAAGGCCATTGCCGACGAAAACGAAGCCATCCGGCTCGACCCGAAGGATGCCAGAGCCTATTACAACCGGGGGCTCGCCCACGGGCGAAGTGGCGAGTATGACAAGGCCATCGCCGACTTCAGCGAAGCCATTCGGATGAAGCCGGAGTACGCAATAGCCTATTTCAATAGGGGACTCGCCTATGGTCATAGGGGACTCACCTCTGGCTACAAAGGCGATTATGACCAGGCCATTGCCGACGAAAACGAAGCCATCCGGCTCAAGCCGGATTATGTCGACGCCTTCAACACCTTGGGACTCTGCTACTACCGCAGGGGCAATTGGAGCGGCGCCATTACTAATCTCAACGAGGCCATCCGTCTTAGCCCGACAAACATCCCGGCCTACAACGGCATCGCCTGGCTGTTAGCCGTCTGTCCTGACGGTAGTGTTCGCAATGGTTCGAAGGCCCTCGAGTACGCAAAGAAGGCTTGTGAACAGACAGAGTGGAAAGTTCCCCCAGTACTGAGTACGCTAGCAGCGGCCTACGCCGAAGCCGGCGACTTCGACAACGCCGTCAGATGGCAGACCAAGTATCTGGAATCCAACCCGCCGAACAACGACTATGATACCTCGGAGAAAGCCCGCCAGCGGCTCATCCTCTACGAACAGAAGAAGCCCTACCACGAAGAGAGACCGTGAGCCCGCCAACCCCTCACGCCCGGCCCCACCATTTCTAGCGGTTTCCTCCGCCACCCGGGGGCCTCAGCGACCAACATTCTCGCCCAGGAACGATTTGACCATGGCCGCCACTTGCTCCACGGCGTAAACGTGCAGGAAATGGCCAACCCCGGGGATCCGGTTCAACTGCAGATGCGGAATGAGTCTTTGGGCTTTGACTGAATCGAATCGCGGGTGAGCGCTGGCCACGTACAAAACCGGCGCCGTCACCCTCGGCATATCACGCTCGGGTCGCAAATCCTCAATCTGCTCCGGCAGGAACCGCAGCACGGCCTCGGGCGCGGAACACATCATATGGATGATCGCCTCGCAGCGCTCGTCCCGTTCCGACGGCAGGAAGTAGGATTCCCTCAGCGCACCGGCCAGCCGCTCACGAAAATCGGGTTGATCGAGCCACCCACGGATCGTCCTTTGCCCCACCAGCGTCTGGTCCGCTGGTGGAAAGCTCCCATCGAGATTGATGACCGCCCGCGGCTGAATCTGGCCCAATCCCGCCGCCAGCATCGATAGCACGCCACCCATGCTGTGCCCGAGCAGTACCGGCTTCTGCAGCTTCTGATCGACGACGAAATCTACAATCGTCTGGGCATAGTTCGCGAATCCCGGGGTAAAATCGTTGAAGGCCGTTCGTCCATGCCCGGGCAGGTCGACACGAAATATGCGAAACTCTGCCTCCAGACGACGGCTCAACTCCTCAAACTGCCCGCCGTCGCATCCCCAGCCGTGTACGCAAATCAGCGGTACATTACCCGTGCCGCTGACTTCAAATTGCAGTGCCACCCTTTTCATCGCAAGCGAGCCTCCACGATCCGCACCATATCATAACCCTGGCGATCAAATCGTGCTAGGCGATCCGTAAGCATATGCCCATCGAGTGGTTGCGCGTCTCGCAGAGGCGGGGTAGAGTGCTTTGGTGAATTTTGAATGGGACCCGCACAAGGCAGAGCGGAATCGACGGAAACACGGGGTTTCATTCCATGAGGCTGCGACGATTTTTGGTGATCCGATGGCGGTGACGTACCATGATCCTGATCATTCAGTCGCGGAAGATCGATTTGTTACCGTCGGAACTTCAAGGGCCGGCCGTGTTCTGATCGTAGCGCACACCGACCGAGGTGATAACGTTCGAATTGTTAGCGCCCGCAAGACGACGAGGCGTGAGCGAAAACACTATGAAGAAAATGACTGAAAAACGGGACCGACGCAGCGGACTCCGCCAGGAATACGACTTGTCCAAATTGAAGGGCGGGGTTCGAGGCAAGTACTTCGCCCGCTATCGGGCGGGGACGAATCTCGTGCTCCTGTCACCAGACGTGGCCGAGTACTTTCCGGACGAGAAATCCGTCAATACGACGTTGCGTGCCCTGATTCACGTGGCCAAAGGTCCGTCGCGGCGTGGATAATCGCGCTGGCCTCTGGTGGCAATGCCGCAAACCGCACAGGCTTGATCGATCATGCGGCCCCGAACAAATGCACGAATACTCCTGGCCGCCTTGGGCCTCGCCATGCTGATTTCTCGCCAAACCTCCGCCGCCGATCCGACCGCGACGAATTATGTCCGCGGCAGCTTCCACGAGCTGAACGACAACGGCGCGTGGTCATGGTTCATGGACCCGCGTTGCATCGTCGACCACGACCGGCTCATCGTCGGCTCCGTGCGGGCCAACGGAATGTTCCACGACAACACAAATCCGGGTTGGGGCAACGTCGAACTGTCCGTGCTCGACCTCGCCACCAGCGCCCGGCAAACCGTCGTCTTGCATGAGCACCTCGAGCAGGACGACCACGACGGCCCGGGCCTGCTCGTGTTGCCCGATGGCCGTTATCTCGCCGCCTGGTCGAAGCACAATCAGGAGCCGCGCGTCTATTTTCGGATCTCCGCGCACCCGCACGACCCGTTCGCGTGGGGCCCGAGGACGGAGTTGGTCACTCCCGGCGTCAAAGGCAATTGGAGCGGCGGCAATTTCACCTACTGCAATCCATTTCGTCTCTCTGGCGAAAACGGGCGGCTCTATTTGTTTCATCGCGGCATGGATCAGGACCCGAACTATCTCGTTTCCGACGACAACGGCGCCACCTGGAAATACGGCGGCAAACTGTGCTTCGACCGCCATGTCTACAGCCCCTACGCCAGGTACGCCTCCAATGGCCGCGACACCATTCACGTCATCGTCACGGAGGATCACCCGCGCAATTTCGACAACAGCCTCTATCACGGCTTCATTCACGGCGGAAAAATCTTCGGGAGCGACGGCCAGCTCATCGCGCCGCTCGCGACCACGTCCAACACTTCGGTTCACGTGACGGACCTGACGCGCCTGTATCAGGGCGGCCACACAAACGTGGCATGGATGACGGATATCCGCCTCGACGACCATGAGCGACCTGTCGTTCTCTTCACGACGAAAACCGACGGAGCAGGCCTGCCACCCGGACAAGGCGGTCTGGATCATCGCTTTCACTACACGCGCTGGGACGGCCAGCGATGGATCGAGCACGAAATCGCTCATGCGGGTCAACGCCTCTACGCCGGCGAAGACGATTACACCGGCCTGGGAGCGATCGACCCGCAAGACACCCGCGTCGTCTACCTTTCCAGCGACGCCGACCTGGCCACAGGTCAACCCCTCATCAGCGCGGCGGATGGACGACGGCATCACGAAATCTTCCGTGGCGAAACGCCCGACGGCGGCGCGACGTGGAAATGGACCCCGATCACCGCGAATTCCACCATGGACAATCTCCGTCCTCTCGTGCCGGCCTGGAAAGACCGCCGCACAGCGCTGATCTGGATGCGCGGAACCTACGGCCATAACCGCGGCGACTGGACCACCCAGGTCGTCGCCACCATCCTCAAGCCCGGCGACTTCTAACGCCGCTGTTGACTTGATTCGCTCCGCATCTGCCTGTAGCCTGCGGCCCAGCCATGAACGTGGCGATGCGACAGACAGCGGTGCAGGATCAAGCCGGTCCCCACTTCGTCGCGCGCTACGAGTACAACGTCAACGAGCATACCCCGCGACCATGATGACGCGGCGCATTTGGTAACGTCTCGACACTCCGTGGCTGAACTAGTAGCCTGTTTCCGACATTGGCGAGAGTCGCTCGGGTTCTGATCCAGCGAGGCAACGGCTGGGAGAGGGGCAGTCGGGTGTGAACAAGCGGATTTCAGGCAGGCTATGGGGGGCAAAGCTACTTCAGCGAAACTGTGCCCTTTTGCTTTTGATCCTGGTTGGTTGGACCTTGAACGCCAGCGGCCAGACTCTGACGACACTTTGGTCGTTCGGCCGTGCTACCATCCCAATCGGAGAGCTACTGCAGGGAGCGGATGGGAATCTATACGGTGCGACAGCGGGGGGAGGGTCCGGTCATGTGGGCGGCATCTTTCGGTTGACGCCATCCGGCAGTTTTACGAATCTGTTTTTCTTTAGCCGCTCCGTCGATCCGGATTCCTTTAGCCGTCCCGACGGAGGGTTACCATGCGGTCTGGTTCAAGGCAAAGACGGCTGTCTCTACGGGACTACCTACTATGGCGGACCGAGGGATTCCGGCACGGTCTTTCGGCTCAGTACAAACGGCAGTTTCACGAATCTCTGGTCCTTCACGGGCGGCGATGACGGCGGAACGCCACGATGTCGTCTCGTGCAAGGCGTCGACGGGAATTTCTATGGGACAACCCTTGGAGGTGGCGTCAACGGCTCCGGCACCGTGTTTCGGATCACTCCGAGCGGTACCCTGACAAATCTCCACTCGTTCAACGGTAGCGATGGGGCGTGCCCCGCCGCCGGGCTGGTTCAGGGCACCGACGGAAATCTCTATGGGACGACTCTCTTTGGCGGAGCGAGCGACCGTTGCCAGTGCGGATGCGGTACAGTGTTCCGAATCAGCCCGAACGGTCGCTTTACGACGCTCCATTCGTTTGATGGCGATGACGATGGAGAAGCCCCGGAAACCGCGCTTGTTCAGGGAACCGACGGCAACTTCTACGGTACGACCCTCCTCGGTGGGGCGAGCAGCAACGGCACTGTGTTTCGGGTAAGTTCGAACGGTAGTTTCACGAATCTTTGGTCGTTCACCGGAGGTGCCGACGGCGGAATGCCCAAAGCGCCTCTTATACAGGCTCGGGATGGCAACTTTTATGGAACAACCGAGGGCCAGAATATAATGACCCCAGGGAACATATTTCGGATCAGCCCCAACGGTAGATTGACGAATCTTTATACATTTCTCAGCTCCACGAATGGGGTGGTCCGATTAGACGCCGGACTGATGCAAGGCAAAGACGGTTGTTTCTACGGGACAACTCATGCGATAAGAGGGAACGACATCATCTTCAAACTGGCTGTACCTTCCGAATGAAGAAGCAACACAGTAACGAGCATCCGCTCAGCCCTCGTCCTCTCACCCTCGCATGACCTATCGACGCGCCACGTCAAACGACTGCCCGCTCCTCGCGGATCTCAACCACCAGTTGATCCGCGACGAGGGACACCGCAACCCAATGACCATTCCCGAATTGGAACAGCGAATGCGCGATTGGCTGATCGGTGGCGAGTACGTTGCGATCCTGTTCGAGGAGACCGGCAACGTCGTCGCCTACGCGCTCTATCGGGAGCAACCTGACGAGATTTATCTCCGCCAACTCTTCGTCGTTCGCGAACGTCGTCGCCAGGGTCTGGGCAAACAGGCCATGCATCTGCTTCGCTCCGAAATCTGGCCCAAGACCAAACGCCTGACCGTCGAAGTCCTCGTCGCCAACACCGCTGCCGTCGCCTTCTGGCGTTCCGTCGGCTATCGCGATTATTCGTTGAAACTGGAAATCGTTCCGATGAAAGGCCGTCGTGCCTGATTGAACAGGTTTTCGGCAACTCAGAGTGCGCGCCAGATTCGGCTGGTAAGTTCCGAGAATTCCACCCAAAATAGCTAGTGCTTTAGGAAGTATTGCTAAGTGCAGATTTTAAGTGTAGGCCGAGGGTTGAATGAACTTAGTTTCCAGAGGGTTTTTCCGACCCCTCATTCACGTTGCGAATTCTGCATGCATCGTCGTTCTGTTTTCCGTGATCAACTTTGAGTGGATGCCAAAGCAGAGACGCATCCCTGAGGCAACAGCGACTCTTCTATTGATTTTTGCATAATATAGTGACAACTGGACTCAAAACAGCTCCGCCTGTTTCCAGAAGGATTGAACCAGGGTTGGGCGACGGCGCATCCGGGCCAAGGCGCGGCGAGCGGCATGGGTGA
>Ga0335085_10000201_pt1 | contig 187241 bp, 154 predicted proteins | sample Lox_Sample_45_FD_206712 | JGI IMG/M metagenome (GOLD analysis project Ga0335085, IMG submission 206712) | Soil microbial communities from Loxahatchee National Wildlife Refuge, Florida, United States - Lox_Sample_4.5 | ecosystem: Environmental > Terrestrial > Soil > Wetlands | place: USA... | reverse complement strand
GCGGCGCGACAATAGCGGAATGAAATCGTTCAGATCTTTGGCCGCCGTGATGCTCGTCCTCTGCACGGCGCTGCCCGCGCTTCGTGCGCTCGAAAAACAGCCGGCAGGTACCTACCATGCGCGGCGCATCGCACTGGCGGCAAAGCTGGAAGGCGGCGTCGCAGTGCTCTTCGCTGCGGAAGAACCGGCACTCGACTTCATGCCCTACCGGCAAGACTCCGATTTCTACTACCTGACCGGATGGAACGAGCCGGGCGCGGCCCTCATGATCATCGGCGATGCGCCGCAGGCTGCCTCGCCGCGCACCTATACGGAGATTCTCTTTCTGCCGGCGCGCAACTTGCGCATGGAAAAGTACACGGGCGTCAAAATGGATGCGGCGACGCCAGGAGTGGCACAGGCCGCGGGCGTGGATCATGTGGAATCGTTGACCGATTTGCCTGGTGAATTGAGCCGTTTGATTGCCGCGGATCGCGCGCTCCAGCACGATGTCTGGACGCAGCCGGACTTCAGCGAAGCTGACTCGCTACTGAAGTTCACTGCGGTTACTTTGGGCAGCAGCGAAGTGCCGCACCCCCGCGATGTCTCCACCCTCACCGCGCAACTGCGCATCATCAAGGACGAGGGAGAGATTGAGCTCATCAAAAGAGCGTCCTCGGCATCCATGCTGGCGCAGCGCGTGATGATGAAGTGGTGGGTAAAGCCGGGCATGACAGAGCGCGCCGTCGCTGGAGCCATGACCGCCGTGTGGATGGAAAACGGCTGCGAGCGGCCGAGCTACGCTCCCATCGTCGGGTCCGGAATTAACTCGACGGTTCTGCATTACTCCGCCAACGACCGCACGATGCAGGACGGAGAACTTCTGCTGGTCGACGCTGCCTGCGAGTACTCCATGTACGCCGCCGACATTACGCGTACCGTTCCGGTAAACGGCCACTTCACGGCGCGCCAGCGCGAAATCTACAACATCGTACTGGGCGCGCAGCAAGCCGCCATCAAAGCGTTTGTTGCAGGCAAGTCTACCATCGACGACCGCGACCGCCAGGACCCTAACTCGCTCGACACGGTCGCTTATAACTACATCAACACGCATGGTAAAGACCTGCACGGCCAGCCTCTCGGCCAATACTGGCTTCATGGACTGGGCCACATGCTGGGAATTGACGTCCACGATCCAGCTACTTATCCGGCAGTGCTCAAGCCCGGAATGGTTTTTACCATCGAGCCTGGAGTCTATATTCCTGAAGAAAAGATCGGCGTGCGCATCGAATGTGATTTCCTGGTGGGCACTGACGGCAAGCTGATCGACCTGGATGCCGAGTTACCCCACACTCCCGAACAGATCGAAGCGGTGATGCAGGCAAAATGACCCAGGGGAATATGACGATCGATCCGCGCGATGCCATGCCTTCCGAACAGCTCGACGCGCTGAACCATGCTTTCAGCAACCAACTGCTGGCCTGCCTGGAGCAGTGTGCGCGCGGGCGGCGCGGACTTTTTGCGGAGTATGTGAGCGGCGAAACTGATCAGGACAATTGGCCTGAAGCATCCCGCCTGCGCGAGCTTGCCGTCGCGTTGCAGAATGTCTTGAATCAGCACGATCAGCGCAACGCGCTATGCGACGAGTTCCTTGATCTGTGCACGATTCACGGCGACAGCCATCCGGGTGAGCGTAAGCTGGCGCGCGCATTTCTCGATCGGATCGAGCGTGGTGAAGTGGGAACGCCGACACAGCAAGAATGGAAGCCTTGGTAAGCAAACTCTGATCTTGATGCCGGCGGCCTCGCCTTACCACTGCACGCCGGGATAAAAGCTCGGCATCCGATACACGTGATACTGATCGGCGCCCGCAGTCACTCCCTGCCACACCACCTGCGATCCACTCGGGCCCAGTTCCTGCACAATGGCTCCCTTGGCCGCCGCGCAGAAGTCCACTTCCATGTCATTGTTGGTCAGCAGTTCGGCGTTGCCACCAAAGAAGCTGAAATAAGTCGGCGGGGGAACGTAGTGGTTCACCATGGTCGCCGTCATGTTGCCCTCGTTGATCTCCAGGACCGGCAAGGTGGAGTAGCATTGCGCCGCTGTAGGCTCGTACGGCTTGCAATTCCCCTGACCCGATGGAAGGATGCGGTCATTTCCGTTGTCCATTAGCCCAATGCGAAACACTCCTGTGGTATTCGGGGTGAAGTAGCTCATCCCGTGCTGCGCATAGAACCAGTCAGTCGGATCGGTTGCATCTTGCAGTTTGAAGTCGCCGCCTTCGCCTAACCGCCACATCACCGCGCCCGATCCGGTGCCGTCGAGAAAGTTGATCTTGATAATCCAGTTCTGATGGCGCATTGAGAGCAGCAGATTATGGTCGTCGCTCGAGTACAGCATGCCATTGGAATGCGTCCAGTCGGGCCAGTTCATCGGATGCCTGTTCATATCCAGATGATCGAATGTGTTCCACACCCAATCGGGATTGAACTTCTGGTCCACATCGACGAGGGCATCGCCGATGACCTGCGTAAACCCGGTTGTTCCGGGAAGATTGCTGAATGCCCGCACATACGTGGCGAGCAGCACCATATGTCCGTTCGGAAGCGGCAGTACGTCGTGATGAAAGCTCCCAAACTTATAAACGTTGCCCTCGGCGTCGTGGAAGTTTCCCGACGCCAGTTTCTGGTTCAACTCGTCCATGGTCAGGCTGTTGACGGTGTTGCCCGCCAGGTCAATCTCCCGCACTTCGTTAATGATGTTCGGACTATGCCCCGTTGTGATCGACGAGAGGTACGAAATCACGGTGAGCAAATTGCCGTTCGGCAATAACTGGATACCCTGCACGTAGTCGTTCGAGCTATGGGGATAGTCGTACGTCCAAATCACATTCCCGCTCAGATCGGTCGCGAAAACCTGGACGTCGTTCGGCGGCTGAATGGTGTTCCACATTTCTATTCCTGGCTGCGGCGACGCTCCTGATGGCGTAGTGACTTGCACCTCTGACGTCGCCGGAGGCATGCCGGTCGTGCAGGTGTGGTCAGAATCGGTGTAGAGGGCGCCGTCGTCCAAAGTCACTTGGGCGCGCATATGATAGAGCGTCTGGCCCAGCATTCCTGCCACGTAAGTTTGCACGTCGCCGCCGTCGGCTGTGGGTGTCGGCACCTGCCAAGTGTTCCTGCCGTATGCGGTCGTCGTTCCAAACTGCACGCCCATTTTTCCGGGGGCCGGCAGATAAAGCGAATAGCGCGCCACCTGCGGATTTCCTACTTCAAAGGGGCACGTCACCTGTGCAGGCGCGATGATGGAAACCACCGCCGTGGCGTAATTCTGTTGCGTCGACGACGACAGGGCGACGGCGACGGTAACATTTTCGCTCTGTGTTATGGACGCCGGAGCAGTGTAACTGCCGGTCGCGCTCACCGTTCCCAGAGAAGCGTTTCCACCCTGGGTTTCGTTCACCAGCCACTCCGTCTGCCCGCCGCCGGTCACGGTCGCGGTGAATTGCACGGTCTGACCTGGCGCCAGGGCGACATATTGCGGGGAAATAGTGACAGCGCCGCTCTGCCCTGCAGTGGGCGGTCCACTTGTGGGAGGGTCGGGAATTGGGTTTTGCAGTTGCACCCCGGTCGGCTGAAGCCTGCCGTTGCAGCCTGCCAGGAGTCCCAGCGACACAAAGACGACAAACGCCGCATGGGGAAGATGTGCGCGTTGGTTCATGCTCTTGCCTGAGGACTGACCCCATTCCTTTTGAGCCCGACCGCGAAGGAATGGGAGCGGTGAGATGAGAAGCTAACCTACCACCGGATGCCGAAGGTTACCGGAAGCATCTTGGTGTCTTTGTCAAGCGTGACTGGCGGCAGGCCGTTCGCCGACTTGCCGACGATTGCCGGCGAGAGCACATCAAGGTATCGGACTTCGGCAAAGAGCGTCGTGTTGCTGTCGCCATACATCCCGCCCATTCTGTGCTCGTAGCCGCCGCCGACGTTAAATCCGCCCTGGTTGCTTGAGAAGTGCCCTACCGTCCCCGGCGCGTATCCCACGCCGCAGTAGAAGTAGTAGCAAAACTGTTGCGCCATGGGAAAAGTGAACGTAGTCACTTTACGATAAAAACCCCCACCGCCGGTTACATAAAAATCATTGGTGGCTTTCGGCGCGAAATCGTACACTGGATCGAGCGTGAACGACCAGATATGCGCGTGGCCACCATTCGCAGCACCTTGCGTTTCAGCAATCAGCGCGCCCGGCAGCTTGTCGTCGATAAACTGGTACTCAATCAGCGTCGAAAAATGAGGATTGATTCTTACACCTCCGCCGACCGTGAGGTTGAATCCATACGTAACGGAATTCGAGAGGGGAGCGTTGAATCCGGCGCCGGCTTCCCAGGTGAGCCGATGCAAGATGCCTTTCTTCTCGCCCCCACCGTATCCTCCGCCGTTTCCATACTGGCCGTCACCGGCCGCCGACGCTTTGGGCGTTGGCGCCTCCGGCAAAGCCATTACGGCAAACTGCGACATGCCCGACTGGCTCGAGGAATAGCCCTCAGCGCTGGTCTGATCCTGCGCGGAAATCGATTGCGCGCTTGCACTAGATGCTGCGAACAGAACCAGGGCTGCTGCGGCCAGACTGGCGCGCAGCATGAGCGGTGTCCGAGTGACGTACGACATGCCAATCACCTCAAGCATCGAATTTGTTCAGTTTCAGGGAAATGAATCACCTATAAGACGTTTAGACACGGAATTTGGCAAGAGGTTGCCCGTGTCCGAAGATACTTCGACATTAGTTGAGATGCGCGAGCTTCTCGATGGGAGGTTCGGGCAAAAGTGAAGAAATCCCGATCAGCTGGCGGATAGGAAGGATCCTCGCCCGCGGCACCAGGAAGACTTGAGCCACCTCCCAATCCTGTCAATTCGCCGTCGGCCCAACCGCCGCTATCCCTGGATATCGAACTGCTCCGGGTGCAATGTGGCGTCGCTCTTCACCAGGATGTTTTTGCCGACCAACTCCTCAAACTCGTTCAGCCAGCGGTTGCCATTCGACTTGAGTATTTTGACGGTTTCCGGGTTCACTCGTAACATCACGTCGGCGTTTTCAAAGTGCTTCCGCATCTTGCGCATCTCGATGTAGATCTCGTTGCACACAGTAGTCGGGCTCTTTACCATCCCCGTCGCCTGGCAGGTGGGGCACGGAACGCTCAGCGTGCGCTCCAGCGACTGCTTCACCCGCTTGCGCGTGATTGCCACCAGCCCAAAATCGTTGAACTGCAGAACTTTGGTCGGCGCGCGATCGCTTTTCAATGCTTCTTCCAGCGCCGCCATCACCTTGTAGCGGTTTTTGCGCTCGTCCATGTCGATAAAATCGATCACGATGATTCCGCCCAAATCGCGCAGCCGGATCTGCCGCACGATCTCCGGCACCGCATCAAGATTCGTCTTGAGAATCGTATCTTCAAGCCGCGCCGATTTGCCGACATATTTTCCGGTATTGATGTCGATTGCGACCAGCGCCTCCGTCTGGTTGATCACGATGGAGCCGCCGGACTTGAGCCACACCTTGGACCGCAGGGCCTTCGAGATTTCGTCCTGGATACCAAAGTGCTCGAAGAGCGGCGTCTCTTTGGTGTAGAGCTTCACGCGGCGCACCAGCGACGGCGAAAAGCGATTCAGGAAGCGAACGATGCGTTCGTAATCTTCCTGGGTATCCACCCAGATTGAAGCGAAGTTTGCGCTTACCTGGTCGCGCAGGATGCGCTCAATCAACGAAAGGTCGTGATAAATCAGCGCCGGCGATTTCGATGACTCCGAACGTTGCTTGATTTCGGCCCAGAGGTTGATCAAAAAGCGCAGGTCGGCGCGCAGCTCTTCCTCCGACGCGCCCTCAGCTGCCGTGCGCACAATAAACCCGCCTGAAGAATCGCCGCGTTCGTTCAGCAAGACCCGCTTGAGCCGATGGCGCTCGTCGTCGGAAGCGATCTTGCGGCTGACACCCACATGACTCACCGTAGGCATGAAAACCAGGAACCGGCCGGGAAGCGCGATGTGACTGGTGATGCGTGCACCCTTCTTGGCGATCGGCTCCTTGGCTATTTGCACAAGAATCTCCTGGCCGGCCTTCAAAAGATCCGAGATGATCGGCAAGTCCGAGGTCTGTGCTGAGCGGCGCGAAGGCCCGCGGCGGTTGCCTTGCGTGACTCTGCCCCTTTGTCCGCGTCCACCACGATCGCGACGGTCGCGGCTGGGCGCCCGATGTGTCTCGGTCGAAGGTTCTTCTTCCTCGACTTCGACGTCTTCTTCCCCATTCTTGTCGCCGAGTTTCATCTGAATGCGGTGATCCAGATGAGCTTCCTGCAGCATCTCGCCCAGGTCGCCGGTGCGCATATGCGAAGGCAGGGTCTGCTCCTCGTAATCGTCCAGGTCGTGCAAGTCGGGCTTGTGACGCTGTGCGCGCGGAACTTCGAATTCCTCGCCTTCAATCACCTCTTCTTCCACGTGGCCCGCGCCAGGAGCATAGGACGGAGTATGAGGTGCCGCAGTCGCCGATCCAGCTTCTTCCTCTTTCTTTTTCTTACCGCCAAAGCCAAAGAGCCGAAAGCCCGTAGGCGAGGACGGATCCACACGATGCGAGGCCGATGCGTCGGACTCTCCTTCCGTTGTTTCTGACTCGATCTCAGAACCTGCAGTCTCCCCTGTGCCAGCTTCCTGGCTAAAAATTGCAGAATCCAGTTCCTCCGTGTCAGCTCCGGCTGCGATACTCTCCGGCGCCTCCTGCGTGCGTACCTCTTCTTCGGTAAACAGATCTTCAGAATTCGCCGCGAGACTTTCTTCCTCGAATTCCGCGTCCGGTTCCCGCGGCAATACCTCTCCAATTTCGCGTATTGCCGGCGGAATCAACTCCTCACTCTCTTCGAACGCTTCCTCCTCGAGGCTCGCGTGCTCCGGCAAATCCGCAAAGCGTTCCTGCGTCACCTCAGCGGATTCAACCTCCGGCTCTGGCTGGCGCTCGCGAAGCCGCGAGATCGATTCACCGGGCAACAAGCCGCTTCCATCCCAGGAAAGAGGCGTCTCAATGAGGGTGGACGGTTTGGAGGTCGAGACTCGGCGCGCCGTCTCGAATGCAGGCTTCGCAGCTTCAGGGGTGGCTGTACCGCCGTACTTCGAAAGCGACTCGCCCGGAAGAACGAACGGCTTCGCGTCGGAATGTCCGCGCGGCGCCGGCGGCGCTTCGTATATCTCGGGCGTCTGCCCCGAAAATTCATGCGCCGAGTCCGTCGATGATTCGGTGAAAGCCGGGGTTGGGGGCTCCAAATCGCGCACGGGCTCCTGCAGTGCGCCTGGCCCGCGGCCTCCGCGGCGGCGGCGTCTGCCACGCCAGCGTCTTGCGCCGGCTTCTTCGGATTCCGCAGCCGCCTCTCCACGTCCCGGAGCGGCCGGACCTTCGGGAGCAGATGGTGTTTCGATCTCCGGCGCGGATTCTTCCAGCGCGCGATGCTCTGGCCGGACCCCGGTCACCGGCCTCTGGCCCCGGCGCGGTCCGCGATCCTCTTGCCGTTGCCCGTTGCGGTCAAATCCTTGAGGATGTTTCACCTCTTGGGGTGCGCGCTCGGCTCCGCTGACCGCGGCTTTTTCCAGTTCGTCAGTGTCTTCCTGGTCTTCCAACTCAACAAAGTCAGTGACGTAAAGAAACGCGTCGCGCTCCAGGCCCAGATCGACAAATGCCGACTGCATGCCCGGAAGCACTCGCGTGACTCGTCCGTTGTAAATGGAACCCGCGAGGGTGTACTCGTTTTCGCGTTCGTAGTAGATTTCCGCGAGTTGATCGTCTTCTAGAATTGCAAGCCGCGTCTCATGCGGCGTGCTGGAGATACAAATTTCTTTTGCCATCGTACCTTTCCGTCCGGCAGCGCGAAGCTAGCCGCACACAAGGCAAGGCGAGATGGATGAGTGCACGCATGGCAGGGAAGGAATGGGTGGATAACCGAAACGGTGCAGGCGCGACGGTCCTTGCCTGGCGGCCTGCCGGCACGGCGGCGAACCAGGCTGAAGGTGCCCGACGGGCTGTTGATTGCGGGTATCCAACAACAGAGAGTTTGTGGCCGACTTCGCCAGTGCTTCAAGCGGGGCCGTTCGACCAGCGGCGATTGCAGGGAGGTTCCGCGCCCGGGGAGCGGGAATCTCAATTCCCAAACTGCCCACGCGACCCTTGCAACTTGCAAGCCGCAGGCGAGACCGGGAACCCCGGCAACGTGTCTTCGTTGCCGAAGCGATACGGTCTTCCCGTCTCTGCGTACTCATAGATCCAATCCTGCCGGTGTGCGATCCATCGGGACCTTGCCGGCGAAATACCTAAAAACCTTCTCTTGCGGTCCCTTGGCAGTCCTCAACTGTTGCGGGCCCCGCAAGAGCCAAACTTTCTTGACGACATCTGAGCCTGGAGGGATCGAGACGCGTCAGTTGACGAACCGGCGCATGCGGACATTCATTGCCACGCCCAACGCCAGGAACGTGAACAGCACCGAAGATCCACCGTAACTCATTAAAGGTAAAGGGATTCCGGTGACGGGCATCAGCCCTATGACCATGCCAACGTTGACCGCGATCTGAAAGGTCAACACAGCCACGATTCCCATAATGATGAGCGAACCGGACAGGTCTGCGGCCGTTTGAGCGTTTTGAATCAAACGCATCAATATCAGGAAGTATAGCAGTAGCACGAAGAAAGCGCCTATAAAGCCGTGCTCCTCGCTGAAAGCCGCAAAAATAAAGTCCGTATAGGGGATGGGAAGGAAATACCCCTGGGTCTGGGTTCCTTTTCGCATGCCCTTACCCCAAACGCCTCCCGAGCCGACCGCAATTTCCGACTGCAGTACCTGATATCCCGAGCCGCGAGGATCGTTCCCAGGATTGATGAAACTCGTCAGCCGGGCTTTTTGGTACGGCTTGAGTATTTTGCCGCTCGACCAGACACCCACGGCCAGTGCGGATCCACAAACAATCAGAATTGTGGCCTGGCGCAGGTTGATTCCCCCTAAAAACAAACCTGCGACGAGGATTGGCGCATACGTGAGCGTCGTGCCGAGATCTGGCTGGATGAGGACCAAGATCATGGGAATGCCGACCATCATGAATGCCTTGAAGATCTCCTTCCAGGTCAGATTGCGGCCACCGATATTGGCGATGTAACGCGCCATGGCCAGGATCAGCACCAGCTTCACCCACTCCGAAGGCTGAAACTGGATGGGCCCAAGAGCGATCCAGCGACGTGCGCCGAGCGCTTTGTGACCGACCAGCCTCACGGCGACCAGCGACACCAGAAAGATTCCGTACATCCAGGGCGACCAATCAATAAAGCGGTGATAGTCGATTTTGGCCAGGATGAACATTCCCACCAGGCCCGCCGCAATGAAAAGCATTTGCTTTGGCTCAAAGCTCGCGAAACGGGTGTGAACAGTGGTTGAGTAGATCTCGAGCACGGAGAAGACACTCAGCACCAGGACCAGCCCCAGGAGAGCCCAATCGAAATCGCGAAAACTGAGAATGCGGCGCATGGCTGCTATGGATCCTTCCGCCGTACCGGTAACACCGCAGCCAATTGCGAAGAGTTGATTTCCGCTTGAGACGCCCTATGCGCGACTGCATGCTTGGCCTTGAGATTTGCGTTAGGGTTTTCCTTCGGAGCTTTCTCCGCGACGATCCCGTTGCCATCGACAAAGAAGCGCCCCCCGGAGATTTTCGAGGCGTTCTTTGCTCCGGGCTGGTTGTTGGGCACGGACCACACTGCGCCCACCTCCACGGGTTCAGCCGGTACCGGTTGTTTCGGCGCCGCCGCTTTCTCCGGCGGCAGATTGTGAGCAATTCGGCGCTTCTTATTCACGTAGGCAGCGATCACCTGGGCGCCAAGGCGCGCCGGATAGTAGCTGAATTCGCCGTTCTGCCACAAAACCGCAACCACGAGTTCTGGATTGCGGCGCGGCACCACGCCTACGAACCAGACATTGGGATACGTGCTCCGGCCCTTGTTGGTTTTTTCCAGCGCAGCGTGGCTCATCTGTTGTGCCGTACCTGTTTTCCCAGCGATGTCGATCCCTTCAAGGTGCGCCGAACCAGCAGTGTGAAAATACGCCGGTTGTGTAACGGCAGCCATACCGTCTGTAATGATTGTCCAGTTTTGAGGATCGATGGGAACGTAGGCATCCCCTGAGCCCGGAAAGCTTTCAAGGAGCGCCTTGTGAAAGTCAGAGGGAAGCTCGTCGGGGAAGACTGTGTGAGGCCGGACCAAGTGCCCGCCTGATGCAATACCGCCGATGATCCGCGCCAATTGGACCGGCGTGGCTTCAATTGCTCCCTGGCCGATGGCGACGTCGAGCGTCTCGTCCGGGTACCAGCGATGATGGAAGTTCCTGATCAGCCAATCCGGTGACGGCATCAGGCCGGCCTGCTCTCCGGGCAGATCGATCCCGGTCTTCTGGCCGAATCCAAATTCTGTCGCGTATTTCACGATCTTGTCGATGCCGAGCTTGTCGCCCAGCATGTAGAAAAATGTGTCGCAGGAATAGGGAATCGCGTTGTAGATATCCACCGCGCCGTGCTTCTGGTCGCAATGATGGTAGTAGCCGTATGGTCCCCATCCGCCGCTGCAGGTAATGTGCATGTTCTGCGCGACGCCTTCCTGCAGCCCTGCCACCGACATCAGGATTTTGAAGGTCGAACCGGGAGCAAGCTGCGCCTGGATCGCTTTGTTCATCAGCGGATGGTCGGGATCGGTGATGAGCTTGTTCCAGTTTGAGCGGTCGATCTTGATGGCGAACTGATTGGGATCGAAGCTTGGCCGCGAAACCATGGCCAGAATCTCGCCGTTCCGCGGATCCATGGCAACGATCGCTCCGTTCCGATCGCCCAGCGCAAGTTCGGCCGCCCTCTGCAAATCGGTATCGATGGTGAGCTTTAGATCCTGTCCGGGCACTGCATGTTGAATGCCGAAATATCCCACCTCGCGTCCGTGGCTGTCGACGACCACCTCGCGGCTGCCGTCCTGTCCGCGCAGAAGTTCGTCGTAGGTTTCCTCCACGCCCGCCTTGCCCACCACATCGCCCGGCTCATAGTAGGCAAAGCGTGGATTGTTTAAATCCTCCTCGCTGACCTCGCCCACGTAGCCGATCAGGTGCGCCGCAAAACCATCCCGCGGATAGAGCCGCCGCTCCTCATCGATCGTTTCCAGCTCAGGTAACTCATTGCGATGCGCGGCAATAAACGCCTGCTCGTCGGCGGTTACGTCCTGCTTGATCGGAATGGGCTGATACCCGGGCTGGGACCGGTAGTGATGCAGCGTGGCGCGCAGATCATTAATGTCGAGATCGAGACCCTTTGCAATCAGCGGCAGGTCTGCTTCCACATTGCGGCTTTGCTCGCGCACCAGGAAACAGGTGACGGACGGGTAGTTGTCGACAATGATCCGGTTCTCGCGATCGAAAAGTTTGCCGCGCGGAGCGAGAATCGGCTCCTTGCGAATGCGGTTCTGCTGCGCAAGCACGCGATAGTTGTCCACATCCAGCACTTGCAGCCGCCACAATCCGGCAACCAGGCCCAGCATCATCAGCAGGATGCCGTATTGCACCACGGTCAGCTTGAGAGTGGGGAGCTTTTCGCCGCGATTACTGCCTGAAACCATGCTCGTTACCTATCAAGAATACGCCCAGTTCGATCTTCCAATCCACGCCGCCCCCTGTATCCCGTTACTCCAGTTTCTTCGCGCCGGCCTGCGCTTGCTCTCTTGTTCCCTTGACCCCTGTCTTTCTATTCCCTGATTTGCAGCCGATCGAGCAGCGGAAAAAGGATCAATGCGATCGCCGAATTGCCGATCGCGCGAAACAATTCAGTCAGCCAACTCCAGTCGATCGCCAAACCCAACATGAACCGGCAGACGAAGAGATAAATGGCGCTTGAAACCAGAGTGAGCACGAAGTTGAGCAGCACGCGAACCGCATGATTATCAACTTCGACGCGGATGCCGACCGATGCAGCAAGAAATCCCACCACCGTTTTCGCAATGCCATTGATGCCGATCGGGTAATGCGAAAGCGCATCCTCAAATAACCCCATCACTGCGCCCATGATCGTCCCCTGGATGGGATTGCGGCGGCCGAGCGCGAAGTAGACTGTGATCACCAGGGGCAAGTCGAACCAGTCATAGCGGCCCATCACGCGCGGCAGCCAGGCCTGCAACACCAGCGAAGCCAGCGGAACCAGGGCATAGACAATCAGCGGGTAGCGATGAATTTCAAAATCGCGCCGCGCTTCGGCGCCCAGCAGGGCCATACTATCGATTCCTCGCCATGGCTTATTGGTCTCTCTGCTGCGGCGTTGGCGGATTGGGCTTCTTGGCAGGAGCAGCCGGAGGCCCGGCGCCGTCCACGAGCGGATGCTCCGCCTGGCCCTTCGGCGTTTCAACTCCCGCATTGGAGTTCGGATCCGTCTCAACGTTCGGCGGCGTGTAGGCATGCCCCGGCGAATACCGGTCAGACTGCAGCGGCTGCGGCGGCCGCGTTGCCGGATTCGGATTGCTGGTATCGTAGAGCGGCTGCTGGTCGGGCGGAAGATTCGGGTCGACTAATCCAGGCAGCTTCTCCGCCATGATCTGCGAGGCCTTCAACTGCTCGCTGATTGCAGCCGCCTCAGCGCCTTTTTCTTTTTCGCTGGTCGCAACGTCCTGCTGTTCCTGCGCCGAAAAGCGAGGTTCCGTCGAAGTGATCACCAGCACTTCGTCGAGACGATCAAGATGCGCTGCCGGCTTCAAGATAATGTCGATCAGCCCGTCCATATCGGGATCGGGCACCACCTTCTCGACGGTGCCCACCGGCAATCCCCGCGGGAAGATCAGGTCGCCACCAGCGGTAAGCACGTTCTCTCCCGGCTTGATTCGCTGATCGGCTACGATTCCCACTACTTCAAGCTGTCCCGCGGCGTTGCCCTTCAGGATTCCGCGAATGCGCGTGGACTCCAGAATCACGCCGGCGCCGCTGGTGGTATCGTTCACCGCCAGCACCTGCGAACTGTGCGAAAACACGTCGCGCACCTTGCCCACCACGCCGTCTGCCGTGATCACCGCCATGTCCGGCTTGAGCCCGTCGCGCGAACCCTTATCGATATAAAAAACATGCGAGCGATCGCTCCCGCTCGATCCGTACGCCTGCGCCGCCAGAGTCGAATAAATGTACTTTTCCTGGAAGCCGAGCAGCGCCTGCAGCCTCTGTCCTTGCCGCGCATCCTCCAGAAGTGCCGCCTGCTCAAGGCGCAACCGATCGATCGTTTTCTGCAGGTCCTGGTTTTGCTGACGGACGTGAATCAGGTCGAAGTAATTGCCCCAAAAACCGCCCACCCCCATTTTGCTTGCGTGAATCAGGCGCTCCGGAGGCGAAATGACGGCGTTGGCCCATAAGCGAATCAACCGCACCCCGCTCGGATCGGTCGCGTCCAGCGTGGTGCGCCCGCCATTGGTACGGCGCACCTGCATCGCCAGCCCGGCGATCTGCGCCACCAGCAGAGCCAGCAGCACCACGAGATTCCGATAGCGTGTGAGAAACGAATCCATAAATGCCAGTGAGCAGGTTTCAGTACTCAGTGGTCAGAATGGGCTCGAAGGGGTTTGCTGATCACTGACCACTGATCACCGACCACTGTTCTAATCGATCTTGATCTTGCGCAACAGCCGGAAGTCCGACAGCATCTTGCCCGTGCCCAGAACCACTGAAGCCAGCGGATCGTCGGCCACCGAAACGGGCAGCCCGGTCTCCTCGCGAATGCGCTTGTCAAGATTCTTGATGAGCGCGCCGCCGCCGGTCAGCACAATGCCGCGATCCGAAATATCGGCAGACAACTCGGGGGGTGTGCGCTCCAGGGCAACACGAATCGCGTTCATGATAACGGCGATGCATTCGCCCAGCGCCTCGCGAATCTCGCTGTCGTCAATCGAGATCGTCTTGGGCACGCCCTCAATCAGGTTGCGCCCCTTGATCTCCATGGTCAGCGGCTTGTCCAGCGGATATGCCGATCCGATCTCGATCTTGATCTGCTCCGCAGTGCGCTCGCCGATCAACAGGTTGTATTTCCGCTTCAGGTAGTTGGTAATGGCCTCGTCCATCTGGTTGCCGGCCATACGCACCGAGCGCGAATAGACAATGCCGCTCAGTGAAATCACCGCAATGTCAGTCGTGCCGCCGCCGATGTCGACCACCATGTTGCCTGACGGTTCCGTAATGGGCAGCCCCGCTCCGATGGCTGCCACCATCGCCTGCTCCACCAGGTACACTTCGCTGGCCTTGGCCCGGTAGGCTGAGTCCTCAACCGCGCGCTTCTCCACCTGCGTGATCTCTGAAGGCACGCCGATCACGATCCGCGGATGCACCAGCATCTTGCGGTTATGCGCCTTCTGGATGAAGTAGTTGAGCATCTTCTCGGTGACCTTGAAGTCGGCAATCACGCCATCCTTCATGGGCTTGATGGCCACGATGTTGCCGGGCGTGCGCCCCAGCATCTCCTTGGCCTCTTTGCCCACCGCCTCAACTTCACCGGTGGTCTTGTTAATGGCCACAATCGACGGTTCATTCACAACGATGCCCTTGCCGGCTGCATAAACCAGGGTGTTGGCAGTACCCAGGTCGATGGCCAGATCGCTGGAGAACATGCTGAAGAGGCTGCGAATCCCGTGGGACCGCGAAGAGCGCGAAGGGTAACCGTTCAGAGACATGGAGGAACTGAATCGACCTCAAAAAGCCAGAAAATTTGTATCTGTTCGTATCTATTGTACGGCCAGTCGGCATTCACCGCAGCGCCAGACTTCGATCGGATGAAACCTGCGTACCGTGAAGCGTGCCGCCTTAGTCAACAGCAGCCGTCCTCTTTGCGGTGCATTCTTTCACGCGGCTGGCCGGAACGCCACAGAGGGGATTATGCTGTTCTGCGGACCAGGACAGATTGAGGTGCAGGCTCCGCGGTTGGCAGCTCCGTCTCCGCGCTCTGATCCCTGACCAAGGATCCCTTTCTCATCGAGGCTTTATGACCTATCGCACGTACCACAACTTCATCGGCGGCCAGTGGGTGGCCGCGGCGGCTGGCAAAACCACCCTGAACCTCAATCCTGCCGATCACGCCGATGTCGTCGGCGCGTTTCCATCGTCGGGCGCTGAAGATGTGAACCACGCCGTCGCAGCCGCCAAGAAGGCTTTTGCAACCTGGCGGCTGGTTCCGGCACCCAAGCGTGCCGAGATCCTGGCTCGCGCCGGCAACCTCCTCGTCCAGCGCAAAGAACAATTCGCAAACGACATGACGCGCGAGATGGGCAAAGTTCTCGCCGAGACGCGCGGCGACGTGCAGGAAGCCATCGACGAATCGTTCTATGTAGCGGGCGAGGGCCGCCGCCTCTTTGGCATTACCACGCCCAGCGAGCTGCCCAACAAGTTCGCCATGAGCGTGCGCATGCCCGTGGGTGTGGTCGGCCTCATCACGCCATGGAACTTTCCCATGGCCATCCCGAGCTGGAAGCTCTTCCCGGCACTGGTTGCCGGCAACGCCTGCGTCATCAAGCCCGCCACCGACACGCCGCTCTCCACCTACAACCTGGTGCAGACGCTCGTTGATGCCGGCCTGCCGCCGGGCGTGGTCAATATCGTCAGCGGATCCGGTTCCGCGGCCGGCTCGGCGCTCATCGAGCACCCCGACGTGCGCGCCATCAGCTTTACCGGGTCGAGCGCAGTGGGCTCGCAGGTGGCGCAGCGCGCCGCTGCCACCTTCAAGCAGGTCTCGCTCGAGATGGGCGGCAAGAACGCGCAGATCGTTCTCGACGACGCCAATCTCGATCTGGCTCTCGACGGCGCGCTCTGGGGCGCCTTCGGCACCACCGGCCAGCGCTGCACAGCCACCAGCCGCATCCTGCTGCAGAAGGGAATCGCCGCCGAGTTCACGGCCAGGTTCGTGGAACGCGCCATGCACCTGAAGGTCGGCAATGGTCTCGACGAGTCTGTCGAGGTGGGCCCGCAGGTGAATGCATCGCAGATCGAGACCTCGGAGAAATATGTCGAGATCGCGCAGCGCGAGGGCGCAAAGCTGCTTTGTGGCGGCCACCGGCTCACTGAAGGCATTTACGCCAACGGAACATTCTTTGAGCCGACGGTCTTCGGCGGCGTTACGCCATCGATGCGCATCGCCCGCGAAGAGGTCTTCGGGCCGGTGGTCGTGCTCATCGAGTTCGCCACATTCGAAGAAGCCGTCGAGATTGCCAACTCCATCGACTACGGTCTCTCCACTTCGCTCTACACAAAAAACGTGAACCGGGCGTTTGCGGCCATGCGCGATCTCGAGGCGGGCATCACCTACATCAATGCGCCCACCATCGGCGCCGAGGTGCATCTGCCTTTTGGAGGCGTTAAGCACACCGGCAACGGCCACCGCGAGGGCCTGGGCGCGCTCGATTTCTTCACCACCTGGAAAGCGGTGTACGTGGATTACTCCGACAAGCTGCAGCGCGCGCAGATCGATAATGCGGAGTGAGACGAGGCTTCGGTTCTTGAAGTTCGCGGGGTGAGTGCCACCGTCATTCCAAGGAAGTCGCCGAGACGAACGACGCGGAATCTGCGCTTGCTTTCTGGCATTCAAAATCCGCATACGTTCCACTTGCCGACGACACACTCAGAACCCCGCAAAACAGTTCACCGCGCTGGCTGGAATCGGTCGATAAGCGACTTGCCCTAACATCAGAACCTAGGGCGTTAACTGCCCGGATTGCTCCACACTTGCCAATCTGTGAGGATCAGCCGACCCAGCAGCGAATGCGCAGGGCACTTTGCACACACCAACAGATTTGAACCCGCGCTTGCAGGCCGGCGTTTCTACCACGAATTCCATGGGATGAATTCGTGTGGGCTAACGACGCTACTTAGGTTCAGAGAGTGCTCTGAATACAGCCGCCCGCTTTTTGCTCCCTCCGCCCTGGAGTTTTCCAGTCCTCGGATCGACGGTAATGTAATCCCCTTTGTGGGTCTTAATTCGAACCAGCCCCTGCGACGGATCGACGGCTTCGAAACTAAACAGTTCCTGCTCCCCCAGCTCCCCCTCCCATCCGTATCTGTCCGCCGCGAGGTCCTGGTTCCAAAATTGCAGCTGATTTCCGATGGACTCCAAGACATATATGCAGTTTGCAGCATACTCCGGGCAGGGCTCTTCGCGCTGCCGGATCCAGTATCCCAAGTTGGGTCCATGGGCTTCGAGATCGAAAGAAGTGCGCTCGGCCCGCGCACAGCCTTCATAAAAGGTGAAATGGCGAGTGGAGGGGATCTTGGGATCTTGCGTACCCACAGCGCAGACAAACTTGTCGTCGGATCCAGCCTGCAGTAGGCGTATAGGCCCGTTGAACTGTAGGTTCACGAGCATGTCGAAAAACGGCATGTTAGCAAACGGGTCGAAGACAAGACTTGCCCTCAAATCTGTCGGAGGGGCTGGGCGTGGTGGGGCAGCCGCATCTTCGACCTCTGCCTTTCGCTCTTCTCGAGTCGGATAACCCGGCGGAGGATTCCGAGGCAGATCTAGCAGGTCCAATGCGTGTAGAAGCCTGGCCCGATTCCAGCCCATTGAGAGGAGGTACTTTGATCCGTTGTAGTCGGCCCGCAGCTCTAGTTCCTTGGTTCGGGGTCGACCCGATGTTGTGTCGCCATTCATGTGGTGTGCTATCTCATGAGCGAACACAAAGTCACGGGCCGCGTCACCCTGGATCGCGTCGGGGTCGTAGATTGTCCAATTTTCGTCCGTCTCATACATCTCGTGGTTTTCTACTGGGCATCGGAAAGACATCGCCCCGGCGTAGTTCTTCATCTTTGGGTCGTGCGACACGTAAAGGAGGATTTCCATATCCGCATGCACCGCGCCGAGGATTTCCTTGAAGGCGGCAGTATCCTCCTCGCTAGCGGGAGAAGCCTCCAAAGGAATACACGCCTTGTGCTCGCTCGTGCTGGCCTGTGGGATGATGGGGGCTCCGAGGCTTGTTGCCCCGGCCAAAAGTCCAGACAAAAGGATGCCAGGCATCTTCATTTTGGTCAAAACACAATTCGAAGCACCGCGCCCCGCGCGTAGCCGGCGTCTTTGGGGCTACAGTGGACGAGGTCTTCATCGATGCCCGCCAAAATGCAGGGCTGGCGAGTGCCACCGCGAAGAACGATAACGCCTCTCGCAGGCGGCGCGCCTTGTGGAGCGACCTGATTCCCTGGTCCGCCGAATCCCATAATCTTTGGCGGAGCGCCGGGGTTGAAGGTTAGCAAATTGAATTCAATGCTCTGTATGTCCGTGACCGGAATCCAAACCTCCTTTTTTGCCGAAGGGAAGCGCGCCTTGATCTTCACGACGCCGTTCGACATTTCGGTAAGGGAGCCATTTATGCTCAAGCTGTCTTTCGTAGTGATCGTGTCAGGGCGCGCCGCCCCGCAGGTCACCAAGGCGAGCGCAATCGCACAAGTGCAACGAGCCCTCATCTTCCCTCCACATTTCTCGCCAGGCCCCTCAAAATGTGCACGCCGGTTACGTCCGAGTCCGCTAGCGTGTATAGATTCAGGCTGCCAACGCTTGTTAGGGTGTCGTCTGGCTTGGGAACCGGGGTGAAGAAGTAGTATGTTCCCTTTGAATGCAGCAACAGCTTACAGTCAAGCGATCCGTAGGTTTGGTGATCAACGCACGGCGGCTGGTCGGTCTTCTCTAGCCTTGATGAGAACGCTACGTAAGGCAACTCGCTGGAATCGACTAGCATATCCTCCCTTGCCTGCCGCTGTCCGAAAAGGACGCCCGCCGCGGACGCAGCGGAAAGCAATGCCGCCAACGCTGCTGCGGTGGCACTACGCCACATGCCTTTCCAGCGATGGACGAAGACCATCAATCCCAACAAAAATATGAGCACGATCGCGGCTAGAAGCCGCCACCATCCGACGTTGAACAGGACATAAACGGCAGTCGTGCAAACGACGGGCAGCGGCAATTCCAATTCCAGTGGATTCACGCCGAATGCACTGTAATAAGCGGCCAAATAGGACCAGCCGGCGATGTAGGTGAACGCGACAAATATCGCCGAAGCCTCCGCGAGGCTCTTCAGAAATGCGAGTGATTCCTCTGCCATAAGCGGCGGGCGAGTCGACATGGCACCCCAGGCTTTTGTCGAGCGATGTTGATGGCAGTATACCTCCGGAAAAAGGTACGTCTTGGGATAGACGACTCGAAGGTCGGCGTTCTAAAGGGCGGGGCGCCCGTCCGAGCACGCGCAAATTCAGTCCTTCCAGTATCAAGGGCGCCCCATCCTAAACTCGCTTTTTGCGATTGGGTTGGGAAGGCACGGCACTCACCTGGCGAAGAGGTCGCATTGTAAGGGCTAGTCCGGGTAAACGGGCTTCGCGTCAGAATTACCGGCTATGCTTCCCTTTGAATAACATTCGTCTTTCCGAACCCCGGGTCATCGGTGCGCCCATACCCCGAATTCGACGCGCGAATGCCCCGGCTTCGAAAAGTCAAGCCCCATTTCTTCAAATTATTTGTTTATCCCTTTCTTTTCAATCGCTTCCCCGCGCGCCAAATTTGCAGGTTATTTCTCCGAAATCTGTACGCTGACTTCAGAACCCCCAAATAGGCGATTCTCACACCTGCTGCGGGCTACCTAAGCCTCGCCGTAAGTTATCTTTTTTCAGGAACCTGGCTTTCAGGTTCTTCAAAAGACGCGACATACGGCAGAACCGTGCCCGCAAGCCTCCTCAAGCCAGGAGTTTGTCAGAAATACCCGGGGGAGGGGGAGGGGGTGGGGAGCCGAGGAAAGGAAAGACTCATGATCAACCTGTGCCGCCACATCATGCCCAGTGGGCTCAACTGCAAATCGCCTGCCATGCGAGGCAGCGCCTTCTGTTACTTCCACGGGCGGAGCATTCCCCCGGCCCGCAAGAGCGCCTCATCCTCCGAGGGCCGCATTCAAATCCCCGAGGTCCTCGACAGCAACGGATTCTCCCGGGCTCTCAGGCAGGTACTGCAGGGACTTGCCGACTGCCGCATCAGCACCCGGCGCGCCTCCATTCTTCTCTACGGTCTGCAAATGGCATCTGGCCAGGCGTCGGAGTTTGATTCAGAGCTTCCCGATTTCGGTCTCGACGCGCTCCTCGACCGCCCTGGAGTCTCCGAAGAAGAAATCGCCTCTTTTGCAAACGCGTTATATGACAAAATGACCGCCGGCTCGCATTCCCGGGCTAAGTCGCAGCGCTCCCTGGGCAAACCGCCTGAATTCCCTGCGGGCGGCGTCAATTGCACGAGAGTCACGCTGAACAAGCTTGGCACTGGTCGATGAATAAGCCGCAACGTCTTCGCCCGCTCTCAGGCCGAGCGTCCGCTGATCGGAATGCTCCCACCGCAGCCGGTAGTACTATCTTGGACGTAGCCGCGAGCGGAGCGGATTGCGCAAACGAGGTTGGCGAAAAATCTGCAACCTGATCACTGACGCAGGATGGCTGCAACGGGATCGTGGGGCGGAAAGAAAGCGCATCCCAGCCGGGCTGAGAGCATCGAGAGGCTTATGGAATACAGATTGTTGGGAGGCTCCGGCCTCAAGGTATCGGCGTTAAGTCTTGGCACCGCAACATTCGGCGGCTCCAACGAGTTCTTCAAAGGATTTGGCTCAACGGAGGTGGAAGAGGCGCGACGGCTGGTGGACATCTGCCTGGAAGCCGGAGTGAACCTGTTCGATACGGCGAACGGCTATTCCGAAGGTCATTCCGAAGAGATTCTGGGCAAGGCTCTGGCCGGAAAGCGCGACAAGGTGCTGATCTCGACGAAATCGGGGTTTCCGACCGGGGCGGGGCCAAACGATGAGGGGTCGAGCCGCTACCATTTGCGGCGCGCCCTGGAGGACAGCTTGCGACGGCTGGGCACCGACACCATCGACATCTATCACCTGCATGGTTTTGACGCGCTGACGCCGATTGACGAGGTGCAGGCGACGCTGAACGATTTTGTGCGCGAAGGCAAGGTGCGCTACATCGCCTGCTCGAATTTTTCAGGGTGGCACCTGATGAAGTCGCTGGCGGTGGCGGACCGGAACGGCTGGACGCGCTTTGTAGCGCACCAGGTGTACTACTCGCTGATTGGCCGCGAATACGAGTGGGAGTTGATGCCGCTGGCGCTGGATCAGAAGGTGGGCGCGCTGATCTGGAGCCCGCTGGGTTGGGGGAGGCTTACGGGAAAGATCCGGCGCGGGCAGCCGCTGCCGAAGGTGAGCCGCCTGCACTCGATTGCCGACGCGGGGCCGCAGATGCCGGATGAGTACCTCTTCGGGGTGGTGGACGCGTTGGATAAAGTTGCCGCGGAGACGGGGAAGACGGTTCCGCAAATCGCGCTGAACTGGCTGCTGCAGCGGCCCACGGTTTCTTCAGTCATTATGGGCGCGCGCAACGAAGAGCAGTTGCGGCAGAACCTGGGCGCGGCGGGATGGAATCTGACGGCAGAGCAAATGGCGGCATTGGACAAGGCCAGCGATCCGCAGCCCGTGTATCCCTACTGGCACCAGCGGAAGTTTTTCTCGGGAAGGAATCCGGTGGCAGGAGCGGGGAATAGGGAAAAGGGAATGAGAGACTAAGAGGCTCCCTATTGGCTACGTGCTGCTTTCACGTGGCGGTGGTGCTTGACGACGTAGTGGCCGATGAGCCAGCCCGTGGTGGCGGCAACCAGCACGTCGGAAGGGAAGTGCTGGCGGCCCAGAACGCGGGTCACGCCCACAGCCGTGGCGCCGGAGTAGGCTGCGATCTGCGTCCAGGGAGAGGAATACTCGCCGGCGATGGCGGAAGCTGCGGCAAAGGCCACAGTGGTGTGCATGGAGAAGAATGACCCTTCAGGCCCGACACTCGACTGGAAGAAACGGCCGCGGGCCTGATCGACGTCAGGTCGCTCGCGCAGCGAAACAAGCTTGAAAGCCTGACAGACGACAGCTCCGTCAACCATGGCCTCGCCGCCGAGAATGCCTGCCTCGCGGGCATGATCGTCGTGGCCGAATTCGCCCTTGGCGAAGAGCGCGACAGGCACGGCGATGAGTGTGCCGACCAGCCCGTCGGAGACATTGACGTTGTTGCTGTTGAATGTGGGGTCCTTCGAGACGAGCTGGCTCTGTGCGCGATGATCGGTAGCGATGGCGGCTCCGGTGGCGAGAAAGAACGGGGCGAGCCATTCCGCATCCCGGGGACGCAAGCGCGCAGGGCTGGTCCAGATGGCGGCCTGGTCGTGGAAAAAGATGTGCATCGAGTTGCGGACTGTGACGTCGCTCGATGAACTGGGCGAAGAGGCGACCGCAGATTGAGGCTGGGGCGCGTCAGGCAGTCCCGCACCGGGAGGCGGCGCCTGGGCCGCAATGCACGCGCACGCAGCAAGCAGCAACGTTGCGGTGAAAAGCTCGCGCGCGCAAGCACAGTGCAGACGCCGCAGTCCGTAAACGAGTCGGTGTGGGGGCATGGGGTGGTCGAATAGGGGCCGGAGAAATAGGGTCAATGTCTATCCGACGCTCACAGTCGAGCAAATGTCAACAATATCAACTTTTGCATGCCGCGGCGCTGGATAAAGAAGTGCGCCGTGGTATTCCTCGCCACGGTCAGAGCGACGGGTCATGTGCCGATGGGCGAGGGAGGGTTGTTGAGATAGATCTCAACGTAGTCGAGGTAGTTTTGCGCGTATTCGCGAATGAGAGCGAGGTCTTTCTCGGAGATTTCGCGACGGAGTTTGGCGGGTACGCCTGCCCACAGGGTGCGAGGGGGAACGACGGTGTGTTCGGGAATGACGGAGCCGGCGGCGATGATGCAGCCCTCGCCGATATGGCTGTGATTGAGGACGCGGGCGCCCATGCCGATGACGCACATATCGTCGACGACGCAGCCGTGGACAGTGGCATTGTGGCCGATGGTGACCCAGTCGCCCACGATGACGGGATAGAGATTGCGCTGGCCGTGCAGGACAGCGCAGTCCTGGACATTGGAGCAGGAGCCGACGCGGATGGAATTGACGTCGCCGCGGAGGACCGCGTTCATCCAAACGGAGGAGCGCTCGCCAAGGATGACGTCGCCGAGGATCTGGGCAGAAGGGTCGATATAGCAGCTTGCGGGAATGTGGGGCGAGTGGCCCTGGTACAAGCGAAGCATGAATACCTCGACGGCGATCTCAGATGAAAGTGTAATTTGCCGGCAGAACCCTGAGACAGCGGCGGATCTGAGGGATAGGGCCGGGGGTCCGATGCGGTTGATGGGCCGGGACAGCCCTCCTGCGGGCTCGTAATTACCCTAGTGGCTCCTGCGGCGGAAGTCGGTTATGATCAATAAAGCCTAACAGGCGAGTTTGGAGGTGGATACCGTTGGCGGAGGTTCGCGTACAGGAAGGCGAACCGCTGGAAAATGCGTTGCGCCGGTTTAAGCGGAAGGTGCAGCAGGAGGACATCATCAAAGAGGTGAAACGTCACTCCTACTACCTGAAGCCCGGCGAAAAGCGTCGCGTCAAAGCGGCGTTGGCACGCAAGCGGAACCGCAAAAAGGCTCGCAAGGAGCAGGATTAGCTTCAATAACCCGCCGCGATGATGCCGTTTCAGGGACTTTGGATTCCAGAGTAGACAAAGTCACCAGAGAATGAAAAAGAATCGGAATGGCAAATCGCGGCGATGGATTCAGTAGTAAATTGCAGCGTTTCTCCAGTTTCTGTCGATCAAATTTGCAGCATCCACCGGGGCTGTGCGAAGAGAGAGAGCTCCAGGTGAAACGGCGCTGCACCTCCCCAGACACTCGAGAAACGTGTAAAATCGCTCAGCACGCGATTGGCGTGAGGAGTTGTCAGTCCCCCGAAATCATCGGGGAAAGTTCGAATACCGCCTAGTTTTCAGTGCGGTCCGGGCCCTTGTTTCAGCACGACGAACGATATCAGGGAACCGGGACCGGCAAGGTCTTAAAGAACCGTGGCCGATTTCGGTTGCACTCCCTGTGAGGGAAGCCGGCCATGGAATTCACCGATCGAGTCCTGAAGTGTGTAGACTGCGGCGCCGAATTTGTTTTTACAGCGGGCGAGCAGGTCTTTTTCCACGATAAACAATTCAAGAACGACCCAAAGCACTGCAAACAGTGCAAGGCGAAGCGAACGCGGGGAGCGCAAAGAGTGCGCCCCGAAACGCGCACAACTTGCTCGGAGTGCGGTGCGGAGACGACTGTTCCGTTTAAGCCAACCCAGGGCAGGCCGGTATTGTGCCGGTCATGCTACCAGAAACAGCAGAAGGCGCCGCCGGTGGTGGAAGCCGCTGGAGCGAAGGAATAGACAACACGTTTCCGCCGGAGCTTGGGGAAAGACCAACTGCGAGGACAGGTGTTGCTTGCGGGTCCCGCTGATACACGCTGCCTGGCAAGTGGAGCAGCGCGCAAGCGATCAGCGGCGATGCAGGGCGCGATGGCCGATGTCGCGCCGATAATACATTCCTTCAAACGAAATCTCTGCCAGGGCCTGATAGGCGCGATCGAGAGCGTCAGAGAGCGTGTCGGCGGCAGCAGTGACGCCGAGGACGCGGCCTCCGGCGGTGAGCATTCGGCCGCTCTCCTGCGCTGTGCCGGCGTGAAAGATCTGGACGCCGGGAATCTGCGCTGCTGCGTCGAGGCCGAAGATGGGCAGGCCGGTTTTGTAGCTGCCAGGATACCCGCCGGAGCTGGCAACGACACAGGCGGAGGCGCCATTGCTCCAGAGCAATGGAGTGTCGGCGAGCCGGCCAGCGGTGCAGGCTTCGAGCACGTCGACCAGATCGCTTTCGAGCCGAACCAGGATGGCCTGAGTTTCGGGATCGCCGAAGCGGGCGTTGAATTCGAGCACCTCAGGGCCGCGGGCCGTCATCATAAGGCCGCAGTAGAGCACGCCGACGAAGGGCGTGTCTTCAGAAGCCATGCCCTGGATTGCGGGTTGGGCGATGTGGTGCAGAATCCACTCGGACATGGCCGGATCGAGCAGCGTGTCGGTGGAATAAACCCCCATGCCGCCGGTGTTGGGGCCGGTGTCGCCCTCGCCGATGCGTTTGTGATCCTGGGCCGGCAGGAGCGGCGCCACATGTCGGCCGTCGCTGAAGCAGAGAAAGCTGACCTCTTCGCCCTGCAGGAACTCTTCAATGACAACCTGGTGCTCGGGTGTGCCGAGCAGCGCACCGAAGAAGAGTCCATGCGCGGCCTCGATGGCAGCATGTCGCGAGTCGCATACGATGACGCCTTTGCCCGCCGCCAGGCCGTCTGCCTTAACGACGATCGGAGGATGGAACTTTGCGATCGCTTTTTCGATTTCATTCGGGGTTGAGCAAACGACGTAGTTGGCCGTGGGGATGTTATGGCGCTGAAGGAAGCGCTTGGCGAAGCCCTTGCTGGTTTCGAGCATGGCAGCAGCGCGCGTGGGGCCGAAGACGCGCAGGCCATGCCTCTGGAGTTCGTCTACGATGCCGAGGGAGAGCGGGAGTTCGGGGCCGACAACGGTCAGATGGGGCTTTTCGGACAAGGCGAGTCGAACCATCGCCGCGATATCTTTCAGATCGACCGGGACGCAGCGGGCGATTTGTGCCATGCCGCCATTGCCCGGCGCGCAGACAACTTCGTTCACGCGCGGGCTGCGAAGGATAGCCCAGGCCAGCGCATGCTCGCGGCCTCCGGAACCAAGGATGAGGACTTTCATGGCGGCAGACCTTTCTGCGGGGACGAAGTGCTGCATGAGCGAAGATGCGGCAGGCCCGAAAGGCTATGGTCGGCAACGAGGGTGGGGAAAGTCAAACGGAGAGGCAGCGGAGTTCGCGGAGCCAGCGCGGACGGCGGAACCTGTGATGGTTTTGCTCCGCTGTATGATTGGATTTTTCGGGGGTTCTATGCGAGGACTGTTCATCGCATTGTTCTGGGTTGCAGTATCTGCGACGGCGTTTGCCGAGGGACCGAGGTGGTGTTCTGTCTCGTCGAGAGATCCCTCAAACACCGTCCACTACGCTCCGATTGCGGCTGCTGCCCAGGTGCAAGGTGGGGCAAGTGCCGTGATCATTTACAGGCCGAACGGCAGCGTTGAAAGAGTCGAGTCCGTATCGGGAGCACTCATGCTTTCTCAGCCGCTCGCAAACCAACTTTCGAAGTGGACGGTTCGGTCGAACGCACCCGGCGATGAGCTTTGCCAGACTCTGGTTTTTGCCATATTCAGCCTTCGCGCGGCGCATCGAGGAAAAGAGAAAATCAAATTCAAGATGGAACCGAATACCGTTTCCATTTCGATCTCGAGACCGATGCCGATCCTAGAAACTGTGGCGGCTTCCTCCCCTGTGAAACAGCAGGGGTTTTGATTTGGGCGCAAACAACACCAGGAAAGTATTTACCGTTCGATGGTTGAGACGCGGATTAAACCATATGCGGAACAGCAGGCCGAGAAAGCGCGGCGTGAGGAGCAGCAGCGCGTTTACCGGCGCAACCAGGTGATTGGGCTGGTGCTGCTGGCGGCGGCGATTTGCGCCTGGTGGCTGTGGCATACAAATCCCCGCTGGATTGCGCCGCCAGGATGGTGGCGGTGGTAAAGCAGGAGGCGGTATCAGGGATCAGGGATCAGTGAATCGTTCCAACACGAACGAGAATGAAGTTCCGCTGGCGGTCATTCTGCTTGGGCCAACGGGGAGCGGGAAGACGGCGCTTTCGCTGGCGCTGGCGGAGCGGTTCGGCGGCGAGATTGTGAGCTGCGACTCGGTAGCGGTGTATCGCGGAATGGAAATTGGCACGGCGAAGCCGACGCGTGAAGAGCGGGCACGCGTGTCGCATCATCTGATCGATGTGGCGGAACCGGATAAGCCGTTTACGGCGGGCGAATACAGCCGGCTGGCGCGACAAGCGCTTTGCAAGATTGCCGGGCGGGGACGGCTGCCCATTGTGACAGGCGGAACGGGATTGTATCTGCGGGCTCTGACCGAGGGTTTGTTTGCGGGGCCGGAGCGGAGGGAAGATCTGCGAGCGCGGTTGCGGCGGAGCGAGGAACGGCATGGCGGCGGCTGGCTGTGGCGAATGCTGCGGCGCCTGGATACGGCGAGCGCGGAGCGAATTCACGCGAACGATATTCCGAAACTGATTCGCGCCATTGAGGTGTGCGTGGCAGCGCGAAGGCCGATGTCGGAAGTGATGGGGCGCGATCCGCTTGTGGGATTCAGAATGCTGCGGTTCGGGCTGAATCCGCCACGCGAGAAGCTGTACCAGCGGATCAATGAGCGGTGCGCGGCGATGTTTGCGGCAGGGCTGGTGGAGGAGACGCGGGAGTTACTGGCGAAATTCGGCGATGTGAAGGCGCTGGATTCGCTGGGATATCGGCAGGCGCGCGGCGTGATCGACGGGACGATGAGCGAGGAAGACGCGTTGCAAGCGGCGCAGCAGGGACACCGGAATTATGCGAAGCGGCAGATGACGTGGTTCCGGCGCGAGCCGGAAGTGCAGTGGATTGATGGGTTCGGAGATGACAAAGAGACGGTCGAGGCGGCTGTGAAACTTGTTGAGAGCGCCAATTTAGACTAAGCGAATAGACAGGAAGTTTGCGGCATCGAGTGCCGGAACGGAGTTTGCGGTGGCGGACACGAACGCAGAGACAATTTACGACGTGGCGGTGATGGGCGGCGGGCCGGCCGGCTATACAGCGGCGATTCGCGGAGCGGAGTACGGACTCAAGGTTGCCTTGATCGACGCGAGCCCAAAGCTGGGCGGCACGTGCCTGCATGTAGGGTGCATTCCGACCAAGGCGCTGCTTTTCAACGCAGAACTATGGGACTACCTGAAGGATGCCGACGAATTCGGGATCAAGGGAGTGGAGGCCCGCGCGCTGGATTGGACAGCGGTGATGGCGCGTAAGAGCGCGATCATCACGAAGCATGTGAAGGGTCTCGAGTTCCTGATGAAGAAGCACAAGATCGCAGTGATCCCAGGGTTCGGACGGCTGACGGGTGGAGCAAAAGATGGCGTGCACACCGTCGAGGTAGAAGCGAACGGTGCGAAGAGTGGGGTGAAGGCGAAGAATGTGATGCTGGCGACAGGATCAGAGGCGAAGCTGCTGCCGGGGCTGAGGGCAGACGGCACGATCTTGACGAATATCGAGATTCTGGATGTGAGCGCGCCGCCGAAGTCGCTGGTGGTGATCGGCGCGGGAGCGGTAGGCGTGGAGTTCGCGTCGATCTTCCGCAGCTTCGGCACCGAGATCACGATCCTGGAGTTTTTGCCGAGGATGGTCCCGGTGGAGGATGAGGAGATTGCGAAGGAGCTGGCGCGGGTCTTCCGCAAGCGCGGCATCGAGACGCAGACGGGCGCGAAGGTGGAGAAGGTGGAGAAGACGGCAACTGGGGTGAAGGTGACCTACACCGACGCGAACGGCAAGGCGCAGGCAAAGGAGGCCGAGAAGGTGCTGGTGGCGGTGGGGCGCGGCCCGCTCACCCGCGACATTGGACTGGAGAAGACGAAGGTCGAACTGGAGCGCGGGTTTGTGAAGGTGAACGAGGTGCAGGAGACTGCAGAGTCGGGCGTGTATGCGATTGGCGATATTGTGGCGGGGCTGCCCCAGCTGGCGCACGTAGGCGCGATGAGCGGGATGGTGGCGATGGCGAAGATTGCGGGGCGCAAATACCGCCCAGTGCGGCGGGATAGGATTCCCAGTTGCACTTATTGCGATCCGCAGATCGGTTCGGCGGGCCTGACCGAGACGCAGGCAAAAGAGAAGGGCTACACCGTGAAAGTCGGCAAGTTTCCTTTTGCCGGCAACTCGAAGGCCACGATTGTGGGCAGCCACGAAGGATTTGTGAAGGTGGTGGCCGATGCGAAGTACGGCGAGATTCTGGGCGTGCATATCATCGGTCCGCAGGCGACGGAGCTGATTGCCGAGGCGGTGGCCGTGATGGAACTGGAAGGCACGGTGGACGAGTTGATGTTCGTAATCCACGCGCATCCTACGCTGAGCGAAGCGATGTTGGACGGCTACGGCGCGGTGGAGGGGATGCCGATCAACGCGTAATGCCGCGAATCAGCGGGTGAGCAAGTTGCGAGACGGCAAACAGGCACTCACCGCGAGGAAGCGGGCTGAAGATTGGCGGAATTCCGGCGGCAAAATGAACTGCCAAACCGAGGGCGTGTCTGGTGGCCGAGTCTTCGAGGTACCTCTGGTTACTGGAATTCTGCAATTCCTATTACTCGCGCAGAGGCGTCAGTATCCATAAAAAGTCTTTGGTAATTCTCTCGAATTCAGATAACCAATTCGACCATCCATCCCTCAGTATGAGCAGTAAGGATGGCTCTTATGGCTCGAGCTGGAGTTCCGTTCCGCATGCATCGCACCGGCGTGTTCGTGATTCTCCTGTGCCTCGCCATCGGCATTCGCATTGGAGGCTGGCAGTACGGGCTTCTCGCGGGCGCGCTCGTGCTTGCCAGCCTCTTCCTGCACGAAGCCGGTCACATTCTTGCGGCAAATTCACTCGGGGTTCCGGTGCGCGAATTCGGGCTGAGACTCGGGGGAACCTACGTCAAACGAGCCCACGCCGTCCGTCACCGCGATGAGATCATGATCGCAGCTTCTGGTCCATTGATGAATCTCCTGCTCGCGATTCCTTTCCTGTTTGTCCCGCGTTTTGGTGCCCAGCTCGCCATGTGCAATCTTGCGGTCGGCCTCATCAACCTGCTGCCACTTCCTGCCAGCGATGGCCTGCGTATCCTGCGCAACATTCTCAAGGCGACCGGAACCGGCGAAGCGAATCCGGCGCTGAGCGAAGGCACTAAGGTTTAGAGCAAAGCGGAGAAGTTGGCGGAGAAGGTGTGCAATTCGGCAGGTGTGATGCGATCCCACTTTGAATGCACAGGACGCGATCAGGACGGGACTCCCCAAGACTTGGTACAGGAATCCTGGCCAATCAGAGCAGAAGTTGCCAGTAGCCCACGTCGAGCCAGCGGCCAAATTTGAAGCCGACTTGCTTGAAGTGGGCGACCTGCTGGAATCCGAATTTCTGGAGCAGCGCGGAGCTGGGTGGATTGGGCAACAGGACGCCGGCGATGACGGTGTGAAAGTTCCGGCCGCGGAGCTCGGCGAGAAGAGCGTCGAGTAAAAGCGAACCTCTGCCCTTTCGAGCTGAAGACGGATGCAAATAGATGGTCGCTTCGGCGGAAAAGCGATAGGCAGTCCGCTCTCTCCATTTATGGCAGTAGCAATAGCCGAGAAGCCGGCCGTCTTCTTCGCAAACGATCCACGGATACGACTTTGTTGTCTCTTCGATTCTTAGCTGCATCTGTTCGGGAGAGAGGGCGACTTCTTCAAACGTGATGGGCGTGTTGAGGATGTAGCGGTTGTAGATGTCGGCGATGGCAGGGGCGTCGTCGAGGCGGACGGGGCGAAGCATGAAGATCTCCTGTATCTGGGCGATGGTTCAAATGTACGCGATGTCGCGCCAGGGAATGGCGAGCGCGAGTTGGGCCAAAAGGAAGGCAGCCGCAGATCCTTCGCCTGCGACTCAGGATGACAGCCCATAGGAACTTTCCCAGTCCGCGCGCCGATTGAAATCTACAGCTCTGTTGATCTAGTCTCGACGAGATCCTTGGCTTTGGCGATGAAGTCGGCGAGCGGCATGGAGGCCTGCTCCTGCTTTCCGCGGGTGCGGACGTTGACGGCGCCGACGGATTCTTCCTTGTCGCCGAAGACGAGGATGTAGGGCGTCTTCTGGAGAGCGAAGTCGCGAATCTTGGCGTTCATCTTTTCGTTGCGGGCGTCGGTTTCGACGCGGAGGCCCGCTTCCTTGAGAGCGGTTTCGACTTTGGCGGCGTAGGCTACATGGCGCTCGCTGATGGGGACGAGGCCGATTTGCGTAGGCGCGAGCCAGAGCGGGAAGGCGCCGGCGTAGTGCTCGATGAGGACGCCGAAGAAACGCTCGACCGATCCGAAGAGGGCGCGGTGCACCATGACGGGCTGATGACGTTCGCCATCTTCGCCGACGTATTCAAGCTCGAAGCGCGCCGGAAGGTTGAAGTCGAACTGCACGGTGGAGAGCTGCCAGAGACGGCCGAGGGCATCGACGAGCTTGATGTCGATCTTGGGGCCGTAGAAGGCGGCTTCGCCGGGGATGGTTTTGTAGGAGATGCCTTTCTCTTTGAGAACCTTCTCGAGCGATCCAATGGCAAGGTTCCAGTTGTCGTCGCCGCCTAAGTAGTGGGTGCGATCATTTGGATCCCAGATGGAGAGCTCGATTTTGAATTCGTTGAAGCCGAAGGTTTTCAAAACAGCTTCAGCAAAGTCGATGCAGGCGGCGACTTCGCCTTCGATCTGCTGCGGCGTGCAGAAGATGTGGGCATCGTCCTGGGTAAAGCCGCGGACGCGCAGCAGGCCCTGCATGGTGCCGGAGCGCTCGTATCGGTAGACATTGCCGAACTCGGCGTAACGCGCGGGCAGGTCGCGGTAGGACTTGGGCGTGTCTTTGTAGATGAGGATGTGGCCGGGGCAGTTCATGGGCTTGAGCCGATACTCGGCGTCGTCAAGTTCCATGGGCGTGAACATGTTTTTGGCGTAGACGCCGGTGTGGCCGGAGACTTCCCAAAGTCCTGCGCGCATGACGTGCGGGGTGTAGACGAGCTGGTAGCCGCGGCGGAGGCACTCATCGCGCATCCAGTCTTCCATGATCTTGCGGACGATGGCGCCTTTGGGGTGCCAGAAGATGAGGCCGGGACCAGCCAGTTCCTGAATGCTGAAAAGGTCGAGTTGCCTGCCGAGGACGCGGTGATCGCGGCGCGCTGCTTCTTCGAGACGGGCGAAATGCTCGTCGAGCTCCTTTTTGCTGAAGAAGGCGGTGCCGTAGATGCGCTGCAGTTGCGGATTCTTCTCGTCGCCGAGCCAGTATGCCCCCGCGAGATTGGTGACTTTGACGGCTTTGACGCGGCCAGTGGAGGGGAGATGGGGGCCGCGGCAGAAGTCGATGAATTTGCCGTTGCGGTAGAAGCTGACCTGGTCGCCGGGCGCGGTGAAGCGCGTGACGAAGTGGGTCTTCATGAAGTCGCCGTCTTTTTCGAATTCGGCGAGGGCTTTGTCGCGGGGCTCGTATTCGCGGACGAACGGCTCATTGCGAGCGATAACTTCAGCCATTCTGGATTCGATAGCGGCGAGATCTTCAGGCGTGAACGGTTTTTCGCGATAGAAGTCGTAGAAGAAACCGGAGTCGGTGGCGGGACCGTGGCCGAGTTTGGATTCAGGGAAGAGTTCGAGAACAGCTGTGGCGAGGACGTGCGCGGCAGAGTGGCGCAGGACCTTGAGGGCGTCGGGATCGTTTTCTTTGATCAGCTCCAGCTTCGCGTCCTGGGTGAGTGGAGCAGAGAGATCGACGAGGCGCGGGGCGGCGTCGTCTTCGGCGGCGTACATGAATGCTTCCGACTCGTCTTCAGACTCTTGCTTCGCTGCGACATAGTCGCCGATCGATTGCACCCGGGCGACGATGGAGGCGGCGGCAAGGCGCGGCGAGATGGAGCTAGCAATTTCGAGGGGCGTTGTACCGGAAGGCACTTCGCGGACGGAACCGTCGGGCAGATGGATGGCGATGTTTGGCTTGCTCATGGTGTGCTGAATCCCGGGTGGGGCCGCGGAGTGAAGAAGATGCGGCCAACTCTTGAGGATAGAGGTTGGCGGGGTGCGAAGTCGAGCGAACCAAGCGGAGGCGCACGCCGGGCTGATGGAAATACAGGCGACGGCGAGCGCAACCACCCTCCCCCAAAACGGGTATTACCCTCTGACGCCGATGGGCCGAAAAATTGCCTGTAGGAGGCATGTTCAGCCGTACAGCGAGTTGACTATGTTGACGGGCGGGATGGTTGAAACCATCGGCACGGGCAAGGATTGATTGTGAAGGTATTTTGCAAAAGCACGAATGGGAACGCAGAGTTCCACTGCAGTGTGTGTGGACAGGGATTTGTCCTGTTTTGGGAGAGGCATCCGCGCACGGAGCGGGTCGCGATACTCAGCGAGATCCAGGAGACAATGCGCAGGCATCATCGGGCATCACCCGGCGCGAGCGCCCATCCGCAGGGCGGATTTCTGGCACCCGACTGGGGCGACCCGAATGAACTTGCCGCGGCCGCGTTGCAAGGCGCGAACCAGGTGCTCGATTTATAAAGCCCTCATCCTCGTTGGGAAGGTATCTGGGCGATGAATCTGCTAGAGGTGTGCAGCTTCCTTCCCCACCGAGCCGGGTTAACCCCCGGCTCATCGGTTTTTTTGAGGCCATACTCCCCCAAACTGCATCTTCTCCTTAGCGATGAACGATATGCGCTGGATTGGGTTACTTTTCTGGATTGCGCTCTGCTATACCGTAGCGGGCATCGGCGGAAAATGGACTGCGAGCGAAGTGGCCGGGTGGTACCGCACGCTGAACCGGCCCGCGATTGCTCCACCGGACAGGGTGTTTGGGCCGGTATGGGCATTTCTCTACGGGTTGATAGCTCTAGCCGCTTGGCGCGTTTGGCTGAATAGTCCATCCGCTGCCCGCAATGTGGCGCTCGGACTTTTTCTGGTGCAACTCGCACTCAACCTGGCGTGGTCATGGATTTTCTTCCACCGGCACGCTCTTGGGGCGGCCCTGGTTGAGCTCGCGGCACTTTGGGCGATGATCGGAGCCACGGAGCTGGCGTTCAGCCGCGTTGACTCTACAGCCGCATGGCTGCTGGGACCGTATTTGGCTTGGGTAAGCTTTGCCGTGCTACTTAATGCCGCGTTCTGGCGGGCGAACTGAGGCGGATGAGCTCCGCCGCCGACGGTACGCAATGGATTGCCAACGCAGTTCCGAGCGATGAAAAGAGGCAGGAAGGGCCGTTGTCGACAGGCCCTTGAATCAGCCGACGAGAATGCGAGATTATAAAGTCGCGAGTTTTCCGGAAAAACACAAACGGGTTGGGAGTAACTCCCAACCCGTTTGTGGTAATCGCTAGATTCTGCCGGAATCCGGCCGATCAGGCTTAGAGAGGCTGTACGTCGGCAGCCTGCCATCCCTTGGGGCCCTTTACGACGTTGAACTGCACGGCTTGACCTTCTTGCAAGCTCTTGAAACCACTCGAGTTGATCGCAGAGTAGTGCACGAAGACATCTTCGCCGTTCTGGCGCGAAATGAAGCCGAAGCCTTTCGCGTCATTGAACCATTTCACGGTACCTTGTTCCATACTTGTGTTTATTTCCTGGATTGAATTGCGCTGGATGAATCGGAGCGACCACTGGCAGAATCTTGCTTGGTTGGGCGAGTACTGCTCACGCCCGGTTCTACTAACGCTGACGATAGTGTATCATCCCCGTCAAAATATTGTGCGTTAAAAGTGTGTCTCGTCTCATCCGGTGGTCACCTGGATACGATCTCATTCAATCTTTAGAACTTAGCGACGCGCTGGGGCGCTCAGCCGAGGCGGTTCTGCCTATGATAAGGTGGGAAGTCGCCATGCAGCCTGATCCAGTGCTCGATCTGCTTGCCCGCGCCGAGGAGGTGCTGGAGCGGGAGTTTGGGGAGCTTCCCCCGCATGAGGCCGAGCCGGGCACGAGCATCGCAGAAATGGCACGGGTGCTTGAGGAAACGGCGCACCGGCTGGGCGACAATTACCCGTACTTTCATCCGTTGTATGCCGGACAAATGCTGAAGCCGCCGCACCCGGTGGCGCGTGCCGCGTATGCGCTGGCGATGAAGATTAATCCTAACAATCATGCACTGGACGGGGGGCGCGCCAGCTCCGCCATGGAAGTAGAGGCGGTGCGGGAGATTGCGGGGATGTTTGGGTGGAAGGAGTATGTGGGACACCTGACGTCGAGCGGAACGTTCGCGAACCTTGAAGCACTTTGGATGGCGGGACAATTGGCGCCGGGGAAACGGATTGTGGGATCGGAGCAGGCGCACTACACGCATCAGAGAATCAGCGGCGTGCTGAAGCTGGAATACACGGCAGTGGCGGCGGACAGCGCTGGACGAATGCGGCTTGACGCGCTGGAAGACGAATTGCGCAAAGGCGATGTAGGCACCGTCGTGGCGACGCTGGGCACTACGGCCATCGGCGCGGTGGATCCACTGGACGAATTTCTGAAGCTCAAGGAGCGATATGGATTTCGCGTACACGTGGATGCGGCGTACGGCGGATATTTTGTGCTGATTGCTGATGCGCTGGGTGAACCCGCGCGGCGCGCGTATGCGGCGATGGGGCTGGCGGACTCGATCGTGGTCGATCCGCACAAGCATGGTCTGCAGCCGTACGGGTGCGGCTGCGTACTCTTTCGCGATCCGGCTGTGGGGCGGTTCTACAAGCACGATTCGCCATACACCTATTTCACGTCGAAAGATTTGCATCTGGGCGAGATCAGCCTGGAGTGTTCGCGCGCGGGGGCCGCGGCCGTAGCGTTGTGGGCGACGCAGCAATTGTTGCCGCTGGTGCCGGGCGGCGAGTTCGCGCGGGGTTTGGCGAAGGGTAGGCGGGCGGCGCTGGATCTGGATCGGCGGTTGAGGGAAGATGAAAGGTTCATCACACTGGGAGGGCTTCCACCCAGATCCGAAAATCCGGACATGGGGCACCCGCCTGAAGAGTTTCACCCTCCGGAACTGGACATCGTAGTGTGGGCATTGCATGCAGCAGACTTTCGGAAGAGTTCTGGTCAAGCGCAGGAAGTATTCGATGCATGCGCCCGGCTTGGACTGCATCTGGCTTTAGTACAATTGCCGGGATCGTGGTTTGGGCACGAGGCCGAGGTCCCAAAGGCGGAACCCGGGGCACCCAGGCACGAGATGGAAGCGGTGACATGCCTGCGTTCGGTGCTGATGAAACCGGAGCACGAAGCGTGGATGAACGAGATCTGGCAGCGGCTGAGCGCGGCGTGCGATGAAGTTTTGAACGCGTAAGAGCCGGGTTCAGCAGGATTGAGTCATCTCAGAAAGAAAACGTTGTCAAAGGAACAGCTCGCAGCGTGAAGTTCAGGACGAGGTAGGAGAGTTATGCACGATCCAGTGAAGTTTCGCTTGATGCACAAGGAGCGTTTCGGGGCGGCGCCTGCGATTTTTGTGGGGCCGGGACGCGTGAACCTGATTGGCGAGCATACCGATTACGCCGAGGGATTTGTGATGCCGGCGGCTATCAACTTTGCCACGCTGGCAGGGATTTCACCACGCGCGGACGGCAAAATCGCCATTTATTCGGAGAACCTGGGCGAGGAGAAGGTGTTTGACGGCATCCAGAAGGAGCGGAGCAAGCACTGGACCGATTATCCGATGGGCGTGACGGCGATTCTGGCCGGCGAGGGGCACAAGTTTCCGGGATTCAACCTGAGCATCTGGAGCGATGTGCCGCTGGCGTCGGGGCTGTCAAGCTCGGCGGCGCTGGAGGTGGCAACCGCCCTGGCGGTTTTGTCACTGGTGGGCGCTAGCTATCCGGGACCAAAGCTGGCGCGGCTGTGCCAGCGGGCAGAAAACGAATTTGTGGGCGCAAACTGCGGAATCATGGATCAGTTCATCAGCCTGAATGCGCAGAAAGATCATGCATTGCTGCTGGATTGCCGTGATTTGAGTTTCAAGCTGGCGCCGATTCCAGAGCACGTGGCCCTGGTGATTGCCAACACGATGGTGAAGCACTCGGTGGCGGGTGGAGATTATCCGACACGACGGCGCGAGTCAGAGGCGGCGTGCGCGGTGATTGCCAGCCACCGTCCAGGCGTGCCGTTTTTACGCGATGCGACGCTGGAGGATCTGGAGAAGTGGGGCCACGAGATGGCGCCCAAAAGTTTGATGCGGGCGCGGCACGTGATCAGCGAGAATCTGCGCACGGTGGCAGCCTGCGAGGCGCTGCTGAAGGGCGACATGAAAGAGCTGGGACGGCTGATGGGCGAGGCGCATTGGAGCTACAGCAGGGATTTTGAGGGAAGCTGCGTGGAAGCTGATGCGATGGTGGAACTGGCGCAGGACTTGCCTGGATTGATCGGGGCGCGGCTGACGGGAGGTGGATTTGGCGGGTGCACGATCAACCTGGTGGAGCAGCGCGAAGCGGCGAAGTTTGCCGAGACGCTGGGCGCGCGCTATGCGGCCAAGACCGGGATTACTCCGCAGATTCACATTTGCCATGCCTCTGGCGGAGCGCACCGGTTGGAATGAATACGGAGATCAGAGAAGAGAGTTCAAGGGTCTGGGCCAAGTTCCTCGGCAGATGAGAAAGCACTTAAGAGTTTTCAAAAGATCGACGGTCATCCGTGGGAAACCCCCAGGGCGAGCCTTACATCTGCACATCGTGGGAGGGGACCAGGACTTGTGGAAATCGCAGGATTTACTGGGGTCTGCAAGAACAAATCCCTGACACGAAAGAACCATATTTCAAACCGGCGGAGACATTGTCTGGAGTGAGTTCCTTGTTAAACTTGTGAGGTGTTTGTCCCGATGAGGTAGGTGTCTGTCTCAACGGGTGAATGGCTTTACTTCGAATCAGCGGAGTGTGGCCAAAAATCAACCTATATGGAATCTATGTCCTCGAAGTCGTCCCTGCACGAAAAAATTCCCAACGCCGGCCGGGTGGCCTACTTCTCGATGGAGATCGCGATCCACCCGTCGATGCCGACCTACTCGGGTGGTCTGGGCGTGCTGGCTGGAGATACGCTGCGCTCGGCAGCTGACCTTGGTGTGCCGTTGGTGGCGTTCACTTTGTTACATCGCAAGGGGTATTTCCAGCAGCATCTTGACGCGGCAGGAATGCAGACCGAAGATGTGCAGCCCTGGAACCCGGTTGATTTCTGCACGGAAGAATCTGCACGCGTGACCGTTGCTATTGAAGGACGCACAGTGGCGGTGCGAGCGTGGCGCTACGACATGGAAGGGCAGTTTGGGCACGTGGTTCCGATTTACCTGCTGGACACGGACCTGGATGAGAACTCAGGATGGGACCGCGGACTGACGGATCACCTGTATGGCGGAGATACGAACTACCGGCTGCAGCAGGAGATCGTTCTGGGAATGGGCGGCGTGCGGATGGCCAGCGAGCTGGGCCTGCACGTGAACGTTTTTCACATGAATGAAGGCCACGCGGCTCTGCTGACTTTGGCCTTGCTCGAGCAGCAACTGGCGGGCGGACCCCAAGGCCCTGTGACGCAAACGGACGTCGACGCAGTGCGGAGGAAGTGCGTATTTACGACGCACACTCCGGTGCCGGCGGGGCACGACAGGTTCTCGACAGAGCAGGCGGTGCGCATTCTGGGCGCCGAAAGGACAGCGCGGCTTGAAAGGCTGGACTGTTTCCGCGACGGCTTGCTGAACATGACGCTGCTGGCGCTGAGATTCTCGCGCTACGCGAATGGCGTGGCCATGCAGCATGGCAAAGTATCGCGCGGGATGTTTCCGGAATTTGCGATCGATACGATCACCAACGGAGTGCACGCGCCGACGTGGATGTCGGAGCCGGTGCAGCGGATGCTGGATGAGGAGATTCCGGCGTGGCGGCGGGACAACCTGTATCTGCGCAACGCGATCGATTTGCCGGAGGCGAAGATTCTGGCAGCACATGCCCGGGCCAAGGAAGAACTGCTGGCCGAAGTCGGATCGCGGACGGGATTAGTTTTGGATCCGAAGGTGCTGACGCTGGGGTTTGCGCGGAGGGTTGCGACATACAAGCGCGCCACGCTGATGTTTACGAACCCCGAGCGGATGCAGGAGATTGCAGCGAAGGCGGGAGGGTTGCAGATTCTCTACGCTGGAAAGGCGCATCCGCAGGACGAGCCGGGAAAGGCGCTGATCCAAAGGGTAGTGGCCGAGGCGGCACGATTCTCGAACACCGAATTGCGGATTGTATATCTTGAGAATTACGCGTGGGACCTGGGCGCGCTGCTGACAGCGGGCGTGGATGTGTGGGTGAATAACCCGCGGCGGCCGTATGAGGCGTCGGGCACAAGCGGGATGAAGGCGGCGCTGAATGGCGTGCCGAGCCTTTCGATTTTAGACGGATGGTGGATCGAGGGCTGTCTTGAGGGCGTGACGGGATGGGCGATCGAAGATGGAGCGAACGATGAAGAGGAGGCGAATTCGCTCTACTCGAAACTGGAGTCGGCAGTGGTGCCGCTCTACCGAGATGCTCCGGAGAAGTGGGCGCGCCTGATGCGCACCACGCTGGCATACAACGGCTCGTACTTTAACACAAACCGGATGGTCAAACAGTACACGCGCAACGCGTACTATCCCGAGCGGATCCCGCAAGTGGTGAAGGTGGAAGAAGCGGCATACGCGGATTGAAAAAAGCAGGGAACAGGGAAAAGGGACCAGGGATTAGGGATTAGAGAAAGATACAAGAATTTGAGCCTGTTGGGAGTTCTCGCGACGGTGAGAATTGCTGACAGGCTCTCGAAGTTTCTGGAGACGCCCGAAAAACGGGCAGTAGACGATGGCGCTTGCGACTGAGGATTCGTCAGAACAGCTAGCGCCCGGTTGGGCATCGCAGGCGCTGCGAAGGTCGAGCAGCCTATAATTTTCCTGTTGTGAATGAGAGATTTCCATTGCGCGTGCTTGCGATGAGACGACCGTTGGCCATCGCGGCCATGGTTGCCGCATGGGGCCTCATGGCGGGCCATGGAGCTGTGGCGCAGGGTTCTGCGGTGGGTGCAAGCAACGCTGGGCCAGCGAATTCCTCGGCAGGGCAAGAGCGTGTGCTGCTGGTGCTGCCCTTTGATAACCGCACGGGACAGCCGAGCCTGGAATGGATTCGCGAGGCAGCCGCAGAGGTATTAACTGCGCGCTTTGCCGCGGCGGGCTTCCAGCCCACCAGCCGCGCAGATCGGATGTATGCCCTGGATCACCTCGGTCTGCCGCAGGGATTTCAGCCTTCGCGCGCGAGTTCGCTGAAGCTGGCGCAGACCCTGGACGCGGATTCTATTGTGGTAGGCAGCTACTCGACCGAAGGCAACGAGATCACTGCAGAGGCGAAGCTGGTGAATGTGCCGCAGCTGCATATGCTGCCAGCGGTGAGCGTGCGCGGAGAGATGCGCGACATGATTGCCGTGTTCGGCAGCCTGGCGTGGAAGTTGACGAAACAGCTTGATCCTTCGTTTAACGTGGCGGAGGAGACGTTTGCCGCGGCGGGAAAGGGAACGCGGCTGGACGCTTTTGAGCAATACATTCGCGGTATTACGGAGACAGACCAGGCAGAACGGCTGCGGCATTTGCAGCAGGCGGTGAAGCTGAGCCCGGATTTCAGCCCGGCATGGATGGCTCTGGGCCGCGAAGAGTACAGCGGGCAGCAATACCAGGAGGCGGCCGACGCTTTTGCCAAGGTGGATCACAATGGGCCGGATGGGCTGGAGGCCGGATTCTACCGAGGACTGTCGCTGATGTTTTCGGGTGATTATCCGCATGCCGAGCAGACGTTTTCAGGGGTAGCAAAGGTTTTGCCGCTGGCGGAAGTGGTGAATAACCAGGCTGTGGCGATGAGCCGGCAAGGTCACGACGGAACGTCGCTGTTCATTCAGGCCGCCGCGGCCGATCCGAATACGGGGGATTACCACTTCAACCTTGCGGTGAGCCTGAAGCAGCACGGCAATACACAGGGCGCCCTGAATGAATTGGCGCAATGCTTGAAACTACGTCCCAACGACAGCGAGGCTCAGTCGCTGCAAGACGCATGGAAGCGGCCGGCGACTGCGGCGACGCAGATGGGGACGACAGATGCCGCGCCGCCGGATCCGCTGGAGCGCATCGTGCGCACATTCGACGCAACGGCATTCAAACAGGCTGCGGCAATGCTGGATGAGCTGAATCGACAGCGGCTGGCCGCGCTGACGCCGCGCGAAAGAGCGCGGGCGCTGTGCACGCAGGCGAAAGGGTTTCTGATTCGCGGGCTGCTGCTGGAGGCCGAGCGGTTGTACCAGGACGCGGTATCGGCGGATGACCGGAGCGCGGCAGCGCATGCCGGTTTGGCGGAGGTTCGGGTTCGCAGCGGCGACGCTGAGGCCGCGCGAAAGGAAGCGCAGACTTCGTTGGGACTGGGGCAATCGGCAGACGCGTATCTGGTTCTTGCGCAGTTAGATCTTTCGACCGGATCGTTGAGCCAGGCGAATGCAGAGGCTGCCGATGCGTTGAGACTGGAGCCGGAGAACCACGCCGCGCAGGAATTGAAGCGACAGATTGAGGCCAAGTCGGGCAAGCGGTAGCAGGCCGGCGAGTCAGAGACTCGGCGCACGAGTCGAGATTGAGATGCAGTTGCGAAGAGTTGGTTCTGGTGGCTGGTAGGAAAGGGGCGAGCCATGGGACGGACCGTTGGGAAACAATGGATCAGAACCGGTTTGATTGCGGCGGGTCTATGGATTGCCTTCGGGGCCCGGTTCGTTCTACATGCCGCTACGCAGCAACCGACGATTGACAAGCTGGTGCTGGACGATACCATTCAGCCGGTGAGTGCGGACGAACTGAGCCGGGCGATTGCGCGGGCGAACGCAGACGGCGCACACGCGCTCCTGATCCAGATGGACACGCCGGGGGGCCTGGTGGAGTCGATGCGCGCGATGGTTGGGGCGATTCTTGCGTCGCGCGCTCCCGTCATTGTGTATGTTTCTCCATCGGGCGCGCGCGCGGGCTCGGCGGGCTTCTTCATTCTGGAATCGGCGGATGTGGCTGCCATGGCTCCCGGCACAGAAGCGGGGGCGGCGCACGTTGTTTTCGAAATGGGCAAGCCTGATGCTACCGAAGCAGAAAAGATCGAGAACGACGCGGAAGCATTTCTCCGTTCGTACGTCACGAGACGCAACCGAAACACCGATGCGGCAGTGGCCGCGGTGAAGTCGTCGCACTCATACACGGCTGAGGAGGCGCTGAATCAACACCTGATTGACGTGATCGCTAACAGCGATGCGGAGTTGCTGAACGCGCTGGACGGCAAGGAGATTACGCGCCTGGATGGGTCGAAAACGACGCTGCACGTGGCGGGAGCTAGGATTGTGACCATCAGGCCGACGTTGCGAGACGGAATCCTCGGCTGGCTTGTGAACCCGAATATTGCGCTGCTCTTTCTGGTGGGTGGGGCGCTGTTGATCTACCTGGAGTTCAACAGCCCGGGTACGATCGTGCCGGGTGCGCTGGGCACGCTGATGGTGTTGCTGGCAGTGTTTGCGCTCAACCTGCTGCCCATCCGGTATACCGCAATTTTGCTTCTGGTGGCGGCGATGGTTCTGTTGCTGCTGGAAGCGAAGTTTGGCGGGCACGGAGCGCTGGCCATTGCTGGAATCGTCTGCCTGACATTTGGCACGTTGACACTGGTGGCCGCGCCGGTTCCGGAATTGGGCATCAATCCGTGGATTGCGATTAGCGTGAGCGCGGCGTTTGGAGCCATTACGGTTTTCCTGGTGCGGCTGGCAGTGCGCGCGCGCCTGCGAAAGTCGCGCTTGGGCGCAGACGCACTGGTAGGCAGCCCGGCTACGGCGATGGAAGCGCTGGCGCCGCAAGGGCACGTGCTGGTAGAAGGCGAGATCTGGAGGGCGGTGGCAAGCGCGCCCATCGCTGCCGGCGCAGCGCTGCGCGTGGTAGGGCATGAGCAGATGCTGCTGCAGGTGGAACCAGAGGGGCAGCAAGTGGGCAAGTCAGCGAGTTAGCAAGACAGCGAGACAGCGAGACAGCCGATTAGACAGTAGCTCTCCAGCGCCTTGCCATTCCTGGCCGCGCCGGTTTAGCGGGCCGGGGATTTGAGGTCCTCGGCGACCTGCATCATCAGCTGGACGGCGGTGGAGTACAATCCCTAGCGAGTAAGGAAAGGAACGTTCCATGTCCATCATTCCCATGTTGGTGGTTATCGCCATCATTGTCCTCTACCTGCTGAACTCCATCAAGATTCTCAGGGAGTACGAGCGAGCCGTGATCTTCAGGCTGGGGCGCGTGCTGGGATCGCCGAAGGGACCCGGGATCATTCTGGTCTTCAGGCCGATCGATCAGATGATCCGCATCAGCCTGCGGCAAGAAGTGCTGGAGGTGCCGCCGCAGGACGTGATCACGCGCGACAACGTGACCATTAAGGTGAATGCGGTGGTTACGCTTTATGTAGTCAATCCCAACGACGCGGCGATCAAAGTTTCGAACTATGTCTACCAGACTTCGCAATTTGCACAGACCACGCTGCGCTCGGTGCTGGGCGAAGTAGAGCTGGATGAGTTGCTCAGCCATCGCGACAAGTTGAATCTGCGCATCCAATCGATCATCGATCAACGCACCGAACCTTTCGGGGTAAAAGTCGTCTCGGTGGAGGTGAAGCAGGTAGATTTGCCCGAGTCGATGCTGCGTGCAATGGCCAAGCAGGCGGAGGCGGAGCGCGAGAAGAGATCGAAGATCATTCACGCGGAAGGCGAGTTCAATGCGGCGCAGAAGCTGGTGGATGCAGCGGCATTGCTGTCGACGCAGCCCTTCACGCTGCAACTGCGGTATCTGCAGACGCTGACCGAGATTGGAGTGGAGAAGAACACCACGATCGTATTCCCGCTGCCGCTGGAGATGATGACGCTGCTGAACAAGTTTGCAGACGCGATGAAACCGAAACAGCAATAGAGCGAGACAGGCCCAAAAGAAAATTCAGGAGTGACATAAAGGCGACGTATGCCTAGATATTTTGACGACGACGAACTTGACGTTGAGGAGCCGACGCGCGACACCGAAGTGACCTTAACTCCGGGTGGGGTGGCAGCAGCCGTTCTCGGACTGCTGCTAGTGTGTGGGCTTTGCTTTGGCTTGGGATACTTTGTCGGCCATCACAGTTCAGGGGGTTCCTCATCGGCAGGCGCGACGCCCGCACACACTGCGGCTCCCGATCAGGAGCCGCTGCAGGCCAACGGCGCAATTCCGAAACCTCCGGCGGCAGCGCAAGCACCCGTGGCTGCGCAGGGAGTGAATGACGGATCGCAGGCGCCGGGGAGCACGCCGGATTCGGGTGCAAATCCCGCAAGTCCTGCGGCGCAACCGCAGGGACCGGCGGCCCCGGCACCCGTGGCCGCGCCGTCCGCCCCTCCTGTAGCAGCTCCGCAAAACCAGTCGCCGGTGCGGCCTGCCATGCCAAGTGCCGGCTATCCGGCGCCGCAGGGTGGTGCTTCACCCAATGTGCGTGCGGCGCTTCCCGCTCCGGGTCAATTGATGGTTCAGGTGGCCGCTGTCTCGCACGAAGAGGACGCCGACGTACTGATGAACGCACTGCGCAGGCGTGGCTATGCAGTTACCTCGCAGCGCTTTGCCGGGGACGGGTTGATTCACGTGCGCATCGGGCCGTTTGCGACGCGGGAGGAAGCCACACGGATGGCGCGAAGGCTGCTGGACGACGGGTATAACGCGATTGTGCAACCGTAGGGCAGTGACCAGTGATCAGAGCTTTCGGGCGGAGCTGATGCTGCTTCTCATTCGCGCATCGATTCAGGCAATGCAGAGGCGATGATGGCGCGGACAGCGTCGGAGAGCTCGTCGCGCGTCGCGTAGTCAGCGGGGTTGACGGGCGGATGAAAGACAACGTGGGCGACGCCGGGGTGGATGCGCGAACCGCCCCAGGGAAGGATCTTTTCGGTTCCGTAAATTGAGATGGGAATGCAGGGCGCTCCGGAGTCCTTAGCCAGATAAAACGGCCCTTTCTTGAAGGGCAGCAGACGGGCTTCGGGCGAGCGCGTGCCCTCAACAAATGTGGTGATGTGCAAACCGTCGGCCAGCGCTTTTTGCGCATCGGCGACGGCGAGTTGCGCCGCGTCGGCATCGCCGGTGCGATCGACTGGAATAAACTCGGCGAGCTTGAACGCGAAGCCGAGGACGGGAATCTTCATTAGTGAGCGCTTGAGGAAGACGGAGGTGCGGCCGGGAAGACTGGCGATGAGGGCAGGGGCGTCGAGGTTGGAGACATGGTTGGCCATAAAGATGCACGCGCGGCCGGTGGGGATGCGCTCACGGCCGGTGATGCGCAGGCGGATGCCAGCGATGCGGATGGCGACGCGGGCGATCCAGCAGCCTGTGGCGTAGAGAGGGCCAACATTGCGTGTGAGCAGCGTGAACGGGATAAGGACCAACGCCGCGGGGAGAGCGAGCACGACGATGGTGACGAAGACGAGGAGCGAACCGATCATAAGGGCCTGAAAAGTATATGCAGGAGTGAGTATCTCAGAACGCGAGCAGCGGAGCTAGCGAGGTTGGCGCGGCTGGCGTAGTTAGTTGGCGCTGACAATGGCGAGGGATTTCAAGCGAGTTTTTATTCCGACATTGAGCACAGCGACTGCTATCGCCGCATCCATCCGGGAAGGCCGGAGGCGATAGCGGCGCGAACGGTGTTCATAAGCTCGTCTCGAGAGGCGAAGGCGGCAGGGTCGATGGGTGCATGGAAGAGGACATGCGCTTCGCCCGGGTGGATGCGCAGGCTTCCTTTGCGGAGCATGGTTTCTGTTCCATAAATGGAGACGGGCACGCACGGCGCGCCGGAGGCCATGGCGAGAAAGAACGGCCCTTTCTTGAAGGGCAGCATGCGCCCGTCGGGAGAACGCGTGCCTTCAACAAATGTGGTGATGTGGACGCCCCTGGCGAGAACGCGCTGCGCGTCGGCAACACTGCGCTGCGCGTCGGCGCGACTGCCGGTGCGGTCGACGGCGATGAATTCACCCTGGCGGAAGCCGGTGCCGAGGATGGGCAGGTTCATGAGCGAGCGTTTCATGAAGGCGGAGGTACGGCCCTGGATCAACGAGATGAGCGCGGGTGGATCGAGATTGGAGACGTGGTTGGACATAAAAATGCAGGCACGATCGCGAGGGATGTGATCGAGGCCCTGCGCGCGAAGGCGCACGCCGGCGAGGCGGCAACTGGAGGAAAGCATGAAGCGCGTGGCTCGGTAAAGCGGAAGGACGTTACCCGTGATCCAGCACCAGGGAATGAAGAGAAGGGCCGAGGGAATTCCCAGAACGACCATGTTGGTGATGAAGATGAGAGACCGGATCATGGAAGACTCGTGCCTAGCGTAAGCGAGCGTTGCGGCCATATTGTCAATCATTCCCGCCCGAACCGCAAAACGCGCGATCCGGATGGGGCACCCACTCAGGTAGCGGATGCAGGATGGAGCTCGCGAAGGCGCGCAGGAAGTTTTTCATAGATGCCTTCGAAGCCGCCATTGGAGAGAATGGCGACAACATCGCCGGAGGCAAGACGAGGCGCGACGGCGGCGACGATGGCATCGGCATCAGGAAACAGCTCGGTGGGCGTGCCTGCGGCGTTGAGAGAGCCGACGACTTCATCGGGGTGAAGGCGTTCTGCCTCGGGAATGCGCTGCTGCTGATAGACGCCGGCGAGCACGACGCGGTCAGCGAGGCGAAGGCTGGCGACGAGATCGGCTTCGAGGACTTTGCGGCGAAGCGTGTTGGAACGCGGTTCGAGGACGGCCCACAGACGCGCTTTGGGATAGATGGAGCGAAGAGTGCGAAGGGTTTCGCGAATAGCGGTGGGATGATGCGCGAAGTCCTCAATAAGGGTGATGCCGTCGATTTGCGCGCGAAGCTCGAGGCGGCGCTTGACGCTCTTGAATGTAGCGAGGGCCTCAACGATGGCGGATGCCGGGATTCCCCCGCCAGCTGCGAGGGCAGCAGCAGCCGTCGCATTGAGGGCGTTATGCTCGCCGGCAAAATGCATCTCAGGTTCAGCCCATAATGAGGCGGAGCGCCAAACTTCCCAGCGCATGCGGCCTTCCTGGTAACGCAGATTGCGAACGCGCCAGTCGGCGGAATCGCTGAGGCCATAGCGCTCGACAGGACAGAGGGCGTGGCTGACGCAGTCGGTCACGTTGGGGCTGCCGTCGTAGGCGATGATGCGGCCGCGTCGAGGGACAAGATTGACGAGGAGCTTGAAAGCGCGCTTGACCGCGTCGAGATCGGCGTAGATGTCGGCGTGGTCGAATTCGACGTGGGTAAGGATAAGAGCATCGGGGAAGTAGTGGAGGAACTTGGGGCCCTTGTCGTAGAAGACCGTGTCGTATTCGTCGCCTTCGATGATGAAGGTCTGAGTAGGCCGCAACTGGAAGCTGGTGCCGAAGTTTTCGGCGACGCCGCCGATGAGGAAGGAAGGCTCAAGCGCGGGATTTTGCTGCGCGGCGACCTGATAGATCCACGCGAGCATGCTGGTGGTGGTGGTTTTGCCGTGTGTGCCTGCGACGACGAGAGGCGAGCGGCCTTTCAGGAATTCGTCGTGGACCAGAGCGGCCATGGAAGTATGCGGAATACGATCGTCGAGGACGCGCTCGATTTCAGGATTGCCGCGGGAAAGCGCGTTGCCGATGACGACGAGGTCGGGCACTGGCGTGAGATTCGTTTCGGCGTACGGTTCGAGGATGGGGATGCCAAGGGAGCGAAGGAGGTCGCACATCGGCGGATATGCGGCTTTGTCGGAGCCCGTGATGCGATGGCCCTGCAACTGGAGGAGTCCGGCGAGCGAAGCCATGGCCGTGCCGCAAACGCCAATGAGGTGGATGTGGCGCGGTTGCGCGGTCACCGAGTCACCGCCGGTTCAAGAATGTGAAGGCGAGTTGTGGTGGCGGCGTTTAATTCGGCGCGGACACCAAAGGTGAGCGTGACATTCTCGCGAGAGACGTGACCGCTGCGAAGACCAAAGGCGATGGGTCCATCGAAGCCATCGAGGGCGCTGAGGATCGCATTCTCCAGCAACCCAGGCGGCATGCCAGGAGAAGCGCAGTCGAGCATCTCGCCGAAGATGATGCCGCGCACGCCATCGAACTTCTTCGCGGAACGAAGTTGCCAGATCATGCGATCGACCTGGTAGGGCTTGACGCCGGTGTCTTCGAGAAAAAGAAGTTTGCCCTCGGTTTGGGGCTCCCATGGCGTGCCGAGAAGCGAAGCGATGATGCTGAGACAGCCACCATAAAGGGTTCCCTGGACAGAAGATTTCTTGCCCGGCTTGAGCAAGCGCAGTCCTTCGGCAGCGCCCAAAGCAAAGGTATCGCCCGCCAATGCGGCCCGAAAACTTTCGAGGTGAATGCCTTCTGTAAGGTAGAAATCGGCAGCAACCATGGGGCCGTGAAAGACAGGCAGGCCCAACTTGTCGAGGAGATGCAGCTGAATACCGGTCAGATCGCTGTAGCCAAAGAGCGGCTTGGGATGTGAGGCGATCAATTCGAAGTTCAGGTTCTCGAGAAGGTAGTTCGAGCCGTATCCACCGCGCAGGCACATGACGGCGACAGTAGCAGGATCGGCGAAGGCAGAATGAAGGTCGGAGGTCCGCTGCTCGGGTGTGCCGGCAAAGTAGAGAGGACCGCGCTCCAGAGCATAGCGCGCAGGCACAGGATCAAAGCCGAGTGCGCGTAAATTATCGAGACCGCCATCGATGCGATCAGGCTGCGCAAGCGAGGCAGGCGCAATAATGCTGAAGCGCGCATTGGGTGGAACTGCCGGAGGGCGCAACAGATTGGATTTACGCGCAGCCATGCTTAATAAGCCTCTCCGCGAGCGATGAGGGTGGCAGGGCCGGTGAGGTGTAACTCGGATCCGGGTCCTTCCCAGGCGACGGTTTGCGAACCGCCGGGAGCGATCACGTTGAGCGGCGAGATGCAACGGCGCAAAGCAAGGGCCGCGGTGGCAGCGGCAGATGTGCCGGTGCCGGAAGAAGTGGTGGGACCCACACCGCGCTCGTAAATGCGAATTTCAATTTCGTGTTCGCTGACAATGCGGACGAACTCTACATTTGTCTGCTTGGGAAAATCGCGATGGACGCAAATCTCCTGGCCGATAGAGGTCCATGCGCGGCTTGCGATGTCGAAGCTGGGGTCGTCAACGAGGATGACGAAATGGGGATTGCCGGTGTTGACTTCGACGCCGATAACTTCAGTTCCGTCGAGGAGCTTGAGGGTGTGCGGCAGGAAACGCGGCACGCCCATGCCGGTGGTGACCTCGGCCGAAAAGCCATTCTCTGTGCTGATGCGGTTGATGTGGCAAAGGCGCAAGCCGGCATCGGTAGCGATGGTGAGATGGTCACCGGGCTGCGCGTTGAGCGCCTCTGCCATATACGCGGCGACGCAACGGGTGCCGTTGCCGCTGATTTCGGCGATGGAGCCGTCGGCATTGCGGAGTCGAATGCGGCTCGAGACGGGTCCTGTCCAGCTAAAATACTCAACTCCGTCAGCGCCAATGCCCGTGTTGCGCTCGCACAGGCGCCGCGAGAGAGTCGCGAGATCGTGGCCTGCTGCGGCTTCTTCAGCAACGATGAGGAAGTCGTTGCCGCAAGCGTGGGCCTTGGTGAAGGGAATCAATCTTCCTCCGGAGCACAGAAAGTGAGAGGCGCGTAAGGCGCCGCCAAGGCAAAATTATGAGGCAGCGAGGGGCGACACAAAGACGCAGTTCGTTCCTCTGGCTGGTCGCTGTCCGCGAAGGCTGTGCGATCGCGCAATGTATGTCGTGACGGATTCCATGCTGCTTCCTTGCCCGATGCTATCACTGGAGGTGGCGGAATGTTGAACAGCGGAATGCGTCATTTGGGACTGCCTGCAGCGCCTGTTGGGTTGGGTCCTCTCCCGAGCGGCGGTTGCGGAGCTTTCCAAATCGGACTTTGGTTGACCCACCAGGAAGAGAGATAGACGGTGGCTGTTGGCTGGCCGGCGGCAGCGAATCGGCCGGCAACGTCGAGGTCGAGCGGGTGCGCCTTGACTGCTCGGTCGATGTCGTCGCTATCAAAGGCCAGGATGACAGCCGCATGCGTTGCGGGCGCGGACAAAGCCGCGCGAAAGATGGCGAGATCGCCTTCGTTGATCGTCTGGCGAAGCGGAATGCCGGTGAGAGAAACAATTTCAGGGTACGCGGATGTATTCATCAGCACCGGGGCATGCGGAAAGAGCGCGAGAAGCTGCCGCAGAAGCTGTGGAATCGTGCTGTCGTAGGGAAGGCGGGCGTCAAGATTTTTGGTGCTTTCGACATAGACGACCGGATCTTCACGAATCAGGACGAGAACATTACAACCAGCGAGGAGAAAGAAAAGACTCAATGCAAGCGTGGGAAAAAGCTGCTGGGTGCGCGCAAGGCCGGGAAAACGACGTGCGATTCGAGAGAGATCGAGCGAATTGAGGGTGCCGACCGCCAGCTGGGCTGCGAATCCCAGACCGAGAGCAAGAGCGGGGAGAAGCTCAAGCCCGTATCGCGTGTTGTACAAGGTGTAAGGCCACCACGCAGGAAAGAAGATGGGGACGGATCCATACGCGACGGACCAGGTGTAGAAAGGGACGGGAAGCCATAAGAGTAAGAGCCACAAGAAGACGCGGCGACCGGAGACTGATTTTTCAGCGAGCCAGGCAGTGGCCGTTCCCAGACCTGCAAGGACGAGGATGAGATTTCCCCAGAGACTACTCCATGCGGGGGCAGCGACTGAGTCGAGCTCTGAGACCTTGCAATAGAAAAGCAGGGCGACCCAGAGGTTGTGCCAGCCGGGGTGCAGGGGCCATCCGGGCGCGTTGGCAGAGGTGCGGAGTTCGATGGCTTTGGCGGAGTAGGGGCCGCGCGCGAAGTAAAGCCAGTCGCCGAAGCCGACGGAGTTGTAGGCGAACCAGAGCAGGGGCGCTGCTACGACAGCGATGCTGGGCAGCCAGAAGGCGGGGGATGACAGGCGGCCACCCTCGCCCTTCGTGGCGCGACGCAGCGCGGTGAGGCCAATGCCGGTCCAGGCGATGAGAGCGATGATCCAGCCGTCATAGCGAGTGAAGATGGCCGCAACAAGTCCGGCGGCGACGCAAATCTGCAAGCGACTCGATGGGCTGTTGAGACTTGGGCGTGAGGGTTTTTCGTGCGGCGCTTCAGGGCTGCGCAACCAATTGCCACGACGGCGGCCTGGGGCTTCAAAAATGCGCAGGGGCTGGCGAGCCAGGTTCGCGAAACGGCTGCGGAGGACGGGGCGAGCGGAAGAAACGGGAGTCAGAGTAAAGCTGGCAGCTTCAGTTTCTTCGTTCAGAGCGGCGCGCCACTCAACCATCCAGACGACGATCCAGATGACTTCACAAAGAAAAAGCGGCTCGGTCATCGCCGTGGTTTGCAGATAGAGCAAGTTGGGATTGAGCGCGAAGAAGGCCAGCGCGATCGCGGCTGGAGCGGGGCTTAGCCAGCGGCGCGCGAGGCGGTAGAGTCCGGCGCAGGAGGCGAGGTAAGCGAGCGCCGACGGAATAACGCCGGCGAGGCCATTTGCCCACCACTGATATTTCTGAACGAAGGGGATAAGAAGCACATGAGGGAGCGGGAGCCAGACCGAGCCGAGCTGCGTGAAGCGCGGAGTGCGTGAATCGAGGACGCGCCGAGCGATGTGGAGGTGGGCGACAGCATCGCCATAGTTAAGCATCGCACCGTGATTCCAGCTCCAGACGACGGCGACTGCCGAGGCCGTCAGGCAGAACAGCAAAGCTGCCCATCCTTCGGGCTCGGAGATGCGCTGGTCAGTCGAGGTGCGTGAGCTCGCGGAAGGCATTGAATCGCTCGTCAATCTCGGGACGCGAGAGCTGCTGGAGGCGCTCGGTACCGAAGCGCTCACAGGCGAAGGAGCCCATGACGGAGCCGTAAAACATGGCGTGCCGCCAGGAGGCAGGTGAGAGATCGGGCTGCGATGCGAGAAAGCCGAAGAAACCGCCGGCAAAGCTGTCGCCCGCACCGGTGGGATCGGTGACCTCTTTGAGCGGGAGGGCCGGAGCCCTGAAGGTGCGAAGCTCCTCTCCGCGACCTTTTGGGTTAGAGCTGTGGAATAGAGTCGCGCCGTACTCGCCGTGCTTGACGACCAGCGCGCGAGGGCCGAGAGCCATTACGCCGCGTGCTGCCTGCACGAGATTGTTGTTGCCGGCTAACATGCGGGCTTCAGTGTCGTTGATCAGGAGAATGTCGAGGCCCGCGAGGACTTCGAGGAGTGCAGGACGATGGTCCTTGATCCAGTAGTTCATGGTGTCGCCGGCGACGAGTTTGACGCCGGGCATCGATTCGCGCACACGGCGCTGCAGAACAGGATCGATGTTGGCGAGAAAGAGAAAGTCAGAATCGCGATAGGCGTCGGGAATCTTGGGCTCAAACGAAGCAAAAACGTTCAATTCAGTGTTGTGGGTTTTGGCTTCGTTCAGGTTGTCGAGATAGGAGCCTTCCCAGAAGAAGCTCTTACCTGCGGTGTGCTCGATGCCGCGGGTGTCAATTTTGCGGGCGGCGAAGACGGCTTCCTGCTCGGGACCGAAATCTTCTCCTACCACGGCGATCACGCGGACATCCGTAAAGAAGCTCGCGGAAAGCGAGAAGTAAGTGGCGGCGCCGCCCAAGCAGCGCTCGCGGCGGCCGGCAGGAGTTTCAATGGAATCGTAGGCGACGCTGCCGACGACGGTGATGGACATAGATTGATCTCTCTCTTGTAAGCAAGGTTACTAGATAGCGCAGGTAGCGGAGTTAGCGGCATTTGCAGAGTTAGAAAATCGCCAAGCGAGCGCTCAGCGTGATTACACCTAAGTTACCAGCCGTGGTATTTGCCGAAGAGGAGCTTGAGGCGCTCTTTTACGACTGCGGGAATCGCTTCAGTTTGCGTGAGCACAGCGTATTTCGCGGCTGATGCACAAGCGCAATTCCGCTCATGTGGCATCGCGGCGACCGCGGCTTTTACCACCTTGCAGGCGTTGTCGGCGTTTTTGTGGAGCACGGCGACGATTTCTTCGATGGTGACGGCATCGTGGCCCTCGCGCCAGCAGTCGTAGTCGGTGACCATTGCAATGGTGGCGTAGCAGATTTCGGCTTCGCGGGCGAGCTTGGCTTCCTGCAGGTTGGTCATGCCGATCACGTCGGCGCCCCAACCGCGATAGAGGTTCGATTCGGCGCGGGTGGAAAACTGCGGGCCCTCCATGCAAATGTACGTGCCGCCCAGTTTGCCGACGACGCCGGCCTTGGCGCAGGCGCCGGCTGCTGCTTTGGCGACGGTGGCGCAGACGGGATCTCCGAAGGCCACGTGGCCCACGATGCCATCGCCAAAAAATGTTGAGATGCGATGGAAGGTGCGATCAATGAACTGGTCGGGGATTACGAAGTCGGTGGGTTTGTGCTCTTCCTTGAGCGAGCCGACGGCGGAGACGGAGAGGATACGCTCGACGCCGAGCTTCTTGAAGGCATAGATGTTGGCGCGGAAGTTGAGCTCGGAGGGCAGAATGCGATGGCCGCGGCCGTGGCGCGCGAGGAATGCGATCTTGCGGCCTTCGAGCTCGCCGAGAACAAAGGGATCGGACGGCGAACCGAAGGGTGTATCGACGCGCTCCTCGTGGACGTTGGTGAAGCCGGGCATGGAATAAAGCCCGCTGCCGCCGATGATGCCGATTTCTGCTTGAGACACGTCTTTCTCCTTCGAGCTTCCTACAAGCTTCTAGCTGCTAGCTTCTAGCCACTAGCTCGTTCCTGCCTGGGAAACGGCTTCAGGCCTCCGCAAAAAAGCTAGAAGCTAGTGGCTAGGGGCTGTTTTTTCACTTCTGATCGATCAGGCGGATCGCTTCCAGGAAGACATCGCCGTCGATGGTTAAACTGTGCGCGCTGATCTTGTCCATCGTGTCCTGAGCGGTGTGGTGATAGCTGTTGCCGGGCCCGTAGTCAAGGTCGATGATGTCGATGGAAGGCACGCCGCGCTCGATGAAGGGCAGGTGGTCGTCTTCGATGTCCATCTGCTGCTGGAAAAAGTAGCGCTGATCGCCGAGTTTCCTCGCAGCGTCGTCGACGAGAGAGACGAGCCAGCCGGTCGAATGAGTCTCGTGCTGGATGTCGAGGTCTTTGTCGCCGATCATGTCGGCGAGGAGGAAGGCCTTGATCTGGTTGAGTGTACCGTCGCGCCCCCACTTGGCGGCAAGATGACGGCTGCCGTACGTAGAGTCGGAGCGGGACCAGGTTTGGAAGGCCTCTTCGCCATCGAAGAAGACGAGCCACACGGAATAGCCGGGGAGTTTCTTGCCGGGAGCGTGCGCAGCTTCTTCGCGGAGGCGATCAGCGATGGCCAAAAGCAGGCCGGTGGTAGATCCGCCGTCGTTGGCGCCGACGAAGTTGATGTTGCGCAGCGGGTAGTTGGTTTCGTAATGCGTGCCGAGAACGATGACGCCGGGCTTGGCGCCGGGAAAGCGCACGATGAAGTTGCACAGAGGCACGGGGCCGATGGGCGTATCGGCAGTGAAGGTGTCTTCTTCAACTTGATCGTGGGTGCGCTGAAAATGCTCGCGCAGAAAGGCCTGGGCTTTGACGTGTCCAGGGCCGGTGGGCCAGCGCGGGCCGATGGCGACGAATTGGCGGGCGTAGTCGTAGGCTTTGGCGCCGTCGAAGTGCTGGGCGGAGGCGGTGAGGGGGGTGAGGAACATGAGCGCGACAAGGAGAATCGACGTTCGATCAGGGGCTAAAGCCCCCCTCTTTCGGTTCTCGTTTCGGCACGACTGAAGTCGTGCTCTGACACGGGTATCCGAGCGCGCGAAAAACATCATCCGGCGGCCTCGTTTGCTTTTCTCTTGCGGGATGGATGGACCCACCAGGCGACTCCGATGCCTACAACATAAAGCGCGAGCATGGGGACGGCATAGATGCACATGGTGCCCGGATCGGGGCTGGGGCAGATGATGGCCGCGACGAGAAAGACGGCGAGGATGGCGTAGCGGATATTTTTCCAAAGAAACTTTGGGCTGACGATGCCGAACAGCGCGAGAAAGAAGATGAGGATGGGCAATTCAAAACTGATGCCAAGCCCAAGGATGATGGAAAGAAAGAAGCCTGTGTACTCCTCAATGGTAACGATGGGGTTGAATTTGCTGCCGAAGCCGAGGATCAGGATTTTAAGCGCGCCGGGCAAGACAAAGAAGTAGCCAAAAGCGGCGCCCGCCAGGAACAGACTTACGGTAGCTGACATGAAGGGAACAACGAAGCGTTTTTCTTTTTGATAAAGGCCGGGAGCGATGAACAGCCAGACCTGATAAAGGATGAATGGGGATGCGAGGATGGCTCCGCCGATGAGCGAGACCTGGAGATACAAGTTGAGCGGATCCATGGGATGGGTGTAGTTAAGCTTGATGCCAAGCTTGTCCAGCGGCTCCTGCACAAATCCATAAAGTCGAGTGTGGAAGGCGTACGCGGCGACAAAGCCGAGGGCAAGATAGATGGCAGAGTGAACGATGCGCTTGCGGAGCTCCTCAAGGTGCTCCATAAGGCTCATGCCCGGCAGTTCGGCGCGCTCTGTGACGGCCTTACGTGCTTTATCGATTGCTTCAGTCGCGTCAACCATGGTGGGTTGCCGGCTCCGATCTTTCAGCTTCGGGAGTTGTGTTTTCGGGCGCATTACCAGCGGCGTCAGCGAAAAGATCTTGCTGCTGCGGCGGCGCGCCGGGATGATTGGCAGCGACGATTTCGCCGGTTGACGGCGGCTGAATGCGCGGGGTGGGCACCTGCGCGCCGGAGGAGGCGTCTGCTTCTACTGCAGGCGGCGCGGACTCTTCGGAGCGTGTTGCTTCAGAAGAGGGATCGGGGTAGCCGTCCTCGCCGGGAGGGGGAGTTTCGCCGGTGGAAGGCGCGGGGACGGGCAATTCAGATGCTGAAGGCAATCCGGCGGCTGGGGCGGTGGTCTGCTCCAGTTGTGGCGGCGCGGGGGCGGCAGCGAGGGCACGCTGGCGCTCAGCTTCCTCCTTCTGCCGGCGCTCGGCTTCTTCTGCCTGGCGCAACTCCTCTTCCATCTGGAATTTGAAGTCGTTGGAGGCCTTGCGGAACTCGTACATGAGTTTGCCGATCTGGCGGCCAATTTTGGGGAGACGCCGCGGGCCGAAGACCACCAGTGCCAACACCATGAGGATGAGCGTGTCAGGCATGCTGAGGGTGGAGACAAGAACTGGCGGCGGAGATCCCATGAAGAATCATGATAACTGGCAGCGAGTAGCGCCCACAAACGGCTCGGAACCAGCTTGAAACGACTGCGGCGTTAGAATGGAGAAATACAAGATGTCGTGAACCGGCGCAATCGAGTGCAACCGCCGGCTCGGCAGAGCATCTCGTAGAAAGGGCTGCAACAACCCCGTGAGTGGTTCTCTCCTGGTCTTGTATCCATTCTGGACCGGAAAGAGCGCATTCACTGCAGCCAACTAGAAAGCTTTCAACATCCCCGTCCGGCAAATCCCATATTTGTACGGACTGAAGGCGGCATAAAGTGACCCTGGTTATCGACGACTTGACAGCGCCTGCCACGCACCACCCCGCGCACGAGGGCCTGTGCGCGGGGACCCCGGAGCAGGCGGGCGAGACGTGTTCCCTTGAAAACTACCTGGCTTTGCCGGACCGATCGATGGACCGGCGGATTGCCGAAGCTCGCGCGACGCTCGGCGCGACGACAGTGATTCTTGGCCACCACTATCAGCGCGACGAGGTCGTGCGCTTTGCCGACTTTACCGGTGACAGCTACAAGCTTTCGAAGCTGGCGGCAGAGAGCGATGCGAAGTACATCGTGTTCTGCGGTGTGCATTTTATGGCGGAGAGCGCGGACGTGCTGGCGCGCGAAGGCCAGCAGGTGATTTTGCCCGATCTGAACGCCGGCTGCTCGATGGCGGATATGGCCGAGATCACGCAGGTAGAAGACTGCTGGGATGCGCTCGAGCGGGCAGGCCTCGCCGCCGAGACCATCCCGGTGACTTACATCAACTCGACGGCGGCGATCAAGGCGTTCTGCGGAGAGCGGAGCGGACTGGTGTGCACGTCATCGAGCGCGCGTGCGGCGATGGAATGGGCGTTTGCGAGGGGGAAACGTGTGCTGTTTCTGCCGGATCAGCATTTGGGACGAAACACGGGTTTTGCGATGGGGATCCCACTGGAAGAGATGACGGTGTGGGATCCGTGGGCGATGCAGCTTGGGTCATTCTGGGGCGGGCAGACGAAGGAGAAGCTGGCCGCGAGCCGCGTTTTGCTCTGGAAGGGACACTGCGCGGTGCACCAGAGATTTTTGCCAAGCCATGTGGATCAGGTGCGAATGAAATACCCGGGCATCCAGGTGATTGTGCATCCCGAGTGCCGTTACGAGGTGTGCCAGAAGGCGGATGCGCAAGGGTCCACAGAGCAACTGATCGCGTTGGTTGAAATGGCGCCGGCGGGATCGATGTTTGCAATCGGAACGGAAATTCATCTTGTGAACCGGTTGGCGAAGCTGTTTGAGCCGCAGAGCAAAAGGATCATCACCCTCGATGACACGGGCTGCCTGTGCACCACGATGTATCGAATCACCCCGCAGCATCTGGCGTGGGCACTTGAGAATCTGGTCGAGGGGCGCGTGGTGAATCGCGTGCAGGTAAGGTCTGACGTGAAGCGGTGGGCGAAGGTGGCGTTACAGAGGATGGTGGAAGCGGGGAGCGAGAAGAGGCAATAGGGATGATCGAGAACAACTCCCAGTTCTTTACAACACTTCAATCGCTGATCGACGCATGGTGTGATCGAAGGTGCCTGAGCGCACTTCGTCGCATTCTGGTCGCGTATCCGATGTTATCTGGTCTGACAGACGAATGGGGCGAACTCACAATCGCGCTAGAAAATGTAAGGGCCTTCGCCCGTGATCAAATCACCGAATCGGAGTTGCAGTCAGTAGAAGACGCAATTGCGTTTGCGCGGCGGGTTGTAGGACGTTTCTAGCGCTATCTTTAAGACTCCCTAGATTCGTTTCCCCAACTCCTTGTTGCCTGTCGCCTGTTCCCTGGTCTCGATACAATGACCGTGATTGGCGAGGAGACGCGGCATGAGGCGTTACCGGGTTGCACTGGTGCCGGGAGATGGGATCGGCAAAGAAGTAGTGCCAGCAGGACGGCAGGTGCTGGAGGCGCTGGCTCAGTACGAGAGTGATCTCGAATTTGAGTTCGAGAGTTTCCCTTGGGGCGGAGATTACTATCGCGCGAACGGCGTGATGATGCCCGCGGACGGCCTCGATGCGCTCAAGAAAAAGGACGCGATTCTATTTGGGTCGGCGGGCGACCCGGAGATTCCCGATCACATTACGCTGTGGGGCTTGCGGCTGAAGATCTGCCAGGGGCTGGATCAGTACGCCAATGTGCGACCCACGAGGATACTTCCCGGCATCGATGCGCCGCTGAAGCGATGCCGGCCGGAGGATCTGGACTGGGTGATCGTGCGCGAGAACTCGGAGGGCGAGTACTCGGGCGCGGGCGGACGCGTGCACCAGGGATTCCCGATGGAGGTGGCGGCGGAGGTATCGCTGCTCACACGGGCAGGGGTAGAACGGATTCAGCATTATGCGTTCCGCCTGGCGCACTCTCGGCCGCGCAAGCAGTTGACCGTGGTGACGAAGAGCAACGCGCAACGCCATGGCATGGTGATGTGGGATGAGATTGCGGCGGAAGTCGCGAAGGATTATCCCGGTGTGAAGTGGGACAAAGAGATGGTGGACGCGATGACGGCGCGGATGGTGAACCGGCCGGCATCAATCGACACCGTGGTGGCGACAAATCTGCACGCCGATATTTTGACCGATCTCGCAGCAGCGCTGGCCGGCAGCCTCGGCATCGGGCCGACGGCGAACATCAATCCCGAGCGTGTATACCCGTCGATGTTCGAGCCGATTCACGGGTCGGCGTTCGACATTATGGGCAAGGGCATTGCCAATCCGATCGGAACGTTCTGGACCGTGGTGATGATGCTGGAGCACCTGGGCGAGGCACAGGCAGCCCAAAGGTTGATGCGAGCCATCGAGAGTGTGACGGCGAATACGAAGCTTCACACACGCGACCTGGGCGGCACGGCGACGACAGCGGATGTCACCGCAGCGGTATGCGCGGCGAGCATCTCCCAGGCCTCAAACGCGAGCTCTGGGGTACCCTCAGAAAAAACTGGCGTAAGGCCGCTGGCAAGGGCGTGAGCGGACCGCGAACCATACCGCATTGGACGCTCGACGGAGACGCACTAGAAGCTCGCGTGACCCGCAAGCTGCAGACGCGGATCCTTCCGTTCGCGATGCTGCTTTACCTTGTGAGTTTTCTCGATCGGCTGAATGTGGGGTTCGCCGCCCTGAGCATGAACAAGGCAATCGGTTTGACGCCGGCGATGTACGGCCTGGGCGGTGGGTTGTTTTTTGTCGGATATGTCGCGGTGCAGGTTCCTTCGAACCTGCTGCTGTTGCGCGTGGGAGCTCGGAAGTGGATTTCCCGGGTGGTGATCGCATGGGGCGTGGTTTCGCTGTGTTCGGCTTTTGTGGTGGGCCCGTGGAGCTTTTACGCGATGCGGTTGTTGCTGGGCATTGCAGAGTCTGGATTCTTTCCGGGAATGCTTCTGTATCTGAGCTTGTGGTTTCCGGCACGGCAGCGAGCCGTGGCAATCGCGGTGTTTATGGCGGCGGCGCCGTTGTCAACGGCAATCGGTTCGCCGATATCCGGAGCGCTGATGGAACTGCCTCAGATCGCCGGACTGGCGAACTGGCAGTGGCTCTACATCCTTGAAGCTCTTCCGGCGATTTTGCTGGGGTTTGTGACGCTCGGTGTGTTGACAGATCGGCCTGAACAGGCGCGGTGGCTCGACGGCGATGAGCGCACCTGGCTCGAGATGACCCTGGCTGCCGAGCGTGCGGAAAGCCAGGCGCTGGAAGGCGGCATTCGCGCAACGTGGGCAGTGTTCAGCGAGCCGCGCGTGCTGGCGCTGGCGTTGGTTTATTCGGGCACCTCGGCGGGGCTTTACGCACTGGGATTCTGGGCGCCGCTACTCATCAAGCAATTTGGCCACTCGGCGCATATCGTGGGCTGGCTGAATGCGCTGCCGGGAGTGGTGGCAGTGGTGGGGATGGTCTGGTGGGCGCAGCACTCGGACAAAACGATGGAGCGGGTCTGGCATGTGGCGATTCCATGCCTGGTGGGAGGGGCCGGACTGGTTTGGGCAGGCTATGCCCAGGCGACCACAGCGGTGATTCTGGCGCTTGCGGCAGCGAGCTTCGGCGTAAACGCATCCAAGGGTCCAGTGTGGGCTGTACCTAGCCAATTCCTGTCGGGCGCGCGAGCGGCGGCTGGATTCGGTCTGATCAATTCCCTGGGCAACCTAGGCGGGTTTGTTGGCCCGCTGCTGATTGGATGGATCAAGAGCACATGGGGCAGCTACGTGGGAGGCTTGAATCTAGTGGGAGCGATGATGGCATTTTCTGCTCTCGTGATGCTGGCGATACGACGCCGAGTTGCGGCGCCTTGAGGTCAAGTTGGCCTGGCGGTCAAAAGGGGTTTGCTTACAATGAATCCCAGATTGTGGCTTCCCTCCCTTCGTTCAGTCTCGGAGCACTGCTCTGATGAGTTCAATGCACTGGAACAGCTTGCGAAGCTTCGCGCTGGTATTGCTCTTGCTCCCGATTGGGCTGTGCCGCCAGGCGGCGGGCTATTCCCTGCTCACGCACCAGCAGATCATTGATCTGACCTGGCAGGATTCGATCGTTCCCCTTCTGCAGAGCCGCTATCCCAACCTGACCCCTGCGCAACTGGATCGCGCGCGAGCCTATGCCTACGGCGGATGTGTGATCCAGGACATCGGGTACTACCCCTTTGGTGACCAATTCTTCTCGAACCTGACCCACTACGTGCGCACGGGCGATTTTGTGCTTGCACTTTTTCGAAATGCGCACAACGCGAATGAACTGGCCTTCGCAATTGGCGCGCTCTCCCACTACGTGGGCGATTCGTATGGGCACTCAGAGGCCACCAACCGAGCAGTTGCGCTCCAGTTTCCGAAACTTGCGGCGCGGTATGGCCCAAGCGTGAACTACGCCGAGGGCAAGCACCAGCATGTCCAGGTGGAGTTTGCCTTCGACATCGATCAGATCGCGCATCATCGCATGGCGCCGCTCGGCTACATGCGCCACATCGGCATCAGGGTTCCGCAGCGGCAGATCGCACTGGCCTTCTATCAAACGTACGGTTTGGCTGAGAATTTTCACGGCGGCAGGAGCGAACAGTTTATCAACCTGAAGACGTACAACATGGCAACCAGAAAGCTGATACCGAGGGTTGCCTATGCGCTGACGCTGTTGCATCGCAAAGACGAGCCGGCCGAACCGGGCACCTCAGACGCCGCTGAAATTGAGAAGGAATGTGCCGCGACAGCAAAGCTTTACAACTGGGATGCCTATCGCAAGAAAGCAGGACTGGAAACCCGGCTGCTTGCCGGATTGATCTTCGTGTTGCCAAAATTCGGCCCCCTCAAACTTCTGGCCATCAAGGGCCCGACGGCGGCGGCCGAATCCGACTACATGCACAGCCTTGCTTCGGCTGTTGCGATGATGCGTGCGCGCCTAGTCCGATTTATGCCCTCGCAGGCGCGTCCCGAGCCTGGCGCAGGATCGACGGCCCCCGTAGTGGCAATGGAGCCGCTCGATCCCCAGCATCCTCTGCCCAATCGCGATCTCGACACGGGCCAGGTGATTAAGCCGGGCGGATATCGCCTGACGGATTCAACGTATGCAAATCTTCTGCACCGCCTTGCACAGAATCCAACGCGGCCGATTCCGCCGGGGATCAAGAGCGATGTGGAGTGGTATTACTCCGACCCAAATGCTCCGATCGCGACAAAGAAGGATTCCAGAGCCTGGGCGCGGGTTCAGGCAGATTTGAAAACCCTGGCCAAAATGCCCACAAGCGCGGCGCCCGCTCCCTATCCGATGTACGGCGAGGGCAATCAGCCCAACGCGCAGTCGAACCTTCAGTCAACACAGAATTGACTTGGCATCAATCGGTTTGAGCCGGTACGACGCTGCAGCCCCGTGTGGCGAAGAGGTATGATTCTCTCTGCACTGAAAAACCTCAATTCGAACAAGGGTTGACTTCCAGACCCGAGAATGGAGAATGCCCGTGAAGACTTGTCTACGTGGACTTTTGTCTCTCATTGCGGTTGCAGCTCTGGGCTGCTGTGGCGTTGCCGGCCTTGCGCAGAAGGCACCCGCCGCCGCAGCGGCAGCCCCCGCGCACAAGCTGCCAGAAATCAGGTACGTGAAATACACCCTGCCGAACGGACTGACCGTGATCACGCATGAGGATCACCGGCTGCCCTTGGTGGCGGTGGATCTGTGGTATCACGTAGGTCCACTGAATGAGCGCCCGGGCCGCACGGGCTTTGCTCATCTTTTCGAACACATGATGTTCGAGGGATCGGAGCATGTTGGCGAGAAAGCACACATCAAGGATGTGCAGGCGGCCGGCGCGACAGATGTAAACGGCACCACGGACTTCGATCGCACGAACTACTTTGAGACGATGCCCAGCAACCAACTGGAGCTGGCGCTATGGCTGGAAAGCGACCGGATGGGTTTCCTGATGGAAGGCCTGAACCGCGAGTTGCTGACGAACCAGCGAGACGTGGTGCGGAACGAGCGGCGCCAGGGCGAAGGCCGGCCCTACTACGTGGCCCAGGAAGAGATGTTTCACCTGCTTTTTCCAAAGGGACATCCGTATTACGGAGCAGTGATTGGCAGCCACGCAGACATTGAATCGGCGCGCATTGCAGATGTGAGGGATTTTCACCAGCAGTACTACACGCCGAATAACGCATCGATTGCGATTGCCGGAGATTTCGATTCGGTGAAGCTGAAGGCATTGTTGACGAAGTATTTTGGCCCGATTCCGAAGGGGCCCCCGGTACCTCCCGTCACTGCGGTAACTCCGCCGATTACAGAACAGAAGCGCGCCACGGTAACCGATACCGTGCAGCTGCCCCAGATAAGGATTGGGTGGCTCACGCCGGCGGCGTACACACCGGATTCTTACGGCGTGGCATCGGCGGCGTTTGCGTTGGGCGGGGCCAAAGCGAGCCGGCTGGATGAAGCATTGGTGTACAAATCGCAGACCGCACAAAGTGTGTCGTGCGGTTCGGACGGTTTGAAGCTGACGGGGATCACTCAGTGCACAATCACGGCGAAGCCTGGCGTGAAGCTGGAGGAGCTGGAAGCGGCATTCTGGAGCGAGTTGGCCAAGTTGCAGCAGGATGGTCCGACGACCGATGAAGTGGCTTCGGCGAAGGCGCTGGATCTGACGGACAAAATCACGGGTCTGCAACGGCTGGGAGGATTCGGGGGGATTGCCGATACGCTGGACAGCTACAACCAGTACACCGGCGATCCGGGTTTCCTGCCTAAAGACGTTGCCATGACCGAAGCCGTTACCAAGGCGAGCGTGAAGGCAGCGGCGGTGAAGTATCTGCGCAAGGACACAGCTGTGGTGGTTTACTGCGTACCCGGTAAGAAGGTACTTGAGGATGTGCCGCGCAGCCCGGCAGACACCGACGCGAATGTGAAGCTTGTGAATCCATATACGCCGGAGTTTGAATCTGCGCAGGACTGGCGAAAAAACAAGCCTGCACCGGGTCCTCCGCCGACAATGCATCTGCCTGCTCCGCAAGAGTTCACTTTGTCGAATGGGCTGAAGGTCCTGCTGGTAGAAAACCATGCGTTGCCGGTATTGAGCGCAGAAGTAATTTCGCGGTCGGGCAGCGAGAACGATCCTGCGGCCAAAAGCGGGTTGGCGACTCTCACGGCCGAGGTCATGAGTGACGGCACGATTTCGCGCGACCTGCAGAAACTCGCCACCGACGAAGAACGTATTGGAACGCGGATAGCGACGGCGGCCGGAATGGAATCGGGCGGCGTGTCGATGGACATGCTCACATCGCATACGGCCGAGGGCTTGGACCTGATGGCTGACGTTGTGGAACATCCGGGTTTCCGCGCGGAGGACGTGGACCGGCGGCGCAAGCAGCGGCTGGTACGAATTGGGCAGGAGACCGACAACGTGCAGAGCATGGCGATGCGCGTGGGGCCGAAGATGATCTTTGGCGATGAGCCGTATGGGAGGAGCGGCACCGGGACAGCCGAAAGTGTAGGGTCGCTGACCTCGGCCGACCTCTCGGACTTCTACAAGGCTCATTATGGCCCGAAAGACTCGGCCCTGATTCTTGCCGGCGACGTGACACGCGCGCAAGCAGAAAGCCTGGCCCGCGAGTACTTCGGCAAGTGGACCGGGAAGACCGAGATGGCTGCTACTGCACCCACAGCACCGGCACCGCAGCCGACCCACGTGGTGATCGTGGACAAGCCAGGGGCGCCGCAGACCGCGCTGGAAGCGTTTGGCATTGGAGTGGCGGCGAATTCACCCGACGACGAGGCGCTCACCGTGATGAACTACACGCTGGGAGCAAGCTTTGCCAGCCGCATCAACATGAATCTGCGCGAAGTGCACGGGTATACCTATGGTGCGCGTTCCGGTTTCACGCAGTATGTGGACGGCGGCATGTTTGTTGCGGGCGGTTTAGTGCGCACCGACGTGACGGCGGACGCAGCCAAGCAGTTGATGGGGGAGATCCGGAATTTTCCGTTGAAGCCTTCAACCGCCGACGAGTTGGCTGAAGCGAAGGAAGCATCGATTCGCTCTTTGCCGGGCCGCTTTGAGACAACTTCAGCGATCGTGAGAGCCATCGACGGCATTTTTCTCTTGAACCGGCCGTTGGATTACTATACGAAGCTTCCGATGAAGTACCAGGCCGTCTCGCAGGCAGATATTGCTCGCGTTGCGGACAAGTACCTCCATCCCGATCAGCTTGTGATTGTTGCGGCGGGCGACCGCGCCAAGATCGAGCCCACATTGAAGGACGCGGGGCTCGGCCCGGTTGAGATCCGCGATATCAACGGAAAGCTCGCAGCAGATCAGAAGTAGGGCTGTGCGAGAATTGCGGTCCCATCCTGTTCCGTCATAACGGAAGAGGATGGGGCTGCAGAAATTCAGTCCTCGGCAAAAGTTCGAAGCAGCTCAGCGACCGTCTCCCGACGCCACTTTGAGCGGGGCGGCGGCAACCACCGGACGAGGTGCAGCAGAGGCTGCGGCGCGCTGAGGCAAAAACTGGTTTGCCGACGCCTGATGCATGGTAACGATGAGCGCTTCAGCCGGCTTGTTCGCTGCGCAGCGATAAGAGTGAGGCGTCCCCGCATCGAAATAGACCGCGTCGCCGGGCCCCAGCATGGCCTCCTGGTCACCGTGGCGCAGGGCCAGTTCGCCGGCCAGGACATACAGAAACTCGAATCCGGCATGCATGTGCGCCTTTGGCTCCACCTGTTCGGGAAGGGGCACAAATTCGGCATAATACGGGTCCATGTGACGGTCTGGCACCATGTAGCCGAGACTCTCAAACGTGTAGCCTGGCGGTTCGACACCGGTCTGCGGCATGCGAACGCGGTCTTTCTTTCGGTGTACGCGGAAGACCGCGGCCGGTTCGGTTTCGAAGAAGTACGAAAGATCTTTGGAGAAGACCATCGCGATGCGCGCCAAATTGCGAAGCGTGGGGACAACTCTTCCCGTCTCCAGTTGAGAGAGAAAGCTCGCCGAAAGCCCGGTGTGCTTGCCGAGATCGACCAGGCCCATTGACTTTTTGAGGCGCAATCGGCGTATTCGCTCGCCGAGATGCTTCTCAGTGATGAAACGTTCGGCTGTGTCAGCGTCCGCTAGAGTTTTGTGCAATTCCTGGCCGTTAGGCTCGAGCCGGTCGGTCATCGTTACCCCTTGTGGATTAGGATGCGCTTGCGGGGCGTTTGTCGTCCAGATCAAAACCTTTTCCGATGGGACGAAATTGCCAAGGGCGTGCCGGTATCCCGGGCAACGCGTCGCACGCTAGCGTGGCGCGCGTTATTCTGGAAGGTCGGCTCGCCCCAGCCCTAAAGGAAGTAAGATGCCCGAAGAAGATGCTCCGCATAGTTCAGAATCCAATCAATCCACGGCGCCTGTAGCAACAATTGCGTCGATCGGCCGGCATGAAGGGCAGTCTGTAACCCTGTACGGATGGCTTTATAACTCACGCGAAAGCGGGAAGCTGCTGTTTCCGATCTTCAGAGACGGAACGGGGCTGATTCAAGGAGTGGCGCACGTCAAGAGTGTGCCGCCCGAGGTGTTTGAGACTCTGAAGAACCTGACCCAGGAGTCCTCAGTAATTGTGACTGGGAAAGTGCGGGCGGATAAGCGTGCACCGGGCGGTTATGAGCTTGATGTGCAGGATGTGAGGGTTGTGCAGCGGGTGCCGGAGTCTGATCCGTACCCGATCACGCTGAAGGAACATGGCGTGGATTTTCTGCAGGAGCGGCGGCACTTGTGGGTACGCAGCCCGCGCCAATCGGCCATTCTGCGGATCCGCGCAGAGATCATGCGCGCGGCGGCGGAATACTTTGACATGAACGGGTACATTCGCACCGATCCGCCGATTTTGACGCCGGCAGCGTGCGAAGGCACGTCGACGCTGTTTCCGGTGGACTATTTCGGAGATCCTGCGTATTTGACGCAGAGCGGCCAACTTTATGTGGAGTCGACTGCCCTGGCATTGGGCAAGGTATACAGTTTTGGACCGACGTTCCGCGCGGAGAAGTCGAAGACGAGGCGGCACCTGACGGAGTTCTGGATGGTCGAGCCTGAGGTCGCGTACATGGACCTGGATGGGCTGATGGAGCTGGCCGAAAACTACATTTCGCACATAGTGCAAAGCGTTTTAAAGAATCGCGCACCGGAACTGCAGACGATCGGACGAGACCCATCAAAGCTGGAGACAGTGAAGCCGCCGTTTCCGCGGCTGCGGTACGACGAAGCGGCGGACATGCTGAATCAGGCGCACAAAGATGGAAAGCTGGAGGCGCCGTTTGAGTACGGGAACGACTTTGGATCGCCGGACGAGACGTGGTTGAGCTCGCAGTACGACCGGCCGGTGATGGTGCACCGCTATCCGGCGGACGTGAAGGCGTTTTATATGGAGCCGGACCCACAAGATGCCAGGTATGCGCTTTGCGTGGATGTGCTGGCGCCTGAAGGGTATGGCGAGATCATCGGCGGATCGCAGCGCGTCTCAAGCTACGAGTTGCTGAGCTCGCGAATCGAGCAGCACAAACTGCCGCGCGAGGCATTCGAGTGGTATCTCGATCTGCGGCGATACGGCAGCGTGCCGCATGCCGGATTCGGGATGGGGATCGAGCGGGTGGTGTCGTGGGTATGCGCGCTGGATCATGTGCGCGAGACGATTCCATTTCCACGCATGCTGAATCGCATGTACCCGTAAAACAGCTCTCCACTTCTGGCTGACGGCTCCGCAAAGAACGGCGCCCGGAAAGCCGGGCACACGGTTTCTGTTCAGCCTATTTTGGCGAAACGTTCTCCTTCTTCTTCCCCTGATTCAGAACTGTGAGGTTGTCAGTCACCGAGAAGACGTTGGGGACTGCGTTGGCGCGCGTGCGGATAAGCGTGTCATCGAGTTGGTTATCGACCACTCCGTCCAGAGTCACGTGTCCGTTGTTGACGATGATGTGAATGGAAGGCAGCGCCTGATATCCATAACGGGTTCCGATATCAGGATCGCCGTATATGGCTCGCTCCTCGGCGCGCCGTATCTGCCAGTCCATTTGGGAAAGGGGGAGCAGCTTGATGTTATTGACGACTTGCGTGACCCCTTTTACTCTCTTCGCCGCATCCGCCGCGGCCGATCGAATGTCCCATGGCGGTTCGGGTGGGCAAGCTCCCTGCAGCGTAACGACACTTCCGTTCAGGCTGAAGGAAAGGTCGTCGAAGATCGAGTAATAGGGGAGCATCAACAGAGCGTGGCGCACCTCTTTCGCGAGTTGCGGCTCATTGTCGGGTCCCCCGGTAAAGACTTGTCCCGCGGCAGGCTTCTGCTGGGCTGTGGCGAGAACCGGGGCCAAAAGAGCAATGCATAGCATTCCGAACCACTTGCGCATTATTCATACCTCCTTTGAGTTGGATGTTGAAAATGCGAAGAACGTTAAGGATGGTTGTGTTGCTTGAATCCGAATCGCGGTCGAGTATCCCCAATCAGAGGATTGGAATCAAAAGGGGAAATGGGTCCGACCGATGGCGGTCAGGCAATCGAGCCGGGCGCATGAAGGTCACGCGAGGGAATCCCCCTCAGGGAGTCAAGGATCATGCAGACTGGCCTGGTATTGACAGCGAGCGAGACCAACGACATAAAGAAGGCCCCTCACGTGGAAGGCGTATTACCGGTGTTTCATGAGCGGTGGAGTCCAAGGTCGTTTGCCGACCGCGAGGTGAGGCCAGAATTGCTCAGGAAGGTATTTGAGGCGGCGCGATGGACGGCTTCGTCATTCAACGAGCAGCCGTGGCGCTTCTATCTGGGGCGGAGACCCGACGAGGCTTACCAGAAGATTCTTCATTCGCTGAGTGAGTTCAACAAGAAGTGGGCATGGAGGGCGCCCGTGCTCGTGCTGGGAACGACGAATACGAAATTCAGCCGCGACGGGGCGGAGAATCGCGTTGCGCTGTTTGATCTGGGAGCCGCAAGCTCATACCTGACGCTTGAGGCGGCTGCGCTGGGACTGTCAACCCACCAGATGGAGGGGTTTGACACCGAGATGGCGCGGAAGTCATTCGGAATCCCCGAAAGCTACCTGATGGGCTCGGTCATCGCCATGGGCTATCAGGGGGACCCGGCGCTACTGGAAGACGAAGAAATGATCCACAGGGAGACATCGCCGAGGACGCGTAGAGCTGTGAAGGAGATTGTCTTTACGGAGTGGGGCAAAGCAGCCGAGTTTTAGGTTGATTTTCGGACGGCTGGGGGCCGAACCAGTGTGCGCGGTAGAGTGAGGAAGTGGAGGCGATTCCTCATTGAGTGAGAAGGGCACACGATCGAGAACTACAAAAGGAAAGAAGCGCACCGCACATGCACGTGGGACGGGGCGTGCTGGCATGCGTTCTAGTGGTGTCGGGGCTGGTGGCTTGGGCGGTGATTGCGCGAGCGCTGGCGCCGGCTGAAAACACTTCGCAGGAACATTTCGACACCCTGATTGTGCTGGGCTCGCCGGCGGACGCAGATGGGAATCCCAGCCCCACCGAATTGGCGCGCGTGACTGAAGCGGTACACGAATATGAACGGGGCGTGGCGCCGCACATCATCATCACGGGGGGAGCGGCGCATAACCGGTTTGTGGAAGCGCGCGTGATGGCGCGAGTCGCGCAGGCGCAGGGGATTCCGGCGGCGGAGATTGTGGAGGAGCCGAAGGCGTTGAATACGATTGAGAACGCCTGCGATTCGTTGCGGATCATGCAAAGCCACGGGTGGGAGTCAGCGGAGGTGATTTCGAGCGCGGGCCATTTACCGCGCGCCGCGATGATCCTGAGCCGTCTCCCACTGCAATGGCGGGTCCATGCTGCTGTGCCGGTTGAGCCGGAGTCCGGGTTGTCGTCGTCGGCCGGCACGATGATGGAGATCCTCAAAACGGTGCATTACCTGGTTTGGTCGCGGCAGACGGAGCCCTGCAAAATAGAGGGGTCAAGGAACAGGGATCAGGGAGCAGCGAACTGAATCCAGAAAGCCGAAGGCGGGCAGCCGGTGTGGCGGAACACACACCACCGGCACTCTGGCAAGTCTAAGGGAACATGCGAGAATGCCGCGTTGTCCCCCATCGGGGGGGTCTTGTAAGCTTGTTAATGATGCATTTCCCTGGAAAGTTTTCAGCCTTTTTGGCCGCTGTTTTCGCTCTTAGTGTGTGTGCGATTGCCCGCTCTCAGGCCCCGAATTCCAGCGGGCAGAATTCCTCGTCCTCAACTCAAGCACCCGCCTCGCAGAATGCGAATACTCAGGCTCCTGCGCCCCCCGTTTATATCTCTGTCGACCCGCTGGCGAAGGTGCGCTACAACAACCGGTACGACTTGTCGCTGGGGTTTGCCTACGATCACATGAAGGCAGGACCGGACCTGCTGCAGGGCGCGAACCTGGGCGGCCTCGACATGAATGGCTCCTACTGGCTCACCCGGAACTGGGGCATTGAAGCCTCGGGTCGCGGGTATGTGGGTACCAGCGGCACCCACGTGAATCACGCCAACGCCAACGGCGGCGACCTGATGGGGCCGATGGTGAAGCAGTATTTCTTTGTGGGCGGGGCTGAGTGGCTGGGCCCGCACAACAAGCATGGCGACCTGATTGCGCACGCCATGTTCGGCGGAGTGTACGGGAACTTCCAGAAAGACCTGCTGGGAAATCCGCCCGGAATATTCCATTTTTATTACAACCAGATCGCGCCGGCGGCAATCATTGGCGGTCACATGGATCTGAACCGGTCAGAGCACTGGGTGTTTCGGATTACGCCGGATGCCATCGTGACTCACTACAACTACACGCCTTATCCTCCTTCTGCCTCCTTTTCGCAATTTGACGTGAACTTCGCGATCTCAGTTGGCGTGGAGTACAAGTTCACCGAGCATAAGCGGTCGACCGATCAGAAGAAGAACTGGATCTCTGGCTGGTAGCCACAAGTCAGCGGCGCTGGCGAGGCTAAGAGCAGCAAGGAAAGAGCGGATGCCGCAGGCAGCAGTGCTTGCGGCATTTGTGCTTTGAACGATATTGTATTCACCCAAGCATCGTACAGAAGTGGATGAAGAGCGGATGACGAGTGCGGTGGGCAGACGTCACACTTGGTGGCAGAAGCCAACGATTTCGGGCGGGGAATCATCGACAAGAGGGGATAGGGGGTGCCAAGTGCAATGCTGCGTATGGTATTCTCCTGCGTTCAGTGGCGGAGCGAGGATGGTGCCGCCAGAAAATATGCTGTTTCGGATAATGGCACTTCCCCCTCGCCGAGACACGGGGGCTAGGAGTCAACCTTAGGCGGAATCCATATGGACATGAAAGATACGCTCGGAGTATTGCTTGCAGGCGGCGCAGGAGAACGGCTGTTTCCACTGACGCGCGACCGGGCCAAGCCGGCTGTGCCGTTTGGCGGACACTACCGCATTATCGATATCACGCTGTCGAACTGCATTAACTCAGGACTGCGGCGGGTGTATGTGCTGACGCAATACAAGGCGCTGAGCCTGAACCGGCACATCCGCGAAGGATGGACAGGCATTGTGGCGCAGGAACTGGGCGAGTTCTTCGAGCTGATGCCACCCATGCAGCGCACTGGCGCCAACTGGTATATGGGAACAGCAGATGCCGTGTACCAAAACATCTACTCGATCGGCAGCGAGCAACCCAAGCACGTGATCATTCTTTCAGGGGACCACATCTACAAAATGGACTACAGCCGGATGCTCGCTTATCACCGGGATACGCATGCCGAGGTGACGTTGGCGACGCTGCCGATTGCTCCGGACGAAGTTTCGCGTTTCGGCGTGGTGGAAGTGGGACATACCGGAGAGGTTTTGGGATTCCAGGAGAAACCGGCGACGACCAACGTGCGGTCGCCGTTCAATCAGGACGCAGTGGATGCGTCGATGGGAATCTACATCTTCAACACCGAGACGCTGCTGAAGGCATTGATCGCAGACGCCGACGATCCGGATTCAAAGCACGACTTTGGGCACAATATTTTGCCAAACCTGCTGGGCAAGAAAAAGATGATGGCCTACAGCTTTGTGGACGAGAACAAGAAAGAGGCCCTCTACTGGCGCGACGTAGGTACGCTGGACGCGTACTACGAAGCGAACATGGACTTGTGCTCGGTATCGCCGGTATTCAATCTCTACGACAAGAGCTGGCCGATCCGAACGCGTGTGCGGCAGTATCCGCCGGCGAAGTTCGTTTTTGGCGAGCCGGGACGGTCGGGCATGGCTGTAAATTCGATCATCACGGCCGGCGTCATCATTTCGGGCGCTTCGGTTTATAACTCGGTGCTCTCGCAGGATGTAAGAGTGAATTCGTACTCAGACATCGATGCGAGCATCATCTTTTCGCATGTGAACATTGCGCGGCATTGCCGGATCCGGCGCGCCATCATCGACCGCAATGTGAACATCCCCGAAGGCACGGTGATCGGCTACGACCCCGTGGAGGATAAGCGGCGGTATTTTGTGACCCCATCTGGTCTGACGATTGTGACGCGGGATGCGTCGCTGTTTGAGAACCCGGTGGACCCGGAGTTTGGGCAGAGGTATTGAAAGACAGGGACCAGAGGTCAGGGATCAGTTACGAACAGCCGGGGCTTGCCGTTTTTAGCGGGGAATCAGGAACGTTGGCTGAAGATAAGGCTTGAGGTCAGCCCAAGGGATCGTTACTGGGCCCGGATGCAAGACACGAGGTGCAATCGCATAATCCTGAAAAACAATCGAAAGCCCTTTGCGACTTATTTGCCAGTTCTTCGAATCCAAAATGATTTCATGAAGCACGCTCGGCAACTTGTCAGGACCCGCATAACTGTTCTCGTAATTCTGCCCGAGATCCTTGACCAAAATCTTTATGCAACGCTGTACAAGCAACTCATCCCAGTTTGAGTCCTGCCGGAAGACATCGTCCGGCTTGATCTCCCGCTGTTCTTTCAAAAGCCAATTAAACTGGATCGAGGACTCCCAAGGGTGGGCGCCTCGCCAACCCCATCGGTCGATGAATGCTGTTGTCAGTTGCTGATTCACAACGCCGATTTCGACAGTCAAATCCCCGTCATCTTCGCCCGCCCAATCAGCATGCCATTGGCCGTCTTGTCCCGCGCCGTTCTGCGAGGCGACCCGTTGCGCCGCCGCTACGATTGCCTTGTTCCATGCTCGCCACTCGTGAGTGGATGCGTTCGTCTGAGGCCAGGAAACGGCGAGGGTTCCATAGCCGGGAATCAGCTCGAATTCGGAACTAGACTCAGTACCCGTTTCGTCGTTTGCTGGTTCCTCTCGATTCATCAGAAACATGGAGCGCCAGACAAATGTGATCCCGCCTTTTTGCTGCACGAGTTGATGTAGTGCCTTTGTGCGAGCATCGTAGTTCTGAAGCAGGCAATCTGTCATGCTTTGGTCAAAACGCACTCTCCCTGGCGGACATTCGAGCGAAAGCCGTCCCAGCCACGCACGTTGATCTGCGCGCACATCCGCCACCATCGCAGGAGAGGTTGCCGACAGTGCATTCTTGTATGCTGCAGCCATTTGTTCGTCTGCCGCGCTCAATTTTGGTGAGGCGCAGATGGCTTTTTCCTGAGGAGTTCTTGCCTGGGTGCAGTCAAAGCTGGCGGCGTGTGCGAGAGCGCACATCAAGAGCAGAGAAATCAGGCAGCCCGTTCGCACTCCGGGACACTCCTTGGAAATCGCTGCTAGAAAGCATACGCCGCAGTGCCAAGAAGTGTCCCAAGGCGACCGGTCGACTCAGCTCTTGGGGAAGTTCGGGTCGGCTTTGACTTCGTCGATCTGCTCAGTGTGACGCTTGCTGTGGGCGCTGATGAAGAGTAGCCACTCGTAGGCATCGAGAGGCTGGCCGATGGGGCTGTCGGCAACATGGGCGCGCAGGCCGGGGGTGTTCTTGAGAAACTCGATGGTCTTTTCGCGGCTGGCCAGGAAATGCTTTAGAGCTTCGTCGGGAGTCCAGCGGCCGGTTGGGACGAGTGCGGGCGGCGCCTGGGCCTTGTGACTGCGGTCAGGGATCATGGCCAGCACAGCGGCGTCGATTTTGGCCGTATCGCGATCAGCGGCGCCGGGGCCATTCTTCATAATCTGGCCGGAGACGTACCCGGACAGATAGTCCTCTGCCAGCGCGATGTGCTCGAGGCATTCGGCCACCGACCAGCGATCGGGGCCGGCTTTGAAGTGCATCTGCGCGTCGGAAAGACCGGAGACAGCAGCTACGACGCCATCGCGTGTCTGTTCGAGGTATTGGACGCCTTTATCCCGGTCGGCCTGTGAAAGTTCCTGTGCAGCCGCCGGCAGGCAGGCCAAGGCAAAGGCGCACAGCAACACGGAAAGCTTCTTCATGAATTGCCTCCAAAAGGAAAGTGGGGATGTTTGAAGCCGGTGAGACGTTATGCTTACACGCATGACTTGCAATCTGCAAGTTAATTTTCGACTCATTGAGAATCGAAGACTGAACTACAACGATCCACAGTGGACTTACGCGTGGCGGACCGCAGGCGACGCGTAAATCTGAACCAAGGACGGGGCGATCTGCGAATGGTCAACAGGGGAAACTGGGTCCCGGGAGTCATCGACGAGAGCCTTGAATGCTTTCTCATGAATACCGTGATGACCCGCCAGCCGTTCTCGACGCTGGCGTAAGAATGCGAAACGGAACGGGGAGGAGCTCTCCAGTTCCGCAAGAAATGCAGTGGAGAAGATTTCGGGAACATTGGCGACGGCGGCGACGATGATGGAGCGCCAACTGAAGCGGAGAAGGTTTTTAAGCGATGCCGATCCGCTGGGGAGGTTGTCGAGATCGTTGCCGACGCGCCGGCTGAAATTGAGCAACTGCATGACGAGAGAGTCGAGCGATTTGCCGTCTGCGACGGCGCGGGTGAACAGTGTTGCTGAGCCGCGGCGCAAATCTTCCTGTACGTCCTGAAGATCGTCGCCGAGCTGGAGCAGCGCGCCCCAGCCGAAGGCGATTTGACCTTCTTCCGGATCGAGCCGGCCGCGCACAAGGCAAGCATCCGCGAGGACGGAACTGCCGCCTTTGGCGAAGCTGATGCGCAGAATCTCGGATTCATTGCGGCACCGGCCGCCGAGCTGCGCAATACTCTCCTCCTGCGCCTGGTGAATGGCGAGCAGAGAATCGAAGACTTGAGGAGAGCCGGCGCGAGGGTACTGCGCTTCAATCATGGCGACCAGCGCCCAGATGGCGGCTTCATGCTCGTTGAGCGCGGGCAGGCGCTCCCCGCGGAGGCGCTGGCGAAATCTGCGGCAAAATTCGCGTTTCGATGCGGGCGGCAGATCGCTGCGGTCGAGATAGTTGTCGGTGTAGGGATAGAGCAGGCTGTATCCAAGGATGGAAGGCGTGAGCTGCATGCGCTCGCCGAGCAGGGGTTGTAAGCCGCAGACAGTCCACGCGTTACGGCAGGCCTGGATGATGGCAGTCATGGTCAGGGCGGGATCGAAGCGGCGAGCCGAACGGGCGAACTCGACGCCCAGCGGGAGAAAGTGGTCGGCAATGAGGTGAATCGCTTCACCCTCGAGGCCGAGCGCCGCCGCAGCAAAAGGCGGAAATACGCCTGCGAGGCGGTTCTGCCGTGCGAGGTGCTCGGACTGCGTTCGAGGAGAAGCCTGAAGCTCGCGCTCCGCAGCACGCATTCCTTTTTCGTACGCATTCTCGCGCCTGCGCTGTTCGCAGACGGTGAAACGGGGCGCGGGAGGAAGCGGCAGGTGAGCAGAGGTCCGCCAGAGATCGGCGGCCAGCCTTGCCTGCGACTCGACCCAGGACCAGGAAAAGGATGAGTGCATTCTTTTGAGGATTACGCGCGCAAAGCAGGGAAGGTTCCCGGGCCTGCAAGGCTATGGACTGTGATTATCTGGGGAGGCGTGAGGGAACCACGTGAGCAATTCTTTCGTACTAGCCCACTATGCAGTGCGTAGGCACAATGAGCTGGGGCATGATGGGGCTGGTAGGGCCGGCCAAAGCGCGGAAGCGTAGTAGTATGGATGCGCTGGAGATTGGCGTTCGACGGACGCCGGCCAGCTGCGATGCGCAGAGCGACGCGACCAAGCTCCCCAGCGATGGAGGCAGGCCACTGGGGACACCGGTCAACCGCCATGCCCGGAACGAGCCAAGTGCAGTAACGGCGGGCGTGGGGGCGGCGGCCATTTTCCCAGCCACAGGTCAGCAGCGCGTAGGGGTGAGACCAATGGAGCAAGACTGGTCCCAGATCGTCCGCCGCTGCATGGACGGAGATTCCGGCGCATGGGCCGAGATGGTCCGCACACATCAAAAGCGTGTATACGGGCTGTGCTACCGCTTTACCGGAAACACAGCAGACGCCGAAGACCTGACCCAGGACGTCTTCCTGAAAATCTACTCAAATCTTGGCAGTTTTGACGCTGCGCGCGGCAGCTTTCCGGTCTGGATTACGACCATGACGCGGAACCTGCTGGTAGATAACTTCAGGCGGACGCGAAATCAGCGGGCGACCGGTTCGCTGGATGAGGGTTGGGAATCGACGGAGGAACTGAAGCCGGCGGACCGCCTGATGGCTTCAGGACCGACGCCGCACGAATCGGCCGCGCGCAACGAACTGGCCAAAATGGTGCAATCCGCCCTGACCCATGTCTCTGTCGAATTGCGCGAAGCGGTGATCCTGAGAGACCTTCAAGATCTTGATTACAAAGAGATAGCCCAGGTCCTGAGCATCCCCGAAGGGACCGTAAAATCGCGGATCAGCCGCGGCCGAGCGGAACTTGCGCGGCTGCTGGAACGTAATCAATGGGAGGTGATGTAGCCATGGCAGAGCGCACACACATTCCGAATTCACCCGCTTGTGGCGAGTGGGAGACGTTGCTGGCGGATGCGCTGGACGGGCTGCTGCTGCCGGAAGAGGAAGCAAAATTCAAGGAACACAAGGCCGTCTGCCCGGCTTGCTCGGCTCTGTACGAAGAAGCGCGGAAGGGACGCGAATGGCTTGAGTTTCTTTCCCCCGCACCGGAACCGCCCGATGGACTTTTCGAGAAGATTCTCGCCACGACAGGGCCAGGACATAAGCACCCGGTTGGATTGCCTGTGCCGGCAACGGCAGGCGGCGTGCCGGCGTTTATGCCGCCGGTATGGCAGAAGCCGGGATTCATGGCGCGGGTACGTTACACGATGCAGCCGCGGCTGATGATGACGGCGGCCATGGCATTTTTTTCGATCGCTCTGACGTTGAGCATGTCGGGAGTGCGGCTGACAAGTCTGCGGCTGGCCGATTTTCGGCCGAGAGCGGTGCGCTCGTATATGGAGCGGCAGTTGACGATGGCTTCGGTGCCGATCGTTCGCTATTACGACCATCTGCGGCTTGTCTACGAAGTGGAATCGCGTGTGCGCGAGCTGCGCGGCGAATCGCAGGGAACAGGCAACGGCGAGTCGCAGCCCAAGGAACCCGCAACACCGGGAGAGACGCGACAAAACCCCGGACAAAAACCCAGCCGCAACGACGGAGGATTGCGCGTGGACCCTCAGGAACAGCCGGAGAATCCGGCCCTGGGGCCGTCGAGCGGCGCAACCGATGAATTGTTAGAGGCTTCACTTTCGATTGATTCAAGATCCGCCTTCACCCCGCGAATGAAGGAATGTTCGAGGGGATTCCGGTCCGTGCAGTCCGGCGGCTCCGAAGTGCAAGCGTGGGAAAGGAGCAGAGTATGGATTGCGTAAATCATAGCGGCGTAAATGCGACGGCCTTTTGCCAGAACTGCGGCAAAGCGCTCTGCGCGACGTGCGTGCGCAACGCACCAGCCGGTCAAATCTTTTGCGAGCCTTGCTGGACGGCATGGCAGAGCATGCAACAGCCCTTTGTGCCGCCGCCGGCCGGCGCGCCGAGCCCGGGACTGGCCGCATTTTTGGGGTTGATCCCTGGCGTGGGGGCGATGTACAACGGCCAGTTTATCAAGGGCCTGATTCACGTGGTGATTTTTGCGGTACTCGTGAGCGCAGCTCACGTCTATGGCATCTTCGGACTGTTTATCGCAGGCTGGGTTTTCTACCAGGTCTTTGAGGCTTATCACACTGCCAAGGCGCGGCGTGACGGAGAGCCTCTGCCTGATCCTCTCGGGCTGAACGAAGTTGGTAACTGGTTTCTTGCGGGCGGACGGGCGCACCCCGGTCCCGGAGCAGGACCGATGGGAGCGAATCAGGCTGCGGGGCAGCCGGCGGATCAGAGTGCGGGTCAGGGCGCGAGCCAGGGTCAGTACCAATCCGCTTACCAAGGCTCGTACCAAGGGCCGTATGCACCGCCCGTTGCGGGATTTACCAGCCAGGGCGTGTCGCCGATTCCGCCTGTCCCACCGATGCCACCCGTTCCTCCGGTACATTGGCGGCGCCGCGAGCCGATCGGAGCCATCATCCTGATCGCGCTGGGACTGCTGTTTCTGCTGGGTCAGTTTGACTGGTTCTCAGGCCGGATGTTCGAACTGAGCTGGCCAGTTGTTTTGATCGGTCTGGGTGTATGGCTGGTTCTGCGTCGCATGCAGGATTCGCGTCAGATTTCGCAAGATGATTCGCAGGGAGGCCCCAAATGAACCGCTACGTCATGATTCACCGTTTGCGTGGGCCGGCCATTCTGTTGCTGATCGGGGTGCTGGCGCTGCTTCACCAGATGGGAGCAATCCCCCATTTCTGGCGGCTCTTCTGGCCGTTGCTGCTCATCCTGATCGGCGGCCTGTTACTGGCAGAGCGCGCGGCGCTGGCTTCGGAAGGCTATCCGATGTTTGCGGGGTGGCCGTGGCAGGGCGCGGCGCAGGGACCGGCATACCAGGGAACGGCAAGTGCCGCCGCCGGGCAAGGAGCACATTCATACACGGAGAGCGAGGGCGGAGCCATTGTGCCCTCGGAAACGCATGATGCCGGGAAAGATTGGAATGGAGGGCAGTCATGAGCAGCGTACCTCCGAATATGCCTCCGGGCGGACCACCGCCTCCGTACGACCCAAAGACGCAGTGGCGGGTCTATCGCGAGCAGCAGCGTGCTGCGTGGCGTGCGCAACGCGACGCATGGCGAGCGCAGCGGCACGCATGGAAAGGAAGTTATATGGGCCCGTACGGACCGCGCGTTCCGTCCGTCGTGGGTCCCGTGATTCTGGTGTGCGTCGGCATTATTGCATTGCTTGTCGTCACAGGACATATCGGCGCTGGATCATTCTGGGAATGGTACGGGCATTGGTGGCCGGTGCTGCTGATTGGAGCGGGCCTGGCGCTACTCGGCGAGTGGGCCCTGGATATGCGGCGGAAGACTCCGGTGCGGCGCAGCGGGAGTTTCATCGGAATCCTCGTTGTGTTGGCAGTTCTAGGCGCTCTGGCTGCGGGGTACAACCACTTCCGAGGTCCTTGGAACGGGTTCGGCGACAACGACTGGTTCAACTTCGGAATGCCGGAGCACGACTACGATCAACCGGCGGACAACCGGGCGATTCCGGCTAACGCGTCCATCCAGATTGTGAATCCGCGCGGCGACGTCAGCGTGATCGCGGCAGATCAGCCGAATCTGGACTTGCAGGCGCACGAAATCGCCTATGCGAATTCGGACTCAGATGCGAAGAAGATCTTTGACGCGGAAGCCGCGCAGGTGACGATAAGCGGCAACGCAGTCACGATTCAGTCGGCGAATAATGACAAAGGCCGGGTGAACCTGAGCATCACGGTGCCGCGGACCGCCAAGGTGACAGTGAATGCCGGCAAAGGAGATGTAACTGCATCCGGTCTGGGTGCGGGGATTGACGTAACGGCGCCGGGAGACATTCATCTGAATTCGATCGTGGGCCCGGTTGTGGCGCACTTTATTAACGGAAGACATGACGAATTCTCGGCTCACGATGTGCAGGGCGACCTCACCCTCAACGGAGACCTGAATGATCTGACCCTCTCGCAGATCAAAGGATCTGTGACACAGGACGGCGCACTTCTGGGCGACGTGCATCTGGAAAATGTGAGCGGCGCGGTGCGCCTGCATACGTCGGTGACCACCGTTGAACTGGCGGGTTTGTCTGGCGACCTGAACCTCGACTCGGATGACCTGCGCGTGACCGAAGCTACAGGACAGGTACGCGTGACGACGCATTCCAAAGACATCGATTTGAGCGAGATTGCGGGCGACACTTACGTCGAAGACAAGAATGGGACGATCAACATTGAACCCACGGGATCTTACGGAGTGGAGGCGCGCAACGACAAAGGGGATATTGAACTCACTCTGCCTCCAAATGTTTCAGCTAATGTGAATGGGCACACACACAATGGCGACATCATCTCGGATTATGCATTGACAGTCAGCGGAGATGAAGACAAGTCGGTAAGCGGAAAGATCGGATCGGGCACCGCACGGATTGTGCTGAACACTCAGAACGGCGATCTGCATATCAAGAAGGGGGATGCGACGCCGCCTCCGGTTCCCGCTGCACCGGGCGGCCCGGCGCCGCCGAAAGCGCCCCATCTTAAGAGCCCAAAACCAGTTCCACCGCAACCAGTTACACAATAAAAGAGCGAGCAAACTGAACGGACTATGACCAGGCGCGGGAGGGGCAACCTTCGGCGCCTGTTTTGTTTTTTCGCCGGCGGATGTATGCTCCAGCAGGGGGTCTCGCAGGGAAATGGTGCATGTGCCGGTCAACGTGATCACAGTAGAGCGGGAGTACGGCTCGCATGGAGCGGAATTTGCGCACGAATTAGCTGAGCGTCTGGGATGGCGATTGCTGGATTCCGAACTCGTGGCGGGCGCGGCGCGCATGGCCGGCGTGGATCCGAAGCTGGCAGCGCGATTCGATGAGCGGCTCGATCCCTGGTACTACCGTTACGGGAAAATCTTCTACCAGGAACAGATGTACGTGACGTCGACCGGCGATGAACACTCCTTCGATTCCGAACGCATGATCGAACTAATCAAGCAACAGATTCTGGACGCGGCCAAGGAGGGCAATTGCGTGCTCGTTGGGCGAGGCGCCGCCTGCGCGCTAGCTGGTAAGCCGGGGTGCTTTCATATCTTCGTTTATGCCACCGCCAGCGCGAAGAAGGAGTGGTTTATGCGCGCATTTCCGCATCGGGCCCAGCATGCGGAACAGGATCTGCTGGCCTTTGACAAGCGGCGCGCGGCGGTGATCCGCAAGTTCTATCAGCAGGAGTGGTGCTCGCGGGGGCTTTATCACATGCTGCTCAACTCGTGCATCGGCACACAGGCAATGATCGATGCCGTGCAGTGCGCCGCGGGGCTGTGCGCGCCGGTTCCGGAGACGGCTGCGCGATAAGAGATATCAGGGCTCGATGATACAGCCGTGCGAGCGCCATTGCTGCGCTCCCACGGCTTCTATAGGACATTGTTGAGGCGGATCACACGGCAATGCGCGGGACGCGGGCGCCGATGCGCGTGAAGACCTCCCAGGGAATGGTTCCCGATGCATCGGCGTGATCGTAAGCGGCGATGGACTCGCCGTTCTGCCTGCCGATCAGGACGACTTCATCACCGGCCTCGACACCGGGAATTTCTGTCACGTCGATCACTGACTGATCCATGCTGACGCGACCAACGAGGGGCGCGCGCTGCCCGCGCACGAGCAGACTGAAGCGGTTGCTGAGAAGACGGTCGAGCCCGTCGGCATAGCCGGCAGAGATGAGCGCCAGGCGCATGGGTTCGGTGGCAACAAAGGTTGCGTTGTAGCCGACGGTGGCGCCGGCAGGAATCGTGCGAATGCCGGTGACGGTGGCTTTCCATGTGAGGACGGGCTGCAAGGCGATGCGGGCGGCGGAGATCGCGGCCGGCTCAGGTTGTGGGGCGAAGGCTGGATCGAAACGCGGGACGATGCCGTAGAGCGAGAGGCCGGGACGCAGCAGCGCCTTCATTCCGTGACGAGCGGCGAGCTCGGCAATGGGCTGCGCCTGGCCGGCGAGCAACGCGGCAGACTGGCCGACATTGAGCCACTCGGCAAAGAGGCCCGCGGCGGAGATGCGGCTCATGGCTTCGTCGAGCGAGGCGAGCTGCGCTTGCGTACACTGGCAGTCGGCTTCGTCGGCGGCGAACAGATGCGTCATGACGCCCTCCAGACGAAGTGGCGAGCCTGGACCGAAGCGCGGGAAGATCGCGGACAGTTGCTTGGGATCGGCTCCCTGGCGACTCATGCCGGTATCGATCTCAAGGTGGATGGGGAATGAGCCCGGCTGCGCGCCAGCGGCGCGAGAGGCGGATAGCAGTTCATCGAGCTGCCACGGCTCCCACGTGACCGGGGTCAACTGAAATTGAATGGCCGCCGTGGCCTGGCCGGGAGCGATGCCGGCGAGGATGAGGATGCGCGTTTGAGGGCAGAGGGCGCGCGCCGCGATACCTTCCTCCACGGTGGTGACGCCGAGCCACTTCGCTGCTGCATGCGCAAGAGCCGGAGCGCAGAGTGCGAGCGAGTGGCCATAGGCATTTGCTTTGACGACGGCAAGTAGGTCGGCGTGCGGAGCGGCAAGGTCGGCGAGGAAACGAAAGTTCTCTTCGAGGGCGCGCGTGCAAATTTCAGCGCGGCAGGGACGTAATGGCATGGGTGATGGCAAAGTACAGTCTATCGCGGCTTGCGATGGAGCTGCTTACGTCAGCTGAGTAAGAGAGCCTCAGGGGCTAAAGCCCGGGTTAATCTTGAGCCTCTAACGGCACGACTGAAGTCGTGCCCCTTCAAAAACATCCATGCTACCGGATTTCTCCCTGTATCATCCGCTTCATCGCGCCCAGCCGAGGCCGTCGGTGCCTTTGCCGGTGGCAATGGTGCGCGTCACCTTCCAGGTCGATAAGCTGATCTCCGCCACTTCGTTGCTGCCAATGCATGACACGTAGGCTGCTTTGCCGTCGGGGCGCACCAGCACCTCCTGCGGGCTGTTTCCAACAGGGACCGATCGCGCCAGCGTCATCGTCTTCAAGTCGATCACGTCCACGGCATTCTTGTCGGGAATCGCCATCAGCAGCCAGCGCCCGTCGTTGGTGGGAGCACTGCCGTAGCCGGTGCCGTCAAGCTTCACCCATGTCGACACTTTGTTCGAAGCGGTATCGATCACGGCCATGCGCGGGGCAGTCTGGTCCGCGGTGAACACCCAGCGGTCGTCATTGGAAATGGCAATGCGCTGCGTATTGCCGGACACGGGAATTACGGCCAGCGTCTTGCGCGCTTTGATGTCGAGCACGCTCACAGTGCCAGGGCCGACGTTGGCTGTGTATCCACGCAGACCATCGTGCGAGATGGTGAACATGTGGCTTTCCGGCTGTCCTGTTGGAATCGACCCGAGAATCTTGAGAGTTTTGGGGTCAATCACGGTGATCGCTTTGTTCAGTTCCGTCGTCACGTAGAGCAATCCATCCTTCGGTCCGAAGACCGCGCAGTGCGGACGCACACCATGATCGAAATCGATCTGGCCGACGACCTTGTGCGCGGCAATATCGATCACGATGATCTTGGTTCCATCGGTTCCCGGCTTGCCCACGCCGCTGTTGCCGTAGATGGGGACAAACGCCAGCTTGCCGTCGGGCGATCCGGCTACTTCGTGGCCGGTGATTCCGCCTTCATCGACATCGGCGATCACTTTTCCGGCGACGGGATCGACGATGGCCAGGCTGTGGTCGCCTTTCTGGTCGACAAGCAAACGCGGCTGCTGGGCGAGGGCCGCGGACGCTGTGAACGACACGGCAACAGCAAAAAGCCAAAGTGATAACTTCAATGAAGACCTCCTGCACTCAGGGCCTAAAGGCCCAATTGATTTTGCAACACTTACGGCACGAGTAAACTCGTGCCCTTTCAAAACAACGGGTTCTTCCGCAAGCGGTGAAGTCGTGCCCCGATACAAACCTCAGGGCTGAAACTCCCCTTGATTCGGCTCCAGCTTATTGCCCCGCCAAGGTCGTGTCCCTTCAAAACTTGAATCGTGCAACCAGTTCTAATGACTTTCGGGTGGCGCCCACGGATCGTATGTTCCAACGCTCCACGAGTGCCCTTCCGGATCTTTCAGGGTGAACTCGCGGCTGCCGTAGCCGGTGTCCTTCAACGGGCGCACGATGACGGCTCCGGCTGCCTGGGCGCGCGCGTAGGTCACGTCCACATCCGCCGCCACAATGTACGAACTGCGCGTTTCGATGCCGCCCAATTCGCCCGGCGACTTGAAGCCTCGTCCGTACTCGTCATCGCGAGTGGAACCGAGCATGATCATGCCTCCGCCGAGCGTAAGCTCAGCGTGCGCGACACTGCCGTCGGGCATGGTGTGAACGGCATGCCGCGCGAAGCCGAAGACCGAGCAGAGCCAGTCGATCGCCGCCGGCGCATTGCGGTAGCGCAAAGCAGGCATCACGGTGCTACGCGATTCAGCCATCACGAACCTCCGCGCCAAGAGTATCGCCCCGCCCGCGTAGCGCGCAATCGCTTCTGCATAAGCGATCCGGTATGCTCACTTTTGTGGCCCTGCCCAACGGCGATTCCCAACTCGTGCAGATCGTTGACGCCGCATTTGCCGATGCAGCGCGCCGGGCGGGTGCGTTTCTCGCCTGCCGCATCGGCTGCACGCAATGTTGTCATGGCGCCTTTGCCATCAATGCGCTCGACGCCGCCCGTCTCCGCGCCGGCATGGAATGGTTGCGCGGCTCGGAACCCGCACTCGCCGCGACGGTCGAGAGCCGCGCCCGTGCATGGCTCGAGGATCACGGTCATGATTTCCCCGGCGACCGCAACACCGGCGTGCTGGGCACGACGCCTGCCGAGCGAGCTCGCTTTGAGGAGTTCGCCGACGATGCGCCCTGTCCGGCGCTCGATCCGGCAACCGGCCGCTGCGATGTCTACCAGTGGCGGCCGATGACGTGCCGCGTTTTCGGGCCGCCGGTGCGTGCGACGGGCGAGGACGGCAGCGAAGGCCTTGGCCATTGCGAGCTCTGCTTTATGGGCGCGACGCCGGAACAGGTGGCGGAGTGCGAGATGCCGGTGCCGCACGCGCTGGAAGCGGAGCTGATCGACCAAATGGAGGAGCAGATGGATGCGAGCGTCGAAACCGTGGTCGCGTTTGCCTTGCTGCATTAGCTGCTCTTGAAGTCCGGGGGCTATTTACTACTTCGTAATACCCCCCTCCCCCCCCATATGATCTGGCTAAATATCCTGGGATCAGTGATTTAACGGGCTTGAATGCTCGTAAATAATTGATTCTAAAGAACCGCTATTTTGTGGTTTGCGGCATCTTTTGCCTCGTTTCAGGTGCATTTCGCGGACTGCGTCCCACATTGAAGGATTCGCGCGATGCAATGCGGCATGCTGTCGATCCGGTTTGAGCCAAACGGGCGGATGAAGGCGTTCGCCCTGGCCCGGTTCCGACGATTCGCGCGCCGCACTGCGGGCATGGAATGATTGTGCAGCCAAAGCAGAGATTTTTCTGCAAACGGAAGCAGCCGCCTTCAAAGGAGTTGGCGGTTTTGCCGCTTGACAACCGGTGTGGCGAACCCTTTGGGTGAGACGGTGTGCAAATTGACCGGTTGGCGGATTTCTGGATTTTTGATTCGAAGACGACCCGGCGCGCGTCATATCTTGGAGAGAACGAACGAATCGATGGAGGGTGTGGGATGGCAGCGACTTGTGCGCACGTGGCGAGCATCAAGAAGGGCGTGAAACCACGGACGAAAGGATGCGAGGAGTGCCTGAAGACAGGCGACACGTGGGTGCACCTGAGGATGTGCCTGGAGTGCGGTCATGTGGGCTGCTGCGACTCGTCGAAGAACCGGCATGCGCGGGCGCACTTTCATGAGACGCAGCATCCGCTGATCCAGAGCGCGGAGCGAGGCGAGGACTGGAAGTGGTGCTATGTGGATGAGGCGTATTTGTAGAGGCGAGGCGGCGGGATCGTGCGGGGAGTTCGCACGCCGCCTCAACCCTTAGGGCGACGCGCTTGGGATGGGATACCCCCGTGGCGGGAGTTTGGGAAGTTGGTTGGATCCCAGGTCCCAGAGTCGGGACCTGGGGCACCCAGATTTCTGTGTGATCTGATCTACACTAACTCGACTTCAATTTTCTTGGAGTCGGGGATCAGCTTGACGATTTTGAAGGTGCGGACCTGGCCTTCGGCGAGTGATGCGGGTACACGCTACGGCTGCGCAACCGTAAATGCAAACGCAGATCCCTCGGCTACGCTTGTCCCAACATCGCTTCGCGATGACGGGGCTCCAAACGCGCTCCGCTCGGGATGACACATCGAGGTGGTGGGCGTTTGTGTAGTTCATCCAATCCCAGGTCCCAGAATCGGGACCTGGGGCACCCAGATTCCTGCGTGATCTGATCTACACTAACTCGACTTCAATTTTCTTGGAGTCGGGGATCAGCTTGACGATTTTGAAGGTGCGGACCTGGCCTTCGGCGAGAGGCTCGGGCGCGGCGGAGGGCGCGGGGGCGTTGCCCTTCCAGCGATCCTTGAGCATGGAGGAAAGCTGCGAGAGGTCGGGTTTGGCGGGGACTGGCCGTCCAGGCAAGGCGCCTTCGGCGGGAACGGTTTCTCGCGAGACTTTCCCGGTGATGCCGCAGGCGGCCTTTATGCCTTCACCGAGCTCGACGATGGCGCCGGAGGATGTAAGTTCGACGACGCGGCCGGAGACGCGGTCGCCGGTTTTGTGCTCGGCGATGTACTCGTCGATGCTGGTGGGGATGAGCTGCTTCATCGAGAGCTTGATCTGGCGCTTTTCGGAATCGATGGCGAGGACGAGAGCTTTGACGCGCTGGCCATCGCGGAGAATTTCGCGGGGATGGTTGAGGCGGCGGCCGGCGACGATTTCGCTGATATGAACGAGGCCGTCGACGCCTTCAGCGATCTGCACGAAGGCGCCGAAGTTCATGAGCTTGGTAATGGGGCCTTCGACTTGCGAGCCGACAGGAAATTTGCGTTCGACGTCGAGCCAGGGATCGGCAAGAGGTTGCTTGAGGCCGAGCGAAATCCGTCCGGGCTCGCCGCGGCCCGCCTCAGAGCTGCCCGGCGGCTTGACGGAGAGAATGACGGCGTCGACGCGGTCACCCTGCTTGAGCAAGTCAGAGGGGTGGCGGATTTTTTTGGCCCACGACATCTCCGAAATATGGATGAGGCCTTCGATGCCAGGCTCGAGCTCGACGAAAGCGCCAAAGTCGGTGAGGCGGGTAACGTCGCCTGCGATGCGCTGGCCGGGGACGTAGCGCTCGGCTGCGGTCTCCCACGGCTCGGGCTGGAGCTGTTTGAGGCCGAGCGAGATCTTGCCGGTGTCGGGATCGATTTTGAGGATGCGGAGCGTGAGCTGCTCGCCGACGGAGAGAACGTCATCGGGTTTGGCGATGCGGGCGCGCGAAATGTCGGAGATGTGGAGGAGGCCGTCGATACCCGGCTCGATTTCAACGAACGCGCCGTAGGGCATGATGGTGCGGACGGTGCCGGTGACGGTAGCGCCGGGTTCAAGCGCGGAGCGGCGGGATTCGAGGCCGGCGCGAGCCTGTTCTTCAAGAACGACGCGGCGATCGACAACGACGTCTTCGTCAGTGACGTCGAGCTTGGTGATGCGGCAGTTGATCTGCTGGCCGACGAGGGCTTCGAGCTCTGCGGCGTCGCGCGTGCCGCTGCGGCTGGCGGGCATGAAGGCGCGCACACCAACGTCGACGCTGAGCCCGCCCTTGATGACGGCGGTGACGGTGCCGGCGACAGCAATTTTTTCGGCAAAGGCGCGTTCGAGGGCGGACCAGTCGCGGGGCTGGGCAACGCGATGACGTGAGAGCGTGTAGTAGCCCTCTTCGTTGCGGCCGGTGATAGAGACGGGAATTGAGTCGCCGGGATGGACGCCGTCGGCGTTGTTGGGAAAAACGGAGCGCGGAAGAACGCCTTCGATTTTGTAGCCGATGTCGAAGAGGACCTGATCGGCAGAGAGGGAGACGACAGTGCCCTGGAGCTGGCGGGATTCGGAGCGGTGGGTGTGCTCGTGTTCGAAGGCGGAGAGAGCGTCAGCGAAGGATTCGGCGGGCTCGGGCTCTGATTCAGGCTGACCGGGCAGGGGTTGGTCTTCTGACGGCGTTGCGGACGCTTCTGGTTGTTCGGGGGTCGAAGATTCTCCAGCCTGGATGGGCGCTGATTCCTCTGCCGGCGAGGCAGGTTGCGATGCGGTGGATTGAGTGGTGGGCTGCGATTCAGCGAGGGGTTCGTCGGTCATGGTGGGCTTTCTTCATTGTCCCATGACCACGCTGGTCGATGGAAAGCGCGTCGTTCCGCGCTGTCAAACGCACGCCGCAGAATCCTTTCGAACCAGGTAGCGGATGCCTCGGTACACGCTAAATCCGAGAAGAATGAGCAATGCGGTGTCGATGTAGCCGCTAAGGAGCAGAATCGGAATGAAATGACCGGTGCGTGCGTTAAGGTCGAGGCGATTGGTGAGCCATAGTCCAGGAAAATGTAGGACTCTCCACTGGTTATCCATGATCCACTCAAACGGGTCTTCAGCCAGAGGATAGACTGTGTCTTGAAACGAATAGAAGGAGAAGCTAACGAGTTCGATTGGCAGGGCCGCTATGAGAGCGATGATAATTGGCTTCTTCATGCCCTCCTCCTTTTTGCAATGCCAATGAATCATCCTAGCCGTTTTGCAGTCGACTTGCTGACGCAGAAGAGGTCAAATACCCGATTCCGTTCGACAGCAGGCGGCGGTGGAAGACGCGGTGCATTTGCGTGATGCGGTGGAAGAGCAGGCGTCGGCCGTGGCCTGAGTAGGCGAAGGTGCCTGCGCCGATCTTGCGGTCGTGGTCGCGGCTGTAGGCGGCGATGATTTCGATGCCGTCGCCATCGACGATGAGGCCGTTGGAGTCGGAGCCTTTGACCTGGTAGTGGATGCTCATGGCGCGGTCGGCGGGCAGGCCGTCGTAGACCGGATGCTTGCGGACGAAAAACCACGTGCCCATCCACGAGGCGCGCGAGGATCCGACCATGCCGGAGTAGGTGAACCCGGCGGCGGAGGCGAGCTGCGCGCCGGCGCCTTCGGCCTGGCCGTCGCTGGTGCAGAGGACGAAAAGCGGCGTACCCGAGGTGAAGGCGGCGACGATTTCCGGCGGGAGCTTCGTGGGCGGAATGGAGCGGCTGCGGCGATCGGCGCCGACGTCGTCGGTACTCACAGTGTCAGTAGGCCGCGCGGTGGGCGGCGAAGCAATGATGAGGTCGTAGCGCTGGTTGGCGGCGAACGGTTCGAGCTTGAGGCCAGGGATGGGCGCGAGCTGCGAAGACATCTCGTCGGCGAGGCCGAGGGTGGCGACGCGGAGATTGTTGAATTTGTGCGGCGTGGGATCGACGACCCAGATTTCGCGGCGGTGGGCTGATTCTTCATCGCCGGCGAGAGAGAATTCGGTGGTCCAGACGCCTTCGTGATCGAGCGCGGGACTAAAGACGTTCTGGCCGATGAGATACGAGAGCTGATCTTTTATGAAGGCGGGCGCGGGATAGGAGCCGATGGCGTGGCGCGCACCGGGAATGTGCGGGTCGCGGCCGGGTTCGGAGATGGAGAACGCGAGGCGGCCGGGCGCGGGGCGGTTCGAATCGTTGAGGAGGTAGAGATCGAAGGCGACTTTCTCGCCGACGGCGGCCACGAGAGCTTTCTGCTTGGCGACGGGGCGCACGGGCAGGAGCGAGTGGCGGATGGGATCGGGATTGGATTTGAAGTCGCGGAAGTTGTCGACGAGGCCGGAGTGGTTTTCGATAGCGGTGGATTCCCAGCCGCTGATAGTGGCGTAGTCGTTGACGTCGCAGATGCGGATATTTTCGAGGAACTGGCCCCACGACTCGTAGGCGCGGCGGCCGATGGATTGGAAGAGATGGCTCGCGGTGGGGAAGGCTTTGCGGAATCCCCATTTGTCGAGGAATGCGTTATAGACATCGAGGAGCTGCTGGTGGTCGAGGAGGTCGTAGCTGTGACCGCCGTGCTTCATAATCTGCTTGATGAGCGCGGAGTGGTCGTCGATGGAGGCAGCGCCCTTCATCTCGCCCCATTCGACGATTTCAGGGCGGTTGGCTGAATAGTAGAGATACTCGGTGGGGCTGATGTATTGCGCGTCCTGCCAGACGTCGGAGGGTTGGCCCTGATGCTCGTCCCACCAGCCGCCTGCGCCGCCTTCGGCTGAAGAGCGGAAGTGATCGCTGTAAGGCTCCATCCACGCCTGGGGGGCGCGCGAGGCGAAGCCGTCGCAGCCAACGATGCTGCGGCTGGGATCTTCTGCGTGCATCATGCGGAGGACGCGCTCGAGGTTGGGATTGGAGAGATCGGGACGCCCTTCGTTCTGCAGGATGTATTCGACGACCGAGGGGTGGCTGCGGAAGGCGCGAATCATGCCGATGATTTTGGCCTGCATGTAGCGCTCGGCAAAGCCGTCGGGCTGGCTGGGGCGGCCCACGGCCTGGGCACCGCCTCCGGGCTCGAGGCAGCGCATAAGTCCGCGGCGATCCTGAATGGCGAGAACTTCTTCTTTGGCGAGGTTGCGATGGAAGTTGAGGCAGTTGAGTTGGAATTGCTGCGCGACCATCACTTCTTTTTCGGCGAGCTCGGGCGTGGGGAAGAGCCCATTGAGCGCCCAGTAGCCCCATGAGATGGCGGTGTAGATGCGCACCCGGCGACCGTTGAGGCGGAAGAGGGCGTTACTGCCGATGCCTTCAGGACCGAACCAGCGGAAGCCGAAGTCGACGGTGCGGGAGGTTGCGGGGGTTGTGGCTGCTCCGGTGGTGGCGAGGGATTTCGGGTCGGCGATCCATTCAGCTTTGAGGCGATAAAGGTGCGGCGAATCGAGATCCCAAAGTTGAGCGGAGGGGCAGGAGAGCTCGGTTTTGAAGGCGGCGGTTTGATTTTGATTGAGAGGCGCGGGAATTTCGGCGTGTGCGAGCTCACGGCTTGTGACGGGATCTAGTACCGAAAAACGCAGACGGCCGTCAGGAGCGGCGGCGCCGATGTTCTCGATTTCGGCGTGGGCGGTGATTTTGCGAGGCTGAGGCGTGTTGAGAACCCATGCATCGCGAATGCGCGCGGGGCCGTGTGCGCTGAGTGTCAGAGCGCGATCGAGTCCGCCGAAGCCGTGGCTTTTCTGAAAAGTCGCGTTGCCCCAGGTGATGCGGCCGCCATCGACCCAATCGAGACGGCCGCCGGGATTGGTGATGCGGATGGCGAGCTGGTTGGCCGCACCGGGATGAGCAGCGTCAGTGACCTCGCACTCGAAGGGAAGCTCTTCCATGATGCTGTAGCCGACGAGTTTCTGGTTGAGATAGACCTCGGCACGCTGGCGCGCGGCGCGGATGTGCAGGAAGATGCGCTTGCCGGCAAACGAAGCGGGGACGATGATGGTGCGCCACCACCAGGAGACGCCGAAGTACGCGCCGTTTTTGAATTCGTCGTCGGAGGTCTCGAAACGGTACTCGTCGTGGTAGGGGCGCATGCCGTTGAGGCCCCAGAAGTATTGCTCGACGGTGCAGGGCAGCGTGACGGGGATGCCTTGCGTGGCGCTGAGCGCGTCCCAGCCGCCGGTGGGTGGGTTGATGGGGAGGCTGCCGAGATGGACGTCTTCAGGCAGGTAGATGGTGTCGCTTTTCCACTCGGCGTTTTGGTCGGGCCAGAGACGCCAGCCAGTGTCGGGGATGGCGAGGGTATCGGCGTCATGCGGAGCGGTGGAGTGAGCAGGGCTTTGCGCGGCAAGAGGAAACTGCGAGGCAACGAGCGCAGCGGCGGAGGCCTGGAGGAATTCGCGACGAGAATTCTTGCGGGATTTAGATGAGTTCATAGGAGTGGTCAGACCGCGGAGGCGAGTATATCACCCGAACTTAGAGCATCTTTCGGCGTACGAGTATGAGGTCGGAAGGAGGAGGCGCGTGCGGGCGCGGACGCCCGCGCTACAGCCGGTCACGAGACCGGCGCTACAAGGTGTGGGATCAGTTTAAGCTGAAACTAGCTCATGGGCTTATCTTCCCCATTGCCACGGCGCGGCCTGGAGGCGTTTGCCTCCCGCGACTTTAGGCGATACCAGTTGGCGCGCATGGCGGTGATCCTGGGCGCCGAGGCGCAGTCGGTTGCTGTGGCGTGGCAGGTGTATTCGATTACGCATCGCGCGATTGATCTGGGGTACACGGGGCTGGCGCTGTTTTTGCCGGGGCTGATTTTTCTGTTGCCGGCGGGGCACGTAGCGGACCGCTTCGATCGGCGGCTCGTGATGCTGACGTGCTATTCGCTGCAGATAGCGTGCACGAGCGCGCTGGTAATACTGGCGTGGAAAGACACGCAGAACATTCTGGCGATCTATGCAGTGCTGTTCCTGATCGGCACGGGGCGGGCGTTCTCGGGGCCGGCGAGCTCGGCGCTGATTCCACACCTTGTGCCGGAGTCGCATTTTGTGAATGCGGTGACGTGGGGCGGCGCAATTTTTCAACTCGCCAATATCACGGGGCCGGCGCTGGGCGGACTTCTATTTACATTTCCACTGACGCATTTTGTGCCGGGGTCGCGCTTGGAAGGTGCGGGAATCGTGTATATGTTCACGCTGCTTACTCTGGCATGGTACCTGGTGCTGGTAAGCACGCTGCATATTCGACTGGGCAGGATGGAGCATCGCGATGTTTCGCTGAAGGTGGTGCTGGCGGGATTTCGCTACGTGTGGCGGGCACGAATGCTGCTGGGATCGTTCTCTCTCGACTTGTTTGTCGTGCTGCTGGGCGGCGCGACAGCGCTGATGCCGATTTTTGCGCACGAGATTCTGCACCAGGGGCCGCGAGGGCTGGGCATGTTGCGGGCGGCGCCGGCAGTGGGTGCAGTGCTGATGTCGCTGGTGTTAGCTCGCTTTCCGCTGCACCGGCGCGCGGGGCGATGGCTGTTTGTGTGCGTGGCGATCTTCGGAGCATTCACAGTGATCTTTGGGTTGTCGCGCACGCTGTGGCTCTCTCTGCTGTCGCTGGCAGTGGCGGGCGCGGCGGATACGATCAGCGTGATTATTCGCGGATCGCTGCTGCAACTGGCGACTCCGCCGGAGATGCGCGGAAGAGTGAGCGCAGTCAATTCGCTGTTTGTGGGCGCGTCGAACGAACTGGGCGAGTTTGAGAGCGGGCTGACGGCGCAGTGGTGGGGCGCGGTGCGGGCGACGGTGATTGGCGGGATCGGCTCGTTGACAGTGGCTGGATTGTGGATGGGACTGTTTCCGGATTTGCGCAGAGCGGATCGCTTGACGGCAGAAAGTTTGCGCGAGCACGTGCCGGATGCGAAGGAGATTCTGGCGGGGCTGTGAAGGGTGTGAGCCCAGGTCTCAGAATCGAGACCGGGGGCACCCAGATAGGGTTTCGTGCGATCCCACCCTGCCGCAAGAACAAAGCCGGCGGCAAGGATGGGGCAACCATGTTGATGGGGATTGCGCGGTCCCCGGTCTCGGAATCGAGACGGGGGGCACCCGGCTTCTGCCCAGTTCCACCCAAGTTGATGGAGTGGGACAAAGAGAAATCTGGCGGCGTGGACGCCGCCAGTACAGCCGGTCAAGAGACCGGCGCTACTTATCTTCCAGTTCAGTGCTTGCGAGGGCGGGTGGAGCGGTTGCGCTCGAAGAGGATGCGCAGGCCGTTGAGAGTGAGCAGGTCGTCGATCTCCTGGATGTAGCGCGAGTCGGCGGCGATCATGCGCGCCAGGCCGCCGCTGGCGATGATGCGCGGCCTGCCCTGTTCGGAACCAAGTTCGGTGAGGATGCGCTCGATGATGCCGTCGACGAGGCTGATGTAGCCGAAGTAAAGGCCGCTCTGCAGATGGCCGACGGTGTTGGTGCCGATGACCTTGGCTGGGCGCTTGATGTCGACGCGGCTGAGGCGTGCGGCGCGGTTGAAGAGAGCTTCGGCGCTGAGGCCGAGGCCGGGAGCAATACAGCCTCCGAGGTACTCGCCGCGGACGGAGATGACTTCAAATTTGGTGGCCGTGCCGAAGTCGACCACGATGCACGGGCCGCCGTATTTTTCGAAGGCAGCGATGCAGTCGGCGATGCGGTCGGCGCCCAGCTCGGCGGGGTTGTCGATGAGCATCTTCATGCCGGTCTTGATGCCCGGCTCGACAAACATGGGCTCGACCTTGAAGTAAGTCTGGCAGACCTGGCGGAGCGTGGAATCGACGGGCGGCACGACGGAAGCGATGATGATGTCGGTTACCTGGCTGGGCAACATGCCATGCATCTCAAAGAGATTCACAAAGAAGACGCCGTACTCATCGACGGTCTGGGTACGATGCGAGGTGACGCGCCAGTGAGCGGCCAGCTCGGGTTTTTCGCCGTCGAGCCTGAAGAGGCCGAGCGTCGTGTTGGTGTTGCCGACATCGAGAGCGAGCAACATGTGAAAGACAGCTCCTAGCTTCTAGCTGTTGGCTCCTTTCGTGCAAATCCTGAGACCAATGTCAGTTTCACTAATCTCGTCGTGGAAAATCAGCAGCTAAAAGCTAAGGGCTAATAGCTAGTTTTCTCCCGTTGCCCGAAGGCCGCCGGTTTGCACGGTGACAACGCCCGCAGGAGTTATTACGCGAAGAAATCCATTCTCGTCGAGGCCGGCGGTGACACCCTGACAGGCCTGTGGGCCGTGGACCTGAACGCTTCGGCCACGGATCCAGGTAGAGGCCTGTTCGACTCGCTGCAAAATCGTGCTTGCGGCAGCCGGATCGGCGAGCGCGGTAGTCTCGCGCTCAAGAAATTTTAGCAGGGCGACGAGCAGGGATTGGCGGGAGATGTGGCGGCCAGTTTCCAGATCGAGCGAGGTGGCAAGGGTGGCAAGATCGGGCGGAAACGCGCGCTGGTGGACGTTGATGCCGATGCCAGCTACGGCGTAGGGCAGTTCCGCCGAGTCGTTCCCAGTCTCGGCGAGGATGCCACCGGTTTTGCGAGGGCCCGAGATGCGCGAATTGAAAAGCAGATCGTTGGGCCAGCGGAGATCGACTGCGAGGCCGGCGGCGGCGTGGATGGCGCCGGCGGCAGCGAGGCCGGCGGCGAGGGGAAGCAGCGGGAGGCGCGCGGGGGGGATAGGCAGGCGGAGCAGGACACTGACGTAAAGGCCTTCACCCGCGGCAGAGTGCCAGCCGTGGTTGCCGCGGCCACGGCCGGCGGTTTGTTCGTCGGCGAGGTAGACGGAACCGTGTGGCGCTCCGCTGCGCGCGGCGGTCGAGGCGTCAGAATTCGTGGAGCCGGTGGTTGGAGAGAAGTGGAGCTTGCCGGCGAAGGCGGTGCCGGCGAGAGCGGAATCGAGGGCGGGGAGATCATACATTGGGTGTTATGTGGAGTATCCCACGCATTTGATCGCTCTTCCATCGAGGGAAGGACGATCGAATGAATGGGGCGCGGAAGTGTTGTGGAGAGTTCAAAGAGAGCAAAAAGATCAGCCGGTCTCGGCGACGATGGTCATGGAGATGTCGGCGGCGCGAGCGGAGTGGGTGAGCGCGCCAACGCTGATGAAATCGACGCCGGCCTCGGCGTAGGCACGAACGTTTTCAAGGACGATGCCGCCTGAGGCTTCGGTGGGAATCCAGCGGCCGGATTCCTGCTTGATGCGCTCGATGGAGGCGCGGACCTGGGTGGGCGACATGTTGTCGAGGAGAACGGCTTCGGCGCCGTGAGCGATGGCTTCGTCGAGCTCGCGCGGATTGCGGACTTCAACCTGCACGCGCTGGCCGGGCTTGCGCTGGGCCAGGGCACGGTCAATGACCTTGGCGATGCCGCCGCCGAGCGCGATGTGATTGTTCTTGATGAGAATGCCGGAGGCGAGATCGATGCGGTGATTGGTGCCGCCTCCGCAAAGGACCGCGTATTTTTCGAGGGCGCGCATGCCGGGCACGGTTTTGCGCGTATCGAGGACGCGGGCGTGGGTGCCCTGGATGGCGTCAGCGTATTGACGGGTCAATGTGGCGATGCCACTGAGATGTTGCAGAAGATTGAGAATGACGCGCTCGCAACTGAGCAGGACGCGGGCATTGTGGCGGATGACGGCGAGAACCTGGCCGGGATGGGCGCGTACGCCGTCGAAGATTTCGGGATGGCTGATGACCTCAAAGCGGGTTTGCGCTTCGGGGCGGCGGTCGAGGCGGGCGAAGATTTCGAAGAAGCGCGGGATGGCGCCGAGACCAGCCACAACGAGTTCTTCGCGGGCGATAATGGAGCCGTCGGCGCGCAGGCCAGGGTCGATCACGAGAGACGTAGTGGCATCGTGGGCAGCCTGGTCTTCGACAAGTGCTTGCTCGAGCAGTGCGTCGATGCGATGGCTTTTCCAGTCCATAAAAGCAGCTTTTAGCTCTTAGCTTTTAGCCCTTAGCTTTTCGTACGAAGCTGAGAGCATCAACCGGTGTTGAGCGGCAATTTCCTTGTCTTGCTCTCCGTAATTCCTTGGTTCAGGCGGAGACAAATTCGATTTGACGGACCTCGATCCCCGTCCCATCGAGTTGCGGCTCTTCTACCGCGAGCAACTCATTGGCCCGTACCGCCAGTCGAATATCTTCGCACGCCGCCTTGAGGAGGGTAAAGACCTCCGGTTTTGCGGCCAGTGTGGCAGTCTTGATTTCGCGAGCGGAAGAGACGCCGGCGCCGGCCCGGCTTTTGTTGATCGCATAGAGCGCTTCCACGGCCACGTCGAAGATGCCTTCGTTGCCGTCTTCAGACAACTGGGGGAAGTCGGCGTCGGAGGGCCAGGCGGATGAATGAATGCTTGCACATCCCGTCTCTCCGGCGAATGCCCAGGACCAGATTTCATCGGTGATGTAGGGAAGGAACGGCGCGAACAGGCGCAGGAACACGCTGAGAGCAATATGCAGCGCAGCCATCGCGGAGCCTTGCGCCTCCGGGCCATACGCGCCAAGAGTCCTGGCGCGGCTCATCTCGATATAGGAATCGGTAAACGCCGTCCAGAAAAATCGCTCCGTCTCAGCCAGCGCCTGCTGGTGTTCGTAGTTTTCGAAGTGGCGCGTGGCGTTGCGCGCCAACTGCCGCAGCCGCAGCAGAAACACGCGGTCCATGGGGTAGACGATCGGCCCGGGAGAGCCCTCTTTCCCCAGGACAAACTTGGTGGCGTTAAAGAGCTTGGTCACCAGCCTCTTGCCCACCTTGAGAACGTTGGGGTCAAAGGCCGTGTCGGCGCCCAGTTGCGCGCCTGCGGCCCAGTAACGCACGGCGTCGGAGCCGTACTCATCCAGAAGATGCATTGGCGTAATGACGTTGCCACGGCTCTTGGACATCTTCTTGCGGTCGGGGTCGAGGATCCAGCCGGAGATGGCCACATTCTTCCAGGGGATCTGGTCTTCGTGGAGGAGGGCCTTCACGATGGTATAGAACGCCCAGGTGCGAATGATCTCGTGGCTCTGGGGCCTGAGGTCCATCGGGAAGAGGGAGCGGAAACGGTCCGGCTGCTCGCCCCATCCACTGGCGATCATGGGCGTGAGCGATGAAGTGAACCAGGTGTCGAAGACGTCGGCCTCGGCAAGAAAACCACCGGGCCTGCCGCGTTGGTCTTCAATGAAGCCAGGCGGCACAGCATCTGCCGGATCGAGCGGGAGGCTTTCTTCCGCCGCCAGAATGGGATGGCCGTAGTCCACTTCGCCCGCTGCGCTGATCGGATACCAGACGGGAAACGGTACGCCGAAGTAGCGCTGGCGCGAGATGGCCCAATCAAAGGCGAGGTTTTCGGTCCAGATGCGATACCGGTGGCGCATGAACTCCGGATGCCATTGGATGCGGTCGCCCGCTTCAAGCAGCATGGGCTTCTTGTCGAGCAGGCGAACGAAGAACTGCCGCGTGGTAATGAATTCCAGCGGCTGATCGCCCTTTTCAAAGAACTTGACGGGATGTTCGATGGGCGCGGGTTCGCGCTCGAGGGGCGGCTGGCCGCGCAGGACAGGTTCGTCGGGCTGGCGCAGATGTTCCACGATGATGCGGCGTGCCTGCTTGACATTCCTGCCGGCCAGTTCGTTGTAGAGGGTGTTCGCGCGCTCAGGGGCGATGGAGGGCCAATTGGCGTCGCCAAAGTTCACGGCGAGCAGGCGGCCGTTGCGGCCGAGAATCTGGCGATTGGCAAGGTTCTGCTCGCGCCACCAGCGGACGTCGGTGGCGTCGCCGAAGGTGCAGACCATGAGGATGCCGGTGCCTTTTTCAGGATCGGCGAGATCGGAAGGAAAGATGGGCACGGGCACGCCGAAGAGCGGCGTTACGGCGTGCTTGCCGAACAGATGCTTGTAGCGCGCGTCGTCAGGGTGCGCGGTCACGCCCACGCAGGCGGGCAGCAGCTCGGGGCGCGTGGTGGCAATGGTGAACACTTCCTGGCTGCCGTCCACTCCGAAGCGCACGTGATGGAAGTGGCCGGTCATCTTGCGGTCTTCCACCTCGGCCTGGGCGACGGCGGTCTGGAAGTCGACGTCCCACATGGTTGGAGCTTCGACGCTGTAGATGTGTCCTTTGCGCCACAAGTCGAGGAAGCTGCGCTGCGCGGCCCTTCGGCAGCGAGGATCGATGGTCGAGTACTCCTGGTTCCAGTCGACGGACAGTCCGAGGCGGCCCCAGAGATCCTTGAAGCTCTTTTCGTCCTCCTGGGTAAGGCGCAGGCAAAGCTCGATGAAATTGCGGCGGGAAATTTCGCGTGGGGGCGATTTTGGATCGATGCTTTCCGGCGCCGGCAACTGCAGGTCGGCTTCGTATTTCAGGCTCGGATTGCAGCGCACGTGGAAGTAGTTCTGGACGCGCCTTTCTGTAGGGAGGCCGTTGTCGTCCCAGCCCATGGGGTAGAAGACGCTTTTGCCGCGCATGCGATGAAAGCGCGCAACGAGATCGGTCTGGGTGTAGGAAAAAACGTGGCCCACGTGCAGCGAACCGGACACGGTAGGCGGAGGCGTGTCGATGGCGAACCGCTCCTGTCCGGGAGCGGCTTCGGCGTAGCGATAGACACCCAGTTCGCGCCAGCGCGCCTGCCAGGAATCCTCAGCCGCTTTCGTATCAAAGTGCTTGGGTAACTGCTCAATGTTCATCAGTTCCACTCGGTAAGGCGGACGGGATTCGGCCGCGCAGATCTGAAATTTTTCCCTTTCATTAGCGTAATGCACGCGGGGTGGGCGGATGGCGCTGCAACGAAAAAGGCCGCGACAACGACGGTCGCGGCCTCTGGTTCGGGATTGGTCGGCGCTAGAACGGGTTGAGCTTGCCGAGGCCCTTCTTCTTTTTCTTTTTGCTGGAGGACTCGTCGCTGAGATCGACTTTGGGCTTCTTGGCTTTGCTGTTGGCGGCGGTGGTGTCGGTGCCCTGCGGCGGATTCTGGCCGGGCTTGATGTCGTTGACCTGGAGCGGAGCTTCGGCGGGCTTGTCGGCGGCGGGCAGCGCGTTATTCGAAGGCCCGACCGACTTGACCACGGCATTGGGATCGGCGGCAGTATTGGCGGGCGGCGCACTGTTGGGCGCACTGACGATCTCTGCGCCAACACCCGTACCCGAAGCAGGCGCCTGCATCTGCAGGGGAGCGGTGGAGGGCTGATCGCTGCGCGGCGGCTCGTTGGGGCCGGTGGGCACAGGAGGTGCTGGAGCGGCGGCCGGCGGTCTGCCGGCGTTGATGGCATCCGTAAAGATGGTCTTGTTCTGGTTGCTGACGTCGGTCGCGAGAGTCCGCTTGGGATCGTCGAGGGTAGGCTCGCCGACATGAACGGCCTTAACCACGGTAGGACCGCGCTTGATGATATCGAGGGTCTTATCGGTGAAGTGGAGGGCCTGGCGGCTGCGCTCCTCGGCGTCGCTTTCGGCGATGGCCGCCGCCGTGGGTTCAGGCACTGACCGGTTCATGGCGACGAGGCGGTCGCGCGCATCCTCAACGTGAGGCGCCATGGGATAGCGGGTGATGACCTTGGCATAGGCCGCGGCGGCCTTATCCAGGTAGATGGTGTGCATGCGTTCGCGGATGGCGCCGGGCAGGCCGGGAGCGAGGTCAACGTTATGGGCTTCGCCGGCGTAGGCGTCACCAATGTCGATGAGGACCTGATCGCTCTGGGAGTAGAGCGGGTAGGTATCGGCTACGGTCTGCAGGCGCGCGATGGAAGCGACGTAGTCTTCGCGGCTGAGATAGTAGCTGCCGATCTGGTACTCACGCTCGGCCAGGACTTCCTGCACATCGCGCAGCTTCTGCTTGGCGCGCGGCACGAGCGCAGAGTCCGGAAACATGTTGATCATCTCGCGGTATTCGCGTTCGGCCTGCTGGGCGTTGGAGTAGTCTCGGTCGGGCTTCTCCATCTGCTGGTAGTAGATGTCGGCCACCTTCATCTTGGCTTCGGCGGCTTCAGGCGCGTTGGGGAAGAAGGTGATGAAGTCTTCGTACTCGGCCTCAGCCTGCGTCAGGGCGGCAGAGCCGCCTTCTTTGAACCAGGTGTCGCCGACGGAGAGCTTGGCGCGCATGCGGTATTCGGATTCGGGATAGGTATTGAGGAGGGTCTGCAGGTCGAGGCGAGCCACGTCATAGCGGCCCTTCTTGAGGGCAACCATCGCTTTGTCGTAGAGCTCTTTATCGGGCTGCTTGGACTGCACGTTGCCGAGCGGGTTAGCGCTCAGGTCGTACGCCTTTTTCTGCTTCTTTTTCTGCGCAGCGTCTGCCGAAACTCCGCAGAGAAACAACGCGACCAGTGCGACAGCGACAATCTTAAGTGACAACCGGTTCATACCACCTCATCCGAAGGAGAGCCCTGGGGCGGGCCATCCGGTGCTTGCGCATTCCAGAATGTTTCAAGAGTGGTTGCGAGGGCGAAAAAACCCTTTCTCAGGGGCTAAAGCCCGCGATATTCCAGCCCCTTTTGCGGCACGGCTGAAGCCGTGCCCTTTCAAAACCGTAACTTGAAACACGTTCTAGTGAATTTTACTCTTTCCGAGGGCTGCCCTGCTGGCAGTGATGCGGTCCTCAGCCTCGCGGGCGGCTGCGAGGAGGGCGCGCGCATCCTGCTCCGGCTGCCCGGCTCCAAAGACAGCGTTTCCCGCGACCAGCAACTCCGCACCTGCTTGGACGATGGCGGGAATTGTGTCGTGAGCCACGCCGCCGTCCACCTCAATTTTAAATGCAAGGCCGAGCTCCTGGCGGATTTCAACCAGGTGGCGGATCTTATGGAGAGAGAACGGGATAAACTCCTGGCCGCCGAATCCGGGATTGACGCTCATCACCAGGACGTGGTGGACCATGGGCAGAATGTTGATGAGAAGGTCGACGCGGGTGGCGGGATTGAGGACGACCCCGGGCTTCATTCCATGGTGGAGGATCATTTCGAGCGTGCGATGAAGGTGGGTACAGGCTTCGTAATGCACGCTGAGCCAGTCCGCGCCGGCTTCGGCAAAGTCGGCGATGTAGTCGTTGGGATTCTCGATCATCAGGTGGCAATCGAGCGGCAGATGTGTGGCCTTGCGCAGGCTGGCGACGACGGGCGGACCGATGGTGATGTTGGGGACGAAGTGGCCGTCCATGATGTCGACGTGGATAGTGGTGCCGCCGCCGCGCTCGGCCGCAGCGACCTGGTCAGCCAGATGGGCGAAGTCCGCGGAGAGGATAGAGGGCAGCAGCTCAACCATGGGGTTGCGTGGAACTCCTTGCGGGGACAGTTTATCAGGCGATGAGGGGTAAGTTATGCGATGGCGTGAGCCGGGGCCAGCGACAGCGTCAACACGGTGATGTCGTCCTGCTGGCCGAAGGTGACGGCTGCGTCGGCAATCTGTTGCGCGGGATGCGCGCTGATCTGGCGGGTGCGATCAAAGCCGAACAGCTCGCCCAGGGCATTGCGCGCTTCGACGACTCCGTCTGAGAGAAAAGTGAGCGTGTCGCCGGGCGCCAGATGAAGAGAGACCTCCGCGTAATTGGCGGACGGGTCAATGCCGAGGGGCAGGCCGGCGGGGATCTCGATTTCAGAGCCATTGCGATAGGGAGGCAATTGGCCGGCATTGGCGATGAGCAGAGCGCCGCCGGGGTGCAGATCGGCGCAGAGGCAGGTGGTGAAGCCGGAGATGCCCCGGTTGCGGAGAGCCGCATTCAACTCGGCGAGCACCGCCGACGGAGGAAGGTGGTCGCAGCGGTCCGCGGCGCCGAGCAGAAGCGCCGAGGTGAGCGCGGCGGCTACGCCCTTGCCGCTGACGTCGCCCAGGAGCACGCGCTGCGCGCCGTTGGGCAGAGCGCGGCAGAGATAAAAGTCGCCGCCAACCTCGTGCGCAGGAAGAAAGGCCGAGGAGACTGTAATGCCGGGCGCGACCTGCATTTTTTGAGGGACGAGCACGTGCTGTACCTGGCGGGCGGCGGTGAGCTCGCCGCGAAGCTCGGCGCGCTCGTCGGCCGCTATGCGCTGCTCATGGAAGATGTAGCCCAGGATGGCGGCCACCAGCGCGGCGATCGCGAGAGACATCCAGTTCTGCACCTGGTTGGACCAGGTTTCGCGATTGAAGATGAGTTGTTGCAACTGGAACCAGCCTTCAATGATGGCCCAGACGGCGCAGAGGGCTGCGACGACGCGCAGCTTCGTGCTCAGGTGGCTCCAGGACCGGAAGGCCACAAAGGGAGCCGTGCATGCGAAGGTCCAGATAGACCAAACAGGCTTGAAGCAGGCGACCTGCACGAAGAGCGAGAGGGGCAACGCGTAATGACCGGGAAGGAGAGGCGGAAGAACTGAACCAAAAAACATGAACACCCAAGCCGCGAAGACGATCCAATAGACGGCGGGAACCCGGCGCTGCGCGAGAGCGAAGTTGACGCGCACCAGCGCCCATGACTCAAATCCACCGATAACAAAAAGCAACGAGTCGATCAACGCGGGGTAGTGATAGAGAGCAAGCATCAGCAGCATCACGTTGAGCCGCGTGATGCATAAGCAGCAACAGCAGACGCCGAGCCAAAACGCGGCCTTTTGCGAGCGGTCGAAGAGAAAAAGCCCCAAAAAGAAGAGGCCGGAAACGCCGATGACGAGATAGGCGGAGTACGAGGGGACGAGGTGCCGAAGCGCATCGCCCATATCGACCTCGAAGGTCTTTTCAAGGAACCGTGCGTCGCCGAGCACAAAGAAGGCTGGAGGGTTCGGCGTGAGGCCCGGCAGAAGAAATGGCTGGTGAATGCGAACAGCGATGGTGCGAGTCGAATCAGCGGGCGCCGGCGGGATGAGATAGATCCTGATGACGACGGGCGCGGCGGAAAGCCGATTCGCAGGCTGCCCGTCGACAAAAAGCTGAATATCTTCGGGACCGTAGGAGCCCACAGAAACCGCGGGATGCCGCATCGATTTTGTTTCGAGGCTAAACGTGCAGCGAACCCAGACAGCGTAGGTATCGCCGGTCATGCGGTACCCGGTGTAGGGCTTCCATCCGCCAGGGTCGATGTTGGCGGCGGCCCATGCGGGATTGTCGCCCAGCCTGTAGACGCACTGATCGGGTGAGATCTGCACCATCTGTGCGCAGAGGGCGCAGGGCGCAGCGAGCATCAGAGCGATCAGCAAACGTCGCAACTGCAGACTGCCTCCAAAGAATCCCGCAGAAGCTGGAGAAGGGGACTGCAACGGATGATAGAACGCCGGAGGCGCGCAGAGGAACATGAAATTGTCTATTCAAGCCGGCCGCGAAGCTGCTTGAGCAGAATGCGGCCGCGGGCGCGCATGGCTGGCGTGCCGGAGCGCGAGAGGATGCGGAGAAGGTCGAGCACGCCGGGCAGAAGCGATGCGTCCTGTTGCGCCACGCCGGCCAGGCCATGCATGGCGGCGGTTTTGACGATGGAGCTTTTGTCATCGAGCCACGAATTGAGAGTCGATGCCACGCGGCGGCATTCTGGCGGGGACAGTTTCATGCGCGCGGTCATCAAGGCCAGATTCCAGCGAAGCTTGTTGGGTTCTGCGTCAGCGAGAAGACCAAGCAGGTGATCTTTCCACGGCGTGAGAAGGTCTTGGCGCGGGCGTGAAGCGCGTTCGAGCGCGTCGGCGGCACGATTGGCGATGCCGGGATCGGGATCGAAAAGACATGCAACGAGTTGGCGGATTCTGCGGGGATTCGCGAGAACAAGTTCGGCCACTTCGCACACGCGGCCGGCGGAAAGCGCGTGACGGCCGGCAGACAGCATGGAACGGATCGTTTCCGGTTTGCCGGGATGCGAAGCGGGAATGCGGAGTTCTTCAGTCGGACGCGGCATGGGACAAGCTCTTGGCGGCGACGCGGCTGATGCCGCGAAGGATGGAACGAATCGGCCATAGATTGACGGCATCGGGGAAGAAAATTTCGCCGGTGCGCTTGGCCTCGGGGCGGTAGTACCAGCGCTTGAGGAGCGCGAGATGGCCCTGGCGGATGGCAGGGGTCGGCGGGCTGGACATTGCAGAGAGCTCGGCGAGGGCGGTTTCGAGCCGAGATTCGAGGAGGGTGCGATTGAGCCTGGGGGGAGCGGGCGATTTCTCGGGGGCTAAAGCCCCGGATTGTTCAGAAGCAATGACGTACGGGCTAAAGCCCGTACCCTTCAATGCGCCCGTGCCCTTTAATGCGCCCGTGGCATTCGGGGCTTCTGACGAATCGTTCCGGCGTACTTCAGGTCCTTGATGCCTGTTCTCTGAATTCTGATTTTCTGACCGCTGATCCCTGGTCCCTGTTCCCTGCTCTTCGGGAATTGGTTCGAGGGCCAAGGGCTGCGCGAAGAGCGAGCTTGAGCCGGACTGCTCGTTCTGGATGCGCATGCCCTGCGTGGAGAAGGCCGCGGGGCCGCGGAGCCGGCCGTTCTCGAAAAGAAAAACCGCGACTTCGCCTGGGTTGGCGGAGGCTTGCAGGATGACGGCGCGCAGATGGCTAAGCGGCCGGACGAGTTCGGCGGCGAGGGCGCGTACAGATTCGACGCGCTGCACCTGGGCGTGGAGTGCAGCGGCGGATTCGAAGGCAAGATCCGCGGAGGCCTGGTCGCGCTGGGCGCTGAGCGGAACGAGTTGGCTTTCGCCGCGCGAGGCGAGGAAGCTTGCGACGGCGGCAGATTCTGCTGCGTAGCGCTCGTCAGTGCAGCCTTTGAAGCAGGGCGCGAGGCACATCTTCATCTCGGAGTAGACACAGCCGGGGTAGGTAGGGTCAGGGTTGAGATCGAATGTGCAGCGGCGCAGCAGGAAGAGCTTGAGGACTTCTTCGGAGTAGCGTTCGGCAGCGGCGCGTGATGGAAACGGGCCGTAAGACCAGTCGGCTTCGCGCAGGCTGGGGTGGTAGGTGACCGTAACGCGCGGATAGGGATTGTTGCCGAGGAAGCGAACGAAGGCGGGATGGCCGAGGTGCATGCGCTCCAGCGCTTTCGGTCCGAAGCGTTGCTCGAGAAGCATGAATTGCGCGAGGAGAGATTCGAATGCGGAGCCGGTCAGCTGCCACTGAATGGTGCGGACGAGGCCGGCGAGTTGCAGGCGGCGCGGATGCTGCGGCGAGGGCTGGAGAAGACGCTCGAGACGGGCGCGGAGGTTAGGGGTTCGTCCGATGTAAGGCTCGGCATGGGCGTCTGCGCCATGGAGAGCAAAAACAGCCGGCGAAGCGGGAAGAGTGGCGAGCGCAGCCCTGGGGTCGGCGGGATCGAAGGCGCAGGATTGAAGCTCGAGCGGCAAGAAAAGTGGCACCTCGTCAGAGCGATGCGGAGTTTGCTCCACCCATGCGGCAAAGCGCGTCGCCAGGATGGGGAAACCGGATTTTTGAAAGGCATGTCACGATGCGCAAGTGGCGCACGTCACAAGTACACGTGTTCAGTGAAATTGTACGGCTCTGCGTGCATCGCGGAGAGCAACCTTTCCGGGAGGATCGCATCAGTATCGATGTGATACCGCAGTTCGTGGAGGTGGTATCGTGAAACACTTTGCAAGATTTTTGCTTCTGCCTTTGTTTTTTTGCGTTGCAGCGAACAGTTCGTCAGCTCAGAGCCAGCCCTCCCCACCTCAGCCCTCCCCCGGGCAGTCAGCGCCCATAACCGTGGCCGCCGGAACCAGGATCGATCTGGTTTTGATGCGGCCCGTGTGGGCGATCTCGGCGAAAAAGGGCGACCAGGTTTACGCGCAGACGTCGTTTCCGATTGCGATGGGAAACCGCGTGGTGATTCCCGCGGGAACGTACGTGCAGGGAACGATTGAAGCCGTGACGCGGCCCACGCGCAGGATGAGCCGCGCGGAAATCCAGGTTCTCTTTACCAAATTCATTTTTGCCGATGGGTATGTCGTCGCACTGCCCGGGAGTCCTGGCACAGTCGCAATCGATCCGGCAGGAAGCGCCGTGCCAAGTGCTCTGGGCGAGACGCTGATCGCGATTGCGATCCAGGTGACGACGGCGAATGATCTGCTGCTGGACAACGGCGCTGTGGTCGAGATGACGCTGGGCGCGCCGTTGGCGCTGGATGCCCAGCAGGTGGCGAGGGCGGGTCCGATATCGCATGCGCCGCAACCGGGGCAGTTGCCGTCCGCAACGCAGTGCAGGTTCGTACCGGGAACTCCAGGGACACCGGGAACGTCAGATACAGTGATCCCTGGGTCGCCGGGCACACCCGATACGGTGATTCCGGGTGGACCGGGCATGCCGGACACCGTGATTCCAGGCACACCGGCAACACCCGATACCGTGATTCCGGGAACGCCGGGGACTCCGGGAACGCCCGACAGTTATTGCCCAGCGAAGCCAATGGTGATTTCGTGCGCGTTGGTGGCGCCGCGCAAACCCTCGTCAACTTCTCAGCCTGAGGCGGCGAAGTAGGACCGCATTCTTTGTGAACCGATGCACCAGGAAAGGAAGACTTTGCCATGTTTGCGAACTCAGTTGTCGCAGTCATGATTGCTTCCATTTTGACGGCGCAGACCCCGGGCCCCGCCTCGCAGCCTGCACTGCCAGACAATCAATCAACACCGAACCCGACACAGACATTGCCGGCCGCGACCGCAGGAACCATTACCGTACCGGTGGGGACGGCTGTGCCGCTGACGCTGATGACGCCGATCAGGAGCAAATCAACGAAACCCGGAGATGCGGTGCGGGCGGTGGTGGCATTTCCTGTGACGGTGGGATCGCAGCTTGCGATTCCGGGGGGAGCCTTCGTGGAAGGAACGGTAGTCCGCGTGGCCGCGAAGCCGCTGACGAATCAGCAGCCGACGCTGACGGTTCACTTCACGCGGTTGCTTTTTGCGAACGGCTATGCGGTGGATTTGAATGGCGAGAACACGCAGGCAGTTTTGTTGCCGGACAATAACAGGGCGTCGACCGTGGAAGTGGCGGAGCTGGTGCCGCCGCAGTTGCCGGGAACGCGGTTTGCGATGGGCGAAGGGCAACAGTCGCCGCCCTTTCCCTCGCTGCCGCAGGTAGGGCCGCCAAAAGGGTTGGTGATCGGATCGATGTTGGGCGGTTTTGCAGCGCTCACCGTTGGAATGCTGGTTTGGGCGCACCATCGCGCGAACAGCTACGATTTCGTGGTGTTCGATTCGGGGTGGCAGTTCCAGATGGTGCTCGACAGCGCGGTTACGCTGGATGCGGCGCAGATTGCGACGGCGGCATCGTCGTCGGCGAGCGGAGAGTGAAGGCAATATCGGCGACCGGAAATGCGCTCTTACTTTTGGCGCAAATGCAAAGGCACGCCGAAAGCGGGAAACCAGGATTCGCGATCGACACCTGCACCGAGCCGTCGCGGCTTAGGCCCTAATTCGCTGCGGTCACAAACACGACCAGCTTCTGCTTGCCGTCGAGCGAGAACTCGAGTGGGACGGCACGCTCAGAGGAAGCGCCCGCATCGAAGTCGCGCTCGAGTTTGCCGGATGCCGCGCCGGAGATGACGACGTGGATCTTTGAAACGGCCGTAGCGCCAGCATTGGGCGCGGGCGAGGCCATGCGCCCCGTGGCCAATCCGCTGTTGCTCTCTCTCGGCCCGGTAGATGGACGAGTGAACGTGATCGTGTAGTTGCCCTTGGGCCATACGCCAAAATCTGCGCTTCCGCCCGCGTCGGTTGTCCGAGCAGCACAGCCACCGCCCGGAACCTTGCCGAGACTGACGCCAACGCCTTTTAAAGGCGCGCCGGCAAACGCAATTTCAGTAAGGCAGAGAAATGTCGCAGCAGCGACAGGCAGGGATTGCAAAATGAATCGACAGGGGGTATTCATTGTGCCTCCGGGAATCTTGCAGCATCGTAGTATGCCCCTGATGTGAGTAGCCACACCTCAAACGTTGCAGAAAGTTACGAATGGATGCCCCGATTGCCGGGCTTCGGCGAAGCTGGTATGCTGCGGGCGCTACGGAAAAGCGATTTATCGGGTGCTGGCGGGCGTAAGCTCCCAGGTCCCAGAATCGGGACCTGGGGCACCCGGCAAGGATTGGGCAATCTCGCTACGAGGAGGACGTGATGTGGTTTTTAGGCATGGATGTGGGAACCGGCGGGACGCGCGCGGTGGTGGTGGATGGCACGGGCAAGCTGAAGGGAGCGGCGTCGTGCGAGCACGCGCCGTTTCGCGCTGAGCATCCGGGATGGGCGGAGCAGGATCCCGAGGACTGGTGGCGCGCAGCGCAGGAGGCGATACGCGGAGCGCTCGCTGCCACGCCTGAACCGCGCGAGCCGATTGCGGCGATTGCGCTGACAGGACAGATGCACGGCGCGGTGATGCTGGATGAGAACGGCGCGGTGCTGCGGCCTTCGCTGATCTGGTGCGACACGCGCACGCAGCCGGAGTGCGACTGGCTGACGGAAAAGATCGGCTACGAGAGGCTGATCGAGCTGACATGCAATCCGGCGCTGCCGAATTTTACGCTGACCAAGCTGCTGTGGGTGAAGACGCACCAGCCGGAGATTTTCGCAAAGATTCGCCACGTGATGTGCCCGAAGGATTATGTGCGCTACCGGTTGACGGGCGAGTTCGCGATCGACGTGCAGGAGGCGAGCGGAACGCTGCTGCTGGACGTAACGCACCGGCGCTGGTCGCGCGAGGTGGCTGAGGCGGCAGGCATCGAGATGAGCTGGCTGCCCAAGGTGCACGAGTCACCGGAGATCTGCGCGCGCATCAGCGAGAAGGCGGCGGGGTTGACGGGATTGAAAGCGGGTACGCCAGTGGCAGCGGGCGCCGGCGATCAGGGTGCGGGCGCTGTGGGCATGGGGATTCTGCAGCCGGGCAGCGTGTCGGCGACGATAGGGACTTCGGGCGTGGTGTTTGCTGCAACGGCTGAACCAACCAAGGATCCGAAGGGGCGGATGCACACGTTCTGCCATGCGGTGCCGGGACGCTGGCACGTGATGGGCGTGACACAGAGCGCGGGGTTGAGTTTGCACTGGCTGCGCGGAACTTTTTTTGCAGGGCAGAGCTACGATGCGCTGAGCGATGGCGCAGCAAAGGTCCCCGCGGGAAGCGAGGGCCTGGAGTGGGCTCCGTATCTGCTTGGCGAGAGAACGCCGCATCTCGATCCGGAGGTGCGTGCGGCTTTTGTGGGAGTGGGCGTGCAGCACACAGGCGCGCATTTTGTGCGCGCGGTGCTCGAGGGAGTGGCGTATTCGCTGCAGGACACGTTCACTCTGTTCCGCGACCTGGGCATTCCCGTGTCGGCGATCCGGCTGGGGGGCGGCGGAGCACGCGGCGCGCTGTGGCGGAAGATCCAGGCCGGGATTTACGGGCAGGCGGTGGAGGTGCTCACTGCTGAAGAGGGCGGTGCATTTGGCTGCGCTTTGATGGCAGGAGTAGGCGCGGGACACTGGAAGAATCTTGATGAAGCATGCGGACAGGCGATCGAAGTGGCGCAGAGGATTGCGCCGGACCCGGCGGACGTGGCGGCGTACAAGACGAGTTATGCGAAGTGGAGAAAAGTGTATCCGGCGTTGAAGACTCTCAGAGCATAGCCAGTCTAGAGTTGGGAGTAGAAGGCAGCGGTCGAGGGCAAAGAGGAAAGCAAAAGCAGAATCCGGCACGGTCTCAGGTGGGGCTGCACTCGAATCAGGGTAGAATCAGAGTCTCCCCTCACTGAAAGGACAACATCTCCAATGCAGATGAGACACGTTTCCCCATTCTCGAAGTTCGCCGTCGCCACGCTTGCCGCAGTTCTTATTGCCGCCGCTTGGCCAAATGCTGCGCAACAAACAGCACCAGCTGCACCCGCCGGGTTACAAGCTTATACGGCTCCAGATAAAAGCGCATCGGCCGGCGTCCCCGCCGGTTGGAAGGTGACCAAGGCTCTTGATGGCGTCATCCAAATGTCCGGCCCGAATGGCGAGGCGATCTCCCTGGGAAACGGGGTGTTCGTCAAGAATGGACCCTTCCAACTCGGGCAAAAGGCAAGCAGCCCAATTTCGATGACGATGCCAAACCAGGCCACACTTGCTCAAAAGTATGCGATGGTGTGGCAGCAGGCTTCCGCTGCTGCCGGTGATCCGACTGACCGCATCAGCCTGACCTCAGCCACACCCGTTCCGCTTGGCAACGTCGCCCAGTGTGGCATCTTCCTGGGGAGTGAGACGAACGCTAAGGGATCATCGAATTTTGAGTCGCGGTTCTGTTCGTTGCCGATGGATACCAACGGCATCTACAAGCTTTTCTGGATGAACGCTTCGATTCCGGTCTCTCTGGCTAAACAGGAACGCGCCATGGCAGAAGCCGTACTTTCCAGTTACAAGCCATCCACAGCTTCGCTGAAGATGATTCTGAAGCCCGCGTCGCCGCCACTGCCACCGATGGGCGGGGGCGGACCAGCGATGTCGAGTACGTTGTATGCGGAACGAATGGCCGACCAGAGCAGCACCTGCATGGACGAAGCCGTGATCCGCGAGGAACCGGCATGGAAACTACCACCTTACTGTCGCTGAGGCCTGTTGATGCGAGCAGTTCTAGCGGCTCGAGTGCTCTGCTTCGGGAAGCCTAAAGTCGGCGAAGGTGAAGCCGTCGCGGGTGACGATTTCGCCGGTAGTGAGCGGAAGCGGCGCGGAGAACATTGGACCCGCGTAAGCGCAGGTGTGGAACTCGCCGCGCTCGGCGCAGGGATCGACGCCGGGCGGCAGATCGCGCAACAAGTCAGCATCGAATTCGCGGCCGGCAAAGGCGGCGGGAAGCTGCTTTGTGTCGACACAGGAGATGCGCGCGCGAAGGCCGCCGGCGATCATTTCGCGGGCAAGCTGGTTGGTGGGAATCTGCCAAAGAGGAAAGAGCGGCTTGAGGCCGGTAGGCGCAAGCTGGCGCTCGCGGTAGGCGCGCACGTCTTCAAGAAAAAGGTCGCCGAAAACGACGGCATCGATTTTTTCGGCGGCGGCACGCCGGCAAATTTCGGCCATGCGCATTTCGTAGATTTCGTTGGTGCATGGCCACGGGAGCAGGACGGTCCAAAGCGGGAGTTGCGCGGAGGCAGCCTGGGCTTCGAGCACCGTGCGGCGCACGCCGTGCATGGCGACGCGATCGAATTCGGCGTTGAGCGTGGTGAGCAGGCCGCAGATCTGGATGGATGGATCGCGGCGCAGGATGTGGAGGGCCCACGCGCTGTCTTTGCCGCTGCTCCAGGAGAGAAGGATGCGAGTCATCAATGCTGCTTCCGGCTCCCAGCTTGCATGCTGGAGATTTTCATTTGCTGACCTGCCCATTCGTTCGCGGACGTCGACGTTGCAAGTTGATTTTTGCGAAGGACGCCATGAAATGTTTCGAATGTATTGCAGGACCAAACTCTATCACACGGTCCGGTGAAATCCGTCACAATTTGCAGACACGACGCATGTTATGAAGGGGTTCGTTGCAAACGGGGACGAATTGAGACCGAGGAAAATAAATCGGGAGATTTTTGCGCACGTCCCCCGCCGGCAAACATCCAGATACAAGAAAGCGAGAATATGGCCAGCAAGTCGGGTTGGTTTCTTGCATCCGCGCTGATTTTCCTGATCCCAGCATTTGCTCACGGTCAAACGAATCCGAGCCCGAGTGAACGAGCGAAGCTCTTCTTTTCGGCTTCGGAGAACATCAACATGCTCATGTTGTTTGGCGACATTGACGAACAGGCGGGTGCAAAAGCCCGCGAAGTCAAGTCCTATCTGGTGCTTCTCGAGGCCCCGCCCGGAATGATCAGACAGGCAGATGCATTTATCGCCGGCTACGACGCACCCCCTGCCCAGAGGAACGTGAAAGCTGAATACGCCTCTCCTACATTTCAGCTCGATTGGCTTGAGTTTGTTTTGAGCGAGGGAGATGAAGCGCGGACCTACGACGAAATCGCGGACGTGTTGACGAGCGTTGCGTACCACTTCGCGCTGAAGAAGCCCAACGAAGCACTGTCGGAAGAGAGCATCAAGGCTTTGAAGGAATTGAATGATCGGCTTGATGAAGCGAGAAAGAAGTGCCGCCAGCGTAGGGAGTGCGCGGCTGCGCTCTACGATCCGCTGGTGGAGCTGCGGCTGCTGACGGATCAACCCGAAACCCGATTGGACGATCTCACGCCCGCAATCCAGAAAATCAATAAACAACTCGTTGTCAATTAAGGAGCCCTCGCGATGAGAAAAGATCGATTGGCAAGATGGCTGCACGTCATCGCAACGGCGATGGCTGTATTGATTCTGATTACTGCGCTTGCCGCTCATGCCCAGAAACGGCCGCAGATGAGTGAGCGCGCAAAGAACTTCTATAACACCGCCAAGGACGTGCAATGGATTGACACGATCGGCCGATATAGCGACCACGCGTCAATGGATGCACTGACAGTAAAGTTCTCACTGGTGTTGATCGGTGCTCCAAAAGATCTATCGAAGCTTTGGGACAAAGTGGCGGACGAGCTGCAAAAGCCCGCGTCAAAACGGGACAAGAACATGAAAGCTTTGCTCGATAAATTTGTCAAAGAGTGGGAGACGTATTATCGGAACGCGGATAACGAAGCGTTTACGTATGGGATGCTTGGCGGAATTGCAGAGATGGCGTCGGACCACTACACCCTGAAGGCGGCGGGGTTCTACGACGATGCAAAGGATCTGCGGCAGAGCATTTCAGATGTTCGGGACGTTTTTGAAGGATGCGGCCGTTCTTTGCGCGAAGGAGCCAAGCTGTCCGGCGGAGATCAGCGAGGACTATGTCCAGATCGCCCTGGCAATGCGCGATCCCGATGCGAAGGAGGACGTGATTAAGCCGCACATGAGCGATTTGAACCAATGGTTCAGCGGAGAAGCGTCACCCGGCTCGTAGACGCAGGTTCGCGCGCGAAGAGGTAGTCGATCACTACACTGGGCGCGTCAGCCCCAGGACCCGCGAGGCTGGCGCGTCGCAATTTCTTGTCGGATGGAAGACTGAGCGGGATGGCACACAGCCCTGCGCCAGAGGCCGCTTGCCCGCGGTAAAGTTTGACCTGTAAGCGTTTATTCTCCGGAACGCATCTAAAACTTTGTTGAACCTGAACGCTGCGCGAGACAGCTGATGAAGCCTGCCTGGAGAGCGGCGGGGAGGGGAATGGATGCTGTGGCGGAGGGTTCTGCTTGCCGGCGCGGCTGCTCTGCTGGGAGTTTGCGCTGCGGCAGGCGCACAGGACGCGAAGCAGATCGTGCGGCAGGCGGTGCACACCGAGCTGGCCGCCGACGCAGCCGATCATACGCACTGGCTCTACTACGAAGTGGACCGCAAGCCCGGCGCAAATGTAGAGCAGTGGGTAGCCGAGGCAAATAAGGGAGAGTTGAAACGGCTGCTCAAGAAGAACGGCGTCTCTGTAAGCAGTGCTGCGCAGCGCGACGGGATGAACCGCTTCATCCAGAACTCCGGCGCAAGGGCGAAGCAGCGCAAAGACAATCAGCAGGACGACGAACAGGCTTCGCAGATGCTGAAGATGCTGCCCGACGCGTTTCTATGGAGCAAGACAGGCGAGCAGGGGAACGACATCATCCTTCAATTCAAACCCAACCCACAATTCAATCCGCCCTCATGGCAGGCGCGCGTATTCGCGGCGATGGCCGGCGAGATGAAAGTGGAGAAGACGCAACATCGCATTGTGAGCCTGAAAGGGAAGATGGTTCACGACGTGAAGTTCTGGGAGGGGTTTCTGGGAAGCCTGCACGCCGGAGGCAGTTTTGACGTGGAGCGGCGCGATACCGGCAACGGCGAATGGCAGATTACCGAGACCCATGTGCACATTCAGGGTCACGCGCTGATCTTCAAGTCCATCTCAGAAGAGGAAGACGACGTGAAGTCGCAGTTCAAGCAGCTGCCCGATTCCATTTCACTGCAAAACGCAGAAAGTCTGCTGATGAAGCAAAAGGGCGGAGCGCACCCGACGGGGTGACGCAGAGCCCCATCCCAAACACAAAACGTGTTCAGGATGGGGCACCCGTGCATGGTCATTTAGCGAAGAGGGAAAGGTCGATCGAGTTGGCCATGGCTTTGTAGCCATCGTCGCCGGGATGCAGGTGGTCGCCGGAATCGTCGGCGGGGTTGAAGTGAGTTGGATTCTGCGGGTCCTGGGTGGATTTGTCGAAGTCGACGACGCCGTCGAAAGTGCCACTGGTGCGAATCCAATTGTTGACGGCTTCGCGGACCTGCTCACCCCTGTCTGAGGAGTATCCGGCTCCGCCGTAGGGCGTGAGAGTCGCGCCGATGGCTTTGATGCCGTGCTCGTGTGCGGCGTCGGCGATCTGCTTGAGGCCGCGCTCGAGCTGCTGGGCTGTGACATCGTCCCAGGGGACCATGACATGCGCGAGACGGCCGATGTCGTTGATGCTTTCGAGCACGATGACGTAGCGGACGCCGCTTTGCGCGAGGGCGTCGCGGTCAAGCCGCGAGAGAGCGCTCGGGCCGGCGCCTTCGTTAAGGACGCGGTTGCCGCCGATGCCTTCGTTGAGAACGCCGATGTCTTTCAGTTTTGGGTCGTTCTGAAGGCGGGCGGCGAGAAGATCGGGCCAGCGGAGATTGGCGTTGTGCGTGGAGTGCGCCCCGTCGGTGATGGAGTCGCCGAGCGTGACGATGGCGAAGGAGCCGGAAGCAGCGGGAACGTCAATGCCGTCGAAGAAGTACCAGGACTGGACGGTGGTTGGTTCCGTAAGTTGCGGCGCGCTGGCCGAATCGCCGTTGGCGATGAAGTTGTCCTGGTCGGCGAAGGCGTGGAAGGTTTCGGCGCGCATGATCTGAACAGGGAGATAGAAGCTGACAGCCACATCGGAGAGCGGAGCGACCTGGAGCGGTACCGGATCGGAAAACATGGCCGCGCCGGGCGGGATGTTGACGGAGGATTCTCCGCCGAAGGTGACGGCGTGATCGGTGCCGGGCTGGATGGCGCCTCCGCCGGCGCTCAGGGCGACGTGGGCATCGCTGACGGTGAGCGGATCGAGGCCGAATTCATTCGTGAAACGAAGACGGACCTGCGGCCCACCGACAGAGATGTGGGCGATTTCGCGCAGGGTGACGCCAGTGAGCAGACGGAGGTTGAAGCCTTCAGCCACCATGGGAGAGGTGGCCCAGGTTCCCACCCACTGGGGATGGGAAGTGGATTGAGCGCGCGAGGACGCGGACGCAATGATGAGAGCGGCGACGGCAAGGACAGGGAAGCGTCGCTTGAACATGAATCGAATTCTCCTCTTGTATAGACAGTGGTTTGGGCCGAATGATCGATCAACGCAGAATGATATCGGCGGTGAGCGGCGTGTGCTCGCTGGAGTCGCCGACGCGAATCATGAACTTTCCCGGATCGACAATCCATTTGTGCGCGGATTCATCCCAGTAGCTGAAGGCGCGCTTGTCGAGGTTGAGGGTGACGTGGCGTGTTTCGCCGGGAGCGAGGCTGACTTTCTGGAAGCCCTTCAATTCTCGCTCGGGGCGATCGACTTGAGCGGACGGATCGGAGACGTAGAGTTGGGCGACTTCAGCACCAGCCACGCCGCCGGTGTTCGTGACGTCAAAGCTGACCGGGACCGTAGAACCGGAAGCGGCGCCGGAAGGCACGGACAGCCTGGAGAATTTGAAGGTGGTGTAGCTGAGGCCAAAGCCGAATGGGAAGAGCGGATGCTTGCCAGTGGTGGTCCAGTAGCGATAGCCGACCATGAGCTTGTCGCCGTACTTCACGTGTTCGATGGTGTAGTCCTTGGGCTTGCCGTCTTCGCCGATGGTGTGGAGCGTGGTGTTGTTGGCAGGGTCGCCGTGATACCACTTCGACGAGGGATTGGAATCCCAGCTGCGATCGAAAGTAACGGGTAGTTTGCCTTCGGGATCGTGCTGGCCGAAGAGGATCTGCGCGACGGCAGTGCCGCCTTCCTGGCCTGGATAGAAGAGATGCACGAGGGCGGGAACTTTTGCGAGCCAGGGGCTGGTGTCGACGCCGCCACCGGCAGTGAGAAGAACGACGGTGCGTGGATTGGCCGCAGCGGCTCCTTCGATGAGCACGTCCTGGCCTAGAGGCAGCGTGAAAGTTCGGTCGTGGCCTTCACCTTCCGTCTTAGGATCGAAGCCGACAGCGACGATCACCACGTCGGCCTGCTGGACGGCTTTCTTTTCATCGGGCGATTCGGGCATGGTGGCGCTGTAGAAGACATGTGCATCAGGACCGAGGAGGTTGGCAACACTGGTGAGGATGCTGACCGGTTCCCAGGCGTGCGCCTGTGATGACCCGCCGCCGCCGGAGACTGCGGGATACGCATCAGGGCCGATGATGGCGATGTTTTTCACCTTGGCGGGATCGAGCGGAAGCAGATGATCCTGATTCTTGAGAAGGGTGATGCTTTCGAGGGCCTCCTGTAGTGCGAGAGGGCGATCGGCGACAGAGTATGTAGAGTCGGCAGAATCGAATTGCGGGCGCGTGGTGAATCCGTAACGCAGCTCGGTGCGCAGGAGGCGCAGGACGTGATCGTCGATTGTGGATTCTTTGACCTGACCGCTCTGCACCGCGGGAAGCAGGTTTTTGGCGTTCATGAATTTGGGAGTAGGCATTTCAAGATCGAGGCCGTTGTTGCAGGCGGCGACACCGTCATAGGTGGCGTCCCAGTCGGACATGAGAACGCCCTGGAAACCCCATTCGCCTTTGAGAAGTTGCAAATTGAGGAATTCGTTTTGGGTGGAGTGGACGCCGTTGACCAGGTTGTAGGAGTTCATGACGGCGTCGACGTGCGCCTTGGTGACGGCGGCCTCGAAGGCGGGCAGGTAGATTTCGCGCATGGTGCGCTCGTCGACCTGGGCGTCGATGTTGTGGCGGTTGAACTCAGAGTTGTTGAGAGCGTAGTGCTTGACGGTCGCGACGACGCCCTGTGATTGCACACCCTCGATGAACGGCACGACGAGCGCGGCATTGAGGAAGGGATCCTCAGAGAGATATTCGAAGTTGCGTCCGTTGAGCGGCGAGCGCGAGAGGTTGACGCCTGGACCGAGGAGGAAGTTCACGTTGCGCGCGCGCGCATCGCGGCCAAGAGCTTCGCCGATTTTACGAGACAGATCGGTATCCCACGTGGCAGCAAGCGAAGCGCCGGATGCGTAGGCGGTAGTGGGGCCCCAGGTGCGCACACCGACGGAGGCATCGGACATTTTGAATTGCGGCAGGCCGATGGCGGGCATGGGCTGGGTGAACATGTTGTCGTGGCCGCCGAGCAGCGTGATTTTCTGCTCGAGGGTGAGCTTGGAAAGCATTTCGTGGGCCTGAGCTTCGATGGCGGGCGAGTCGGGTGCGGGGGCCTGGGCGGCGGCGCGGAGGCAGCCAAAGGCAATGGGCGAGACAAATACCAAGATTGCGGCAAATAGGAAATAAGGTGGGCGTGCGAAGTGATTTTTCATGACGCGCCCACGGTAACGCATTGGATGGCCCGATGTATAGGGCGGGAGGCGCGAGGGAGTCTTCATGGCACGGCCGGGACAATGTTTGCGAAGTCCGTGACAGAGAGCAGGGCAACGACCCGCCTAAAGTGCGGCTGACCGCGAATACGGGTTGAAATCCCCAGCTTTGTTCAAGATTGGATGGCTTTGTTGCGAAAGCCGGTCTACTCCAACGGAATCAAGAATTTGCGTTGTGACCATAGTCACATGAAGGGGTGAAAGGTGTCACTGCTCCGGCGGGTTCGGCAGTGCACACTCAAAGTCCAATGGGCGAGTTGGCTGCAACGGCAGCGGGGAGAGAGCCATGGGCTTTGAACAGGGTCTGAAGACCATTGTGGTCGCGACCGATCTCGAGGGCCAGGCGGAGGCGGCTCTGGAATACGCTCGCAAGCTGGCCACGCACTACGGGGCGCGGATCGTGCTGGCACACGGGCTCGATCCGATGGAGTATGCGGCGGTGGAGGGTCTGCCAGAAGATGTGGCAGGCCATTTGACTGAAGCGGCGCGCAAGGTGCTGGACAAGCTGGCAGAAGAACTGCTGCGCGAAGGAATCCATAGCCACTCTGAAGTACGGCAAGGAGCCGTGGCGCAGATGTTGGTTGAGGTGGCGCGGCAGTACGATGCCGGGCTGATCGTGATTGGAACCAAAGGCATGGAAGGCGCCGGGCCGGTGGTAGTCGGCGCCATTGCGGAACAGCTTGTGAGGCTTGCGCCTTGTCCGGTGCTTGCCGTGGCTGCGGATTGGAATGCCGGGACGCACCGTCCAACGCCGGGCGGACCGGTGCTATTGGCGATGGAACGGAACGATGCGGCGAAAGCTGCGGCCGCAACGGCCTACTCGCTGGCCGAAACGTTCCATCGGCCATTGCTGGTGCTGCATGTGCGTACCGCGGCCGAGGCTGCAGCATTGCTCAATCCATGCGCTTCAAAGCCGGAAGATTTTGGCTTCCATCTGCAGGGCAACGCTCCGGTGCGTTGCCTGGTGAAAGATGGACATCCTGCCGATGCGATCGCGGAGGCGATTGCCGAGAACCATCCATGCATTCTGGTGGCGGGAGTGAAGCGCGCCAGCGGAACACCAGGTCCGCACGGCACCGCATTTGCTTTGTTGTCTGCTTCGCGCGTGCCGGTTTTGTGCGTTCCGCCAGAAGGGGTCAGCGCAAAAGGGGGGCGGGATGTTGCCGTTCCTGCGGTGGTGGCATAACGAAGATCAGTTTGCGCGACGTCTGGCTTGTTGCAAAGAGAGAAGCGGTGGCAGAAAGGAGAAACCGCTCCGTTTTGTCCGACCGAAACCACTTGCAAATCGCGATTGTACGGAGTTGATGGATGCGGTCGCGCAGCCGACTTGAGAGATCTCATGTTCGCAACCTGCGTTCGCCGAAATCAGACGGAAAACGCAAGATTCGAGCAGCGAGTCACCGGGCCAGCCTGAAGGCGAAGAAGATGGCAGATTTGACCATACATCCGGAAAGTGCGTCAGTGCGGTTGGCTGCGGTGGCCGCCCATCCCCTGTCGGAGCTGCTGGAGTGCCCGCAAGAATCGGGGAAACTTCTGACCGGCTCTTCACGATCCATCGATTTCGATGCGGGTGAGGTGGTTTTTCGGCAGCATGGGAGCTGTAGGGGACTGTATGTGGCAGTTTCGGGCGATTTTGTGCGCAAAGCTGAGCGCTTTCAAATGAGGGTAACTTTGGGACCAACGCGGCCCGGCGACCTGGTGGAACTGGCGGCTGCATTGGGGGATGGGCTGCACACCTACACATTAACGGCTGTAACACGCGCTTCAATGCTCCTGTTGCCGATGGAGGAGCTACGGCATGCGTTTGAGAGCTATCCTCCGCTGCGAATGAGGCTCCTGGAAGAGCTGGCGCGCGAGGTCTCGCGCGCGTATATCACTTGTTGTATCAGCCGGGTGATGCCTGCCAGGCGTCAGAGCCACACAGCAACGCGAGCCGAAGCCTCCTCCAGCAATTAAAGCCCGGAGCTCAGATCGCCAGCAGCTTGGCCCGGGAATTGACATTGTGTGATTTAAATCACATTGAAGACGATCCAACGAGGCTAGATTTACCTTCACGCGCATCCTCGTGGCATGAGTCAGAGGGCACGCCGCCGACGAGAAGCTGGGTCATCCTTTGTACTCCGGGCCATTTGCCCCGGCTTCTTCCCGGTCGGTGATCCCGGCGATTGCAATCGATGAAGTGCGTTATACTTTGGCTAGCTCTTCGCCAAACACGGTACAGGTATGGCCTCACTCCATTCCCATCACCCTCCGGAAGATTGCCTGAATTGCGAGCATCGGCATTTGCGGATGTTTTGCAATCTCACACCGGAGGCATTGGCCGATTACGACCAGATCGGGATCATGATGAGTCATGCCCGGGGCGCGAAGCTTTTCTCAGAAGGCGATCCGGCGCGCAATGTTTTTGTCATCTGCTTCGGGCAGGTGAAGATTTCGTCGACTTCGCGCGACGGCAAGACAATGATCCTGAAGATTGCGGGCCCCGGCGACGTGATGGGACTAAGCGCGGTGCTGGCGAACGTGCCGCATGAAGTGACGGCCGAGGCGATAGAACCCTGCCAGGTGAAGACAGTGCGCAAGCAGGAGTTCGTTGAGTTCCTGGGCCGGCATGGGATTGCTTCGATGCACGCGGCACAATCGTTATCGGGCGAGTACATGACGGTGTTCCACGACGCGAAGCGGCTGGCGCTGTCGGGCTCGGCGGCGGGACGGCTGGCGCGGCTGCTGCTGGACTGGGGACGCGCAGCATCGAATGGCAAGCCGGAGATCCGCTTTACGATGGCGCTGACGCACGAAGAAATTGCCAACATGGCGGGAACTTCGCGCGAGACCGTGACGCGGCTGCTGAACCAGTTCCGGCGCGACCAGTGGATCACAATCAAGGGAACAAGCCTGACGATTGTGAAGCCGGAGCAGCTCGAGCGGCTGACGGCATAGACGATCCCATCCTTTTCACTTTCCTGTTTCAAAAATCAAAGACCGACTTTGTTTCCGGCTGTCATTTGATAGCTTGAGAACATGCCTGTGGCTGCTGACCGATCGAACGAATCTGCGATTGATCTGGAATCCCTGGTCACTGACGTTGTAGCGATGGCGATGAAGGCCGGCGCGAGCGACGCGGAGGCTGCTGCTCGCGAAGGCGATGAGTTCAGCGTGACGGTGCGCCTGGGCCAGGTGGAGACGCTGAAGGAATCGGGGTCGCGCGGGCTGGGATTGCGGGTATTTCTGGGCAAGCGTTCCGGGTCGGCGTCCACCAGCGACCTGACGGCGCAGGGAGTTCGCCAACTGGTGGATGGTGCACTGGCCCTGGCGAATGTGACGCAAGAGGATCCGTTTGCTGGTCTTGCCGAGGCGGGCGAGTTTGGCGCAATTGATGGCGATCTTCATCTCTACTTTGGCGATGTGTACTCGCTGCCGGCAGCGGAGCGCATCGAATGGGCGCGGAGGACCGAGGCAGCAGCGATGGCCGCCGATCCGCGGATCACGAATTCAGATGGCGGAAGTTTTGATGCGACGACAGGCCGCAAGGCCCTGGCGAATTCACGCGGATTTGCGGGCAGTTACCGCACGAGCTATGCGGGCGTGTCCGCGGTTCCGCTGGCCAAAGACGCCGAGGGCAAGATGCAGCGAGACGGGTGGTGGTCGAGCGCGCGGCGGATGGGCGACCTGGAGACACCCGAAGCTGTCGGTGCTGAAGCGGCCCGGCGCACATTGCGAAGACTAGGGGCGCGGCGCGTGCCCACGCAGCAGGCGCCGATCGTTTTCGCGCCCGAGACCGCGCGCACGCTGGTTGCATCGGTTTTCGATGCTGCGTCAGGCGATGCGATCTGGCGCAGCGCTTCGTTTCTGACAGGAAAGCTGGGAGAGACAATCGGCGCGCCAGAATTGACGATTGTAGACGACAACACGATGGTACTGCGCACCGGAGTGGGCGGATTTGGGACCTCGCCGTTCGATGATGAGGGACTGCCGTCGCTGCGCACGACGGTCGTGGAGCAAGGCGTGCTGCGGAATTATCTGCTGAACACCTACACGGCGCGGAAGCTGGGGATGAAGTCCACGCACAACGCAGCGCGGGGACTGGCGGGGGCGCCGGGGACAGGGTGCGGAAATCTATTTCTTGTTCCGGGTACGCAGACGCCGGAGGAGATCATCGGCGGAGTTGCCACGGGGCTTTACGTGACGAGCCTGATGGGATTCGGAACCAATCTTGTGACGGGCGACTACTCACGCGGGGCAACGGGACTGTGGATTGAGAACGGCGAACTGACGCACGCGGTCGAAGAGGTGACGATTGCCGGGAACCTTGCGGAGATGCTGCGCAACGTAACGGCGGTTGGGAACGACCTGGTGTTTCGCGGATCGATTGCTTCGCCGACGCTGCGCATCGAAGGGATGACGATTGCGGGAAGGTAACATTCAGGCTTCGAGCAAGCGATGCGGCTGGAACGCCGAGTCAATCTCAGGCAGAATGCAGAGTAATCACAGTGATCTCGGGTGGGCAATCAAGACGGAACGGAACCCCGACGGTGCCAAGGCCGCGATTGACGTGGAACAACAAATTGTCAATGCGGAACCAGCCCTTGACATACTTGCGGCCCATATCGGGCAGGAAGAAGGGTCCGATGAGCGGCAGGCGAATCTGGCCTCCGTGTGTGTGTCCGGCCAGCATCAGGCTGACAAACTTTCCAGCGGGATGGTGCAATAGGTTGTCGGCCCAGTCGGGTGCGTGACAGAGCAGGACGATGGGCTCGCTGGCGATGTTGCGAATGGATTGAGGAATCGCAAGATCGGGGTTGGGAACGCCTTCGACCGGATCGTCGACACCGCTGAGCCAGAACCTGCTGCCAGCACGTTCAATGGGCAGATAAGAATTGTCGAGCACGACGATGCCGTTGGCGGTGAGGGCTTCAGTCACCTTTTCGCGCCCGACCCTGACGTCATGGTTGCCGAGAACGGCGTAGCGATGAGGACATTTGAGTTGGTTGAGCAGATTGGCGCAGGTCCACTCGGCGCCTTTGGCGATGTTGTGTGTGAACAAACCATCGGTGATGAAGTCCCCGGTGAGGAGAACCATGTCGGGATTGAGGCGATTCACGTGGTTGACGACGTCACGGAGGAAGAACGGCTCGGTATATTCGTCGAAATGGATATCACTGAGCTGCACGACGCGAAGTCCGTCAAACGCGGAGGCAAGGCCGCGGAGCGGAACGTCGCGGTGGGAGATCTCGATCCAGTGGCGTTCAATTTCGCCCGAGTAGAGCGCAGCGGCGGCGGCGCACGCACTTGCGGAGAGAAACCGGCGGCGGGTGAAGAGAGTCTTGGAAGGCGGACGATCCACTGTCATCTCTTATGGTACCGGAACAGGAGGGGTGAAGACGTGCAGCACTGCGAGGCCTGTCGAGGCGGCACCGGCCTTCATGCCCACAGGGTTTTAGGAGATGAAGAAATGGGCACCTTCGGTTAGATGCGCGGACGGGACTGCGTGCGGGATCAGACCTGAACCGGGATTGTGGCGAAGTAATCGGCGACTTCGCGCCAGTTGTTGACGCGTACGAAGCCTGTTTCGGTGAGGTTGTGAGGAGCCGTGAAGAGCAGGCCCTGGCCGTCAAAGCGGAGGAGGTTTTTGGGCTGGTCGTCGATGAGATAGTCGGCCCGAAGGATGGACTTGTTGCCGCAGAAGACGTAATGGGTGGGCGGAATGAACGGGAAGTGGCGCTGCAGCCAGCGGTACTTGGGACCGAGAGAGTTGGGCACGGCCATGGCCTGCGTGGCGATGAAGATCTCGAAGCGGACGGAGAGTTCTTTGAGGACCGGTTGCGCGTCGGGCATGAGGGGCAGGTCCTCGAAAAAGTCTTCAGCGTCAAGAAAGGCGCGAAGCTGTGCCTGGCGGTCGGCAGGTGTGATTTCCCAGAGACCTTTGCCGGCAAGATCCTCAGGGGTGACGTCTTCTTCGAAGGTCTGGTTATAGCGGCGCAAATGCTCAGAGAGCGTGTCGGCCATCACCTCGTCCATATCGACACAAATGCGCTGCACGGTCGAATCTCCAAAAAACAGGGATCAGGAGTCAGGGATCAGGGCAGCTGCGGCGACTGACGGCTGACTGCGATGCTAAGAAAAGGGTACAGCGCCGGTAGCGGTGGATGAAAGAGAAGACGGCGTCGAGAAGGTTTGAGACAACTCGCGAGGCGATGTGAGCTAGCCGTGGGCTTCGCGGGGTTTGCGTGGAGCGCGGCCGGCGCCCGGGACTGGCTCTGGCTGTGGCGCCTTCGGAGCAGGCGCCATGGCCGGGTCCCAGTAAAGAAGGCGACTGCAACTGTCGCAGGTGAGAAGCTCGCCTTCGCGAAGCTGGTTCCAAACCTGGGGACGCACGCCCATGCGGCAACCGGTGCATTGCTGATTCTCAGCACGAGCCACGGCGGTGCCGCGGGAAGCTGTGATGCGATCGAAGCGGGCAAGCCAATCGGGATCGAGCGCTTCACGGACGGCTTTGCGGTCTGACTCCAGTGCGGCAAGTTCTACTGCAAGTTGCTGCTGGCGGGCCGCAATGCGAGCGCGAACGATATCGACTTCGGCGGCAAGGCGCTCGACCTCGGCGCGGGCATGGCTGAGGGCGGTTTCCTGCGTTTCAGTTCGCTCGAGACTTGCGTATTCGTCGCCTTCGAGACGGTCGGCCTCAGAGGTGGAGAATTGGATTTCGTGCTCGATGGCCACGGCTTGCTCGGGTGTTTTAACTGAGTCGAGCTGTTCGCGAAAGCGGGAGACCTTCTGGCGATGTGCGCCGATCTCTCGTTCCAGCCGGGTTCGCAACGCTTCTTCACGGTTCAGAGCTGCCGAAACGTCGGCAGATTGACGCTGAGCGTCAGTCAGCGCGGCTGTGGCTCTGGCGACTTCATCGGGCAATGCGCGCAATTCGCGGTTGAGGCGAGCGCGATCGAGTTCGATGGACTGAAGTCTTACGAGATTCTCAATGAGTGCTTGCATCTGTGAGAAGAAGTCTAAAGCACAGCGGGCCGGGGAACAAGGGACCGGGAAGCAGGGAATAGCCGGAAGGGAGCAGGACGACATGGAAGAGAGATTCAGGCTTGGAAGGCAAAAAGTTATGCGCCCTGATCTGCAATACAGTATGCCGGGATGCCCCGACGCCGGTGAGATCGACAGTAGAATGGATTGGTCTATAGATAAATGCAGCAAGAAAGGACGAGATAGCAGCTGTGAATATTCAGAGGACGATCGGATGTTTTGCTCTGGCCCTGATGATGCTGGGCGCGGCAATGAATGCAGGAGGGCAATCGGTGCCCGCTAAGACGAAGGTTGATGCGACGAACACGACAGCGGCAAGTGAACGGGACTGGTGGAAGAACGCCGTAATCTACGAGGTGTATCCACGCAGTTTTCAAGACACGAACGGCGACGGGATCGGCGATCTGAATGGGATTACAGAGCGTCTGGACTATCTGAAAGACCTGGGCGTGGACGCAATCTGGCTGACTCCCGTCTATCCTTCGCCGCAGGTAGATTTCGGTTACGACATCTCGAACTATCGCGACATCGATCGGCAATACGGCACGCTGGCGGATTTCGACCGGCTCGTGGCGGAAGCAAAGAAGCGCAATATCCGCGTGATGATGGACATGGTGATGAACCACACTTCGGACCAGCACGAATGGTTTCTGCAGTCGCGGTCGTCGCGCGACAATCCCTATCGCGACTGGTACATGTGGCAGGACGGGAAGAACGTGACAGCCACGAGCAAGGGCGAACCGCCGAACAACTGGCAGTCGCTGTTTGGGCATTCAGCGTGGCAATGGGATGAGAAGACGCGGCAGTATTACTATCACAAGTTCTATGTGCAGCAACCGGATTTGAATTGGCACAATCCCAAGGTGCATGAAGCCTTCAAGGACATCATGGCGTTCTGGCTCGAGCGCGGCGTGGGAGGTTTTCGCTTTGACGCCATCACAACGCTTTTTGAGGACCCGAGCCTTGCCGACGAAGGTGTAGTCCTCGGCAAGAATGGTAAGCCGGTGATCAATGCGTACGGCGATCCGCAACTGGACGGCTCGAAGACCGACAATCAGCCCGGCGTGCATGCAGTGATGCAAGAGATGCGGGCTGAATCAGACAAGTTCGACTCGCCGGAGTTTCCCGGGACGCGAGTGCTGATCGGCGAGACGTATCTGCCCAACGTCGGCGAGCTAAAAAAGATGTATGGAACACCAGCGCGGCCGGAGTTTCATCTGCCGATGGACACGCAGGTGGCGATGATCAACAAGCTGGATGTGCCGGAGTTCCGGCAGAAGCTGATTGACGCAGAGACGCATCTGAGCGCGAATATCCCACTGTTGCTGTTTGACAACCATGACAACGCGCGACTGGATTTGCGCTACGGCGACGGCGTGCACAACAAGGAGATTGAGCGCGCGATTGCGACGGTGCTGTTCGCGAGCCGCGGCGCGGCCCTTATGTACTACGGGGACGAGATCGGAATGAAGACGACGCCGCCAACGCGCAAGCAGGATGTGAAGGATCCGATTGGCATTATTGGCTGGCCAAAGGAGAAGGGCCGCGATGGCGAACGGACTCCGATGCAGTGGGACGGCAGCACGAACGCAGGCTTCAGCACCGGTACACCATGGCTGCCCGTGCCGCCGAGCTCCGACGCGATCAACGTAAAGAACGAGGAGAGCGATCCGAACTCGATGCTGGCGTGGTACAAAGCTCTAATCCGGCTGAAGAAGACCGTGCCGGCGTTTGAGAACGGCGCCAACCTCATGCTCGACACCGAGAATACAAAGGTGCTGAGCTGGATGCGACAGGCTCAGGGTGCGCGGCAGATTGTGGTGAGCGTGAACTTCGCAGCAACGCCGCAGATCGTGAACCTGATGAGCGCGGGAGCGGGCATGCCGCCGAAGAGGTTGAAGACACTGCTGAAGTCGCCCGGTGGCGAAGACCCGGCGGGGATGAACCGCATAGTTCTGGGACCGTTTGGAGTCTATATCGGCGAAGTACAGTAAACCGAAGAGATTCACGGGCGACGCCCGGCTTGGAGCGCCGCAATCCGTAGTGCTCGGCGACGAGACTGATGCTGAGCACTACGGAAAGATCATCCCGCGAGCGACGCGACGAGCCGATTCATTTCATCTTCCTGCTGCTCGATGGATTCCACCAGCTTGAACTGGGTGCGGCAGCGGTCGAGGTTGTGCCCGTCGCGGTGGACTTTGAAGTAGGTGTCGCCGTTCAAAAAGTCCGCCAGGAATCGGATGCCGGTCTCGAAGGTGATCAGTTTGCCCGAGAATGCGATGAACCGCCTTTCGGCGGGAGTGAGAAACTCGCCGGCTGTCTCAAGATAGCCACGCACCAGCGCTTCGAAGAGCGGGAACTGCATGCTGACCCTGGAGAGATCACGCTCATCTTCGTCGGCGGGGCTGGTGGTGGTGCGCACCATGTCGCCGAAGTCGTAGAGAGCCAGGCCGGGCATCACGGTGTCGAGGTCGATGACGCAAATGGCTTCGCCGGTTACGTCGTCGAGAAGCACATTGTTGAACTTGGTGTCGTTGTGCGTGATGCGTTCGGGCAGATTGGCATCGAGCAGGACGCTGGTGATGGACTTATGTGCGAGGGCGAACTCGATTTCGGGCCGGGCAAGCGCGGCGCGGTTCGCGATATCGGCTGCGATTGCCCCTTCGAGCGCGGCGAAGCGTTTGGGCGTGTGGTGAAAATCGGGAATGGTGTCGTGGAGGCGCGGCGGCGGCAGGCCCGCAAGCTGCTGCTGAAAGCGGCCGAAGGCCCGGGCGGCCTGGAAGGCCTGATCTGCGGAAGTCGCAGTTTCGTAGGTGCGGGCGTTCTCAATGAATCGGTAAGCGCGCCAGGTTTCTCCGGTTGGGTCGATGTGCCAATTGCGGCCGTCGCGAGCCGGAATGAGCCGCAGCGCATGACGCGCGTCGTCAAATCTGCCGTCTGACTGCGTGGCGAGATATGCGGTGACGCGCTCGATGTTTTCCATGACCGCAGACGGCTTGCGAAAAACATGGCGGTTGATGTGCTGCAGGATATACCGCGTGGTTGCGCCATTATTACGACAGGTGATGAGAAACGTGTCGTTGATGTGGCCGTTGCCGTGCGGCGCGGTTGCGGAAACTTCACCACGGAACTGAAACTGATGCGCGATACCGCGGACGTCGAGGGGTTCGTTCATGGCCAGAGTCGTTCAGGGTACTGGCCGCTGCCGATAAGGCGGCGGATGCTTTCGACGACAAGCGGGCGGTCTTCACGATAGGTGACACCGAACCAGGAGTCGTTTGTGCGCAGGACCTTGACGCGCGCCCGGCCCGCCCGGATTAAATCGCCGACGGTATTCGGAATGAGACACTCAGCCTTCTGATCAGAGCCGCTGCTTTCGAGGAACTTTTCGAATCGCTCGCGGAGTTGATCGAACACTCCCGGCGTAAAGGCCCACATGTTCAATGAGACCGGCTCGTCGCCCGTCAGCTTGGTGACGTTGCCTTGCGCGTCAGTATTGCGGGCGCCATCGCCATCGCGCTCGATCTTAGTGTGTTCCTCGATGGTCTCGAGTGTGTTGTCAGGCGCGACGCGGCAGACACCGCGCGCCACAGAGCCGAAATCAGAGAGCGTGTTGCGCAGAGTGAAGCCGACCATCGCGTAATCGGGTGAGCCGGAAGTGAGATGGCCGGCAAGCTCGCGATAACCCTGCGCGCCATAGAAGTCGTCGGCGTTGATGGCGGCGAATGGCTCACGAATTGTACCAGCCGCCACGAGGATGGCCTGCGTTGTGCCCCAGGGCTTGGTGCGGCCGGCAGGCACGGCAAAGCGGGGTGGAATATCTTCAAGAGACTGGAAAACGTATTCAACGGGCAAGCGCTTTTCAAAGCGTGAGCCGACCGTTTCGCGGAATGCATCTTCGATGTCTTTGCGGATGATGAAGACAACTTTGCCGAAGCCGGCACGCAGGGCGTCGAAGATGGAGTAGTCGATGATGGTTTCGCCAGCGGGGCCGACAGGGTCAATTTGCTTGAGGCCGCCGTAGCGGCTACCCATGCCCGCGGCGAGCACCAGAAGTGTGGGAGACGATGATGAGCTCATGAATGAAGGCCTTCGCCAGATGCGTCGATTCTATCGAATGGTACAACACAGAGGGGTCGCGGCGCATGGGCGGCGGCCGTCATTCATTGGCCGTCGAAAGTGCGTCATGAATCCATCTCAGGATGGGACGCAGGTCTGGTAGAGTGGGTTGCCATGAGAACTCAGTATGTACACGGATGGTCGCAGCCGGTCTTGATTCTGGCTGCGATATTGGTTTGCGGTGCGGCACCGCTGATGCAGGCGCAGACAACCGTTGCGCAGAATCCACCGGTTGCGCCAGACTGGGCGCAGCCGGGATCGGCAACGCACACGCAAGTCGCGCCGCCAGCGGATTTTCACCGGCCCAGCAGAAACCTCGATACGCCGATCGGGATTTTTGACGGGGAGTCGGACGTTGGCGCCGCGCTTGTGCCGGGGAGCGCAAGCTACGATGCGGCGACCGGACAGTACACGATTCACTCAGCGGGATACAACATCTGGTACACACGCGACGAGTTCCGGTTCCTGTGGAAGCGCATGTCGGGCGATGTGTCGCTGGCGGCGGATATCGATTATCCCGATGCGAAGGGGTACGGGGACCGCAAGGCGGTGCTGATGATCCGGCAAAGCCTGGACGATGATGCGAAGGCGGCGATGGTGGCGCTGCACGGAGCGGGGATGGTGCACCTGGCGTGGCGGCCGGAGCGCGATGTGCGGGTCACGGATATGGAGTTTCGCATGGGCGGGCGCGGGCGGCCGGGCGGCGCGTCGCCCGACAGCCTGGTGACGATTGTGGCGAAGCGCATCGGGATCGAAAAGCTCGGAGACGAGATTTCGCTGTGGGTGAGCCTTGACGGAGAGCCGATGCACCAGTTCGGGCCGCCGACTAAATTGCATTTCGACGAGCCATTTTATGTGGGCATCGGATTCTGCTCGCATCTGCCGACGACGGTCGATACGGCGGTGCTGAGCAACGTGGTGCTTGAGAATGCGGCGGGGAAGGTGCGGTGAGCGCATGCCTTGCGGTTGGCGTGCTCCGCGTGATTGACTGGTTGCCGAAAGGTGAACGACACATATGGCTTATGTATTAGCGCTGGACCAGGGGACGACGAGTTCGCGGGCGATCCTGTTTGATGTGAATGGAGCGATTGCGGCGGTAGCACAGAAAGAGTTTCAGCAGTTCTATCCGCAGGCGGGGTGGGTGGAGCACGATCCCACGGAGATCTTGACCAGCCAGATGAGTTGCGCGGTAGAAGCGCTGGGCAAAGTGAATGCGCGGCCGCGCGACGTGGCGGCGATCGGGATTACGAACCAGCGCGAGACGGTGATTGTGTGGGAGCGCGCGACGGGGAAGCCGATTCATCCGGCGATCGTATGGCAGGATCGCAGGACCGCAGCGCAGTGCAAGGCCCTTGAGGAGAGCGGGGCAGGAGAAGCGATCTCCTCGAAGACGGGCCTGGTGATCGATCCGTATTTTTCGGCGACTAAGGTCAAGTGGATTCTGGATCACGTGGAGGGTGCGCGGGCGCGTGCAGAGCGCGGCGAGCTGGCCTTTGGAACGGTGGATAGCTGGCTGGTGTGGCATTTGACGAGCGGGCACAAGCACGTGACCGATGTGACGAATGCGTCGCGCACTCTGTTGTACAACGTGGTGAAGGGCGAGTGGGATGCGGAGCTGCTGAAGTTGTTTGGGATTCCCGAGAGCATGCTGCCGGAGGTGGCGTGGTCGAGCGAGCGGGTGGGCGAGGTGACGACGACGCTGGGACTGGGCGGGGTAGCGATTGCCGGTATCGCCGGCGATCAGCAGGCCGCTCTGTTTGGGCAGTTGTGCTGGAGCGCGGGTGAAGCAAAGAACACGTACGGAACCGGATGCTTTCTGCTGCAGAACATAGGGACGGAGTTCATGCGGTCGAAGCACAAGCTGATAACGACGATTGCGGCAAGCGCGCAGAAGAGGCTTGAATACGCGCTGGAAGGAAGCATCTTTATCGGCGGGGCGGTGGTGCAGTGGCTGCGCGACAATCTGAAGCTGATTGGCACTTCGCCTGAAGTAGAGGCTCTGGCGGCGAGCGTTCCGGATACGAACGGTGTGGTCTTTGTCCCGGCATTTGTGGGGCTGGGCGCCCCGCACTGGGATGCGCACGCGGCGGGAATGATGATCGGGCTACGACGCGATACCGGGCCGGGACACATTGCGCGGGCGGCACTGGAGGCGATCGCGTTCCAAGTGGCAGACGTGCTGGAGGCGGTGCACAGCGAGACCAGCGCACCCTTGCAGGCGTTACGCGTGGATGGCGGCGCGGCAGTGAACGATCTGCTGATGCAATTCCAGGCGGACGTGCTGAGTGTGCTCGTGGTGCGGCCGCGCGTAACCGAGACGACAGCGCTGGGCGCTGCGTACCTGGCAGGGCTGGCAACGGGTTTTTGGGGCAGCCCCGAAGCGTTGCGGGCGGAGCGCAAGGGCGACGTGCGCTTTGAGCCGCGAATGAGCACGGACGAACGGGCCGAGCGGCGCGGGCGTTGGCAGAAAGCGGTAGAGCGGGCGAAGGCGTGGGGATAGGAACCGGGAAGAAGGGCCAGGGGAACGAGAAGACCGGGACTACGGGGCTGTGGGCAGGTTTGCCTTTGATGCGCAGGAATGCAACGCTCCTGCGCATCAAAACGAAAATGGATTGCTATTTCAGGCTGATTTTGTCCGGTGACGTCGTACTGCTTTGCAGGATCTTGAGCCGCGATTGAGCCAGCAGATAGGTACTTCCGGGCGTGATTCTTCCCTGCGGCTTTTCAACCTTTGAATAGGCACGAATGGCTGCATCGGTGATGCCGTATTGCTCGTAGATGCTGCCGAATCCATACCACAGCTCCGAGTTGGGCGCGGAGAGATTTGAAAGGTTCATTGCCTTCAGCAGGAGATCGCGGGCCTCAGTTGTCTTGCCTGCGGCAGCGTAGAGACATGCCAATGTATGAATTTCGGCAAAGCTGGCATTGTTGGTGAGCATTGTGGCCTGGCGCGCTTCTTTGATGGCAGCATCGTTGACCGAGTTGTCGAACAGCGCACTCCAGCCGTACATGTTGTAATCGCCGGGCTTGGCTGTGCCTTTATCGATAAGCATTTGCCGGATGGAACGATCGGCAGCCCAGTCGCCGTGTTCGTCGTCCATTGAGGCTTTCAGGCGAAGCAGTTCTTCATCATCCGGCCGCCTGGCGAGGCGTGAGTCGAGCATCTCTTTCCAGTCGTCCCATTTGTTGAGCATGCCGTAGGCGCTTCCCAGAAGATCCATTGCGGTGTAGGAGTCGGGATATTGCTTGAGAATTCCGTCGGCGATTTCCTTCAGGTGCGGCGCATCCTCAGCGGTGCGGTAGCCGTAGGCCAGCAGCAACGCAAAGTTGAGGCGCGCTTCATCGGTGGCAGTCTTTTGCCAGGCGTCGCGCACCTGCGGCAACAGATCCTTGATGGCAGGATTCGATGCGACCAAAGCGGCTGCTGCGAGCTGCATGACATTTGGATCGGCGGGATCGTCGACATTCCAAAAGCGCGGGAAGAGGGGACCCGCGAGCGGATCGTCGCCTCCGCCCTTATGCATGCGCTCGCGCATCCAGTTCAGTAGCGATTGCGCTTCCTTGTTGCGGCCGGATTTGAGAAGAAAAAGAACCTGGTTGCCTGCTTCAGAGGGCGTGTTTCCGTCGGTGACAATGAGGTAGGCACCGTTTTCTTTGGTGACGAAGTACTGAGAGGATTTGGCGCCGACCCTGTCGACCGTAATGCGATAGCCGGAATCGTCGTCGCCCTGCGCGCTGTATTTCAGATTGCCCATAACCACATCGAGCATTACCGTGGCCGGCAAGCCCGACCGCACGGCCATCAGATGCAGCATTCCGTGGGTTTGTTCCGCCGTTTCCAGATTGTGCTGCCACTCGTCCTCAGAAGAATACGCATGGCGGGAAAGGATCCGGCTTGCCGTCGCTTCGTTGAACTGGCTTGTAAAGTAGGACGCAAACATACGCTGAACGACGTTGCGCGGATCCGATGACGGCAAGAATTCATTTTTCCACGGAGTGAGCTGACGAATTACAGCGATCCTTTGCGTCGTAGCGGCCGAATCCTGCTGGCCATCCGCAGCGGCCGAAAGAATTCCGGCGGCTTCAGGGTAGAGCCGCAGGTGAAGAAGCTGGTTGCCGGCGGTTGCCAAAGCGCTGGTTCTCTCTTCAGAACCCGCCGAAAGCTGGTTGGCCCGCTCGATGCCGGCCGCAACGCCTTTGGTTCCACCTTGAAGGGCAACAGTGGCGCTGATGGCGAGGCCGCGGCGGGTGGTTGTTGACGGCAGTTTATCCAGTTCGTCGAGAAGTTCCTTGTAGCGCCCGGAGTAGAACAGATCGAAAAGAATGTTGTCGTCGTATTGCTCGCCGACCGACTTATCCTTCTCTTTCAGCGCGCGGAGAATTGTTATCGCGTCGGCTAAGTGGGCATCAGGGCTGTAACGATCACCCTGTGGATCGTACTCGTCCAGAATGGCCAGGTTGGCAGTTGTGTTGGAGTTGTCAGGGTCGAGGTCAACGGCCTGTTTCATAGCCTTCTGGGCGCAGTCCCAATCGAAGCCTGCCGCGAACTGAATTCCAATCGCGTTGAACTGGCAGACCCAGCCGAGGGTGCGGTAGCTGACAGCCGATTTCGGATCGAGCTTGACGGCCTGCTCCGCTTCAGCGCGGGCCAGATCGCCGAGACCCGCGGTGAGATAGGCATAGGCGATTTGCGCGTGGTAAAGAGACTCAGAGGGATGTTTTGCAATGAGTGCGCGATCGGCGGCGAGGCCTTCTTTGGTTTTGCCCGCGGTCAGCAGCTTAGAGCCGGCCTGATCGAACCAGACAGCGATGGGGTCCTGTTTGTAGGTTGCGAGCACCGCATCGCGCAGCGCAAGCACTTCGTCGCTGGTGTACTGGGGTTTCGATGTTTCGAAACGCAGCGTTACTTTCACAATTCCCTGGGTATCGGTTTCGTAATGTTGAGTTAGCGTGGCCGGCCCGATGTTTGTCGATTTGTCTTCAGGCAAGGCGCGGAGGATGAACCCCTCGGGAACGGTGATGGAGTAGCGCCACTCCGTTGAGAAGGGCTGCACATCGTAATCGGCCACGCGAGCAGCCTTGGCCCGTTTCTGGTTGTCTTCCTGCTGCGGAGTGAGCTTCACGCCTTCGGTTCTGGGATCGGTGCGGAACCATTGCGAAAGGCGCGCGAAGATGTCGTCAAACGGGATGCCTACAACAGCGTCGTCAATACTCGTATTTCCGCGCTTGGCTTCGGTCATTTCAAGCTTGAGATCGAAGGGTGCGTTCAGATCGTGTGCGTCACCATGGCTAATGTTGGTCAATGCTTTAGCCATGTATTCGTTCTTTGCGTATTTTTCAAGATCAGCTTTGGTCTCACGCGAAAGAGCATCTCCGTAGTAGGAGCGATAGTTGGCATCGACATCGCCCTGGGTGACAGAAGTTTCAGTGATCTTGGCGGGACCGTACTTGGAGAGAATGACATCGCGGAGCTCAACGAGGGCGTCAGTTTCGGGAACCGGGTCAGGAGTTCGCGTCAACTCCGTGATTCCCTCGCGGATCACCAGCGCGAGCCGTCCACCATCCATGTAAGGGAGCGTGCCGACATGCGTGTATTCTGCGGTGGCATCGATCCAAAGCGCGCCGGCATTGGGCGCGGCGGGAACGTAGACGATGGCGTGGTCGAATGAATTCATGCCGGGTAAATCAGGATCAACGTCCATGCCGGGCCCACTATCGAGGAGAGCCATGTAGGCCGGGATGCCGGCCGTCCGCAGCATGGCGACAAGCAGAGCGGCCTTATCTTTGCAGTCGCCGTAGTGGCGCTTGAGAATCTCGGGAGCCGTCGCCGGCTGGAGGCTGGCTTCGCCGAACTCGATGCCGGTATAGCGGACTTCTTTGTGAAGCCGCGCAACAATCTGTGCGATGGTTTGATTGCGGCCGGAATCCGGGTGAGGGACCAGGCCCTTGACCTTGTCGGGATCGATATTCACTTCGGCAAGCTGACGGTAACTATTTGCGACGGAAGCCCAAGATTCCCCTGTGGAGAAAACGATGAAGGGACTGTTCGATTCGTGCGTGGGGAGATCGATGTCGGAGTCGGCGAGGCCGGGAAGATACCCTTGCTCCAAGGAGAAATGACGAACGTCGCCCTGGACGTCCTCTTTGACCTGGGCATCAGGCAGGCCGTGCACTTTGTAGCGGAACTTGGTGGACGCAGGAACGTCAACCAGTAATTCGACGCGGGCGGTTGGAACGCTGCGGCCATAGCCGTCGGTATAAACTCCGCCTCCCGCGAAGTAAGGCGACTTGTCCGCGCGCACGTCCTCTTCTTCGACAATTGAGCCGACCGCCATCGCCGGGAGCGGAACTTTTCGAACGCGCTCATCGGTATATGTATCCTCGTTGTCTTCGCGGGCCGGACCATCTGTGATTGTTTTGGGATCGAGTACGCTGACGCTGCCGTCGGCAGCGATGACGCGGGCGCGAATTTCCGGCGGATTCTGGTACCACGGAGCCCAGCGGATCCGGAGCTCGGACCAGTCGTCGACACCATTTTTGGTTTCGACGCGGTAGACGAGCGTGTGGTGGTAGGTCATTCGTCCGGCCGTATCGAACGAATAGGCATCGCGCTCGAAGAAGACAGTCGCCTCCATAAAAGGCTCGGCTGAGATTTTGGCGGCCGCGGCGCGGACGTCTGCGGGTAACGCACTAAGCGCCGGGCCGGTGAGCGGCCATTGCGGCTGCTGAGCCTGGATGGCGAGCGGAATCCAAAGCAGAAGAAGCGAGATGAAGCTCAGGCGGAAATAAGCAGTAGACATGCGGTCCCCGAGGTATTTATGAATTGGCCTCCATAGTAGCGCATGGCGGTGAATTGTGCGCTGCGATGCGGCACAACCCCGGGGGGCGGTCGAGAATTCGGGCGTACTCGCCTGAGAACAGACAGCCTGCGCGATTGAATGGACCGCAAAAGAACGAGGCTCAGGGAATCGCGGGGAGACGAGTACCCGGCCCAAGGATTCGAGTATTTTGGTTGCAAATAATAGTTTAAATGATATAGTTCATATGAACTATATGAAAAGCGAGCCAGGAATCTGGGAGATGTCGGTCCTTGCGTTGTTGAGGGAAGCGCCCATGCACCCTTACCAGATGCAGCGGTTGCTTCATTTACGGCACAAGGACGAGATTCTCGTGCTGAAGCGCGGATCGTTGTACCACGCGATTGGACGGCTATTGCAGGCCGGGCTGATCGCCGTGGAGCAAACGGCCCGCGAAGGCAAGCGGCCAGAGCACACGACTTACCGCATCACTCCGGCGGGGCTGAGCACATTTCTTGAGGTGCTGCGCAAGATTGTTGCCACGCCGCGGCGCGAATCGTGGGAGTTCATGGCGGCGATGAGCTTCATGGTGCACCTGAATCCAAAGGAAGCGAGCAGGCAACTGTTGGAGCGTGCCGGGAAGCTGGAGGCTGAAATCAGGCAACTCGGCGCCGGAATTGCAGAGGCCGCGGTGCACGTGGATCGGATCAACCTGATTGAGAGTGAGTACCTTGCAGCGATGCGGAAAGCGGAGCTGGCCTGGGTGCGCGGATTGGAAAAGGAGATCCGGGCCGGGAAGCTCGCGTGGGATTTGAAGGCGATTCTGCTGACCGCTTCGGAAAGTCGAGCGGCTGCCGGCAAAAGGAGAAGATCAACATGAATGCTGCAACGGCTGACGGGACGAAAGCGACGGCCAAGCGGCCACGGCATGCTGGCGCGGTGTTTATACTGCTGCTGCTCTCACCCTTTATCGCCGAGGTACTGAGCGGGTCGACACGCACCAGCATTCTGTTTGTGTATGTGCCGGAGGTGATGGTGTGGGGTGTGGGCGCGTTGCTCTGCCGTGAACTGGTACGGCGATGGCGTGCGGGCAGCACCAGTCTCCTGCTGCTGGGGCTGGCGCTCTCCGTTGCGGAAGAGTTCATCATCCAACAGACTTCGCTGGCGCCGCTGCCGTTTCCAGGCTCCGATCCGAGTTACGGGCGTATGTGGGGCGTCAACCTGGTGTACCTGCTGTTCATGCTGGGGTTCGAGAGCGTGTGGGTGGTGGTGGTGCCAGTGCAGGTGGCTGAACTGTTTTTCCCACGGCACGCGGAAGGATGCTGGCTCCGCATGCGAGGGATCATCGTGGCCTGCATCGTGTTTCTGCTGGGAAGCCGCATTGCGTGGTACGGGTGGACGCAACAGGCGCGGCCACGAATGGGGGCGGCTCCCTATCACCCGCCGCTGACGCTGATCGCGCTGGGATTTGCGTTGATTGCCGGGCTCATTGCCGCGGCGTATTTTATGCGCGGGTTGGGGCGGCCGGAGGGTAACACCCGGCAGCGTACGGCTCCGGCATGGGTGGGTGGGCTTACAGCGTTCGCAATGGGAGCGGCCTGGTTTGAATTGATCGGGCAGCAATTTGTGCACGATCCTCTACGGCCCTTCTGGATCGCGATTGCAGCGGGGTTTGCGTGGGCGGCGATCGCGTATGCGCTGTTCTTGCGGTGGTCGTCACATTCGGGCTGGAGCGAGGTTCACCGTTTTGCGGCGGCTTGCGGAGCGGCTCTGGGCTGCATGGCGACCCCGTACCTGACCATTGCGAGCTGGCCGAGGGTCGATGTCGTGGGGATCGTGATCTTTGACGTGATGGCGCTGATGGGGTTTACAGTGCTTGGGCGGAAGGTCGCGGCAAGGGCGAAGACTGCAGAGGCAGTGGCGCCCAACAGTTGAGAATGCCGCCTTTTCGAAGAAGGGATTGACCGTCATTACGCCCGTGCGTAAACTGTGCGCAACTTTCGGCCGATATATCGATAGCCCGGGAAGCCTTGAGTTCGTTGCGGGCTGACGCCGCCGAATGCGCCAGGAGGAAGAGCATGGCGGACAAGAAGAAGCACCACAATCACGAGGAAAAGCAGGAGACATCTGCTGGGAATCAGGTTGCGGAAAAAGCGGGCAAGAACGGCGCGCTGCGGCTGGGAAAAGACTGCGACTACGACTGCGAATTGAGGCGGCTGCAGATTGAGCTGGTGAAGCTGCAGGAGTGGATCAAGCACAAGGGTCTGCGTGTGGTGGTGCTCTTCGAAGGACGAGACGCGGCGGGCAAGGGCGGGGCCATCAAGCGCGTTTCGGAGTCGCTGAACCCGCGCGTGTGCCGGATTGTGGCGCTGGGCACGCCCACAGAGCGCGAGAAGACGCAGTGGTACTTTCAGCGCTACGTGGCGCATCTGCCGGCGGCGGGCGAAATGGTTCTGTTCGACCGAAGCTGGTATAACCGCGCGGGCGTGGAGCGCGTGATGGGGTTCTGCACCGAGCGCGAGTACCTGGAGTTTATGCAGAGCTGCCCGGAGTTTGAGCGCATGCTGGTGCGCAGCGGCATCATTCTGCTGAAGTACTGGTTCAGCGTGAGCGATGAGGAGCAGGAGCGGCGCTTTCAGGACCGCATGCACACGCCGACCAAGCGCTGGAAGATCAGCCCCATGGACCTGGAGTCGCGCAAGCACTGGGCCGACTACTCGCGCGCGAAGGACGAGATGTTTGCGGTGACCGATACGAAGCAGGTGCCGTGGTTCGTGGTGAACGCCGAAAACAAGAAGAAGGCGCGGCTGAACGTGATCAGCCACCTGCTCTCGATGATTCCGTACCATGACCTGACGCCCGAGAAATTGAAGCTGCCGCCGCTGGAGAAGTCGAAATATGTGCGGCCGCCGATCCACGAGCAGAACTTCATTCCTGAGGTGTATGTGTAGGGAAAGCAGTGGTCAGGGTTCAGGGAATCCGGAGGCGCCCAGTCGTTCGAGCGAACCGAGCCAACCTACAGTATTTCGTGATTCCAGGATTCGAGCACCTTTTTGAATTCGAGCATGAACTTGCCGCCATCGGCGCCGTCGATCAGGCGATGATCGAAACCAAGGCAGAAGTATTGCATCGAGCGAATCGCAATGGTGTCGTTACCCTCGACGTCGGTGAGGACGGCGGGCTCTTTGCGCAAACCTCCGACGGCGAGGATGGCCGACTCGGGCTGGTTGATGATGGGCAGGCCGAATTCGCCGCCAAAAGCGCCGGCATTTGTCAGCGTAAATGTCGATCCGCCGGTTTCGTCGGGCGAGAGTTTCTTGTTGCGGGCGCGCAGAGCGAGATCGGCGATGAGGCGCGCAATGTCGGCGAAGGAGCGCTTCTCGGCCTGGCGGATCACGGGCACGATGAGACCCCAATCGAGAGCGACCGCGATACCGAGGTTGATGTTCTGGTGGTAGCGGATGGCAAGAGCCCCCGACCCCTTGTCGCCGATGTTTTCGAGCGAGGCGTTGACGATGGGGAAGCGGCGCAGAGCGGCGATGGCGGCGGCAGCGATGAAGGGCATGTAGGTGAGCTTGGTGCCGTGCGCTCGTTCGAATGCGGCGCGCTGCTGATCGCGCAAACGGGCTATACGCGTCATATCGACCTTGTAGACGGAGTGGACGTGCGGCGCGATGCGTATGCTCTCAACCATGCGTTCGGCGATGATGGCGCGCATGCGGGTCAATGGCACGGCCTCTGCGGGCACCACCTGCGGTGTGGCAGCCCACGCCTCCTGCGTGCCCGGACCTTCGGGTTGACGCGCGGATGCGGATGACTCCCACCCATCTGAAACACTCGCAGCGCGCAGAACGTCGTCTTTAGTAATGCGGCCGGCAGTGCCGGTGCCGTGGATTTGCGCGACGTCGAGGCCGTGCTCTCTGGCGATGCGGCGGGCGAGCGGCGAAGAGCGGATGCGGCCACCCGTCACCTGCAGTGATGGCATTAGAGCAGCAGCCTGTACTTTCGTCGCCACCTGCGATCCTGATGCCTTTTGAACAGGCGTTGGCGAAGCCATTGCAGACGCGACGGACGACCCGGCAGCGCCAATGATGGCCACGACGGAATTGACTTGGACCGTTTCGCCTTCCTGGGCGCGAATTTCTGTGAGCACACCACTCAATGGCGCAGGGATTTCGGCGTCGACCTTGTCGGTGGAGATTTCAAAGAGAGGCTCGTCTTTCAGGACCGCATCGCCAGGCTGCTTGAGCCATTTTGTGATGGTGCCTTCGAAGATAGACTCGCCCATTTGCGGCATGACCACTTCGACCGCTTGGGGTGAGGCGGGCATCGGCGGCGGGGCGGACTTTCGGACCACCTGCGATGGTGCGGGCGCCCGCGGTGCGGCAGGCTTTTGGACTGACGGTTGTACAGAGGCTGCGCCAGATTCGCTGATGACGGCGATGACAGTGTTGACCTGGACGGTATCGCCTTCGGCGATGCGGATTTCGGCGAGAACGCCGGCGACGGGCGAGGGGATTTCAGCGTCGACCTTGTCGGTGGAGATTTCGAGGAGCGGCTCGTCCTTCTGAACGGGATCGCCTGGCTTTTTGAGCCACTTGGTGATGGTGCCCTCAAAGATCGACTCGCCCATCTGGGGCATGATGACGTCGGTCGGCATGCGTTCCTCTTTCGCGGCGTGGGATGCGCGAATGGTCCTGCCGGATTATAAAACGCGGGCGGGGTGCGCCTCCCACCCTTGCCCGCAAAAACAGAGACGAGGCAACGAGGATGCAACCGCTCCTCAGGCAGAGAGGGGGCGATCTTTGGCGCGGCGGAGGCGCTCGATTTCGGGCGGCACAGTGAGCGGAGTATCTTCCGCTGGAAACTCGGGGGCGGATTGAGCAAGGGCGCGGAGCGCGTCGAGGTTTTCGACGAACGCGATAGGCTCGTTGAATACCTGGCCGAAATGGTGCGCGGCCCGGTGAGCGACCGATTCGAGGTCAAAGAGGAAAGTGGAATCGGCGGCTTCCTTTTCGAGGCTGGTGACGGGGCAGGCAGTGATGCCGCAGGGGACGATGAGATTGAAATCGCGGAGATCGGTGGTGACGTTAAAAGCGAATCCGTGCGAGGTGATGCCGCGCGCGACGTGAATGCCGATGGCCGCGATTTTGCGAGCGCGCCCTGCGGGCGGCAGCCCTTTGGATAGAGTGCTCGGGGTACATTCGGAATCCACGGCGTTCGATGTGGGCACATCCACCCAGACTCCCGTCAGTCCGCAGATACGGCCGGCAGGTACGCGGAATTCGGCACAGAGGCGGATGAGGGCTTCTTCGATGAGGCGGACGAAGTCGACGGGGCCGAGGCGTGCACCTTTGGCGTTGCGCAGGCTGCGCAGATCGAAGATGGGGTAGCCGATGAGCTGGCCCGGGCCGTGATAGGTAACGTCGCCGCCGCGATTGATTTCGTGCAGGGTGACTCCGCGCGCGGCGAGCAACACATCAGAAGCGAGGATGTTGGCGCGTTTGGCGTTGCGGCCGAGCGTGAGAACGGGCGGGTGCTCGAGCAGCAGGAGCACGTTGCCGATGCGGCCCGCAGTGCGGAGCGCAACGAGCTCTTCCTGGAGGCGTAAAGCGTCGGCGTAGGGGACGCGGCCGAGATAGAGGCACTGGATCATGGGCTGATTTGATTGTAGGGCGGCTGGAGGCGCGAGTGAGCGCGTGAACCGGTCAGCACGAAATCGCATCCCATCCTTCCGGCAAGAACGCCGGAAAGATGGGCAACCACAGATGTCAGGCGATTGGCTTCCGCTGAAGGACCGGGAAGAAGACAGAGCGGAAGGGCCAAGCGCCAAGCACCCAAAGCAGAATCATGACGAATGCGACGGGCAAAGCTTTGGGCATGATGAGCGCTTCGATGACCAGAATATTGACGACGATGGGACCGAGGATCGTAAGGCCGAGCGGTACGAACTGGTTGACAAGAAGCAGAAGGCCGCCGATGACCTCCATGACCCCAATGAAATTCAGGTAGCCGGTTTGGATCATGGCTCCGATGAATTGCCCACCGATGCCCGGCGGCAAGGTCCCTTTCACAAAGTTGAAAAGGTGATTGGAGCCGCCGAACACGAAAAGGGCGCCGAGGAGGATGCGGGCGACGAGGGAGGCGATGCGCATGGACTTCTCCTGAGGGGGAATTCGGAAAAGCGGAGATTCAACGATTCGGTACGAACGCGGGAAAAGGTAGATTTATGCCCGCAGTGAATGGATGGCAGGGGGCTTGCCTGAGATTCATTTGATTTCTGCGCGGGCGGTTCGAGCCCTGCAAGATGCGCGTTATTTCGATGGGTCGACGAGGGCCTGGTAGACGAGCGGGCGCGTGGAGTATTCCATATTTGGTTGACCTCCGTTGAGGCGCTGGATCATGCCGACGAAGACGATGTCGTTCGTGGGGTCAACCCAGTACCAGGTGCTGGCCGCGCCGTCCCAGAAGAACGTGTTCTTGCCGTCGGGCAGGTCGGCGGTCTGCGGGTCGTAGGCCACGGCGCAATCATAGCCATAGCCGAGGCCGGGCCGCATGGTCTGTGAGCCCACATGAAACTCGCCAGTGAGCAGCGAGGGCGGTAGATGGTTGGTGTCCATAAGGCGAACCGACGAGGGGGCGAGAATGCGCACGCCGGCAAGTTCGCCGCTGTTGAGGAGCATTTGCGCGAAGCGATAGTAATCCTCGGCGGTTGAGACGAGGCCACCGCCGCCGGAAGGACGAGTGGGCGGGGAGAGGAAATCGCCGAGGCCGTGGCCATTCGAGGTGTCGGGGCGCAGTCCGTCGTGGCCATCGTTTTCGTAGAGTGTGGCGAGGCGGCTGCGCTTGTCGGCAGGGACATAGAAGCCGGCGTCGCGCATGCCAAGAGGAGCGAAGACGTGATCGCGCATGAAATCGGGCAGGGGCTGGCCTGAGAGTTTTTCGATGATGTAGCCCTGGATGTCCATGGAAAGGCTGTAGCGCCATTGCGTGCCGGGCTGATAGTTGAGCGGGACCTGCGCCAAGCCATCGATCATCTGCTTGAAAGTCGTGGCATGCCGGATGTTCAGCTTCTCATACATTGCGTCGACCGGGCCGTCGCCGTCACCATAGCTAAAGCCGGCGGTGTGAGTCATCAACTCGCGCATCGTGGGGGGGTGATTGGGTTCGACGAGGATCATTTTGCCGGTGGAGTCGAGGCCGGCGAAGACCTTGAGGTGTGCGAACTCGGGGATGAATTTGGAAATCGGATCGGAGGGGAGCCACTTGCCCTCTTCGTAAAGAATGAGCATGGCCACGCCGGTGACGGGCTTGGTCATGGAGTAGTCGCGGAAGATGGTGTCTTTGGTCATGGGCGCGCCGCTGGCGAAGTCGCGTACGCCGTAGGTGCGGTAGTCGACGATTTTGCCGTGGCGGGCGAGGATGGTGACGGCGCCGGAAAGCTCTTTTTTGTCCACCACGTTCTGGATGAAGGAGTGGAGTCGCTCCAGGCGCTCCGAGGAGAATCCGACGGATTCGGGCGAAACGGGGGTCATGTCGAGAGCGGGCGGGGCGGATGGCTGGGCGCGGAGCGCGGCGGGGGCGAGGAGAGCGGCGAGAAGAGCGACGGAGAAGGGGGCGCGGGAGACTGGCTGCATGAGTTCCTCTTGAGCGCGGAAAGTGAGGCTTGCGCGGCGCGGGACCTTTATATCAAAACGTGGCAAGTTTGCAGCTTTTGCGAGGCCCATTCAGGGGGCAGGGCGAGTGAAATTCGAGGTAAACTAGAGGCTGGCAGGAGGACCGGGCGGTCGCTGCTGGATTTCTCCGATAGGAGGGGTCCGGGAGAGGAAAGTCCGAACTCCGCAGGGCAGTGTGCCGGATAACGTCCGGGACGCGGGCGTAAAGGCCCGTGGACGGCCAGTGCCACAGAAAACATACCGCCCGCCTCGGCGGGTAAGGGTGAAAAGGTGCGGTAAGAGCGCACCGCGCCGGCAGCAATGCCGGTGGCAGGGTAAACCCCACACGGAGCAAGACCAAATAGGGAGGGAAGCCGGAGCCAAGAGCCAGGCGCCGGTTGCGCATCGGCCCGATGCGGCAAGGCGGCTTGAGCAATTGCCGAAACCTCCGGGTAGGTCGCTGATGAGCGTCCGCGGCAACGCGGCGCCTAGAGGAATGACCGCAACAAACAGAATTCGGCTTACGAGTCCTTTTGCCGAATGCAACGACAGCCCCGACCGGTGAAAGCCGATCGGGGCTGGCCATTTTGGGGCTGAAGGTGGACGGCAGCTCCGGCGGGACTGCCCAAACGGCAGGTGCAGGCTTCAGTTGGGCCTCGATGCCGGCCGTCAGGCAGACATTCTCAGCGGAACGGCAACCTGCTCGCGGCTGACTGCAAGCTTATGAGAATATTGGCGAATCTTCTCGTAGACGCCGATGACCATTTGATCGACGCAGATACAGTAGACGCGGGTATCACCGTCTTTGGGGCTGAGTGCGGCGTCCCGCACGACATCGAAGATTTGGCGGGCACCCTCAAGGAAGTCTGCTTGATTGGGCTTGCTGCCAGACGAGCGCTGACTGGCCCGGGCAAGGGCAAAACTGACAACAGCGTCCACTTCGCTGGGGCTACAGTTGTGCTCCCAGACGTCCCATCTCGCGTTTCTGAATTGTTCGGCATAAACCAGAATTTCCATTGCTACCCACCTCAACACGCGAAGAGCGTACGCCGGCGCGGTCTCAGCCCATTCGTAGTTGCTAGTAATCTCTTGATTTTGGGCTGATTGAACCTTAGGGCCCGCCGCGACTTGCAGGCACAATCTGCCTGCGCTCTGGTTGCGAAACGAACGCCGTGGGGAGAGCTTAACGGGCAAAGTGTAAGGCACAAAATTCGTCCCATAAATGCTACGAAAGCGTTAATCCAAAGACCTTTGGGCGGCGCTGCTACCATCGGACACATGTTGCGAGTCAAGCGGTTGGAGGCGGAAGCCAGGCTGCCGGTAGTAGCGCATCCGGGCGAAGACCTGGGGTACGACATATTCGCGCTGGAAGCCGTGAGGCTGGAGCCGCGGCACACTGTGAAGGTGCGCACTGGGATCGCCGTGGAGGCGCGGCATCGCGTGACGGGCGAGCCGCTGGGGCTGCTGGTGCGAGACCGGTCGTCGATGGCGGCGCGGGGAATTGCAACGACAGGTGGGGTCATCGACGCGGGCTATCGGGGCGAGATCCTGGTGGTGATGACCAATCTTGGCGAGGCAACGGTGGAACTGAAGGCAGGCGAGAAAATTGCGCAGATGGTGCCGGTTCCGGTACTGACAGGCGAGGTGGAGGCAGTGGAGAGCCTGGAGGAGTCGGTGCGGGCGGCAAAGGGGTTTGGAAGTACCGGACATTAGGGAACGAGGGAACAAGAGACAAGGGACCAAGGGACCAAGGGAACGAGAAATCAAGATGGCGGGACTCTTGGGTTTCGGGATTGCGGGGCGGAGAGACTACAGGACTGCGAGACGACGGGATGGCGCGGCTGCGGGATGTCAGGAGGAGGAACTGTGTCCCGGGGGCATGCGTATCATTGAAGATACGGGACTATGCAATTCGCCGAAGCATTCAAGCTCGCTTTGCAGTCGCTGTGGCTCAACAAGCTCAGGAGCATCCTTACGCTCCTTGGCATGGTCATTGGCATCGCCTCGGTCATCACGGTTGTGACGCTGACCAACGGTGCGAAACAGTTCGTCACCTCGAAGATCAATTCGTACGGCGCATCGGTCGTGACAATCAGTAAAATGCCGCAGACGTTTATGACGCTGGAGGAGTATTTGCGGTACCAGAGGCGCAGAGACGTCACATTCGACGACTACCGGGCCGTTCTGGAGGGTTGTTCAACTTGCGCGTCAGTGGGAGCGGAACGATCGACGACCGGAGCTGTGGTGTATGGGACAAAGTCGACAACCGACACCAGCATTCGCGGCGATACCTGGACGATGCTCGCCATTTCGAATCTGAATATTGCGCTGGGGCGTTCGTTCACGGAGTCGGAAGACGATCACTCGGCGACCGTGGCGGTGGTGGGCCAGCAGATTGTCGACAATGTGCTGGGGCCGGGAGATCCGCTTGGCAAGGAAATTCGCATCGACGGTGAGCCGTATACGGTGATCGGCGTGGCCGAGCCGCAGGGCAATCTTTTCGGAACAAGCCTGGACAATTGGGTCTCGATCCCTCTGACCCGGTTTCTGCATACCTACGGATCGAATGCGAGCCTGAGAATCTACGCGGATACAGGGGGCAGCGGCGCAGTGATGGACGAGGTGATGGACCGGCTGCGCACCATTATGCGGATTCGCCGTCACCTGAAACCTGGCGATTCCGACAGTTTCAACATCGACTCGAGCACGACTTTCTCCGATATGCTGGGCCAGATTCTGAACAACTTCGGAGCGGTGGTGGCGGCCATTGCTGCAATCTCGCTGGTGGTGGGCGGGATCGTGATCATGAACATCATGCTGGTGAGCGTGACTGAACGCACGCGCGAGATCGGGGTGCGCAAGGCACTCGGGGCGCGGCGGCGCGACATCCTGCTGCAATTTCTCATCGAATCGGCCACGATTGCGCTGGTGGGTGGGGTCATTGGCGTCGCGTCAGGCATTGCTGTGGCAAAGATTATCACCGTAGTCATTGCCTTCCCGTCTCAAGTGGAACTTTGGTCGATCATCGTGAGCCTGCTGGTCGCTACGACTGTAGGGCTCTTTTTCGGTCTTTATCCAGCCCATAAAGCTTCCGCACTCGATCCGATTGCGGCGCTGCGCGCGGAGCTTTAATCATGCGCATTATTCATTCGCGAGAAGCCGCATTGATGGCGCTGGACACGCTTCGCAAGAACAAGCTGCGTTCCGGATTGACGGTTCTGGGCATCACCATCGGCATTGCAACCGTAATCCTGATGTCATCAGCCATCAACGGGCTGAACTCGAACATCGACCAATTTGTCCGCGCGCTGGGCACCAACGACTTGTGGATTTATCACTTCGAAGCCTTTGCCCGGCGGCCAACTACGGAAGAGCTGAATCGCAAAAAGCTAACCTACGAGGATGGCCTGGCGCTGCGTACGCTTCCTCACGTGGTGGCGGTGGATACCGAACTTGTTTCGCAGAATTTCCAGACAGGATTGGGAAGCGTATCGCTCAAGGCGGGACAACGGAGCGTAGAGAATGCGGTTTTGATAGGCGCTACTTCGGCGTTCAAGGATACGCGCGATCTGCCGCTGATTGAAGGCCGGATGTGGACCGAAGGCGAGGATGAACGCAGCGCCAAGGTCGTTGTTCTGGGCCACGATGCAGCCGATACGCTGTTTCCCGATCATTCGCCCATTGGGCAAGACGTGATTTGCGGCGGAAGCGTCTTTACGGTGATCGGTGTTTTCGGGCTGCAGCCGCAGCCATTTGGCAGCGGCAGAAATCCGAACGACAACGCCGCATTCTTTCCGCTGCATACATTCCGCAATCTGCACCCGGAGGTGTTGGATTACCGCATCGTAGTGAAATACGACACGGCCGCGAACAAGGACCTGGTGACCGAAGAGGTGCGGGAGATGCTGCGCGTGCGGCGCAAGGTGCGGACGCAACAGGATGACAACTTTGCTATCTTTGGGCCGGACGCTTTGATGCGGCTGTGGAACTCTCTCACCGGCGGCCTCTTTCTTTTCATGGTCGCGGTTTCGTCGGTGGGACTGATGGTGGGCGGCGTGGGCGTGATGAACATCATGCTGGTGAGCGTGACGGAGCGAACGCGGGAGATCGGCGTGCGCAAGGCCATTGGAGCAAGAAAGAAAGATATCCTTCTGCAATTTACGATCGAGGCAGTCACGTTGTGCTTTGTGGGCGGACTGCTGGGAATTGTCACCGGAGCCTTGCTCACGTTAATTCTGCATTTTGCGGTTTCGTTCCTGCATGCCGCTCTTTCGGCGCTGTGGGTGACGGTTGCGCTGCTGGTATCCTGCGCGATCGGACTTATCTTCGGGATCTATCCTGCATGGAAGGCGGCGAATCTGGATCCGATTGAAGCACTGCGGTACGAGTAAAAAGCAGTGGCAGTGGTCAGTGGTCAGTGGTCAGGGATCAGGGATCAGAGATCAGGTGGAGATACGCCCGACACTCGCTTATGACTCGCTGCCCGTTCCAAGCCGAGATCCATTGCTGAATGTAGAGTCGCGGGCAATCGTAGCGGCGCGAAAAACTGATCCCTGAAACCTGACACCTGTACACTGCTTTCATGCCGCACGCACTGGCGCAGGCCGTGGAGATCGCGACGACGGCGCTGGCCGTGGCCGGGATGGGATACTTTCTGGCAACCCTGCTGGCGGCCCAGAAGTATTTGCGCGAGCGACGAATATCGCCGCCGGAATTCGCGCCCGGCGTAAGCATCCTGAAAGCTCTCAAAGGTCTCGATCCTGGCATGATGGATGCATTTCGCAGCCATTGCCGGCAGGATTATGCGGGCGAGTTCGAGCTTCTGTTTGGCGTAGCGTCGCTCGATGATCCCGCGGCGGCAGCCGTGGAGGCGTTGCAGGCCGAGTTTCCAGAGCGAGCGATCCACTTGGTTGAGTGCCCGGAGCAATTGGGAGCGAACGGCAAGGTGAGCACGCTGGTGCAGCTCGCCGAGCGCACGCGACACGAGTTTTTGCTCGTCAATGATTCCGACATAATGGTCAGCCCGCATTATCTGGAGCGGGTGATGGGACGATTTGCTCCCCCACGCTTTCCACAAGTGGACGCGGAAAGGATGAGACACCCTGGGACTCCAGTTGGGATGGTGACGGCGCTTTATCGCGGCAAAGCGCACGGCACTTTGGCTTCGCGGCTTGAGGCGCTGGGGATTGCGACGGAGTTTATGGGCGGCGTGCTGCTATCCAAGTGGATGGAAGGCGGCCTGCACTACGGGCTGGGATCGACGCTGGCGGTGCGGCGCGAGGCACTGGAGAAGTCGGGTGGTTTGCTGGCGCTGGTGGATTACCTGGCAGATGATTATGAGCTGGGCGCGCGCGTTGCGAAGGCGGGTTATCGGGTGGAGTTGTGCGCTGAAGTCGTTGAAACGAACTTGCCTGCCTATACATGGCGCGGTTTTATCGACCATCAGTTACGGTGGCTGAGGACGGTGCGCGACGTGCGGCCCAGCGGCTATCTGGGGCTGATCTTCACGCACGGATTTGGCTGGGCGCTGATCAATATTGTTGCCAGCGGCTTGAGTCCGGCGAGCCTGTGGCTGCTGGCGCTGAGTTTTTTTCTCAGGCTTTCGCAAGCCATGACGGTGGGAGCTCAGGTATTGGGCGATCACCAGGTGCTGCCGAATCTGTGGCTCGTGCCGCTTCGCGATCTGATTGCGATGGGGTTGTGGGTGGCGGGCCTGGCAGGCAACACGATCGTGTGGCGTGGGGAGAGATTCGCGCTGCATGACGGGAAACTGGCCAAGCTTCAACAGAGCGAGTGAAATTCGTTCGCATCAGTCGCCAACCGCCACTCCGGCTTCTTCCTCAACGCGAATTGCTTCGGTGTCGAACGTAAGGCACGCGCCGAGGTCGGCGAAATCTTTTTCCCAGCGGGGACGATCGTCAGGCGCGAGCGCGGTGAGCGCATGGCCCGAGTCGCGCAGAATTTCGTACCAGATGTTCTGCGCCTGCCAAAGATTGAGATCGAAAGGAAGTTCGGTGAGGATGCGGGCCAGCTGCAGAGCGCGATCGAGCATTTCAAGCGAGCCGGAGGACATATGCAGCTCGAGCATCGCGCGTTTCATACGCTGGTCGGCGATGTAAGAAAGAGTTGGCGTGTCAAGGAGGACCTGATCGGACTTGGCGAGCGCCAGATAAGAGCGAAGCCGTGCCTGATCGATGGGATCATCTTCGAGCACGCGCCGCATGCCCGCGTTGACGGCGAATCCGGCGGCGAGCGTAAGGGCAGGCGGTTTGGGCAGGCTTGCCTGTGAAAGATAGTGGAGCAGACTGGCGTGGTCCTGATAGATCGTGGTGAGTGAATTCTCGATGTCCCAGAGTGTGGAGTTGAGGATGAGGTGAACGATACGGCGCTGCTCATCACGGAACAACGAAATGAGCGAGTAATTGGCATGGCCATAGTAGGCATCGAGCAGGCGAATGACCTCAGGAAAGTCAGCGCGCTGCACCTGGCCGGCGGCCTCAGCCGTGAAGGTTTCAAATTCCGCCTCGTCAGTATCGTTGTAGGCTTTGACTGAGGCGGTGATGTTCTGGTCGCCAAAGTGGAGCACGGCAAATGAGAAGCTTTGCGTGTGGCCTGTGATGGCGCTGGCCACGTGGGCTCTTCCGAGCGCGAGGTGGCCCGGGCCGGAGGTGTAGATATCGTAGGAGATGCGGCGAACGTGGTAGCAGTACAGGTCGGTTTCGTCACCAAATGAGGTGAAGACAGAGCTGATGGCGTAGTGAGCAGCGACCTGCTCAAGGTGCAGCTCCATGGTTTCGACGCACTTTTTGTAAATCTGCGCGCCATCACCTGCGACTGGATTGTTGGAATGGGCCTGGGACAGGCGCGCGAGGAATGCCGGCTCGAGGGGCGCGGCCTTGTCGCCGAACACGCGTTTGGCGAGTTGCAGGACACGGGCGGCGTACGCGATGACCTGCACGGTCTCGATGCCGCCGATGTCGTCGAAAAACCAACCGCAACTGGTGAACATAAGCTGGGCATGTCGCTGTGTTTCCATCAGCTCGAGGGCATGCACCCGTTCCAGATCGCTGAGAACGCGGACCTGGTGAGCTGCGAAGAAGCGATCCACCGCCTCTTCGCCACGGTTGAGCACGACGTTGATGTAGGCGTTGCGCGCGGCCCAGATATCCCGAAAATAATTCGCGGCTTCGTGCTCGGTGAGAGGAGCGAGCGCGTCCCGCAACTCGTCAAGAGCCTGACGAAGCGGCGCCCGCCAAGCCTGGTTCCAGCCGGGATGGCCGCCGTTGCAGCCGCAATTGGAGCGCCAGCGCTCGATGCCGTGGACGCAGCTCCACGATGTGTTGTCGACAATCTCACATTCGAATTCAGGTGGAAACTGCTCAAGGAAGCTGCCGTAATTGATCAGCTTGACGGACTTGTCCTTTTCGAGCAAGCGCAGCGCGTAAGCCAGGGCCATGTCGCCGTGTTTGTGGTGATGACCATAGGTCTCGCCGTCGGTGGCCACATGAACCAACTGAGGCTGGGGGCCGTCTTTGAAGCCGGATTTGAGCCGAGCTACAAAGTTGTCACCGGAGTTGAGCAGCCCTTCAAAGGCGATTGCGCGCGAAGCCGGTCCGTTGTAGAAAAAGACGGCGATGGAAGCGCCTGAGGCGAAACGCATGAGATAAGGATGGGTGGTGTCAACTGAAGCGTTGGGCGTGTCGGCCCAATTGCCGTCACCCTTAAAGGGACGGACGCGCTTGCATTGATGAGGCGCCAGTACGGTGAATTGAATACCTTCGTTGGCGAGGGCTTCGAGCGAAGCAGCATCGGCCGCGGTCTCAGGGAGCCACATGCCCTCCGGCGTCGACCCAAAGTTGTTTTCATAATCGGCGATGCCCCAGCGGATTTGAGTGATGCGGTCGCGGGGGCTGGCCAGCGGCAGGATCATGTGGTTGTAAACCTGCGCCATCGCTGAACTATGGCCGTGGTAGCGCGCGCGGCTGCGGCTCGCGCCATCCAGAACCATGCGATGGGTGCGCGGCGCATTCTCCCGCAGCCAGCTCATCAGCGTAGGGCCGAAATTGTAGCTCATGCGCGCGTAGTTGTTGACAATGCGTGTGATCTGGTTCTTCGCGTTGACTACGCGGGCCGCTCCGTTGGGAGCGTAGCATTCGGCGCAGATACGCTCATTCCAATCGTGGTAGGGCGCGGCACTGTCTTGGGTTTCAACTGTTTCGAGCCAGGGATTCTCGCGAGGCGGCTGATAGAAATGACCGTGAATGCAAACGAAACGCTTACCAGGAGGCATGACAACCTTTATGATGCGCGCTCAGCCGATACTGGCCGCTTGCGTTATTCTACGGCTTCTGCTCGAGCCGAGCGGCCGGAGGGCGCGGCGCACTTGGCCAGGTCGCAGGCTCGCCACAGGTACCAGCTTGCAACCGAGCGGTAGGGCGCCCAGCGCTGGCCGCGGCGGAAGACGACGTCGGGCTTAGGCAGGTCTGCGGCCTCGAGCGGACGCGATTTGGGGATGCGCATGAAAGTGAGAGCGTAACCCTTGCGCACGCCGTAATCGGTGACCGGCAAGACGTCGGGACGGCCCAGGCGGAAGATGAGCAGCATTTCGACGGTCCACGACCCGATGCCGCGCACTTCAGTGAGGCGCTCGACAATGTCGGCATCAGACATTTTGACGATGGCAGTGTGCGATGGCACCGTGCCATCGATCGTGCGGGCAGCGAGATCGCGAAGCGCCTTGATCTTGTTGCCGGAGACGCCTGCGGCGCGGAGCGGTTCGTCAGGTGTGTCGAGCAGGAGTTTAGGTGCGGGATCGCCGCCAAAGTACTCGCGCACGCGGCGGTGGATGGTGGCTGCCGCCTTGCCGTGCAACTGTTGATAGAGAATCGATTCGAGCAGCGATTCGAAGGGCGAGGTGGAGTGGTCGAGACGCAGCGTAAACGAACCCACGCGATCGATGAGCGCGGCGAGCTTGGCGTCATTCGCGCGCAGATGTGCGATGGCCTTGTTGGGATCGAAGGAAAGTTTACGGCTACGGCCGTCGTGGATCATGGTTGGAGTGTATCGCACGACTACGGTGCAAGAAAGCAACCAAAGAAGCGCGTGGAGACGGGTCACGTGGACGAGTGGCGAGTGTTACACTGCCTGCGGTCTGCTGTGAACAGGAGTCTCGGAAATGAAACGCCGTGAATTCGTGAAGACGGTCTCTGCTGCTGGAGCGGGATGGCTGCTGCCGCGCCGGGTACTGCCGGCCATGGCCGCGCAAGCGCAGCAGCCGGATCCCAGTGTGAAGCGCGTGCTCGTGATGTTCAAGTGCCATTTCGACGCGGGATTTGTTGACACCCAGTACAACGTGGTGCACAAGCGCTACTTCGAGAAGTTCTTTCCCGAGGCAATTGAGGTGGCGCGCGCCGCGAATGCAGGCGGCAAGCAGCGCTATGTATGGACGACGGGTTCGTGGCTGCTGTTTGAGTATCTCGACCAGGCGTCGGCCGCAGATCGAAAGACAATGGAAGAGGCGATTGCGCGCGGCGACATCGCGTGGCATGCGCTGCCGTTCACGTGGCAAACCGAAATGATGAGCCCGTCGCTGATCGAGGGCAGCCTGGCGCTGGCTCGGTCACTCGACAGGCGCTTTGGCAAGGTGACAACCGGCGCAAAAATGACCGACGTGCCGGGGCACACGCGCGGCATGATCTCACCGCTGGCCAAGCACGGCGTGACGTTTCTTGAGGTTGGCGTGAATGGTGGGTCTACGCCCGCCGAACTGCCGCCGCTTTTTCTTTGGAAGAATCCGACAGGGGCGAGCCTGGCCGTGATGTATCACCACGAGTACGGCGACGTTGCGGTGGTTCCCGGCGCCGATCTGGCGCTGGTAACCGAGGTGCGTGGCGATAACAGCGGGCCGCACAAGCTGGATGAAATTGAAAGAATTCACTCCAATCTCGCGGCGCGGTTTCCGAGCGCGGAGATTACAGCAGCTAGCCTGAGCGAGATGGCCAATGCCTTGGCGCCGTATCACGTGAAATTACCGGTGGTGACGCAGGAAATCGGGGATACCTGGATTTACGGATGCGCGAGCGATCCGCTGAAGGTGGCGAGATACCGGGTGATCTCGCGGCTTCGCGAGGAATGGATCGAGCGCGGCGCGATGCAGGTGGGTGATGCGACTGACCTGACGCTTCTGCGCCGTGCGTTGCTGGAGCCAGAGCATACTTGGGGAACGGACACGAAGACGTGGCTGGACTTTGACAATTACATCCCCACAGACCTGTCGCGGATGCTAGATACGAAGAACTACAAAGTCGTGGAGTGGAGCTGGATTGAGAAACGGCAGGATTTGCTGGATGGAGTCGCGACGCTGCCGGAAGCGTTGAAGCAGGAGGCGCAGCTCGCGATAGAGGGCCTGAAGCCGGCGTGGCCCGTCACAGCAGAGAAAGCCATTGCGGACGCAGCAGGAAAGCCCATCGAGACTGAACATTTTGTTGTTGGCATCGATGCAAAGACGGGCGCCGTTAGGCAACTGCGGAGCAAGGCTACTGGACGCGAGTGGGCGAGCGAGAAAAGTCCGATCGGCCTGCTAACTTACCAGACACTTTCGGCCGAGGATTATGCGCATTACCAGGCGAGCTATCTGACGACGAAGGCGGATTGGGCGGCGAAGGATTTCGGCAAGCCGAACATTGAGCGATTCGGGGCCAGGCATAAGGAGTGGCAGCCGGCGGGCGTAGAGGTGTGGGTTGAGGACACCAGCGACGCGCATCGCATCATGATTGAGCTTGGTTTCAAGGATGATGCTGCGTTTGGCTCGGGCCGAGCCGCGTTCCCGCGGAAGGCGTTTGTGGAGCTTGTGCTTCCGAAGGCGGAGCCGGCGATTCATTTCAGCATTTCGTGGTTTGGCAAGCCGGCCACGCGTATGCCTGAGGCGCTGTGGTTTACATTCAATCCGATTGCCGAAGACCCGAACGGGTGGTCGCTCGACAAATGCGGCGAGTGGATCTCACCGTACGATGTGGTGGCGGACGGCAATCGCCACATGCACGCGGTCGCGACGGGATTCCGCTATCGCAGCCATGGTCAGGAGTTCGCAGTGGAGACGCTGGATGCGCCGGTGGTGGCGCTGGGAGAGCGCGACCCGCTGGTCTTCTCGAACGATCAGCCCGATCTGAGCAAGGGAATTCACTCGTGCCTGTTCAACAACTGCTGGGGCACCAACTACATCATGTGGTACGGGGAGGACGCGCGATTCCGATTTGTCGTCCGAGCCTGATGCGCGTGACGGGAGGGTCGCCTACTCTTCTTGCAGTAACAGAGGCGCGTCGTCCCGCTCGTTTGAGGCCTGTATCGCCGGCACCTTGAATTTCCGGGATATGGCGCGAGGCAGGAGAGCCTCCTGTATGATTGCCGCCACGACGAGCGAGGTAAGCGCGCTGATGCAGCCGAAGAGCAATTCCGCGCCCGGCGAAGTTGCAAACTTCAGGAATTGAAGCCGCACGATTCCGTTGACCAGGAAGATGACCAGAGAATACTTGCCGATGCGCTCCAGGAGCCAGGAGTTTCGAAGCACGGGACGCGCCCAGCGATATGCTGCCAGAGACAAGATCAATGCAGAGACGTAGGTCAGCGGCCAGATTGGGCGATAGATGCTTCCGAGCAGCAACGCCGCGCACGCTGTAAAGATGATTGGCCAGTGAGGGCGAACCGGAAAACGCGCCGCAATGATCCCGAGGCAGAGGTCAGGCATGCGCCCGATGGGAGTAGCGAGAAGGCTCATTGACCAATGGTTTAACCATTGATTGGCTACAAGAATGAGACAAATGCAGAGTGCAGCCAAAATGAGAAGGCCGCGCTGGCCAAACCGCTCAGTGATTCGCTTCAAGAGCGGCCAAAGCGCATAAAACTGGACGATGAACGGGATAAACCACCACGGTCCGACCGGAGGCAAGCCGTTGCCGGGGATAAGGTTTGAAATGCCGGCAAGCATCCAGAGGAGTTTGAGGCCATACAAATGCAGAGCCTGGATTGTTCCAAGTTGGACAGCTGCGAGGAAAAGCCAGGTCAGGACAATGAGCCCGAAGACGGGATAGAGCTTCTTGATTCTCTCCCACATGAACCGTACCCAGGAATCGCGATCATTCCAGTGGCTTCTGGCGAGACCGTAGGCGGAGAGGAAAATGAAGACGTCGACGCCGAAATGCCCAAAGAAAGCGAAGAATCCCTCGAATGCCGGCACAGGGCCAGTGCAATGCTTCACGAATACCCAGAATCGTTCGGCGCCGAAGGTGAATTCATCCTGGCGTACCGGACCGACCCAGTGAAAGTAGTTATGAAAGACGATCGCAGAGATTGCGAGGGCTTTCAGGATCAATGAGTCGCGCTTGTCGAGATTTTGAAACATGCGGCGTTTTAAGGCTCCCTCGATGTCAATACAGGATTTGGGGCCCCAAAAACAGCGTGCGGCCGCCTGCTTGATTCGCGCCGCTTGACAGACGCGATTCCGTGAAACCGGCTCGTCTGCGACTTACTTTTTACAATCGTCCGGGAACGTACGTTGGGATTTTCCTTCATGGATCGCGCACGCAACGTTGGCGCGCAGCGAAATGGGAAGGTCCGTTCCGCAACATTGCCAGTATCCCATGTAGATAAGTTTTGGCCGTAGCTTTACGGCCGGCGAGCGGGGCACTTTTGTAACGTAATGGCGGCGGAAAGCCCGAGAAACGAGATTTGGTCCCTATTTGAGTGCGGGCGCGGCACTCACACTTTCGGGGCATTCCGCATATCTCTATGCTGCTGAGCAGAATGCCCCAAAGCGATTCATTCAGCTCTTTGAGGCTCGAATAATGGTGATTTGGGTTTTACCTTCGTTCGAGTCGGAGTTTGGCGTAATCGTGATGGTGATGGCATCGCCATTACTGGCGGAGGTGACGAGTTGCGCGCCGCCGGCGGTTGAAATCGACTCCGCATTGGGGCCGATCTTGTCCTTGTAAAAAGCGATGACCTGATCCTGCGAGTCAGAGGTGAGGAAGATCGCGGTGACCATCGACTTGCCTGCGATGTTCATGCGCATTCCGCCCTTGCCCTGCGTGGCGCCAGGGTAGATCGCAATTCCCAGGTCGTTTTCAGTGAAGGTGTCGGACGTATTGGCGCTGAAGGTGCCGCCAGGAGTATTGATCGAGACCTGGCCGTTCGGGCCCGTGTGGACGGACTTCGCAACCCGGTAGACGCCGTAGCCGATCACGGCGGCGACGAGCAATCCGAGCAACACGAAGACACCCAGGATGATCAGGATGATCTTGAGGGCGCTGGATCCGGATTTGGGTGGAGGAGCGGCGGCGGGCGGCGGGGCAGACACGGGCGTGTAGGGCTGCTGCGGTGCTCCCAGCGGGGGCTGATTGATGGTTGAGTCGGGCATGATGCCTTCCTTTTCTGGAGTATTTCTTGCGAGCGTCCAGGGTCTGGTTTGGATTTGAGCCACTATACCCGATCCCTATCGCCATATGTAAGCATTTTCTTCTCCGAAGGATTTTGGGTATGCCGGGATGGCAGATGAGGGCCCACGATATGCAACGAGATGCCTGAAAGGGCGAGTTCCCTGACGGACAACGGGCAGCTATGGGCTTTACCATCAAGAGCGGAAAGATACTCGAGGAGCTTTCAAGATGAAGATGCGGCCGGGATCGCAGACGGGATTTCTATTGTGCGGCAAGGAATGGACCGATGGAGAAGCACTGGAAGTCCGATCGCCCTGGGACCAGGGCCTGGTGGGGAAGGCGACCTCGGCCACGCGAGCGGACGCCAGGCAAGCGGTGCATCATGCGGTCGCAAGCGGGCGGCGCACTCGCGCGCTGCCGCGCTGGAAGCGCCGCGAAATTCTGGAAGACGTGGCCGCCGCGTTGATCGAGCAGAAGGAACGATTTGCGCAATTGATTGTGGCAGAAGCCGGCAAGCCGGTAAGGATGGCGCGCACCGAAGTGGACCGCGCGGTGCTGACGTTCAAAACCGCGGCGGAAGAGGCTGCGCGGCTGGGAGGCGAGAGCATTCCGCTGGACATGACCGAAGGCAACGAAGGGCGCTGGGGATTGGTGCAACGTTTTGGCGTTGGGCCGATTCTGGCCATCACGCCATTCAATTTCCCGCTGAACCTGGTAGCGCACAAGGCTGCGCCCGCAATGGCGGCGGGTTGTCCGCTGATTTTGAAGCCGGCTCCGCAGACCCCGTTCACCGCGCTTGCGCTCGGCGAAGTGATTCTGAAGGCGGGCTGGCCGGAAGAGGCGCTGGCCGTGCTGACGCTGAGCAACGCCGACACCTCGTGGCTGGCGGAAAAAGAGGATCGTATCAAGCTGGTGAGCTTTACCGGATCGGCTGCCGTGGGATGGGAGCTGAAAGCGCACTCGGGACGGAAACGAGTGCTTCTGGAATTGGGCGGCAATGCGGCGCTGATTGTTCATAGCGACTGGAAGGATTTGGACGATGCGGCGCTGCGCACGGCTCATGCGGCTTTCAATTACGCCGGACAATCGTGCATCAGCGTACAACGCGTTTTTGTGGAGCGCAGCATTTTTCATAGTTTTTGGCGAAAGGTGGAAGATGTTGCAGCCAATCTGGTGGTTGGTGACCCGATGAATGACGCCACCGAAATCGGCCCGATGATCAATGAAGCGGAAGCTCAGCGTGTAGAAGCGTGGGTGAAAGAGGCCGTGGAAGGAGGCGCCAAGCTGCTGGCCGGAGGCGAACGAAAGGGAAGTGTCCACACGCCCACGATTTTGAGTGGAACCAAGTCGGGAATGAAGGTGCGCGACGAAGAAGTTTTTGGTCCAGTTGTGGCAATCGAACCGTACGACGATTTTGAAGACGCACTGGCTGAGGTGAATCACACGAAGTATGGATTGCAGGCTGGATTGTTGACGCGCGATTCGGGTCGCATTCTTACGGCTTATCGAGAATTGGAAGTGGGCGCGCTGATTGTGGGCGACACGCCGAGCTGGCGGCTCGATCCTATGCCGTTTGGCGGAGTGAAAGATTCAGGTCTGGGACGCGAAGGCATTCGGTGGGCGATTGACGAGATGACCGAGCAGCGCATGCTGGTCATGACCGGCAACGGGCTGGGCTAAGGCAGATTTTTCGAACCGGGAATGTGCGGCATGGCTCACCGCGGAGTTGCTTTGTGCGGTTCGGCGGCGCCACAGGCCAGAAACATTTGCGGTAGCCGTTGATGAAAGGTAAGGATGAAAAAGGCAACGCCACTTTTGCTCGCCGGGCAGGATCTCACTCTCGCGGATATTCACGCTGTTGCCCGCGGAGGACGGCAGGTTCGAATTGCGCCCGTCTCTCTGAAGCAGGTGGATGCCGGCCGTCAAGTCGTTCAGAAAATCCTCGAAAAGGATGTGGCGGTCTATGGCGTAAACACCGGGTTTGGCAAGCTGTCTGATGTCCGGATACCGAACAGTCATCTTTCCGACTTGCAGGTGAACCTGTTGCGAAGCCATGCCTGCGGCCTCGGCAATCCATTGTCGGAGCCGGAAGTGCGGGCCATGCTCCTGCTGCGTGCGAATGTTCTGGCCAAAGGGCTCAGCGGAGTCCGCAGAGCCGTGATCGAAATGCTGACGCGCCTCCTCAATTGCGAAGTTCACCCAGTCGTCCCGGAGAAAGGCTCGGTGGGCGCCAGCGGTGATCTGGCGCCATTGGCACATCTGGCCCTGGTCCTCATCGGCGAGGGAGAAGCCTTCTATCACGGCAAGCGCATGAGTGGCCGCGACGCGCTAAGGCGGGCGAAACTCACCCCTCTGCAATTGGAAGCAAAAGAAGGTCTCGCGCTCTTGAACGGTACACAGGGAATGACGGCGGTAGCGTCACTCGCGCTTTACGATGCTCAGCGCCTCGTCAGGCTCGCCGATGTCGCCGGGGCAATGTCGTTGGAAGCGCTGCGCGGCACGCCCGCTGCATTCGACCGCCGCATCCAGGAAGCGAGGCCCCATCACGGGCAGGGCGCCGTAGCCCGGCATCTCACGGCACTGCTCGACCGCAGCGAGATTCGCGAATCGCACCGGGCGAACGATCCTCGCGTCCAAGACGCATACTGCCTGCGCTGCATGCCGCAAGTGCACGGTGCGGTCCGCGATGTGCTCAATCACGTCACCTCCATCGTCGAAACTGAAGCCGGCTCGGCAACCGACAATCCTCTCGTATTTGCTGCAACCGGCGACGTGCTCTCAGGAGGCAACTTTCACGGTGCGCCGCTATCTTACGGTTTTGACTACGCGGCCATCGCGCTTACCGATCTCGCCGGCATGTGTGAACGGCGCATCGACCGGCTCATCAATCCCGATATCAATGAGGGCTTGCCGCCGTTCCTGTCGAGTGACGCCGGTCTGTCGTCGGGCTACATGATCGCGCACGTCGCCGCCGCAGCATTGCTGAACGAATGCAAAGTTCTGGCGCATCCGGCGAGCGTCGACAACGTGCCAACATCCGGCGGAAAAGAGGATCACGTCTCGATGGGAATGACCGCCGCGCTCAAGATGCGGCAGGTTGTGGAGAACGCTGAACAGATCGTTGCGATCGAACTGATCTGCGCTGCCCAGGGTTTGGACTACCGGAAACCGCTGAGGCCCGGAAAGCAGATTGAACGTGTGCTTGGCGCAATTCGCAAGATCGTGCCCCGCCTGGAAGCGGACCGGTCTCCCGCTGCCGATATCGATCGGCTGGTGCAGGCGATCCGTGATGATAAATTTGCGGCATACGCCGAATGAGAACTCTCCCGTACCCGCCGACAGGTTCGGTCTGCAATTCGGCTCGACACAGCGAGTCAATCTGCGCTACTGCGCTGCACTCACTTCACGCCCTGCGATGAACACGCGCGGCAGCGCTCCGGCTGCGATGAAGTAAGCAATCTCGCGGTAATCGGCAAATTCGTGAATGAGGAAATCGGCCTGCTTGCCAGATTCGAGTGAGCCGATGCGGTCGCCAAGCCCGAGGCTCCACGCGGCATTGATGGTCGATGCAGTGAGTGCTTCAGCCGGCGTGAGCACCATTTGCAGGCATGAGAGCGACAGGATGAATGGCATCGACGGAATCGGCGACGAGCCAGGATTGAAATCGCTGGCCAGCACGATGGCCAGGCCACGCTCCACCATTGCGCGTGCCGGCGGATAGTTGCCGCGCGCTAATGCAAAAACGGAGCCGGGGAGCAGCACCGGCTGAACGTTCCTATCTCGCAGCATGTCGAGCGTCTCTGAAGTGGCGGTCTCAAGGTGATCCGCAGTGCGCGCGTGCAGCTCGGCGGCCAATGCGGCCCCCGTGCCGGGGCGGAACTGCTCAGCGTGTAAGCGCAACTCCAGGCCGTGGGCACGCGCGGCAACGAGGACCTGGCGCGCTTCATCGACAGTGAAGGCGTGGTCGTCGCAAAAAGCGTCGCAGAAACGGGCGAGCTTGAGCCGACCTGCTTCGGGGATCAATTCTTCCGCAATCCAGCGAACGTACTCAGCGCGGCGGCTAGAAAACTCCGCCGGAACGGTATGCGCCGCCAGCAGAGTAGGCACAATGCGCATCGGGCCTTCGACGTCAAGTTTGGCCATCACGCGCAGCATGCGCAGCTCAGTGGCGCGATCTAGTCCATAGCCTGACTTGGCTTCGGCGGTTGTCGTGCCCGAGCGAAGCATCCAATCGCTGTGCCGGCGCGACTCGGCGAGTAAATCATCTTCTGATGCGGCACGCGTCGCGCGCACCGTGTTCAAAATGCCGCCTCCGGCTGCGGCGATCTGTTGGTAAGTGGCACCCGCGATGCGCTGCTCGAACTCACCGGCGCGGTTTCCGGCGAAGACCATGTGCGTATGCGCGTCGACGAAGCCGGGCGTGACGCAGCGGCCTTCGGCGTCCACGATTGCCGCATCGGGCGGAATTTTGGATTTGATTTCACGGTAAGGGCCGGCGGCGGTGATGCGGCCGTCTTCGATGAGCAGAGCGGCATTGGGAATGATGCCCAGCTCTTGGAGTTCCGCGCCGACGCGCGGACGTGGAGGACCTGCAAGCGTGCCGAGCTGGCCGATGTTGACGATGGCGAGCGAGCCTGCCACTGCTACTTCTCCGCCATGGGAATCACAATGCCGCGTTCGCGGGCCGTCTGCTGCGCCAGCTCATAACCCGCATCGGCGTGCCGCGCCACACCCAGCCCGGGATCGTTGTTGAGCACCCGCTCGATCTTGCGCAAAGCCAACTCCGTGCCGTCGGCCACCGTTACCTGTCCGGCGTGCAGAGAGTAACCCATGCCCACGCCGCCCCCATGATGAAAGCTGACCCACGTCGCTCCGGATGCCGTATTCAGCAGCGCATTCAGGATCGGCCAGTCTGCAACGGCATCGGACCCGTCGAGCATCTTTTCTGTTTCGCGATAAGGGCTCGCCACCGAGCCCGTGTCGAGGTGGTCGCGGCCCATGGCGATTGGCGCCGATATCTCTCCCTTGCGTACCAGGTCGTTGATCGCCTCGCCCATGGCCGCGCGCTCTCCATAGCCGAGCCAGCAAATGCGCGCCGGCAATCCCTGAAAGGCGAAGCGGCCGCGCGCCAGCCGCAACCAGCGCGTCAGGATCTCATTGTCGGGAAACAATTCGAGTGCCAGTTCATCGGTGCGATCGATGTCTTTAGGATCGCCCGAAAGCGCCACCCAGCGAAACGGCCCCTGACCGGTGCAGAACAGCGGACGAATATATTCCGGCACGAATCCGGGGATGAGAAACGCATCCGTGCACCCGGCGTCGAACGCGAACCGCCGGATATTGTTTCCATAGTCGAAGGCGATCGCGCCTGCGCGTTGCAGGGCGAGCATCGCATTCACATGCACGACCATAGTCGCCGAGGCGCACCGCACGTATTCTGCCGGATCGTTGCGCCGCAATTCGGCGGCCTGCTGCAACGTCAGCCCCTGGGGAATGTAGCCATTGAGTGGATCGTGCGCGCTGGTCTGATCGGTCACTACATCCACTTGCACGCCACGTCGCACGATTTGCGGCAGCACATCGCCGCAATTGCCCACCAGGCCCACTGAAAGCGCGCGGCCCTCGCTCCGCGCCTGCTCGCAAAGCTGCAGCGCCTCATCCAGATCTACCGCGAGACGATCGCAATAGCGCGTCGCGACCCGTCGCTCGATGCGGCTGCGGTCTACTTCCACCACCAGCGCGACACCGCCGTTGAGCGTGACGGACAGTGGCTGCGCACCACCCATGCCGCCCATGCCTCCGGTGACGACGAGCCGGCCTTTCAACGACCCACCAAAATGCCGCTCCGCAAGCGCCGCGAAGGTCTGGAACGTCCCCTGCAAAATACCCTGGGTGCCGATATAGATCCAGCTTCCCGCGGTCATCTGGCCGAACATCATCAGGCCCTTGCGGTCGAGCTCGTTGAAGTGCTCCCACGTGGCCCATTTGCCCACCAGGTTGGAGTTGGCGATCAGCACGCGCGGAGCCATCTCGTGCGTGGGGAATACAGCAACAGGCTTACCCGATTGCACGAGCAGTGTTTCGTCGCCGTCCAGCCGCTGCAGCTCACGAACGATGGCGTGGTAGCACTCCCAGTTGCGCGCCGCCTTGCCGATTCCGCCGTAAACGACCAGATCGGCCGGTCGCTCGGCATTCTCGGGATCGAGATTGTTCATCAGGCATCGCAGCGCCGCCTCCTGCTGCCACCCCTTGCATTGCAGCCCTGTGCCGCGTGGCGCACGAACGATAGGAGCGGTCGAGGTTGCCATCCTTATCTCCCCATGCGGACCGCAAAATGGAGAGGTTACTCCTTGTGGTCCGGAAAACTGCTACACAGGATACTCCCGCGAGTGGGTAGCTTGCCGTGCCGGCTCACCTTGCAACCGCATCTCGGTCAGTGGCTCAGTTAACCGCAAAGCGTCTTCCTGTGCGGGCTCCGGTTGCCGGATGAAGCCGCGAATCGTATCCTTTTTGCCGTGCCCAACACTTTAGTTGAATGTGTACCGAACTTCTCAGAAGGCCGCGATGCGGCAAAGGTCGATGCCATCATCGAAGCCATGAAGCTGCCCGGTGTCTATCTGCTCGACCGGGAGATGGATGCAGACCACAACCGATGCGTCATCACGCTCGCGGGCGAGCGCGAAGCGATTCAGGAAGCCGCCATCCGCGGCGTCGGCAAGGCTGCTGAGCTCATCGACCTTACCCAGCACAAAGGAGCGCATCCGCGGCTTGGGGCAGCCGATGTAATTCCGTTTATACCCATTGAAGGCGTCACCCTTGAAGATTGCGTCACCATGGCGCGCCACGTTGGAGCCGAGATCTGGAAGCGCTACCAGGTTCCCGTCTATCTCTATGAGGCAGCTGCCACCACTCCCGAGCGCCAGAATCTCGAGAACATCCGCCGCGGGCAGTTTGAAGGAATTCGTGAAGAAATCGCCACCAACCTGGCGCGCAAGCCAGACTTCGGTGAAGCACGGCTTCATCCTACGGCAGGCGCCGCGGTAGTTGGTGCGCGCAAGTTTCTCATCGCCTACAACATCTTCTTGAATACGGCCAACGTCGACGTCGCCAAGAGTATCGCCAAAGCCGTGCGGTTTTCGTCGGGTGGTATGCGTTTTGTCAAGGCGTCGGGATTCCTGGTGCGCGGATTGGCGCAGGTTTCGATGAATCTGACTGACTTTGAGCAAACGCCGCTCCATCGCGTGTTCGAAGCCGTTAAGCGCGAAGCCGAGCGCTTTGGGGTATTGCCCCTCTCCAGCGAGATAGTCGGCCTGATCCCGAAGAAAGCCATTGAACGCGCTGCGGAATGGTTTCTTCAATTGGAAAACTTCGACTCGTCATTAATCCTCGAAAATCGACTGGCAGCGGTTGTGAGCGGCAAGACGGCTGTGGGTGGCCCGCGCGCCGGCATTGAGCCCTTCATCGAGCAGTTAGCGGCGCCGACGGCGGTCCCGGGAGGAGGCAGCGCCGCCGCAGCCTCTGGAGCCATGGCCGCCGGTCTCGCCGGCATGGTCGCAGCCATGTCGCGTGGCAAGAAAGCCTACGCCCAGTACGAAACCCGGCTCAGCGAAGCGATTGCCCGGCTGGCTGTGTTGCGCGAAGAGTTGAAATCGGCCATCGATGCTGACGCCGATGCTTACCATGCGGTGATGCAGGCTTACAAAGCCGCGAAGGAATCTCCCGGGGATCCAAACCTGGTCGCCGCCTCGCTGCAACAGGCGGCTGCGGTGCCGCTGGGCGTGGCCGAACGAGCCGCGGAAGTGGCGCGGATCGCCGCGGCGCTGACGCCCATCACAAATCCCAACATGAAGTCCGATCTAACCACAGCGGTGGCTCTGGCCAAGGCAGCGATCACGGGAGCGACTGCCAATGTTGAGATCAATCTGGAAACCATCAAGCCTGACTCGGCAGAGATTGAAACATTCATTGCGCAGGCGCGGAACCGCCTGGCAGCGATCGGAACTTAGAAGCAATTACGCGATCGACAGAAAGATTGCGCCGTCTTCCACTGTCAATTCCATCCCCGCGGACTTCGCCGCTTCCTGCAGTGCGGCATCGAGCATTACCGCCGGATCGGGACTTACGGCAAGCCTCCGCATGAGCCCTTCGCCTTTCTTTGCACCGGCTGATAGCACAATCTTCAATCCGCGCCTCTTGCACTTTACCGGCGTCCCATCCTCTAGCTTCACATTCATCGGCTTGATGTAAGCGTCCACGTAATGAACGCCGATTCCCGACTTATCGCCAGTGTGCTGCGGCAGTTTGTTCACGGCGTCCGCGTTTACTTCGCAGAGTTTAGTTTTCATCTTGTGCTCCCACGGCTTCAAACCCTTTGGCCAGCAGAAACTCGTCCATTACTTTTCTGAATGCGCGCGTATGTTCCGGAGTGCTGCCGCAGCAGGTGCCTACAATGTTCGTTCCGGCATTCAACAACGGCATCAGGCCCTTCACCATCTGCTCCGGCGTCTCGTCATAAACGACCTTCATGTTGACGAGCTTCGGTTTTCCCGCATTGGGCTGCACCATCACCGGCAAACCGGTCGCGCTTTTGTAGCGTTCTACAGCCTGCAGAGCGTGTTCCATGTCCATGCCGGTGCCGCAGTTCAGCGCCACGATGTTTGCGCCGTGCTCTTCCATAAACTCCGCCGCTTTTTCCGGGTCAACACCCATCATGGTGCGAAAGGTCGAGCCATCCAGCGTCACATCGTAGGCCATCGATCCGATGATGCACTTCGCGCCTGCTGTCTTGGCCGCATTGACGCCGATCAGCAATTCCTCCAGCGAGGTTTGCGTCTCGATGATGATGGCATCGGCACCGCCCTCAACCAGTGCCGCAGCCTGCTCCTCGAACGCGCCTTGCACATCCTCTTCGGTAAACTCGCCAAACGGCGCCAGAAGTCCGCCGAATGGGCCGATATCGCCCAGCACGTAGCCTTCTCTGCCGTCGAAACTCTGGCGCGCAATGGCGACGCCGGCCTTATTGAATTCCGCCGCCCGCCCACCGAAGGAATGGCGGTTGAGCATGATGCGCGATCCACCGAATGTATTGGTAATGATGCACTGGGCCCCGGCCCGCGTGTACCTTCGCTGGATCGCCAGCACCCTCTCCGGATGCGTGACATTCCACTCCTCACCGCAATTGCCTTGCTGCAGTCCGGCAAGCATGAGTTGAGTGCCCATTGCGCCATCGCAAAGCAGCGGCCGCTCCAGGATCACTTCTTGCAAGAGCTTTTTCATACTGTCTCCGAATCCTGTGCCAGTTCCCGCTGCGCCAGGGCGAAGTGAATCGTCTCCAGCACCAGGCCCCATTTATGCTCTCGGCTGGCGGGCTCGCAAAAACATCCTGCGGCGCTGATGCCGCGACGCCACTGGAGCACTGCATTCAGCCGCCTCCCGTTGAGCGGCTTTTCGCTTTCAATGGCCGACATCAGCCGCGTCGGATTCTCAAGATACTGGCACATTGCTGTATGTCCAGTATCGCCTGCCGAAGGCGTGCAGCACTGTTCGCGGATCGGATATCCTTCGGCGCGCGACCCGAGCTTCACCGAGTAATAAAAAATCAGTGGACGGCCCATATTTGTGCAGGTGGTTCCGTCATACCGGAACACTGCGTCGAGCGAGCCGTCTTCGAGCTCGTTCATCACCAGCCGTTCTTCCGCCCAACGCTGCAGGGCCTTTCGGTTCACGCTGTACTGTGCATCCTGGTCAAGCCCGGCAACGCGACCCGCCACCAGCTCTCCAAGAGTCCGCGGCGCTCGCCGGTACGGTGCTCGCCGGTACTGGCATGGCCCAAACGAACAGCTCTCGCACGGAACCAGGCTGGTCAGCCGTTGCAAACGATCGGTGTGCCGCGTCAGACCAAATACAGCCAACTGTGTCTTCTTGGGCCGCAGCATTCCGGATTCGAACGCCTCCACATCGGCAGGGAGAGGCGCATTGCGCGTCTTCTTCACCAATTCAAGCAGTCGCGATTGCTCGGCAACGTCCCACTCCGGATATCCGGGACTGTAGTGCGGCAACACTGCCATGGCCCGCTGTTCTGCCCAATCGCATAGCCGAGCACCGGTTACTGTCGTCAAATGCTCCACCACTGCCGAACCATATATTTCAAGGAAGAAATATTCATCAGGCTTCTCTTCCTCCCATCGCCGATGCGATTCCTGCTCGGCCTCAATTCCGGCGCCCACCGCTGCAACAATCACGCTGTGCGCTTCGGCCTGTTGCAAAGTGTTCTTGAGCCGCGCGCTCTCGAAAGCCATTCCATCAATGCGAATCGCGTCTCCGGCAATCGAGAACTCCTCTGCCTGTCGCACGTAAAACCACGGCCGTCCGTTCTGCGCATACCAGTTCCGCGCCCAATCCGCCAGCTCGCGCGCGCGGCCTTCAAACACCCAGCCGCGCGGATAGCCAAGCAGCCTTGCGTATTCTTCCGGCGCCACGTTCACGCCAGTCAGCGTGCCGGCCATCTCCAACGTGTCGGCTAGCGCGCGCATGGAATCAACTCCACGGGTTTGAATTGGCAGCCCTCCACGAAGAAATCGAAAAAGCTCGGATGCGTCTCGAGCCTGCAATGCTCAACCCGCCTTACGAGCTCCTCCAGTTCCTGTCGTTTTCTTTTTGAGAGCAAGGCAATCGTCGCGCCCTCAATTGCGGCGTTGCCGGCCTGCACGATCTTTGACGAATCCAGATTTGGCACCAATCCGATGCGCTTTGAAGCTTCGACCTTGAGATGGCGTCCGAATCCTCCTGCCAGATAGAAAACTGCCACATCGTCGAAGTCAATGCCGTAGGTCGAGAAAACAACCTGCAGTCCCGCGACATTGGCTCCCTTGGCCTGCGCCAGCTCATTCACATCACTCTCGAGCAGAAAAATATCCTCATCGCGTTCTTTACCGCGATAAACCATTACACGATGGGCATCATCGGTGAATCGGCCCATCGCATTCATGCGGCCGGTGCGCAGCAATTCGCTCAGCGCATCTACTAATCCCGATCCGCAGATGCCCTCAGGTTTGCAGTCGCCGATGACACGCAGTCGAAAATCGCCGCTGTTATCGATCTCCACCTCCTCGATTGCGCCCTCCAGAGCCGGCATGCCGCACGCGATGGCGCCGCCTTCAAACGCCGGTCCTGCCGGGCAGGACGCTGCAAGAATCCGGTGGCGATTGCCCACGATCAATTCCGTATTGGTCCCGATGTCCATCGCTGCGACCAATCGCTCTTCGTGGGCGAGATCCACCGCCAGCATGCAGGCTGCCGCGTCGGCACCCACGTGGCCGCTGATGATCGGAGCTCCATATACGCGAGCTTTCGGATGAATCGGCAGAAGGCTGCGCAGCCCCGTCTGCACAAGGCTGGTGGTTGTTCGCCCGCCATTGGCCATCTCAATCTCGGTAATCGAGCGGTAAGGGCTCTGCCCAATCGAATGCACGTTCTGCCGGAAAAACAAATCGCGCATCGTCGAGTTGCCGACCACCACCATCTCGTAAATCGTCTTGGGATCGACGGGAAATTTTTCGATCGCGTGTGACAAATAGCCGGCCAGCGTGCGCATCAGCAGTTTGCCCGGGTGTTCGGTGTCATACGCGATGCGCGACATCACCTCTGACCCGCCGAATCGCTGCGGATTCTCGAACGAAGTGTCTGCGAGCAACTCGCCGTTTTCCAGGTCCATCAACCGCAGAACCACCGTGGTAGTGCCCAGGTCCATCGCGATGCCGTGAATGGGGCCACCGCAGCGATCTACTTCCACGCCATCGATGAGGATACGGTCTCCATCGCGCGTCACTGCGGGATCGAGCTCGAGGGCGCCGTTACTGCAGGGCAGTCCCAGCGCCTGGCGCTCAATGCGCATCGTGCCGCGCCGCATCGTATGACACCGCACGAGGCCGGACTCGGCGGTCACAAACGCCTGGCACGAAAGCCGAAAATCCCCTTTCAAATGATTCTCTGGCTCGGTCCGCGGAGAAAGGGCACCCATCCCCTCTACGACTTCGACCATGCACTCTTTACATTTGCCTTGTTTGCGGCACGACGTGGGAACATCAATGCCGATCGCTTCGGCTTGATCGAACAGCGATCGGTCCTTCGATGCCTCGATGGTTTGCCCGTTGATGGTGAGCGTGACGGTCATTCGTCAGAACGTTCCTACCAGCCCTTTGCTTCAAGCTCAGCTTTCAGCGCATCCGCTACTTGGCGGGCGGAGCCTTCGCGCTCTTCTTCCTCACTCCATCTCCATTGAGCAAGGTAATCGTCGGCGGACTGCAGGCCAAGTTTTGCGGCAAGAACATCGATCTGCTTGATGAACCTCTCATCCAGCATCACATTCACGTCTTCTCGCTCGTCCTCAGCCTTGATCTGGGTGGGGATCTGCTGCCAGTAGAGGATCTTGAACGTCGCCACGTGGCTTACACCTTTGCCGCAAGATGCAAAAACAAATCCACCGCCGCCGACGCGTTCGCGCCGTATCCATCGGCGCCAATCTCATCGGCAAACATCTGGCTAATCGGCGCTCCACCCACCGCCATCTTGATGTGCGACAGTCCAGCTGTATGAAAGCCGTCGATCACCGTCTTCATATACATCATGGTGGTCGTAAGCAACGCGCTCATGCCGATAATGTCGGGCTTGCATTTGCCGGCGGCGGCCATAAACTTCTCCAGGCTCTGATCCACGCCGATATCGTGCACCTCAAATCCAGCACCTTCGGCCATCATGCCTACAAGGTTCTTGCCAATGTCGTGCAAGTCACCACGAACGGTACCCATCAGCAATACGCCCTTCGGCCTCGTGCCGCTGTCTTTCGACGTCAGCAACGGTTTCAGCACCCCCATGCCCGCCTTCATGGCCCGCGCAGCAATCAGAACCTCAGGAACATACAGCACATTGTGCTTGAAGTCTTCGCCCACCACAGACATTCCCGCGATCAATCCCTCGGTCAGTACTTCCTGAACCGGCCGGCCTTCGGCGAGCGCCTCCTTCGTCATCCGTTCCACTTCATTGGCGTTCCCTTCATAAAGGAACTGGTTCATCAGGGCATAATCGGGCATCAGTTCGTGTCCTTAGCGCGCGCTCGCGGCCGCAGTTGCGGCGCGTTTTGAATTGAACTCCTCCAGTGCCTCCAGCATGGCCAGGATGTTTTCGCGCGGCATGCCGGGGCTGGTGCCGCCACCGACCGAAAGGATGATTCCTTCGCCGCCCGAGCCCTCCAGGACCTCCAGCGTTTCGTCTTTCACTTCTTCCGGGGTCCCGCGCACGCCGATTTCCAGCGGATTCACGTTTCCCATCAGGCACATCCTGTCGCCAATGCGCCGTTTCACTTCGGTGATGTGCTTCTGTTTGCCCCAGTTCAGCACATTGAATCCGGTGTCGGGCAAGTGATCCAGGCAGGCATCCACCTCCGCGTCATTGTGGTAAAGCTTGACCCAATCTTTGGGAAATGCATCGCAGATCCGCTTCAGATAAGGATGTGCAAACTCCAGGTAATGCTCCTCGTTGACGAAACCCACAATGTCGTCCAGGATGAAGATGCTCTCCACGGTATCGCCCATGACCTTCTGCTGCGCCTTTAACCAGTCGATAATCACGCGCGTGCACAGGTCGATCAACTTGTGTGCTCCCTTGGGGTTCTCCACCAGGTCGATCATGAACTCCGTTGTGCCGCGGACAAATCCGGCCGTGCACAGCGGCCCGCGCGAAGTCACCATCGGCAGAATGTAGCCGGCGTCCAGAATCCGCTGCCGCGCCATTTTGATGCGGTGCAGCGTCAACCCCGCGAACGCGTCGGCCTCCACCTCGTATTCCGGAAAATTATCGATATCCTCCAGGCGATACAGCGTGTGGTACTCACTTGGCGTATTGTCCTCCCAGAACTTGATCTTCGAGCCGAGTACTGAAGGCTCGGCCGCCATCCCATACTCCATCCACCACGAAGGAATGAAGATGATGTCAGGAAACTCGCGCATGATCTTCAGGTTCGATTGAAACCACAACTCGGGGTCGAGGAAATAATCAAGATGACTGATGCCGAGATATCCCGGAATCCAAGGGCTGTCAATAATCAGCGCCATGGGAATCTTGTCCATCTTCTCGCGGCGCACAGCTCGTTTGAACGTTTCCCATTGTTCTGGCAGCATATTCTGTTCTTCCTTCTGCCCGCCCCGTAAGGAGGCACGCACCGGCTTCAGTGTCTCAGGATCTCGGACCCGAATCTGCAGCCTGGGGAACGGCTGCCCGAAGGTCCAGCCGTCGATTTTGTTCGACAGCCGCAATAATAGTGTAAAAGAGACAGCATGCACAATGAATCTTCGGAGCTTCGCGGTTGGCTTTTGCGGCGGATCGTGGTCTCGATGCGGGCGCAAAGTCAAGGATAAGCGCATAGACAACAGATAGTTACGTCGGTCCATCACACTTATGAACGGGTCGGGTCCGGCAGAGCATATTACAAGGCTGAACACGCCGCATGGCGGTACGACAACCTCCCATCAGGCGAATTTGGGAGAATTCGCGCCGGATACAATCTATTTCCATTGTTGTCTTTGAGATAACCGGGTACCGCAGGCGCCTGCTCGTGTCGAGCATTCTCCCCTTGACTGTCTCTTTCCTTCACGTCGCAACGTGGTCGATTGATTTGCGTTTACGCTCTCGTAGCAAACGCCCATTGATCGCCAAGGCAGAAGTTCACCACCGAGCAGCAGAGGATCGCCACCGCATTGGATGGAACTACCGGAATGTTTGTTCCATGCACCAGCATCGGCATCAGCGCGAGATTGCCCACCATTGAGACAAGCCCATTCGAAAGTTGAAAGCGCCAAAATTGATCCAGGAGTGAGGAGTGTTCGCGACGGTCGCGCCACGTGAAGTGCAGGTGCCACACAAAATTGTGCACAAGTGTAACCTCGACTGCTGCGGCCGTCGCTAAAAGATAGTGGCCAGCGAACAACCGGTTCAACACCGCAAGGACGCCAAGTTGTACCGCCATCCCCACGGCTCCCACCACGTTGAACTTGCCCCAGCGAAGGAGTGCGTTCATCGTAATGGCTCCTGCCGATAGAGCTGCGCTGTGTGCCGCATGGTTATCATCAGCACCAATGCAGCCATGGCTGTTGCGGCAATACCTCCTCCCAAATCAAACAGCAGCATTTTGTGCCCGAGCACGGTCGAGTACGGGTTGCGCAGTGCGGCCAGGTTGCCCAGCACGAGCAGGATGCGAAGCTCAGTCGGGCCAAAGATGCCCTGCGAAAGCTGAAAGCGTCCGAGAGTGTAGGTAGCCAGGTAGCTCTCGCCGGCGAGAATCAAAAATGTGATCAGCATCGCCATCGCCACCGGCCAATGCAACAGCCCGCTGCATCCAAGCCCGCACATCAGCGCCACGGCGCCAACAATGTCCACCATGTGATCGACGTAGAATCCGTAGCGCGGCCTCTCCTGCCGCCTTACGCGCGCCAATGTGCCGTCCAGGCTGTCACCCAGCCAGTTCAGCGCCAGGCACAAAATCACGAGCAACAACGCCCTGCGGTTGTATGGCGTAAGGGCGTAGCAGACGCCCGCGCCAATCTGCGCGCCCAATCCCAGCAGCGTCAGCTGGTCTGAACTCACCCAATTTGGCGCGCGCTCCGCCATCCACATCAAGACGCGCTTCTCCAGCTTCGCCGTCAACGCCTGGTTCACCCGGCGTGCGTTCGTGAATCCCGGTGCGTCACTCGGTACTGCGGCTTCGGTGCTCATACTTCGTCTCCTTGGTTTTGATCGGGGCACAGTGTGGCAAATTTCTCCTACACGGATTTCGCGTTCAGCGCCAACCGTCTCCTCGTGCGAATTTGCAGGCTTGGATTCCGCTATCTTCGCAGCGCATCCCGCGTCGCGCGCAGGGTAAACTCCAGCGACTCGCGCGGAATGCTCTCAATAAAAGGACCGATTGCCCATCCCAGGCCCGTCGGAATCGAACGCGTCAGCGTCACCGACTCGATCTGGATGTACAGCCCTCCATCTCGCTCCTCGTAGCTCCAGTACGTGTTCAATCGCCACAGAAATCCGTGCTCTTCGCTCGGGCTCAGCGCGCGCTCCTTCGCGGTTCCTGGTGAATCGATCTCCGCGACACGCGTGCTGCGCGACCGGCTATATCCGTGTTGCGCGTCAAGCCGCCCGAACGACACGTCATAGTCCGTATCCATCACCACGGACAGGATGTGTTTTTGCCGGACGCGCATTATCACCCGGTAGTGATCGCCCTGTTGCGACAGCACCTTCGCGCGCAGCACTTGTGGCGCATAGTGCTGCGGATATGCCGCAAAGTTCCGCATCAGCCTCTCAAAATCCTCGGCCTTCGCGCCCGGCACGAACGCCGTTCCACGCCAATCGTGCAGCAGAGCTCCCGGCAACTCCTCCCCCGCCTCCGGAGTAAGCCGCTCGGTGATCAACTCTCCCTGGCGCAGGCGCGTGGCATCCACTGGAGCCAGAAAGGTCTCAGCCGATCGATGCTGCTTTGCCAGCCTCGCCTCAACGGTTGTGACATACGTGTTGAAGTCTGAACTCGCCGCCGTGGTCGGCTCCTCGGCCCCAACCGCGGCAATCGTAATGATCAGCAATACTGCTGAGGCCGTCCATCTCGGCCAGCCCGTGATCGGAACTTGCTTCATGCCCAGAACCATACCGTCAAGACGCGTGCGGAGCAATGCAATCCGCCTCATTTGACGGTGATTGATCCTCACGGTGCAACACGCTGCCGCAGTTGCACTTGCGTGAAGTTCTCACCCGGCGCTCTGGCCCTTCTTCAGTACGCAATCAGCTAAACTGATCGAAAGCCATGGGGGACAGCACCGAACCAAGGCCGGCAGGACACTATCGCTTCGGCGTGTATGAAGCCGACGCCGCCACTGGCGAGCTTCGCCGGCAGGGAATGCGGGTGAAATTGAACGCGCAGCCCTTTCAGGTCCTGCTCATGCTCCTGGAGCGATATTTGGAACGCCCCGGCGAGCTGCTCACGCGCGATGAGATCAGCCGCAGATTGTGGCCCGACGGCACCTTCGTCGATTTCGAACACGGTGTAAACTCGACGGTCAATCGCATCCGCGAGGCACTGGGGGATGCGGCCGGAAACCCGCGATTCGTTGAAACTCTCGCCCGCCGCGGCTACCGTTTCATCGCTCCAGTTGAACGCATCGTTCCCGGCGAAGCTTGCTCGCCCGCGCAATCCGATCCACCCGCCGGATCCTCCGTCGATCTCATCGGTTCCGCACTCAGCGATCGCGTTCTGGCCACTCCGCAGGATCTCCCGAAGATTCCTTACGCAGTCGCGCAGACGCTCTTCATTCTGTTCCAGCTCATGTACCTGGCCTTTTACATTGGAGCACTCGCCAATCTGGCTGAGATTGACGAGCTGCTCTCGCCGCTGCCCAGAGCGTCCTGGATCTTCAACGGGCTGGTTGTTTCAGCGGCAATCCTGATCCCGGTCCGCGCCTTTCTGCTTAGCGCGGTCATCTTTCACGCGCCGCGCATTCGCCTCAAATTTCTCAAACTCTGGCCGATCTTGCTTGTGTTCGATGTGTTGTGGTCTCTTTCGCCCTTCCTGCTCCTGCACCACATCAACATCGGGCTGGCGCTGGCGTGTACCACGTTGCTCGTTTACTCGCCTTTCGCGCAGCGTTCGCTTGTGCTTATGGGCGCCGGCGGAGAAGTAGGCAATACGGACCAGGGGCCAGGTACCAGGGACTAGGGACTCGGGACTAGAAAAAAGTCTCATTGCTCAGTTGCGCCGCGTTTTACTCCACGCTTCCAGCCTTGCTCACTTTTGCTTGGGTTGTTCGTTCGGCTGCTGGCCCGGCTGCTGGCCGTTCGTAATGTCCTGCCCGTTGTAGAAGATCTTGCTGCTCGAGCCGTATCGCTTGTAGTCGGTGTACTTGATGATGTCGCGTATGTGCACATCCTGGTCCATGTAACCGTAGCCCCCGGCGAAATGGAGAATGCCTTCTCCCTTCGTATAGACCGGGAACCAGTAGTGCCCGTCGATCTGCTGCCGCCAGGTCATAAACGGCGGATGCAAGTCTTCCTGTCCCTTTTTCGTGTCGTCGGGCACCATGCGCCCGTCAGTCACCACAATCTGCAAGTCCGTTGTGTCTACCCAGATGCGTCCATCCAGATAGCGTTTGCCTTTCTCAATCGCCTTCGGGCTCACGTCGAAAACATAACAGTCCAATTCGTCCACTTTTTGGCGGCCAACGTATTTCACGTCGTATTTAGGTACATCGGCGGTGGTTAACACAAACGGATACCCATGCTGGATGTCCTGCAGGTCTGAGGGCGACATTTGCACTCCGCCCTGGTCGAGTGTGCTGGGAGGTGCGTAGACCACCTTTTCCATGCGCGCGCCCGAAGGATTGAAAATCACGTCGTCCACTTCGTACCATTGGCCGCTCACCTTGTTATCGTCTCCCAGTGTTTCCACGCGCGCCTCGCGTCGATAGGTGTAATGCTCCAAGGCGTCCTGGTACTCCGACTCTTTGGCGGAAAACTCCTTTACGATCTGCTCGGGGGCCACGGGTGGCGGCGCGAGGTTCATCGGTCCAAATCCGGAGTCCAGCGGCATGGGCGTGAAGGAATCTTTGCCCTGCGCAAAGCCAAATGAAGCACTCGCCATCAATATCGTGGCCAATAGCCAACCGCGCATTTTCACTTCGTTTTTCCCTCCCCTTCCGATCCTCGCGCGTCGCACATTCGATGCGACCTGAAAGCGTCCTATTCCTGCAACTTTAGACGCATGTACACCGCCTTGGGGAGGCTTCAATCTAGCCTCGGAAGCCTCTGTATTTATGGGCGATAGCCAGAAGTGTATCCCGGCCAGTCGACCTTGTCAGAGGCGACGGCAGGGAGATAATTCTCGACGCGTTCGCGCTTCGTGATTTCCGCCCACCGAGCAGGAGTTTTTACGGCGATCATGCCCGATTATTATCACGCACCGGCGCTGATTCTGACGGTACTTTTGCTGCCGGCATTCGGGTATCTTTATTTTCGTTTCCGCGATACGCGCAACCTGCTTTGGTTTCTCGGCTTTCTTTTTGCGGTTGGGTCCATGGTGTTGCTGTACGGGGTCACCCCCGGGGGCTTTCCAGCAGAGAAATACTCGAGGCTCGTAATCGCCGGCCAAACGTGCATTCAATTGAGCTCGGCCCTGTTTCTTGGCTCTCTTTCGCCGCTGCGGTTCAGCCTGGGACCTTTCAAAATCCTGTACGTCGTGCCTTATTCGCTTCTGCTGGTCGTGTATTCGGTTCTTCTTTACGGCGTGTATGGCGGAGTTGCGCCCAGTGGGCCGGAATACTTTATCTTTCCCGCACTGGCAGCGTTGTGCTTTGGGATCGCCGTGTCCTGGGGAATCGCAAAGGGGTCTGTTCCTGTCTGGATCGGGGTGTCATTCAGCGGTATTCTGGGCAGCCTGGCGGTGTGGGTCTCGGTAGTGCAGGGACCGGTGCGTGCTCTCAACTTCATTGAGTGCGTCAACCTGCAAATGACGGCCGTACTGCTGATCTTCGTCTTCCGGCGGTTCTCTCCCGGAATATTTCTCAGCGTGCTCGGCTTCCTGGCGTGGTCGCTCGCCTCGCTGCAGATTTTTCTTTCTCTCGACCAGGCTGCGGCCTTGCATGTCAATCTGCTCCGGGTGATCGTGATGGGGAAGGTGGTTGCGGCATTAGGCATGATCGTGCTCGCCCTCGAAGATGAACTCAACACCAACAGGATTGCTCGCGAGCGCGAACGCCGCGCGCGGCGCCAGCTCGAGGCTTACACCAACCTGATGCTCACGCGCCGCCGGGTCGAAGATTTCGATCGCCAGGGGACTGAGATCTGCGAGACCATTGTCGCGCATAGCCGCTTCAGCCAGGCGGCGCTGCTGCTTGAAACGGCAGGAACATATCGACTGGCAGGAAGCTCGGGGATGGAGCCCGCCACCGCCCGAGCCCTGGGTGAACTGGCGGCACGAATCCCAGTGGAAGGCTTTCTGGCTCCCGATACAACGCCTGCCGTCATCGAACGTGGCATGACCCGCCGGCTCGATCTCAAGCCATGGCTGCTGCCGGGTGATGATCTCGAGCGGCTGCATTTTACTTCGGTCCTGGCCGTTCCGATGTGGGGGCGCTCCAGCGCTGACGGAGCGCTGCTGCTGCGCAAAATGCGCAGCGAAGACGGGCGAGAGCTCACCGAGGATCCACCGCGCGCCGATGATCTTCTCCCCATTGAAATGCTGGTGACGCGCGTACAGGCGACGCGCAGCCAGACCATGCTCTTTGAAAAGCTTATCGATTCTGAAAAATTCGCGGGCCTCGGCCAATTGGCGGGAAACGTCACGCAGCAGCTGAACAGCCCGCTTACGGTGATCCTGGGCTACGCCTCTCTGCTTGAAGACTCGGGCACTCTTGATACTCAGGACCGAAAAGCTGTGGTATCGATCGTGAATGAGGCGCGACGCATTCGCTCTACGCTCGAAAGCCTGGGGCGTGTATCGCGCTCGCGGGCAGATCAGCCTGCGGCTGTGTCTGTAGCCGAGCTTCTGGCCGACATGGAGCAACTCTATCGCTCCGAGTTCCTGCAGCGCTCTATCGAATTCCAGGTGAACGTAGAGCCCGGTCTGCCCAGGATTCTCTGCGGCCCGCAGCAATTACGGCAAGCAGTGTTGCACTGCCTGCAATTTGCCATCGGTGCTGTTGAGCGGGATAGCGCGTCGGGCTTACAGAAGGAGCCCAAAGTGATTCGCCTTGAAGCAACGAGGGAAGGGAACCTCGTGCAGATTTCTGTCACTCATTCCGGACCGGGCTTCCTTTTCCCCGATCGTGCCTTCGATCCCTTCGTGCCGACTCGGGCAGGCGGAGAAACGGCAGGAATGGGCCTGAGCTTGTGCGCTTCGATCCTGCGCGATCAGAACGGCCGCGCATCCGCCGTCAACCTGGAGCCTCGTGGCGCCGCTATCATCCTGGAACTGCAAGCCGCATAAAGATCCCTCCACCCCTCTGAACGACAATTCGCCTGGCGCGAGTTCTCCTGCTTCATCTCGCGCCACCGCGCCACTTCTCAGACAGACAATCCGTTGCTTCTGTTCAAGCGCTATCGTCCGCTGGTAATCGGGTCGCTGTTACCGAGGGCAAATCCCTGAGAAGAATGAGGCTAGCCGCAACCCGAAGCTCAGATCGGTGCGCTAATGGGCCCCTGAAGACGCGTTCGCGCATCTAACTTCGCGCCAGGCGGCATCGGCGGTAATTCTCGTATGCATTACGAATTTGGCCTGCAATGTACACGTCGGCAATCAGCCGTTGCAACTTCTGGGGCTTTTACCAGGCGTATACGCCCATACAATAAAGCTCACTTGGTAGGCATCCTTTCCCCGCCGGCGGGCCGCACCAAAAAGGCACCCCTGGGGTGCAGTACACCCGGCGGTTTGGAGTCAACACAATGATCCGGTGCCAGCGAATTTTGTTTGTTTTTGTTTTTGCCTTGTTGGTTCTCAGTGTTGCTTCGGCAGGCGCTGCGACCAAATCGCTTGACCCTGAGCTCTCTGCGCCCATTGTTGTTTACAACCATGAATCCATAGACAACAACGGTCAATCCTCTACAGCTTCGTCCCTCGATGAGAAACAGGCTCTCAGCGATGTTGACCAGATCGTGCGCCTCCAAAAATCCGGCATGCGCATCGACTATTATTTGCTCTCGGCTTCCTCATTCGCGCCTGGCGGCTTCAATGCTCTGCGCGCGCAGGACTGGCCGAATGGTCCCGACCTCTGGATCAGCAAATGCCGCGATGCGGGGATCCGCCCCGGCCTGGAGATCGGCTCCAATACGTTGGCAGCCATGCAGTCCGCATCCGCTGTGCCATCACAATGGAAAGACTCGCTCAGCCGCGATCGCCGCAGTCTTTCGCTCTTTGAAGGCGGATACCTGCCAGACCTGATGGCTGCGCTTCAATCGTGGTACGACCGCGGCATCCGCCTGTTCCAACTGGGGCCGATCGACTTGGGCGCAGCGACACCAGAGTCAGCAGCCCGCCTCACCGCAGATGAAATCGTTGAGCGCAACTCCTCAGCTTTACGCGATGCGCTGCTTGCGTTCCACCGGAAGAACCGCGAAGCACTGCTGGTGCTCCTCGCCGTACCCGGCACAAATCGCGGCACGCCTGCACCGGCAAAGGCAGGCAATGACTCTGCAGATGGAACGGCTGCGATACGAGCTGACCTCGGAGACCTCGGTGCTTTCCAGCTTGTATCCACCGGTGACCCACAGCTCACCGCCACGCCGCAGGCCAATCTCGCCCGAGTTATGGATATCGAAGGTGATGGACGCGTGCGCCGTTTCGAGCGGCTGGGTCTGCCGCTCCAGCATATTGAGTCTGCCGGTTTCACCGTAACTGCAAGCAATCCTCGCCTTCGCGAGCCACAACAAGCCTGGAAGGGCGCATTTCTTCTTTCCATGGCACGTGGTGGATGGGTCAACAGCGTGCATGGCGACCTCAGCCAGATCCGCAGTGTCGACGCATTATGGATGGCGCGGGCCCAGAAGCTCTTCTTCACTGTCCAGGAGCAGGGACGCATCCGCGGTTTTGGCGGAAACCCAGGGAGTGGCCGGCCTTACGGCTTTGCCGCCGCCGCAAAACATGGCTCAATCTATGTCGTCGTCAATCCTGGATACAGTATTGCTTCTCTTTCTCTGCCAGCGCTTGAGTTGAGCAAGCCGCTCCTCCTGCAAGGTCACATCCAGTTCCGTGACGCAGGTTTTATGCCGCAGCTTCATGGCGACACCGTCACGCTCGGACCCGGCCAAATGGCCATGATCGGCTATGGGGAATTTGCTGAATCGCGCTTCAATTTTGGTGTGCAGCAAGATGTTGTCATTCCCAACTCGATTGAGCCTGTCGATGCAGACTTCCAGCCGACGGCGCCCACCACCATCGAGGCACGAATCAATCCTCCGCTGGAGGGCGTCTTGCGCGTGATCGTTCACGAACGTCCCGCGCAAAGCCTTGCCATGCCGAATGGCGCCCTGATCGCCGAACCCGAGGACGCTGCCAACGGCCTGGTTTCAATTCAAGTAACGCAGTCAGGGCGTCCCATCCCCGTTCGTCTCGATGGTGATGACAGCACTGACGGTGAACTCGCGGGCTCCGGGCCTCTCTGGCTGGTGGCTGAAATCGACGTCAATGATCTCACGCCGGGGATGCCTGTCCGCATCCAGTTCCATTCGGATTCGACGGGATCGGACGACCTTGAAGGCGACGCATATCAGGTCGTCTATTAGACGTAGTAGTAGCTGGTTCGCGTGGACCACGCCAGACCGGCGCAACGTCTCTCAGTTGATCCGGAATGAATTCATGAACTGCTCGGTCAGCGTGGCAGGGTGATCGGCGTTGGAAACAACGATGAGCTGATAAAGCCGCTTTCCCTTCAGGAATTGATGGACTACATAGTTCCAGTCCTTGTCTTTGCATGTAAACGCGCGGCCCGGGGCGCCATTTAGCGAGATCTCAACATCACCCGTCACAGTCTTGTCTTTGGTGGCGCCGTCGCGTGTCGCCGCCAGAACATCTTCTGGTGAGCCGTTGGCATAGTCGGTCGGATAATCGTTATACATGACCATGTAGGAAATGTTGTTGTCCTCAAGCTCCACCCAAAACTGATATAGAGTCGACGAGCCGCCTTCTCCCAGTGAGATTGGCTCCGTATCCTGTTTTGGCGTTCCGGGGAACTGTATGGTGAAGCGGCCTTCAATGGAGGTGAACGACTGCATCGGCGGCTCGTCAGCCGAGGCCACGCCTGCAACAAACAGCAGGGCAACCGCAATCTGTATCCAGAGCTTGCGCATGTTCTTATCTCCGTCAGCATTCTCCCGGCGGCAACCGCATCGTCAAATCACCAGCAGTTGGCCGGAAGAAGGCAGGTTCATTCAAATGGAGTCGCACGAGGCTGTCAAGGGAATTCCCGCGCGCTCTGCGTCGTGAGAGGCCCAATCCGTAAAATAGAATTGGATGGCATTTACCGAACAATACGATGTTGTCGTGGTAGGCGCTGGCCACGCTGGCTGCGAGGCCGCCATGGCTGCTGCGCGCATGGGGCTGAAAACTGCGCTCATCACGATGAACCTCGACCTCATCGCGCAGATGAGCTGCAACCCCGCAGTGGGCGGCGTCGCCAAAGGCCATCTGGTACGCGAGGTCGATGCGCTCGGCGGCATCATGGGCGAAGTCGCCGACGCCGTCGGCATCCAGTTCCGCCTGCTCAACTCATCGCGCGGCCCCGCCGTGTGGAGCCCTCGCGCTCAATGCGACAAGCAACTGTACCGCGTGAAGATGCGCGAAGTCCTCGAATCGCAGCCTGGCCTGCACATCCGCCAGGCCGAAGTTGTCGACCTTGTGATCGAAGACAGGGAACAGGGATCAGGGATCAGGGATCAGGAACCAGAAACGGATGAGCTGGGCGAGATTCCGCGGCCCGTGCGGCCTCATCGCCGCGTCCTCGGACTCAAGCTTCGCGACGGCCGGCAGCTCATGGCCGGCGCCACGATCATCACCACCGGCACGTTCCTCAACGGCCTCATTCACTGCGGCGAAGAGCGTTATCCGGCCGGACGCAGCGGCGAGCCTGCTTCCGTCCTTCTCGGCGAAGCTCTGCGCGCCCTCGGCCTGCGCACCTGCCGCCTCAAGACCGGCACGCCGCCCCGCCTCGACGGCCGCACCATCCGCTGGGAGTGCTTTGAAGAACAGCCTGGCGACGCCGATCCCACGCCTTTCAGCTTCCGCACCAAGAAGATCGTGCAGCCGCAGGTCTCCTGCCATATCGCCTTCACTACGCCGGAAACGCTGCGCCTCATCCGCGAAAACGTCCATCGCTCGGCGATGTACTCGGGCCGCATCCAGGGCATCGGGCCGCGCTACTGTCCGTCCATCGAAGACAAGATCGTCAAATTCCCCGACAAAACGCAGCACCAGTTCTTCCTCGAGCCCGAAGGCCTCAACACGCACGAGGTCTACATCAACGGCATGTCCACCTCGCTACCGATGGAAGTGCAGTGGCAGATGGTTCATTCCATCCCCGGCCTCGACCAGGCCGAGATGCTGCGCCCCGGCTATGCGATTGAGTACGATTCCGTCGACCCCACCGAGCTGGACCGCAGCCTTCGCGTTAAGTGCATGGAGGGCCTGTACCTCGCCGGGCAGATCAACGGCACCAGCGGCTATGAAGAAGCCGCCTGCCAGGGCATCATGGCGGGCATTAACGCTGCGCTCTGGCTCAAAGGTGAGCCGCCCTTCACTCTGGACCGAACCGAGGGCTATACCGGGATTCTGATTGATGACCTGATTTCGAAGGGCACGAACGAACCGTACCGCATGTTCACCTCGCGCGCCGAGTTCCGCCTGCACCTGCGTATCGACAACGCTGACCGCCGGCTGACGCCGCATGGCCGCCGTCTCGGTCTCATCAATGACGAGGCCTGGGCGGAGTACGAACAGAAGCAGGCTCGCATGTCGGCGCTCGATCGCCTGCTTGCCGCCGGCAAAGTCGATTCCGAAAAGCTGAATCGCGCCGAACTGGGCGATCTGCCAGCCACCGCCGGTCTTACCTGGGCCCAGCTTCTCAAGCGTCCCGAAGTCACCATCGAGCCGCTTCTCGCCGCCCTGCATGAAGAAATCGCCCGCGACCCGCTGCTCGTCGAATTCATTGCCGACCCCGCACAAAATGCCGCGCACCGGAGCGTCCCAATCGAGCGGAGCGAGATGCGCAACGAGGCCCGCGCCGTCGAAACCGAAATCAAATTTGCCGGCTACCTCGAGCAGCAGAAGAAATCCATCGAGCGCCTCAAGGCAGCCGAGTCCGTCGTCATTCCCCAGTGGCTCGAATACGGCGCCATCAGCGGTCTATCGCGCGAGATGCGTGAAAAACTGGAGCGCGTGCGCCCCATGACCATCGGCCAGGCCAGCCGCATCCCCGGCGTCACGCCCGCCGCGCTCACGCTGGTCCACGTGTCCATCAAATTACAAGGCACTCGCCGCGCCACCGCGTAGTCGCATCCTCTAGCCTGCTGACTTGCCGACTCGCTGACTTGCTGCACTATCATTCCGGTATGAATCTCGACGCAATCCAAACTGCTCTTCGCGAATCCGCAGTCGACGGCTGGCTTTTTTACGACCATCATCACCGCGATCCCATCGCCGCCAGCATTCTGGGCCTCGATCCCCAAGCGCACATCACGCGACGCTGGTACTACTACATTCCCGCGTCGGGGGAGCCGCGCAAACTCGTTCACCGCATCGAGCAGGCTCGACTTGACTCCCTTCCCGGCGTCAAATCTCAGTATTCAAGCTGGCAGGAATTACATCTGGGGTTGGAGAATCTCCTCCAGAACCAGAAAAAAATCGCGATGCAGTTCTCGCCCAATAACGACATTATGTATGTCTCCATGGTCGATGCAGGCACGGTCGATTTCCTCCGCAGTATTGGCAAGCAAATCGTCAGCTCCGCCGACCTCGTCAGCCAGTTTGAGGCTGTCCTCAGCGCCGAGCAGATCGCCAGCCACGCCGCCGCGCAGCGCGAGCTTGATGTAATCCTCGTCGCCGCATGGGCCGAGATCGCGAGCCGCCTGCGCCCGCCGTCCGGGGTTGATCGCGCCGAAAGCATTACAGAATACGACCTCGTCGTCTGGTTCCGCGAAGCCATGGGCCGCGAAGGCCTCGTTTGGGAAAACGGACCCGATGTAAGCGTCAACGCGAACACCAGCGATCAGCACTACGAGCCCACCGCCGGCCATTCTGCGCCCATTCGCGAGGGCGACTTCCTTCTCATCGATATCTGGTGCCGCCTCGATAATCCCACCAGCGTCTTCTACGACATCACGTGGACCGGCGTCGTCGGCCGCGAGCCATCCAAGAAGGAGCAGTTGATCTTCGACACCGTTCGCCGCGCGCGCGACGCCGCCATCCACGCCGTCGAATCAGCCTTCGCTGCGAACCGCCCTATTCGCGGCTTCGAAGCCGACGATGCCGCCCGCTCCGTCATCCGCGAAGCCGGATTCGGCGACTATTTCGTCCACCGCACCGGCCACAACATCGCCCACGAGATTCACGGCCCCGGCGCGCACCTCGACAACCTCGAGACGCACGACGAGCGCCTCATCCTGCCCCACACCTGCTTCTCCGTCGAGCCCGGCATCTACCTGCCGGAGTTCGGCGTGCGCAGCGAAATCAACATGCTTACCGCGCCGGGCAAAGCCTGGGTCACCGGCCGCCTTCAGCAGGAGCTGGTACGCATCTGAGGACTTCGATCGAGGATCACCAACATGCCGGAATCTGCCGCCTTCCCTTACGAAACCCGCCTCAACATCCTCCACGGCCCGCTCGAAGTCATCGACGTACACTCCGTCCCCGACGCCGGCAACTACAAATGGTTCAACCAGTCGCTCTGTCGGGTCAATGACTCGGTCGTTCGCATGGCGGTGATCGAAGGCGAATACCACTGGCACAAGCACGACAACGATGACGAGTTCTTTTACGTCGTTGAAGGCAAGCTTCTGATTGACCTGCAGGACAAGACCGTCGAACTGACTCCCGGCCAGGGCTTTGTCGTACCCCGCACCGTCGTCCATCGCACACGCGCGCCGCAGCGCACCATCATTCTCATGGTTGAAAACGCCGGCATCATCCCCACCGGCAACTGATCGACGCAAGCCCTGACTCCTCCAACTTCGCTTACCCAGCTGGCTCCGCTTCGTTTCTCGTTCCCTTGTTCCCTCGTTCCCTGCCTCTGTATAGTCAATAAAGGAATGGCAACTACCCCAAACAAGCCCGTCGTGGCGGGCAAGCCAAGAGCAGCTCAATCCTCCAACCAGGGCTTCGTCTACCTTCCACTCATCGCGGGATGGCTGATTCCCGGCGCGGGCCACTTCCTGCTGGGTAAATGGATTCGCGGCACGCTGCTCGCCGTCTCCATCGTCGCCATGTTCATCCTCGGCCTCGCCATGCAGGGCAAGCTCTACACCAGCGCGCAGGACATTCTCGACATGCTCGGCGTCGCCGGCGATCTGGGCGGGGGCCTGCTCTACTTCATCAGCCGCGTCATGGGCCTTGGCGCCGAACCCGTGAAAACCACCGTCGCCGACTACGGCACCAAGTTCATGGTTGTTGCCGGCCTGCTCAACATCATCGCCGCCGTCGACGCGCATAATCTGCGCACCGGGAGGAAGTCCTCGTGATTCATCCCTCCCACTTCGCGGCGGTCCTTCTCTTCGCGCTCTTCGCCTCCACCGTCTTCGGCATCACCATGCGTGATACGCCTCCCCGCATGTTCCGCTACGGCGCCTACTGTTTCGTCCTCTTCGCAGGTTCGGCCATCGTGCTCAGCTGGGTCATGTTCCTCATCGCGCGGTAGCTTTGATCAGGAAAACCGAACGAATTGCCAGGCGGGGCCGTCTACCTGAGTGAGTCTCTTAGATCCTTTTGCAGCGGGAGAACCGTCGAGTGACGACGCATCTCATGTTCCAGGCTGGCTTTCCTGGCCATGGATTTACCGTGGCGTTCTCGCTGCTCCTCGCAGCAGTTCCGGCAATCGCGCAGACGGCGCCGCGCGCCACGACGTCGCGGCCGTCGCCATGGCAAACTGCCGCCGGCGGGCACATGGAGTTCGAGGTAGCGTCAATTCACCTTGGAGAACCTGGCAAGTTTTCTCCTCCTACTTTTGCTCTCAACATTGACGACACAGCAGTCCCGCCCGGCGGCTTTTTCAAAGCCGACTTTCCCTTGCTCGTCTACATCGAATTTGCCTACAAGATCGAGCTCACGCCGGAGCAACGTGACACGGTGCTGGCCCGTCTTCCCGACTGGGTGCATTCACAGCGTTTTGTTATTGACGCCAAAACGCCCTTGCCCAACCCCACCAAAGACCAGATCCGCCTTATGATGCAGTCGCTTTTGGCCGACCGCTTCAAATTGGCAATGCATTTCGAAACGCGTGATGTTCCCGTCTACGCTTTAGTTCTTGCCAAACCAGGCGTAACCGGTCCGCGTCTGCGCGCGCACGAGCAGGGTCTTGCTTGCGATGCGCCATGGACCGCGCCGCACGACCCCGAATCACCTGCAGTTGCGCCCGGCGGGTTCGTCCCGAAATGCGGAAACGTCAACGCGACGTACAGATCCGACCATACGGTGCTTTTGGGTGCGCGCAACATCTCCATCGACCACATTCCGCTCTATCTGGCTTCGCTCTACAAGTTCGGGCGGCCTGTAATCGATCAGACGGGGCTGAGAGGCGCGTTCGATTTCAGCCTCGACTGGACGCCCGACCCGAACAGCACGACCCTGACACAACTGGATGATGATTCTGAGCTTCAAGGTCCTCCATTTGTCGACGCGGTCAAAAATCAGCTTGGCCTCAAACTCAAATCTACGCGCGCGGCCGTGCAAACTCTCGTCATCGACCACGTCGAGCAACCCACGCCCAATTAGCAGCGCGGTTCATGCCGCAGGCTCAGTCCGCCCCACCGCAGGTGGTGCTACAATTTTTCCCGATTGCCGCGAAGTAGAATTTCGCTTCGCCGCACAAAAGGAATCCAAAAATGTATTTATCTTCCCGCTCCCTCGCGCTGCCCTGTCTTGCGCTTCTTCTCGGCGCTCTTCCCATCGCCGCTCAATCCATCAACCTCTTCCCCGCCAATCACGATGACTCCCAACACGAAGCCTGGACCCGCGTCGCCATCCCGCCCGACCACCCCGTCAGCAACATCGCCCAGTGGCACCTCGACTACGCGAAGAAGCAGATCGTCTGCGACGGCAACGGCGGACACGAATGGCTGCGCTTCAATCGCGAGCTCACCAACTTCACCTTTCACGTGAAGTGGCGCTTCACGCCCTCCGACAAACCGAACCCCAAATACAACTCCGGCGTCTTCTTCCGCAACAATCTCGACGGCTCCATCTGGCACCAGGCGCAGACCTCACTCGCCGGCGGCTACATCTTCGGCCTCACACCGGTTGACGGCAAGCCGCAGCGCTTTAATTTGCAGAAAGAAATGAAGGAGAACCGCGTCAGGCCCGCCGGCCAGTGGAACACCTACGACATTCGCTGCGCCGGCGACACCTGCACGCTGGCCGTAAACGGCGAAGTGGTCAACACCGTCAAAGTCGGCCTGGAGAAAGGCTACGTAGGCCTCGAATCCGAGGGCTACCAGATCACTTTCAAGGACCTGAAGCTTCGCGAGCTGCCGTAAGCCGATTCAGCGCGACTGGGCGCCGCACTCTCGCGACGTGATTGTTTTGGTCGCCAGGGTGGGGTCGAACGCATCGGGCGCGATCAAAAATAGCTGGGGCGCGGCTTTTGCAACCCGCGCCCCGATCTTTCTTTTCTTAGCACTATCGTCAAATCGACGGCCCAATGGCTGTCCCCGGTGGCGGCCCCATTACTACTGCAACCAGGACCAGGGTTCCATTGTTATTGAACAGGAAGCCGTTGAACCGCACGACGCTGCTTGCCGCTGCGGTCGCTCCGGGGAGCACCTGCATGGTCGCGGCCGTGGGAACAATCACGTCCACTGTTGACTTGCCCGTGATGGTCGCCAGCCAGCTTCCAGCGGGCAGCGTCAGAGTGAGCTGACCCCAGCACGGTATGCAGGCAGGAATCGCGCCTCCGGTAATGGTTCCTTCCACTGTCTGCGGAGCGAGTGTCACGCTCAACGCCGTCGCCGTATTGTTTGTCACCCCATTTGTTTGCACGGCTACTACTTGCCCGGCAAACAGCGTCGACGCGTCGAATGTCGGCGTAAACGGCACGCCGTTCAGCACCAGGTTCTTCCACCGCCCCGGCAACTGGAATTGCGTGGTGTTGGTGACATTGATGGTATCTTTCTCAACCGGCGTGCTTGTCGCTGTCGGTCCAATCTTCTGCCGCACGATCTCAGTGAATGAGGTCACCGGCGATCCAGTCACGGCAACTACCGGGCCCACGAGCAGATCGGCCGTTGCATTCGGGGGCACCATCTGCTCTACTCGCAAAGCGAGCAAAGCGCCATTGGTCTGCATCTGCACGTCAACTTCAACCAGCATTCCCACAGCAAGTGCCGAGAATCCACTCAGCCCCTGGTACTGCGTGCTGTTGCCCACGTTGATT